>Ga0137375_10004552_pt1 | contig 16548 bp, 10 predicted proteins | sample SagtaG_24_FD_104936 | JGI IMG/M metagenome (GOLD analysis project Ga0137375, IMG submission 104936) | Vadose zone soil microbial communities from Sagehorn Ranch, Mendocino, California, USA - Sage1_R_113_16 metaG | ecosystem: Environmental > Terrestrial > Soil > Vadose zone | place: USA...
CGCAGGGGCTCCTCCAGGGCGCGCCTGATGATGCCGACGCCCACCGCCTCGTCGCCTTTGGCCTTGATGGCCTCCACCGCCTTGACGCAGCGCAGGAGCGCGACGCCGCCGCCCGCCACGATTCCCTCCTCGACCGCGGCCTTGGTGGCGTGCATCGCGTCCTCGACCCGGGCCTTCTTCTCCTTCATCTCGGTCTCGGTGGCCGCACCGACCTTGATCACGGCCACGCCTCCGACCAGCTTGGCCAGCCGCTCCTGCAGCTTCTCGCGGTCGTAGTCGGAGGTCGTCTCCTCGGCCTGGGTCCGGAGCTGCTTGACCCGGCCTTCGATGTCCTTCTTCTTGCCCGCGCCCTCGACGATCGTCGTGTTGTCCTTGTCGATGGTGATCTTCTTGGCCTTGCCGAGGTCATCGAGCTTGAGGTTCTCGAGCTTGATCCCGAGGTCCTCGGTGATGGCCTTGCCGCCGGTGAGGATCGCGATGTCCTCCAGCATGGCCTTGCGGCGGTCGCCGTAGCCGGGGGCCTTCACCGCGGCCACGTGCAGGGTGCCGCGCAGCTTGTTCACGACCAGGGTGGCCAGGGCCTCGCCTTCCAGGTCCTCGGCGACGATGAGGAGGGGCTGGCCGACCTTCGCGACCTGCTCCAGGACGGGGAGGAGATCCTTCATGCCGGAGATCTTCTTCTCGTGGATCAGGACGAGGGCGTTCTCCAGCACGCACTCCATCCGTTCGGGATCGGTCACGAAGTAGGGGGAGAGGTAGCCGCGGTCGAACTGCATGCCTTCCACGACCTCCAGCGAGGTCTCCATGGACTTCGCTTCCTCGACGGTGATGACCCCGTCCTTGCCGACCTTCTCCATCGCCTCGGCGATGATGTTCCCGATCGTATCGTCGTTGTTCGCGGAGATGGTGCCCACCTGCGCGATCATCTTGCCCTTGACCGGCTTGCTGAGCTTCTTCAGCTCCTCGGTGACGGCCGCGACGGCGGTCTCGATCCCCCGCTTCAGCTCCATCGGGTTCGCGCCCGCGGTGACGTTCTTGCTCCCCTCTCGGTAGATGGCCTGAGCGAGGATGGTGGCGGTGGTGGTTCCGTCGCCCGCCACATCGGAGGTCTTGCTCGCGACCTCCTTCACCATTTGCGCCCCCATGTTCTCCAGGGGTTCCTTGAGCTCGATCTCCTTCGCCACCGTCACTCCGTCCTTGGTGATCAAGGGCGAACCGAACTTCTTGTCGAGGACGACGTTGCGGCCCTTGGGGCCGAGCGTCACCTTGACGGCGTCCGCCAGACGGTTGACCCCGCGGAGGATCGACTGCCGGGACTCGTCACCGTACGTGATCTGCTTCGCCATGTTCTTGCCTGCTTCCTCAGTGTTTTCTTGGGACGACTAAGCCAGCACCGCCAGGACTTCGTCCTCGCGGAGGATCAGGACATCCTCACCATCGATCTTGATCTCGGTCCCGGTGTACTTTCCGAACAGGATCTTGTCGCCCACCTTGACGTCCAGGGCGATCTTGGTGCCGTTCTCGAGGATCTTGCCGTTCCCGACGGCCAGGACCTCGCCCTCCTGGGGCTTCTCCTTGGCGGTGTCGGGAATGATGATCCCGCCCTTCGCCGTTTCCTTCTCCTCGATGCGGCGGACGACCATGCGATCGTGAAGCGGACGTACTTTCATGTCTGTCTCCTTTTGATCAAGTGGGTGCTACCGGACCTCCGGCGGAATCGAGGCCGCTTCGGAAGGCGTCAGCCGCGAGAGGTCGCAATAGCCGCGGCGATTGAGGCACGCCGCGTAGTTGCGCACACGCTCGGCGCTGCTCATGGCTTGGGCTTCCGACCGACTGAGCAGGGAGGGAAGGCATACGGAATCAACATGGAGGCGACCCAGACGACCGAGAGGGCCGCGGCCAACGGCGCGACTAACGGAAAGACACTGAGCCGGCGACTCGACACGGAGTCCTTCATGGAGGTCTTCCTTCCAGCGATTCAGAACTGCTTTGGTGAGCTGTCGGGAGACGGGACTGCGTCGACAGCGCTCAGGAAAGCGGACTACGAGCCGATCATGTTACGCCTGCTCCGCCGATAACGCAAGCACAAACTGGAGGCCGTCCAACGAGAGCGTAGAGGAGTCAGCGCCGATTTGCCTTGACTTCCCGCGTTTCGGGTCTAACGTGAGTGTTGCCGACAAACGTCCCAAGGTGACAGGCGGGGTCGGGATCCCGTGCCCGTCACCCGCGGTGCCGTCCCCTCGCCCTCGGCGTACATGGGGACCTCGATTCCATCAAAGGCGATTGTACCAAATGAACAGGATACCCTCATTGCGTCTCTACGTCGCGGCCGCAGGCCTGTTGGCGCTGCTCCTGACCCCGGCCACGCTTCTCGCCCAGACGAAGACGGGCGAGCTCACGATCACCACCTCGTCGAAGCCGGCCCTGGCCCTCTTCCAGCAAGCCCGCGAGAAGATGGACAACCTCGAGACCGCCACGGCGGCCTCCCTGCTGGACGAGGCCATCCAGAAGGACCCCAACTTTGCCATGGCGTACGCCTACCGTGCCTTCGTGGGAGGCGGCTTCAACGTCCTCCGCCAAAACCTGGACAAGGCGGTCGTCCTCGCTGACAAGGTGTCGCCGGGCGAGCGGCTCTGGATCCTGGCCCAGCAGGCCCGGTCCGACGGGAACCTGCCGAAGGCCAAGACGCATGGCGACGAGCTGCTGAACCTCTATCCGAACGACAAGCGGGTCGCGCAGCTCGCGGGGAACTTCCTCGGCGACTCTCCGGCGGACCTCGGCGCCGCTCTCCGACACTACGAAAAGGCGGCCACTCTGGACGCCCGGTTCGCCTCCGCCTATAACGGGATCGGCTACGCCCAGTTCCGGCTCGGCGATTACACGGCGGCCGAAGCGGCGTTCAAGCAGTACATCGCCCTGCGCCCGGACTCTCCCAACCCCTACGACTCCTACGCCGAGCTTCTCATGAAGATGGGCCGCTACGACGACTCCATCGCGCAGTACCAGAAGGCGCTGGAGAAGGATCCCCAGTTCAGCAGTGCGCTGGCCGGGATCGGCCACAACGACGTGTTCAAGGGGGACTTCGCCCAGGGCCGCCAGTCCTACCAGCGTGAGTTCGATCAGTCGCCGAACGTCAGCGGCAAGACGGGCTCGCTCTTCTGGACCTCGACCTCCTACGTCCATGAGGGCAACGTGGTGGAAGCCCTGAGGGCGATCGAGCAGCAGCGTGTCTTCGCGGAGAAGGAGAACCTCGTCCCGACCGTGATCGGGACCCACGAGCAGGCTGCCTTCATCCTGGCCGAGTCGGGCGACCTCGCGGGCTCGGTCAAGCACATCGACGCCGCGTCGCGGTTGGTGGAAGAGTCGACGCTCCCCACCGCCACCAAGGAAGCGGCCCGCCTGCGGATGATGCTGGCGCGCACGCGCATCCTCACCGCGGTCCACGAGTTCGACTCGGCCAAGGCCCTGGTCGTGAAGTGCCAGGCCATGGTGGACGCCAGCCGGAATCCCGCCGAGGAGCGGGCCCTTCAAGGCGTCTTCGGCATGCTCGAGCTCGAGCAGGGCCACAATGACCAGGCCCTGGCTCACTTCGCCAAGGCCGACCCGGAGAGTGCGTACGATCTCTTCTACACGGCCGTCGCGCAGGAAGGGAAGGGCGACAAGGCCGAGGCGGCCAGGTTGTACGCTAAAGTAGCCACCTGGAACCAGAACGACCTGGGCTATGCCCTGGTGCGCGCAAGGGCGCGCGCCAAGAAGTCGTAGACGACGCGAACCCGACCCCGCCCCGCAAGGGGCGGGGTCACCGCGTTTCCTCAACGAGGAGGATCGAATGGCCCTACCGCCCATCTACGACCCCGAAACCGTGGCCCCCATGTGGCAGGAGCTCGCCGCGGTCGGGGTCGAACCGCTGACTACCCCCGAGCAAGTAGACCAGCTCCTGGGAGCCCGCTCCGGGAGCGCTCTCGTCATCGTGAACTCCGTTTGCGGCTGCGCGGCCGGGCAGGCTCGCCCCGGTGTGATGCTCGCCCTCCAGAACTCGGTGATCCCGAACCGCTACGTCACGGTCTTTGCCGGAGTCGATCGCGACGCGGTGGAGCGCGCCCGGGAGTACATGACGGGCTATCCCCCCTCGTCGCCCTCCATCGGCCTCTTCAAAGATGGGAAGCTGGTCTTCATGCTCCACCGCTCCGACCTTCAGCAGATGAACGAGCAGCAGGTCTCAGGGGCACTGCGGAAGGCCTTCGACGAGCACTGCACCAGGCCCGGCCCTTCGATCGACCCGGAGAAGTTCAAGCAGATCCTGCCGTACCGGGGCTGCGGCTCGCAGATTCCTCTGATGGGTGGGCGCTAGTCATTCATCGACCCCCCACCCTGTCTCTCCACGGCTCCGCGTCTCCTTCGCCGCGCGACGCTTGTTTTCGCGGCAACCCCAGAGCAAACTGAGCCTTCCGGCGACGGGCGCCCGCCTGCCCAGCACGCGGCCGGAGAGACCCCGCGCGGGGAGGACATTGAAAGCATCGTTCGGCCTGCTCGGGAGCCGCGCTCCGCGGAGGGCCGAGAAGCCCCTCCGCGACGAGCTTCTGAGCATCGAACGACTGGAAGAGAGGGCGAGAGCCCTCGCGGCCAGGTTCACCCTCGACCCGAACCCCCGGCGGGCGTCGCGGAACGTCCTGCCCCGCTTCGACGACAACGCCCGCGTCCTGCGCGAGGCCTATCTCACCATGGCCGACGACGTGCACCGGGGCGAGTTCGTCACCCCCGCGGCGGAATGGCTCCTCGACAACTTCCATCTCGTGGCCTCCGAGGTCCTGGGCGTACGTCGGAACCTCCCGCCCGGCTATTACCGCGAGCTGCCCAAGCTCGCTCTGCGGGAGCTCGCGGGCGACGCCCGCGTCTACGCCATGGCGGTGGAGCTCATCCGTCACAGCGACAGTCGCCTGGACCGGCAGCAGCTCGTGCGCTTCATGAACAGCTACCAGGCCGTGGCCCCCTTGACGATCGGCGAGCTGTGGGCCTGGCCCAGCATGCTGAAGCTGGCCCTCATCGAGAACCTGAGGCGGCTCGCGGAGGAGACCCTCGAGGCCCGCGAGGCCGTCCGGGCGGCCGACGCCTACGTGGCCGGGATCGACGCCGCCCACGGGAGGCCGCCGCCCCTGCCCAAGGACCTCCACCCGGGTTATGTCCTTCAGCTGCTCCAACGCCTGCGCGAGTACGGCCCCCGCCTTTCCGCCGTCCGCGCCGGCGTCGACACCCACCTCTCCGCCCAGGAGATGACCTCCGAGGACGCCATCCGGAGTGAGCATCAGCGCCAGGCCGCGGCCCAGGTTTCCGTGGCGAACGCCATCACGAGCCTCCGGTTCTGCGCAACCCTCGACTGGAGCCAGTACTTCGAGACGGTCAGCCTGATCGAGCGCGTGTTGCAGCGCGACCCGGCCGGGGCCTACGGGAGCATGGACTTCCTGAGCCGCGACCGCTACCGCCAGGCGGTGGAGGAGTTGGCCGAGCCCACCGGAGAAGCGCAGCTACGCGTGGCTCTGCGGGCGGTCGAGAGCGCTCGCCAGGCCACGGAGAGCGGGCAGGTGGCGGATCGCGCCGCTCACGTCGGCCACCACCTCATCGGTAAGGGCCGTCCCGGCCTCGAGACCGACGTCGCCTATCGTCCACGCCTCGGCCGGCGGGCGCGGCGTTTCCTCTTCGCGCAGGCCACCGCCGTCTATCTCGGGTTGATCGGGCTCGTGACGGCCCTCCTGCTGAGCCTCGGGCTCAGCTACCTCCACGGGCAGGGCGCGTCACCCTGGGTGTGGGCAGGCGCCGCGTTGCTCCTGTTGCTGCCGGCCAGCGAGGTGGCGATCGCCGTCGTCCAGCGCCTGACCGCCCGCTGGGCGCCGCCGCGACGCCTCCCCCGCCTCGAGTTCCCCGCGGGAATCCCGGACGACGCCCGGACCATGGTGGTCGTGCCCACCCTGCTCACGAGCGTGCCCGCGGTGACCGGGCTACTCGAGCACCTCGAGGTGCTGGCTCTCGGGAACCTCGACCCGCGCATCCACTTCGCGATCCTCAGCGACTTCGTCGACGCCCCCGCCCGCGAGATGCCGGAGGACGAGGCGATCCTCGAGGCCGCCCGTGCGGGCATCGAGGCCCTGAATGCCCGCTTCGGCGAGGGGCGCACGGATCTGTTCTACCTGTTCCATCGCGCGCGACAGTGGAACCCGAGGGAGAGCGTGTGGATGGGCTGGGAGCGCAAGCGGGGGAAGCTCGAGGAATGGAACCGCCTGGCGCGTGGAGCCACGGACACGAGCTTCTCCGTGCAGGTCGGTGACGTGGAGATCCTCCCCCGCGTGCGATACTGCCTCACCCTCGACTCCGACACGCGCCTGCCGCGAGACGCCGCGAAGAAGCTGATCGGCATCATCGCTCACCCCTTGAACCGCCCCTACTTCGACGTCCACCTCGGCCGCGTCACCGAGGGCTACGGGATCCTGCAGCCCCGGGTCAGCGTGACCATGGCCAGCGCCGCCGGCTCGCTCTTCGCCCGCCTCTACGCCGGCCACACCGGAGTCGACCCCTACACCACCGCGGTGTCGGACACCTACCAGGACCTGTTCGGGGAGGGGATCTTCACGGGCAAGGGGCTCTACGACGTGGACGCGTTCATGGCCGCCCTCGACGGGCGCGTGCCCGAGAACGCCCTTCTCTCCCACGACCTCTTCGAAGGGGTCTACGCCCGCACGGCGCTCGTCACGGACGTGGAGGTGGTGGACGACTATCCCGCGAGCGTCCTCGTCCACGCGCGGCGCCAGCATCGTTGGGTACGTGGCGATTGGCAGATCCTCTGGTGGCTGTTCCCCTGGGTGCCAACCCGCTCGGGCCTGACGCGCAACCGCCTGCCCCTCATCTCGCGGTGGAAGATCTTCGACAACCTGAGGCGCAGCCTCGTGGCCCCCGCGACCGTCGCCCTGCTCCTTCTGGTCTGGGCGCTCCTGCCGGGAAGCCCGGCGGTCTGGACGGCCGCCATCCTGGCCGCGGTCGCCTTTCCCCTTTATCCGCTGCTCCTGGAGGCCGCCTCTGGCCCCTGGCCACAACAGCCGTGGCGCGTCTTCCTGCGCGCCGTGTGGGAGGACGGGAAGACCGGCCTCGCCCAGGCATCGCTGCAGGTCACGTTCCTGGCCAGCCAGGCTTACGAGCGGGCCCACGCGATCGTCCTGACCCTCGTTCGTCTGGGGGCGACCCAGCGCCGCCTGCTGGAGTGGGAGACGGCCGCGGCCAGCGCGGCCCGAGGGGCCGGCCTGGCGAGGCGAACGAGCGCGCGCCAGTTCCTGGTCGAGATGATCGCGAGCCCGGTGATCGCGCTCATGGGCCTCCTCCTGATCGGGATGGCGCGCCCGGAAGCCCTCCTCACGGCCGTCCCGGTCCTCACCTTGTGGGTGGCCGCGCCGCTGATCGCGCATGCCCTGAGCCGGCCCGTGCTACCGAGGCGTGTCGAGCCAGGGAAAGAGGACGGCCAGTTCCTCCGTCTCATCGCCCGCAACACGTGGCGATACTTCGAGGCGTTCATGGGCCCGGAGGACCACGCTCTGCCCCCGGACAACTTCCAGGAGACACCGGCACCCCGGATCGCCCACCGGACCTCGCCCACGAACATCGGCATGGGGCTCGTCGCGGCCTTGGCCGCCCACGATCTGGGCTTCATCGGGACGGACGATCTCGCCTCCCGGATCGACGCCACCCTCACCACCATGGAAGGCCTCGAACGCTTCGAGGGCCACCTGCTCAACTGGTACGACACGCAGAGCCTGGCCCCCCTCCCGCCGCGCTACGTTTCCACCGTCGACAGCGGCAACCTCGCCGGGGCTCTCATGACCCTGGCGGAAGGCCTGCGCCAGCTGAGCCTGCCCGACCTCGCGCGGCGCGCGGCCGCGTTCGCAGACGGGATGAGCTTCCGGTTCCTCTACGACCCGCAGCGCCGGATCCTCTCCATCGGCTATCGTCTCGCCGACGACGCGGGGCCGGGCCGTCTGGATTCCTCCTACTACGACCTCCTGGCCTCGGAGGCGCGCCTGGCGAGCTTCGTCGGCATCGCCAAGGGCGACCTCCCGGAAGCGCACTGGTTCCACCTGGGACGGCTCGTCACCAGCGTCGACGGGACGCCCGCCCTGCTGTCGTGGAGCGCCACCCTGTTCGAGTACCTGACGCCGCTCCTCTTCATGAAGGGCTATCCGGAGACCCTGCTCGACCAGACGTGCCGGATGGCCGTGCGGCGGCAGATCGAGTACGCGACGGATCGCGGCGTGCCCTGGGGGATCTCGGAGTCCGCCTACAACCTCGTGGACCGGCACGACAACTATCAGTACAAGGCCTTCGGGGTCCCCGGTCTCGGCCTGAAGCGAGGCCTGGGGGACGAGCTGGTGGTCGCTCCCTACGCCACCGCCCTGGCCGCCATGCTCGACCCGTCCGAGGCCGCCCGCAACCTGCGGCGCTTGGCCGCGGAAGGACTCGAGGGTGCGTACGGCTACTACGAGTCCATCGACTATACGCACGGGAAAGCCGACGAGCCCGGGAGCGCCGGGAGAAGAGCGAGCCTCTCCCAGGGAACGGTCGTGCGGGCGTTCATGGCCCATCACCAGGGAATGACCCTGGTGTCTCTCGCCAACGCCCTCCTCGGCGATCCCATGGTGAAGCGCTTCCATGCCGACCCGCGCGTGCAGGCCACGGAGCTGCTGTTGCAGGAGCGGGTCCCCCGCCAGGCCCCCATCACCCAGCCGCGACCGGTCGAAGAGACCCGCCGGGCGGGCCCGGTGCCCGCGGTCGCGATTCGCCGCTTCCGGTCGCCGCATACGCGGTTCCCTCACGCGCAGTTCCTGTCGAACGGCAACTACACCGCGGTCGTGACGAACGCAGGAGGAGGCGCCAGCTTCTGTCGGGGCCGCGCGGTGACGAGGCACCGCGAGGATCCCACCCGCGACCCGGGAAGCCAGTTCCTCTACTTGCGCGACGTGCGGAGCGGCTCCGTGTGGTCCCCCACCTTCCACCCCACCTCGAAGGAGCCGGAGGACTACCTGGTCTCGTTCCTCGCGGAGAAGGCGACCTTTCACCGCCGCGACGACGACATCGCCACCCAGCTCGACATCGCGGTCTCGACCGAGGACGACGTCGAGGTGCGCCGGCTGGCGGTGACCAACCACAGCGATCGTCCCCGCGAGATCGAGGTCACCAGCTATGCCGAGATCGTCCTCGCCCCGTCGGCCGACGATCTGGCCCACCCGGCCTTCGGGAAGCTGTTCGTGGAAACGGAATGCCTTCCTGAGAGCGCCGCCCTCCTCTGCCACCGGCGGCCACGCGCCCCGGACGAGCCAGGGGCGTGGGCGGTTCACGTCCTGAGCCTCGAAGGCCGGACGCAGGGGCCGGTGGAGTGGGAGACCGACCGCGCGCGCTTCCTGGGTCGGGGGCGCGGTCCCGAGAACCCACAGGCCCTGGACGGACGCACCCTCTCCGGCACGACCGGGTTCGTGCTCGATCCTGTCGTCAGCCTCCGCCAACGCATCCGCCTGGCACCGGGCGGCTTCATGAGGCTGTCCCTTGCCACCGGGATGGCGCCCTCCCGGGAGACGGCGGTGGCCCTCGCCCAGCGCTACCACGAGCCGAGCGCGGCCGCGCGGACCTTCGCCCTCGCCTTCGCGCACGCGCAGAGCGGCCTCCGGCATCTCGGTATCTCGAGCGACCAGGCCATGCTCTTCGAACGCCTGGCCTCGCGGGTGCTGTACGCCGACGGATCGCTCCGCGCGAGCCCGGAGCTTCTGGCCCGGAGCACGCTCGGCCAGGAAGGTCTCTGGCCGCACGGCATCTCGGGCGATCTCCCCATCCTCCTGGTGCGGGTGGTCGAGGAGGACGACCTGCCGCTCGTGCGCCAGGTCCTGCAGGCGCAGGAGTACTGGCGCCTGAAGGGGCTGAGCGCCGACGTCGTGATCCTCAACGAGCACCCCGTGAGCTATCTCGACGAGATGCACGCACAGCTCACGGCCCTCCTGGACAATGGACCCTGGAGGACGTGGAAGCACCGGCCCGGCGGGGCGTACCTGCTGCGGGGGGACCGCATGGCGGAAGCCGAGCGCATCCTCCTCGCCGGTGTGGCACGCGCCGTCCTGAGCGGCGAGCGGGGTGAGCTGGCCAACCAGCTCGACCGGCTCGATCCCGAGTGGCCGGAACCGGGGGAAATAGCGCCCTCCGCGGAGCCGAGGTCCGCCGCCGCGTCGCCGGCGGAGGTAGCCGTGCCTCCGCTCGCCCTGGCCAACGGAATGGGCGGCTTCGCCGACGACGGACGCGACTACGTGATCATCCTCGAAGCGGACCAGGAGACGCCCTTGCCCTGGGCCAACGTCATGGCCAACCCCGCGTTCGGGACGGTGGTGACGGCCTCGGGCTCGGCCTACACGTGGTCGGAGAACAGCCGCGAGAACCGCCTCACGCCCTTCGCGAACGACCCCGTGACCGACCCCACGGCCGAGGCGCTCTTCGTCCGCGACGACGAGACGGGAGAGGCGTGGTCGCCCACGCCGGGCCCCATGCCCCGTACGGGTGCGGACGGTCGCTTCGTGATCCGGCATTGCGCCGGGCGCACGCGCTTCGCTCGCGTAGCGCACGGCCTGCGCCACGACCTGGACCTGTTCGTGGACCCGAAGGACCCGGTGAAGTTCTCCCTGCTCACGCTCACGAACGAGAGTGGAAGGGCGCGCCGCCTGAGCGTGTTCGCCTACAACGAGTGGGTCCTGGGGCCGCCGCGAGCCGGCCAGAACACGCACGTGGTGACCGAGCTCGACCCCCCGACGGGGGCGATCCTGGCCCGGAACGCCTACAACCAGGAGTTCGCGGGACGCGTGGCCTTCGCGCAGGCGAGCGAAGGAGCGCGCTCGGCAACGGGAGACCGCTTGTCGTTCCTGGGTCGCAACGGGTCCTTGGCGCGGCCGGCGGCCCTTCGCCGGGAAGCGCTGTCGGGCCGATTCGGGGCGGGGCTCGATCCCTGCGCTGCGCTGCACGTCCCCCTCAGGCTGGTCCCTGGAGAGACGCGCCGCCTCGTGTTCCTCGTGGGGCAAGGGAAGGATGTGGACGAGGCCCGCAAGCTGGTGGGCCGCCACGGTCGCGTAGAGGCGGCAGAGGCCGCCCTCGAAGCCGTGCGCCAGAGCTGGGACGGCATCCTCGACACGGTCCGGGTCCGTACGCCGGACGACTCCTTCGACCTGCTGATGAACCGCTGGCTGCTCTATCAGGACGTGAGCTGCCGGCTGTGGGCCCGGTCTGCCTACTATCAGCCGGGCGGTGCGTTCGGCTTCCGCGACCAGCTTCAGGACGTCATGGCCCTTTCGCTCGCCCGGCCGGACCTCTTCAGGGAACACCTGTTGCGAGCCGCGAGCCGTCAGTTCGTCGAGGGCGACGTCCAGCACTGGTGGCACGAGCCGAGCGGCCGCGGCACCCGCACGCGCTGCTCCGACGATCTGCTGTGGCTTCCCTACGCGGTGGCGCACTACGTCCGGACGACGGGCGACACGGGCGTACTCGATGAGCCGGTGCCGTACCTCGAGGCCCCCCTGCTTGCCCCGGATGCAGCCGACGCCTACTTTCAGCCGAGGGTCTCCGCGCTCGAGGGGTCCCTCTTCGAGCACTGCCTGCGCGCCATCGACAAGGGACTGACCGTGGGCGCCCACGGCCTTCCCCTGATGGGGAGCGGGGACTGGAACGACGGCATGAACCGCGTGGGGCGGGAAGGGCGTGGGGAGAGCACGTGGGTAGGCTTCTTCGTCCACGGCATCCTTCTCGAGTTTGCCTCGCTCTGCGAAGCCCGAGGAGACCAGGCCCGGCCCGAGCGCTACCGGGGCGAGGCCAGACGCCTCGGCAGCATGCTCGAGCAGACCTGGGACGGCGAATGGTACCGGCGGGGCTACTACGACGACGGCACGCCTCTGGGCTCGGCCCAGAACGACGAATGCAGGATCGACGCGATCGTGCAGTCCTGGGCGGCGCTCTCGGCCGCGGTTCCCGTGCGCTTCGCGGAACGGGCCATGGACGCCATCCGCACCCATCTGATCCGCCGCGGGCCGCAGGTCCTGCTCCTGCTCACCCCGCCCTTCGACCATTCGGCGCAGGAGCCGGGGTACATCAAGGGCTATCCCCCCGGGGTGCGGGAGAACGGCGGCCAGTACACCCACGCCGCCCTCTGGGTCGTCATGGCCATGGCGCGGCTCGGCAGCGGCGACGAGGCGGTGGAGCTCTTCCACATGCTCAATCCCGTCAACCACGCGAGAACCGCGGCCGACGTCGAGCGCTACCGGGCCGAGCCGTACGTCGTGGCCGGAGATGTCTACGCCCACCCGGCCCACGCCGGCCGCGGGGGCTGGACGTGGTACACCGGCTCCGCGGCCTGGATGCACCGGGCGGGCCTCGAGAGCATTCTCGGCCTCCGGCGCCGGGGCTCGACCTTCGAGATGGACCCCTGCATCCCGTCCTCCTGGCCCGACTACGCGATCGTCTGGCGCTTCGGCCGGACCCGCTACGAGATCGCGGTCTCGAACCCGGAGCGCCGGTGCCGCGGGATCGCGGAGGCGGAGCTGGACGGTGTTCCCGTCGATTCCGGCGCCATCCCTCTCGTCGACGACGGCGGCACGCACCAGGTGCGGGTGGTGCTGGGCGGACTGAAGCGCCTCCTGCCGCCCCTGGCCAGGCAGGGCGCGACCGCGCCCGTGTGACCCCTATTTCGGCGCGCAGGCGGCCGACGCCAGCCTGAAGCGCTTGCCGGTGCGCTCGTGCACGAGCACGCAGCGCGAGCCGTTCTTCACCAGGCGGAAACGCTCCGGCCGCCCCGTCTCCCGCCCGTCCAACCGCGCGCCCTCGGGGTCGCGGGCGCGAGCGCGCTCGATGATCAGCGCGCTGTCGTGCGTGAGCGCGTCCTCGGCGATCGCGAGCGGCACGCGGTTGAGCGCGCGGCTCACCACGCGGAGCAGCTCGGCGCGGCTCTCGGCGGTCGGGGTGGTGAGCACGGCCGGCACATCCCTCCCCGCGGACCCCGTCGCGCACGCCGCCATGGAGAGCAGTCCCGCAAGCGTCCGCACGGCCAGCAAGAGCGTCCCTCCGGTCAGCGGCGCAGGATCCGGTTCTCGCGCCACGGCGACTTGTGGGCGAGGCCGTCCGTCGCCGACGCGCCCCGAACCAGGTCCGCGTTCCTGGATGCGGTCGCGGCGGCCGGGCAGCCCTGATCCAGGCGATAAGCCAGCGCGGCCGCCAGGCGGCCCTCGTGCCGGTCGCCGAGCTCGTGGCCGAAGTCGTCGCCCACCGAGCAGCCGGGCAAGGCGACGCCGGGGCTGCTCACCGTATTCGCCGGGGAGAAGCCGTCCGGGTAATCGCCGAACCCCTGCGCGTTGACCCCCTGGAACTCGATCGAGAAATACGTGGTGCCGCAGTTGTCCGCCGGGTAGAAGCCGTAGGGCTTGCCGCAGGTGGTGGTGCCGATCTGGATCACCCGCACGCCGACGCCGCGCAGGCCGTTGATGATCGCTTCGCTCGCCGAGCATGTGTTCGGGCTGCTGAGGACGAAGACGCGCGGCAGGCTCAGGGTCGGCAACGGCTGGTCCTTCGGGCCCGAAAACCCCTGGGATGTGCCGTGGAAGGGTATGGGGGCCAGCCGCTCCCCGGTGACCGGATCCGTCGTCGCATACTTGTCGTTGAACACCGTCTTCTCGAATCCCTGGCCGGTGGTCGGGCCCGGCCCCGCGATCATGTAGGCCACTTCGCTCGCAATGTCGAGATAACCGCCCCCGTTGTAGCGGATGTCGAGCACGAGGTCGCTCACCCCGGCTCCCTGGAGCTGGCTGAAGGCGCTGACCAGCTGTTGCTCGGCGGTGGCGATGTGGTCGTTGAACAGCATGTACCCGACCGTTCCCGCCCGCGTCCCTATGGTCTCGACGCTTTGCACCGGCGTCGACGTCACGTTGGCGGCGACCATGGTCACGGTGCGCGGGGTCGCGGCTCCGAGATCGACTATCGAGAAGGAATGGGACGCGCCGGGCGCGGAGGGGAACAACCCCGCGTTCAGGGTGTTGATGCTCGTGCTGTCCGTGGCGTTCACCAGGTCGACCCCATCGACGGTCAGAACTTGCGCGCCGCGCGCGAGATTGGCGGACGCCGCCGTGGCCGGCGAGTTCGGCTCCGTGTAGGCCACCACCACCTGGCGGGGCGGCCGGGAGGAGACGACGACCCACTGCGCGCCGTAACCGGCTTCCACCCCGGATTGCGACAGCGCCACCCACTGGTCCGTCGGATAGGTGAAGTGGAACTTGTCCTTCGGGTTGCCGGACGCCGTGGTCGCGGAGGTCTTCAACAGGTTGAAGTAGTCGGCCGTTGCGTAGGAAGCCGGATTCAGGTCGGGCACCTCGCGGTACCAGAGGTACAGGTCGTGCGTCCACGAGCGCAGCCAGTTGTTCTGCGTGAGCGTCGAGCCTGGCTTGTCGGGGTAGGCCTTGCCGGTGGTGGGGTCGGTGCCGGCCCGCGGAGTCGCGCACTGTGCGGCAAACGTCGACGCGGGCTGGAACACGCCCGCCGTCCACGAGGTCTGCCCCGCTGAATTGCTGCTGTCGCTGCCGCCGCAGCCCCAGAGGGTGGCCAACGCCGCGGCGACGAGCCAATGGCGCAGCGTTCTCATGAGTCCATCATAGCTCCTGGCGAGCAGAGAATAAGCCAGGGAATGGAAATCGGCGATCTCCTCGTCCGGGGCACGATCTGGCTGAGCCTGCTCGCCTGGGTGGTCGGCGAATGGCGGCGCTCCGCGCACCGCGGAACGAAGGCTGCGGGTCGGACCGAGTGGACCGCAGGCGCCCTCGCTGCGCTCGGCCACGCCGCCGCCGCCTTCCACCTCCGCCACGGCTGGAGCCACACGGCCGCGCTCGCGGAGACCGCGCGCCAGACCGCGGCCGTCACCGGCCTCGATTGGGGCGGCGGCATCTACGTGAACTACCTTTTCCTCGCGGTCTGGACGGCCGACGCCGGCTGGTGGTGGCTGAACCCGGAGAGCTTCGGACGCCGGCCGAAAGCGCTCGACCGGGCGGTGCGCACCTTTCCCTTGTTCATGTTCGTGAATGGGGCGGTCGTCTTCGGCCAGGGGCCCATACGCGTCGCGGGCACGGCCGCCGTGCTGGCTGTCATCGCCGCGTGGTACCGTGGCCGCGGGGCGCAGAGGGCCGACCATGGGTGAGACCGGGACGGGGCCGCTGCCGCGCCTGGGGGTGGCTCGCTGGCCCTTCTACTACGGCTGGGTGAGCCTCGGGATGGCCGCCCTGGCCATGGTCGGGACGCTGCCCGGCCGCACGCAGGGTCTCGGGCTCGTCACCGAGCCGCTCATGCGCGACCTTTCGATCGACCGGGTGCTCTTCGCGGAGATCAACCTGGTGGCGACGCTGGTGGGTTCGCTCTTCTGCCTCGGAATCGGCCGTCTGATCGACCACAACGGCAGCCGGCTCGTGCTGACGGTCGTATCCTTCTGCCTGGGCGCGGTGGTGCTGGCCACCAGCGGAACCCGCGGCGTGTGGCCGCTCCTCGTGCTCATCACGCTCACCCGCGGCTTCGGTCAGAGCGCGCTCTCGGTGGCGAGCCTCGCCCTCGTCGGCAAGTGGTTCTCGCGCCGGCTCAGCCTGGCCATGGGCGTGTACGCGCTGGTCATGAGCATCGGCTTCATGGGCGCTTTCCCGGCGGTGGGCGCGGCCGTGCAGGCGGGCGGCTGGCGCTCCGCCTGGGCCGGGGTCGGTCTCGCTCTCGTCCTGGTTCTCGCTCCCCTCTGCTGGTTGTTCGTGCGCTCGACACCCGAGGACGTCGGCCTCGAGCTGGACGGCCAGCGCGCCCGCACCGAGGACGCGGCGGAGGCCACGGGGGCAACCCTGACGGAGGCGCTCGCCACGCCGGCCTTCTGGGTCTTCGCGCTCGCCGCTTCCGTCTACGGCCTCGTGGCCTCGGGGATCGGGCTCTTCAACGAGTCGATCCTGGCCGAGCGCGCCTTCGACGCCTCGACCTATTACCGCACCCTGGTCGTGACCGCGCTGACCGCCCTCCTCGGGAACGTCGCGGGCGGCGCTTTCGCCTCGCGCGGCTCCCTGCGGTGGCTGCTGGCAGTGGCGATGCTGCTCCTGACCCTCTCGCTCGCTGCCCTTCCCCACGTGACGAGCCAGGCCCACGTGATGGCCTACGCGGTGGTCATGGGCCTGGCGGGCGGCTTCGTGATGGTCGTGTTCTTCACCTTCTGGGGACGCGGCTACGGTCGCGCCCATCTCGGCCGCATCCAGGGGGCCGCCCAGATCCTGACCGTGCTCGCCTCGGCGGTAGGCCCGCTGCTCCTCGCCCAGTGCGTGGCGTGGACGGGCTCCTACGCGGCGGCTTTCTACACGCTGGCCGTGGTCGTGGCCCTGCTCGGCCTGGCCGCGGTCGTCGTGCCGCTGCCGGCCGGCGCCGAAGCCCGAGCGGCCACGGTCTGAGCCGGCCCGGCCACCTTGCACCGCACGGCCAGATGGCCGGGCGAGA
>Ga0137375_10004557_pt1 | contig 16544 bp, 16 predicted proteins | sample SagtaG_24_FD_104936 | JGI IMG/M metagenome (GOLD analysis project Ga0137375, IMG submission 104936) | Vadose zone soil microbial communities from Sagehorn Ranch, Mendocino, California, USA - Sage1_R_113_16 metaG | ecosystem: Environmental > Terrestrial > Soil > Vadose zone | place: USA...
ATGATTGGCTCAGCGGTCGATTCGTAACGAATCGCGCCGCAAGAGCAGCCGCCAGTGAAAGGTGTTTTCATCTTCATCTCCTCGTTTTTTGTTGTTCGCTAGTTGAAAACACTTCTGTTCCGATCCGGTTTCAGTCTCCTGATGTAATCATTGTTCTTTGGGTCCCAAAAACAGACCGCCGTTAACGTCGAGGGTTTGGCCAGTGATCCAGCGCGCGTCCTCAGAGGCGAAGAACGCCACCACGTCGCCGATGTCGGCTGGTCCTCCGGGACGACCGAGCGCGGTCATGGCAGCGACCCGTTCTACCGCCTTAAAATCCTTGTCCCTGATGGCAGGATTCATGTCTGTATCCGTGATCCCCGGAGAAACCGTATTCACCGTGATGTTGCGAGCACCGAGCGAGTTTGCCAACGATCGGCCCAGCACATTGAGCGCCCCCTTGGTCATCGAATAAACGGTCGCCGGCGTGGCAAACCAGGTAACCCCGGACGAAATGTTGATGATCCGCCCGCCATCGGGCATGAGCGGTAATGCGCGTTGAATGATGAAGAACGGCGCGCGCACGTTAATCGCGAAGATGCGGTCGAACTCGTCAGGAGTTGTTTCGTGGACCGCAATCTGAGGAGCTACGGCCGCGTTGTTCACCAAAATATCCAACGGTCGGCCGGCCAGTTCTTTCTCGAGCTTGGTGAACAATGTGTCGATGTCTCCGCTCACTCCGAGCTCAGCGCGCACGAGAAAGGCCCGCCCGCCCGATTGTTCAATCGCCCTGAGTGTCTCGTTAGCGGCTGCATCGTTGCCGCCGTAGTGAATTGCAACAAGTGCGCCATCGGCTGCCAACCGCTTCGCGATCGCGCGACCAATTCCCCGAGAGCCCCCCGTGATTAACGCGGACTTTCCATTAAGCCGATGCTGCATGGTTCTTTCTACTTTGCGTCGGAATCTGGCTCGATAATTCCAAAGACATTGCCAGCGGGATCTGCGGCATAGGCGAGCCAGCCGACATTAGGGATAGCCATCTTCGGCACACAGATTTTTCCGCCGCGCTGCTCGATCATCTTGATCGTTCCGTCTAGCGACTCGACCGCGATCGTGTTCAGCGTCCCTGAGCTTTGGCCTTCGCGCGGACGCGTGATCCCGCCATTGATTCCCGGATCTTTATCGTCGCCGGTCGTCACCAGCCAGTATTCGATCGGGCCGCCCTCGAATTTCTGGAACTTCCAACCGAAAACATCCTGATAAAATGGCTGCACCGCTTTCGGGTCATCCGTGTAAATCTCAAAGTGCGTTATGCGATTCATTACTTACTCCTTCTGTTATACGTCACTCAATATTGGTCGTGGCGTCGGACCCATTCCATTGAAAAGTCGAAGTGCTCCTCGTCTCTACCCTTTGGGACAAGGTCGAGAAAATTGTAAGCGCCCACCAGGTTGTCGAGCCCCCGCGCGTACGTGGAATAGGTGTGAAAAACGTCGCCATTCTCGTCCTTGCAGAAGACGCTCAGCCCGGGAAGCTCATCCGTAATAAATTCTCCCTTGCCGTAGTTGTAATAGGCTTCGTTCTTCTTCTCGTCCTCCTTCGTAAACGAGACGTGATAATCAAAATTGAAATCGTTGCCGTAGGAGGACAACCACTTGAATCGCCAGCCCATTCGCTCTTTGTAAGCTTCGAGTTTCGGCAAGGGCGCGAGAGAGATGACAGCGAGGGAAACGTCACGATGTGGGAGATGCCAGTTTGCGCCATCAAAATGATCTGCCAGATACGAGCAGCTCTTACAGCCCTCCTCCCAATCGGGGCCAAACATAAAATGATAAACAATCAGTTGAGTGCGGTCTTCGAAGAGATCTCTCAGAGCTTCCCTGCCGTTGGGTCCATCGAAAACGTATTGCTTCTTCACCTTAACCCATGGCAGTTCGCGCCGATGGCGGCTCACTTCGTCACGCAGCCGCGTCAACTCCTTTTCCCGCGTCAGCAGATCCTTGCGTGCGACGAGCCACTCAGCTTCTGACACAACTTTGGAAGGATTCACTTCGCTTTTGTCTGTTTTTGTTTCCAATGTCTCGATTTTCATTTTGTCTTGTTTCGTTTGTCTGATGATTTCGGTCGGGTTGAAAAAAGAATCGTTTCACGGCAAACGTGGCCAGCCCGCCAGTTGAAGTCACACCAGCTGCGGCCAGCATCGCGTTTGCTATACATACAGGGCACATCGGATTTGTTCGCGGTTATTTCGGCCGCGTTATGGGGTTCACCTTAATATGACGAATGAATCGGCGCATTCAGGACACCACACGTGATTTATCGCCTGTGCTCCGACAGGAAACTTCGAACCTACTAAGTCCCCAAATTGGATTTTCGCGATGTTGCATAAAATCATTCTTAAGTTGCAATAACGGAATAAGTAATCTGTCGTGCAGAATGGATACACAGATTCTCAATCCAACTCTGGCACGTGTTGAACAAAAGAGCCCTCGCGGCATCCCTATTCAATATCCAGTCAGCAATATTTAGTACGGCCACTTGCCTGATTAGATCGATCCTCCACAGGGCAGAGATTGGCATGTTTAGGGAAGCTGGATTGCCGTCCCGCGCTTAAATCCCTGCCCGGAAGCTCAGGCTTCGACGATGGTCTTGAATCCGCCGTAGAGCATGCGCTTCACATCGAAGGGCATCGGGGATTTCATCAACTTCGCCAAACGCGGATCTCTCATCACCTTTGCGTTAACGCGATCACGGTGTACACGCGACTTGAACACGATGTAGGAGAACAATACCGTCTCGCCGGGCTTGGTTTTGATTCCGCGCGGAAACGGCTTTCCCATTTTGATGTTCAGATCGTCGCCGGCACACTCGCGGAATTCGAGCGCGCCGTGCTCTCGCCAGATCTTGCCAGCCTTCTGCGCCCCGCGGCGATAGTCGTCCAGGTTCTTCTTCGGAAGCGGGATGACGAATCCATCTACGTAATGAGCCATAATTAATTCCTCTGATTATTGGTGATTATTACTTTGTCGTGGGTTCTGATTCCTCACTATCAAGAAACTTCTCGATCATCGGCACTAGGACAGCTGTCCGCGACGGGATCGCCCTGTGTTCTGTGCCGGGCAGAATCGCAAGCTGGGCTTCCGGAAGGAGCTGAAACAACTCGACCGCGCCTTCGGGACGCATCACATCTCGGTCACTATTCACCACCAGCGTCGGTGCCTTGATCGAGTGAATCGCCTCGTCGGACACGTCTTTGAAGTCACGCATACGGTTGCGCGCCTTGTAGAAAAACGACTCCAGATTTTCCGGTTTCGGCGCTAGCTTGCGATACGCTTCACGCAATTCCGCCGGCATCGCGTCTGGCTGCGCGGTTTTCATTGATTCCCAGAACTGCGGATCAGCCCAAGCGCGCTTCATAAGGGCGGTGATCACGACGAGCCGGCGAACCAGCTGCGGATACCGGATCGCCACTTGGAGCGCAATCGTGCCGCCGTTGCTGAAACCAAGAAGATCGGCACGGTCAATATCCAGATGCTTGAGCAGCGCAGCCGTATCGTCGGCCGACTGCTCGAAGCTGAACGGCCGGTCCTCGATATCAGCGGTGCGTCCGCAGCCCTGCTGTTCGAACGCAATGATCCGCCGACTGCGGGCGAGGACGGGTAAGAGATGGCCAAACGATGTCTCGATAGTGTCGCCGCCGCCATGCAACAGCACCAGCGGCAGTTGTCCCGGATTCGTCGGACCGTCGACTTCGTAATACATCCGAAGGCCGTTGACCGGCGCGTATCCAGTCTGTTGGAGTGTGCTGGAGTGCATGGCGGCGAAACAACCATTGCGCACGTGAAAGCTTTCATCGCTTTCACGTGCGCGAGTTGGCGAGCCGGCTGTCAGACTTGCGCAAACTGCGCTTCCGCTCGGACGTCCGCGGCAATAGGACACTCGCCCGCAACGGGTCTGACTTCCACACGGATGCCGTACGGCAAACCGGGACATTCTTTTGCGATAGCGATCGCTTCATCGATCGTGGCTACGTCGAGAAGAAAATAACCGCCAATTGCTTCCTTGGATTCGGCGAAAGGACCATCGGAGACGATACGGTCCTTGCCCGAAACGATTTTCCCCTCGCGTTCCAGTGGATTTCCCGCCACCGCTTTGCCTTCTTCGGTTAGGCGCTTGAACCACGCCATCCAATTGTCCGTAACTTTTTGCAGTTCCTCCAGCGAGAGACCTTTGCGCAGGTCGGTGCCGCGAAATAGCAACATATATCCATTTTGATTTTGGTTTTGTGTACTCATGTTCTGTGTTGTTGGTTGTTGGTTGAGAGTTTTTTGTTATCTCGAGATACGACGAATTAGCAGGCGAGTTTAGGACTCATTATTTCGCATTCGCGTCACTCTGCCAAATTCCAAACGAGTTGCCCTCGGTATCCTGGCACACAGCGAAATAACCCATCTGTGGTACCGCTGTTTTGGCCATGCAGATCTTGCCACCGAGTTTCTCGATTTTTTTGGAGTAGTCGGCGACGGAATCTACGCTGACGTAGTTAGTGATCGGCTCTTGCGGATGTTTGCGCTCCTTCAGCGCGCCATCCGGAGTATCGTCCTGGCCGCCGGTGTCGATGTGCCAGTAATCACCTCCTCCGGGAAATGGATTGATCTTCCAGCCAAACAAATTGCTGTAAAACGCGTTGGCACGTTCTGGGTTGTCGGCCGGGATTTCAAACCAAACGATGCTTGCTGCTTGTTTCTGCTCTGACTTGCTCATGTTTTTCCTTTCTGTTGATGTGTGATTTTTGGAATACGACGAATGAGCGCGCCGATTTGGGACAAGATTTTTCTCATTATGCAGTCTGGCCATCGACACAGCGCTGCAGTCTCTTCAAAAGAAACGCTCGCTCCGATTTCGTTTCCGCGAGCTCAAACGATCGCCGGAACTGCTCGGCAGCGGCTTGCAGATTACCCGACCGCATTTCGAATTCGCCGAGCACCGCATAGAGCAGGTAATACGAACTCAGTTTATTGAGATCTTGAACCCGCCGCACAGCCTGGAGGCCGGCTTTTGGTCCACGGATGTTTGCGATAGCCACAGCACGATTAAGGGCGACGACCGGCGACTGATCGAATTCAACTAATCGGTCGTAAAGCAAGAGGATCTTCTGCCAGTCGGTAGATTCGTAGTCCTTTGCTGCACAGTGACAGGCGGCGATCCCCGCCTGAAGATGATATTCGCTAAGGTTGTTACCTGCTGCCGATCGAGCGAAGTGGAACATTCCGCGCGCGATCATTGATTTGTTCCAGCGTGTCCGATCCTGCTCTTGCAGGCGCAGCAGATTGCCTTCGCTGTCCAGTCGCGTCGGATTGCGAGCGGCATTTAACAGCATCAATGCCAAAAGAGCATGTGTCTTCGGCTGATTGCCGGCCGGATGCGCGACCAATAGCTCCGCGAGGCGAATTGCTTCTTCGCAGAGCTCTTCGCGAACAAGGTTTTCGCCGCTCGACGCTTTGTAGCCTTCGTTGAACAACAGGTAAAGCGATTGCAAAACGTTATCCAATCGCTGCTCCAATTCTCTGCCTGCGGGAATTTCAAACGGGATCCGCGCCTGATGGATTTTCTGTTTTGCCCGGGTCAATCGCTTGGCGATTGCGGAGTCCGTGGTTAGAAATGCGTGACCGATCTCCCCGACACTGAAACCGCACAGCGTCTTCAACGCGAGTGCGACTTGCGCCTCCGCCGGAATGGCCGGGTGACAACACACGAACATCAATCGCAAATGATCGTCGTTAATTTCGTCTTCTGAGAAAATCGCTTCGTCGGGCGCAGCGCCGTCGCGATCCATCAGGTGAATGATTTCTGCCTGTTTGTCCTGAAATACTTTTCGTCGCCGAACCACGTCCAACGCGAGATTGCGCGACGCGCGCATAATCCAGGCCGAGGGATTTTTCGGAACTCCATAAAATGGCCAGGTTTGCAATGCCCGCGCCAGCGCTTCCTGAACGACATCTTCCGCGAGGTTGAGATGTTCGATGCCAAAGATTCTGGTGAGAATGGCAACCATCTTTGCGCCCTCGCGGCGAAAAAGATGTTCCACTAGTTGCGACACACCATCGGGTTCTGGCTCGACGGTTTTCAACGACATCATTTCTGCCATACCCTCAAGGCGCATAAAGACAACAAACTCTAATTTCGACCAAGAGCTTTGGTGGAACATCACCAAGCCGCCTGCAGTCGACGTACGGTTGCCGGGTACGTCTGCCTCAGATCCGTTCTTCCTCCAAGTCGTACACGTCGAACCAGTGATGCACCACTCTGTTACGCGGAATGAACTGCTGAATATAATCTTCCATATACTCCTGGAGCTCCAAAGGAAGGTCGCTCAAATGGAGGTCACGTTCTTTGTTATTCCACGCAATGATTTCGGCACGCGGACGCTTCTTGGCGTGATCGCCGATCCACCCGGCAATCTCATCGTCGGTGGCGCCGGCGGCAACGAACGACCGAAAGTCATCATACTCAATTTCAGCAAATTTCAGCCAGCGTTGATCGAGAGGACAGTTGGAATGGTACTCCCCTTCCCAGCCTGCGAGCACTGCGCGGCATTTGTCCACGGCGCGCGCCGCCAATACGTAGCCAGCGAGCGTTTGTCGTGGGCTGCGGGGAAATTCTTTCCCATCGCGCAAATCGCGCGCCAGTAATTTCACTTTTTCGAGATTTTTATCCATATGGTTTTCCTTTTTCGCCGTTCGCCGTTTTTTACATGCTTGCTCTCACCTGGTCGAAGTTGATTGAGCAACGGTGCTTCCGGGCTTTGATTCTTCTGTCGATTTCACTTCGACCTGAATCCCTTCTCGCAAGTCGTCGGTTGGATTCATGACAACCTTTGAATTTTCCTTCAGGCCATCGAGCACTTCCAGTTGCGTGCCGAAGTCTCGCCCGACACTAATTTTCTGCCAGTGAATGCGATTGTCGTTCGCGACCGTGACGACTTGCGGACCTTGTGCGCGAAAAACAAATGCATCTGCCGGGACGACGATCGGCGCATTGTCGTCGGACAACAGAAATTCAACCTGTCCGTACATGCCGGCATAAAGAGTTCCATCATGATTGGGGACCTGGATTTCGACCTGCATCGTGCGAGAAGTAGGGTCGAGCGCGCCGGCCGTCCGCGTGACAGTCCCCTCAAAATCCTGCCCGGGCCGTTCCTGCACGAGAATCTTCGCTTTTAAGCCTTCGTGCATCGAAGCCGCGTTAGTTTGTGGAACAAACACGTAGACGCGAAGTGGATCGCTCTGCACCATGCTGAAAAGCGGCGTGCCGGAATTTCCGGTTCCGGCTGTGACCAGCGTGCCCACATCGATATTTCGAGCGGCGATTTTTCCCGCAAACGGCGCGACGATCTGTTGGAAACCCTGGATTTTTTCCAGCTGCTGTAAATTCGCATTGGCTGCCTCGTAGGCTTTTTCGTTTTGATCATACTCCTGTTTGGACACGACTTTTTTATCGAGTAGACCGCGCCAGCGCTCGGCGGTCACTTTGGCTATCTGTTGCTGTGCGCGGACCTGCGCAAGTTGCTGATCCACCTCCGGGGTTGAAATCTCCGCCAGTAGTTGCCCGGCCTGGACGTTATCGCCGATATCCACCTTCCAGCTTTTCACGTAACCGTTCGATCGTGGGAAAATTGTCGTTTGGTTGAAGGCCTGAAAGGTCCCCGGCAAAACCAATTCTTTCGGCTTACTGTCGCGGCGCGCAGTCACGACGTTCACTGCGACTTGCGTTGTTCGCTGCACGAAATTCTGCTCGTCATGATGCCGACTAACGCGGTGCCCTACTCCGATTATGACCAGAATCGCCAGCACCGTGACAGCCGCGATCGGTCCCCAGACGGCAACGCTCCGCATTGGTGGATGGAGCGGCGTCCGCAGCTCTATCCGGCGACCTTGAGCGCCGCCACCATCGTGCGCGCCGTTGTCTTTATGTTTTTCAGTCTCAGTGCGGATCATTGGGCCCCTCCCTCCACCGCTTCGCCATGCTCCTGGCGCGCAAACTCTTCATCTTCGTCACAGGTGAATTCCTTTTTTCGGAGCAAACTGTAAACGACTGGGACAAAAAACAGCGTCGTAACTGTAGCGACGAGCAACCCGCCAATCACGGCGCGCCCAAGCGGCGCGTTTTGTTCGCCGCCTTCGCCCAACCCGAGCGACATCGGCAACATTCCGATAATCATTGCCAGCGCGGTCATGATCACCGGGCGCAAGCGCGTGAAACCGGCGGCGAGCGCGGCGTCAAAAGAGTTTTTATTTTCGTGCGCGCACCGCTCGTCGTTGGCAAAAGTCACAACCAAAATGCTATTGGCCGTGGCCACACCTATGGCCATGATAGCGCCCATGAGTGAGGGCACGTTCAACGTGGTCCCGCTCAGAAAAAGCATCCAGATGATGCCGCACAACGCACCAGGCAAAGCCATGATAATAATGAACGGGTCGGTCCATGACTGGAAATTCACGGCCATCAGAAAATAAACCAGCACGATGGCAAAAATGAGACCGGCACCGAGTCCAGCGAACGAACTGTTCATACTCTGGACTTGCCCGCGCATACTCAGAAACGTTCCACGCGGCAGCTTCGACTTGAAGCTGTCCACGACTTTGGCGACTTCGTCAGCCACGCCACCGAGATCCCGGCCTTGCACATTGGCCAGCACGTCGAAAACCGGCTGCACATTATAATGGTTCACGATCACCGGTGACTCCCGCCGTTCGATCGTCGCGAGATTCCCGAGCAACTCGGGGCGTGGCAAATTCGGCGCGACTACCGGTGTATTCTGCAAGTCTTGCAGGCTATCCATTTTGTACTGCGGCGTCTGCACCGCGACCTGGTAGTTCACGCCGTTCTGAAAATTGAGCCAGTAGTTAGGCGCAGTCTGGCCACTCGAGCTGAGCGAAATCAACATGGTCTGCGCGACATTGTTCTGCGTGAGGCCGATCTGTTCGGCCCTTGTGCGATCGACGTTCACACGCAGGTCCGGTCCGTTGACAAGTTGATGAACGTGCACATCTACTGCCCCAGGAATCTGTGCGACGCGCGCTTTGATTTGGTTGGCGATGTCGTACCCCTTAGGATCGCGGCCGGTTACTTGAATATCGATCGGCGACGGAATGCCGAAATTCAAAATCTGGCTGACGATATCGGGGGCGGAGAAATAAAATTCCATGTCTGGAAAATCGCGATGCAATTTCTCGCGTAAGATCCGCACGTATTGCGCTGTCGGCTTATGATTGGGATTGAGTGCAACGAGGATCTCACCATCAGCGGCGCTGATGGTCGAACTATCGCTGAAGGCGAGATTAATTCCGCTTGTCGGCAGTCCGATGTTATCAAGCACGTTCTGGATTTCGTCAGGCGGAACGACGTCGCGAATGGCACGGCCCACCTGAAAAAAGCGCTCCTGGGTTGATTCGAGTCGCGTGCCGACCGGGGCGCGCACATGCAATCGAAACTGGCCCGCATCGACAGATGGAAAAAAATCCCGGCCAAGAAAAGGAATCAGGCAAAGCGAAATAAGAACCATGGCGCCCATGCCGGCGAAGACAACGCGGCGATGCTCGAGGCACCAGTGCAGGGCGTTGACGTAACGGGCCCGAATCTTTTCGAACACATGATTGAACTTCTCGTGAATCCCGCTCAGGACGCCAAGAACTCGGCCAGAAGCGCTTCGACGGCGCTCGATCTTCTCTTGGCGAGACCAATGGTCGATCTTTTCTTCGTCGCCGTTTGGCTCTTGAATTCCGCCCGCCAGGCTTGTGTCGATTTCATCGAGATGTTCGCGCAAAAGAAATCTCACCATCGTCGGGACGACTGTGCGCGAGAGAAAATAAGACGCGAGCATGGCGAAGATCACTGCCATGGCGAGCGGTTGAAAAAGAAATCTCGCTGTGCCGCTCAGGAAAAAAATCGGCACGAAAACGATGCAAATACAGAGAGTGGAGACGAAAGCCGGCACCGCAATCTGTGATGCGCCGTCGAGGATGGCGCGCACCATCGGCTTCTTCATGGCGAGATTGCGATGGATGTTTTCGATCTCAACCGTGGCGTCATCCACCAAAATGCCGACGGCAAGAGCAAGTCCGCCCAGGGTCATCAGGTTCATGGTTTGGCCGAGCGCGCTCAGAATGATGATCGAACACAGGATCGACAATGGAATTGAAGTCGCGACCACCAGAGTCGAGCGCCAGGATCCGAGAAAAAGCAGAATCATGAGCGCAGTCAGACAGGCCGCGATCACGCCTTCCTTCAAAACCCCATTGATGGCTGCGCGCACGAAGATCGATTGATCGAAAAGCTGAGTAATATCGAGTGCGGGCGGCAGCGTCGCCTTGATCCGCGGCAACGCCGCTTTCACCCGACTGATGATGTCGAGCGTAGAGGCGCTCGCGCTTTTCAAAACCGTGAGCAGCGCCGAGCGGACGCGATTTTGCGCGACGATGTTCGTTTGCACAGCGAAGCCGTCTCGAACGTGCGCGACATCGCGAATGTAAACCATCGCGTTGTTTACCTGTTTGATTGGCAGGTCGTTCAGCGCCTGCAAAAGTTCCGGGCTCGAGTTCAACCGCACATTGTATTCGCGGTCGCCGATTTTCTGCGTCCCGGCCGGGAGGATGACGTTTTGGGCATTGAGCGCGTTGCTGACGTCCGCTGGCGAAAGTCCTTTGCCGAAAAGTTTCTGCGGATCGATATCGACCATGACCTGGCGCGACTTGCCACCGTATGGGAGCGGGACTTGCGCGCCTTGCACGGTTGCGAGCTGTGTGCGGATGAAATTTAAACCAAGATCGTAGAGCTGCTGTTCAGAAAGCGTTTTGCTAGTTAGACCGAGTTGCAGGATTGGCACATTCGAGGCGCTGTATTGAAGAATGAGAGGCGGCGTTGTGCCCGGCGGCATGATGCGTAGGAGCGTCTGGCAAATCGACGTGACCTGGGCGACGCCGGCCTCGACTTTGGCGCCCTCGTGGAAGAAAACCTTAATGACCGACACACCGTTGTAACTCTGCGACTCGATATGCTCGATGTCGTTCACGGTCGTGGTCATGGCCCGCTCGGTAACGGTGACGAAACGTTTCTCCATTTCCTCCGGCGCGACGCCCGGGAAACTCCAGATCACGCTCACCACCGGGATGTCGATCTTTGGAAAAATGTCCGTAGCCATGCGCGTAATCGTGACAACGCCCATGAGCACGATCAGAATAGCCATCACCGTGAAGGTGTAAGGCCGTCTCAGAGCTAAACGGACAATCCACATAGCATCTCAGGAATGCGAATGAAGCTGTGCATGCTGCCTCATCGGGCCGCGTATCTCAGGCAGGTGTTTTCTGTGCCGTAAAGCGACAGGGCGCTGCCGCACTCCAAGACGTGGCCGTGATCGCAAACGCCCATTCATCGCTTGCGTTTTAGCGTGCGGCGGCAATCCGCCGCTTTCGATCGTGCTCGTTAGTTTTTGCCAATAAGCGGCAACTAGCTCTTCTCGATCCGGAAACCTCTTCATGCTCCGTCCTTCCCGTTCTCAACCAACCGTTTAAAATTGCCCAGATACTCCTCCAGTCTGTGTGTGAGACTTGGGGGATCGAAAATCGAACGGATCTTCAGCGTCACTTCCGTTTCGTCATGAGAGCGTGGTTCGAAAGAGACCACGCCGGACATGAAACCGCTGGACATGGTGCGCCACGCGATTCGGCGGCCGGGAATTTGAAGCACGATGTGGAAGACCCCCTTTTGGTCGCCGCTATCTGGGTGCCACCTATAGGAGAAGTGCGTGTCATCAATTCTATGGACGTCCCGCAGCGGCGGAATGAATTTGGGGAGGTCCTCAAGACGCGACCACTGCTCATAGACGCGATCAACGGGCGCCTTTACGACCACCAAGTGTCTGGCGGCGTTCATTGCGGTGAGAGCGGGTTCCATCGTTTGAATCAACTTGCTAGACGCTGAAGCGCGCGTACTGCTCCCTCGAAAACGCGCGGTTCCATCCGTCGGTGAAGTTAAAAAGGGTCATGTTCAGAACGAGCATCGGATCATGACGCCGTCGGGAGCGCCGAAGAATCCTCGGCAGTTTGGGCCTTGAATTGGTTTGAGGTCGTTTAGGTTTCATTTCTGTTATTTTTGTTCCAAACCCTAGACAACCTTGCGTCGCGCCACCACGAAGCGGTCGGAGGATTTTTCGGTGCTTCGCAGGGGAGAGCAGACAACACCTCTTTCGAGGGAGGAAACAAAAGTGGCGTGACAGCGCAGGCTTGTTAGACTTGTGGCATGCGCACGCGGGCACAAATGTGCGCCCGAGAAGTGGGTTTTGCACGGACGGCTAATTAACTTGTTATGAAATCAGAAGTCCCCGCTGCCGAGTCCGTGCACCGCACCAGCATGCTTTCGCCGCGTATTGAACTCAGTTCGCGTGCGGAACCTTGTCCCGGTGCCGAGGAAGACGAAAGCGCAGCAAAATACCTGTTTAAGTTATCCCGTGATGTGATCCTTTCTCTGGATCGAAACGGAAACATTCTCTGCATCAACCGGCGCGGCGCTCAACTGAGCGGCTATTCCGAAACGGAATTGCGCGGAGCAAATATCTCAGAACGCCTGCTCCTTCCGGAGGATCGCACGGCGATTGATCAAATTTTGCATGACCTTGTGCGGGGGAAAACGCGCGAATATGAGGTTCGCTGGAGAACCAAAGACGGTGCCATTGTTCATTTTGATGGCGTTTCCGTTCCGCGCCTTTCAGAAAACGGCGAATTTTTGTCCACGCTTTGCACTCTGCGGGACATAACCGAACGCAAATCCGCCGAAGAAAAACTGCGCAAGAGCGAAGAGAAATATCGGGACCTGATCGAGATTTCGCCCGATGCAATCTACGTCGTTGATGCTAATGGCGTCTGCATTCTGGGCAATCGCGCGGGGGCTGACCTGGCTGGAATTCCTCGGGAGGAGTTGGTTGGCACGCCCGTGACAGAGACTTATCTTCCGGAGGAACGTCAGTTGTTTCGAGAGCGGCTCGAAAAATTAAGAACCGGAGGCACTCTGCGATTTGAGAGAACGTTCGTGCGGAAGAACGGTGAAATCGTCCCTGTGGAAGTTTCTGTTACCGCGATACGCGGTGGATATTTCCAGGCAATCCTGCGAGACATCAGCAAACGCAAGCAAGGCGAAGCTTTGCTTGCCGGGGAGAAACGGCTCCTCGAGATGGTGGCGAAGGGAGATTCACTCTCCTCTATTCTCGATGCCATATGCCGTCTGGTCGAAGAATTGTGCAGCGGGTGCTTGTGTTCGATCCTTCTATTGGATTCGAGTGGCAAACGGCTCTGGCATGGTGCGGGACCGAGCATTCCAAAACCATACGCTCAAGCAATCGATGGCTTCGTGATCGGACCAAACGTGGGTTCGTGCGGATCGGCCGCCTATCGTGCAGAGCAAGTGATCGTTTCAGACATCGCCACTGATCCCCGCTGGACAAGTTTTCGGGAAGAGGCCCTAACGAATAGCCTGAGGGCATGTTGGTCTACTCCGATACTCTCGCTGGAAAACAGAGTTCTGGGAACCTTTGCCATGTATTATCGCGAGCCCAGGTCCCCTGCTCCGCGGCACCAGGAGGTCATCGAGCAGATTACGCACTTGGCAAGCATCGCCATCCAGCGCAAGCGAGCGGAAGAAGCGTTGCGCGCTTCGGAGCAGCTCGCCCGGGGACAAGTGGAGGCACTAACCTACAGTTTGGACGTCCTCGCGACCGCGCCAGCGCCCGATAAGTTTTTAGGCCAAATGCTTAGCACGATGGGCCGGCTTCTCGCCGCGCAAAGTGTGATCCTCTGGTTGCTGGATGAATCGGATGATTCGCTCGTTTTGCGGGCTTGGGCCGAAGGCACAAATTTTGCGAAGGCCGATCCGGAGCATCCGTGGGTGAAAAATCCTTTGTCATGGAAGCAGGACCGCGGACTTCGTGAGCTGTTCTTTTCAGGAGCGCCAGTCGTCTGTGAGGACTTGGAACACGATCCCGATATCTCACTGGAGCTTCGCGAATACTTGAAGTCCGGAGGAACGAAGAAATTCCTCAGGATTCCGACGCTGGTGGGCGGTCGCGTCAGGGGTTTCATCGGAATTCGCCATGGCGAGCGGCCAAACTATCGGCCGGAAGAGATCGAATTGGCGCAGGCTCTCGCGCATCAGGCCATGCTGGCGATTCAATTAAATGAATTTGCCGAGAAAAGCCGCCAGTCAGCAATCCTGGAGGAACGAAATAGAATGGCGCGCGACATCCATGATACCCTGGCGCAAGGGTTCACCGGCGTGATTGTGCAATTGGAAGCGGCCGACGATGCGATCGGTTGTTCCCGGCGCACGGAAGCGAACGAGCACTTGCAACGCGCCGCTGAATTGGCGCGGCATAGTTTGTCCGAAGCCCGCCGGTCGGTCCATGCGCTTCGCCCGGAAGCTTTGCAAGCGGGAAACTTCTGGGATGCGTTACAGGGAATCGTCAAAAATACCACCGCCGGGACCGCGCTTCACACGAAGTTCGAACTGCGCGGCCGGCTGCGCGATCTTCCGCCGGTTTGGCAGGAAAATTTGTTGCACATCGGACAGGAGGCTTTGACTAACGCGCTGAAATACGCGCGCCCACACAATTTCGACACGCGATTAAGTTTCAACACAAAGCAACTGCGTCTCGAGCTTCGCGACGATGGCGACGGATTCAGAATCAAAGCTCGACACGATGGCTTCGGGCTGGCCGGAATGCGGGAGCGCGTCGAGCAAATGGGCGGGGAGCTCAAAATTACCAGCGCGCGCGGAAAGGGAACAAAAGTCGTTGTCACCCTGCCCTACAACGGCGAATCGAGATCGTGAAAACCAAAGCGAAACCTGCCCGCAAAACTTCAACTCGCTCTTCCGGCAGGGACGACGGTCTGCGCCGTCCGGGACATCCCAGCGCGATGTCCCTACCAAAAAAATCGCGCATCAGCGTTCTCATTGCTGACGACCACACCGTGGTGCGCGAAGGACTGGTCTCGTTAATTCGGCGCAAGCCGGACATGGTGGTACTGGGCGAAGCCACCAATGGCCGCGAAGCGGTCAATTTGTGGAGCCAGCATCACCCGGATGTGACGCTGCTCGATTTGCGGATGCCTGAGCTCGACGGCGTCAGCGCGATCAAAGAAATCCGCCAGCACGATGAGCATGCTCGCATCATTGTCCTTACAACCTTTGACGGCGACGAAGATATCTTTCGTGCGATTCAAGCCGGCGCGAAGGGTTATCTTCTCAAGGACGTACCGCGCGAAGCGTTGATGGACAGTATCCGCCGGGTGCACGCCGGTGAAACTTGTGTCCCCGTTCATCTCGCAGCCAAGCTGGCGGAACGCGTTAGTGGCGAAACGTTGAGCTCGCGCGAGATCGACGTGCTCAAGCTGATGGCCCAGGGGAAAAGCAACAAGGAAATCGGCGCCGCGCTATTCATCAGCGAAGGCACGGTGAAATCGCACGTCAAAGCGATCTTTGCCAAGATGAATGTCATCAGCCGCACCGAAGCCGTGGCAAGCGCTAGCCGACGCGGCTTGATTCAACTGTAGAGGCGGCTGTGTCAGCCGCAGCTGTAGTGGCAGCCGTCTTCAACAAAAATAAACCAAATGAGATGCTTATGACCGATAATCAAATAGAATTGGAAGAACCTGCCGTACCGCGGGCGCAGCGAAACAACCGTAACGGAAAAAACGTATTTGATCGCGCCAACAGAACATCAACCAGTACAAAGGAAACCATGAACAAACGTAATTCGACAAAGACTTCCGAACTGCTTCGCAGACGCGACGCCCCACTGGAGACACGAACTGATCTCACAGCTTCGGCGACGAAAGACATCACCGCGACCATGAACGCCATTCTGGCTGACGTGTTCGCCATCTACGTGAAAACGAAAAACTTCCACTGGCATATGAGTGGCCCGCACTTCCGTGATTACCATCTGCTACTGGACGAACAGGGTGAGCAGCTTTTCGCGATGACCGACCCGATCGCGGAACGAGTTCGAAAAATTGGTGGACTTACGTTGAGATCGACCGGTCAAATTTCCCGTACCCAGCGCGTCGCCGATAACGATGCGGATTACGTCGAGCCTCTGGACATGCTCGCTGAGTTAGCGGAGGACAATCGCACGCTGGCGGCGCGCCTTCGCGAGGCGCACAACGTGTGCGATGAGCATCGTGACGTTGCTACCGCGAGTCTGATCGAAGTTTGGATCGATGAAACCGAGCGACGCGCTTGGTTCCTGTTCGAAGCAACGCGCCGCGTGAATTGATTTCGTAAAGGTTGTAGCCGCCTCGCTGTGTCGAGGGATTCCGGCGTGTTGTTGCGCTGTGCAACACGGCGACGCAGCGCCGTAGCTACAGCAGTTGCACATATTGAAACACCAACACTAACAATCCATCAATTACAGCTATGAATTACAGACTCTTAGGAAAATCGGGATTGCGCGTTTCGGAATTCTGCCTGGGCACGATGACCTTTGGCGAAGACTGGGGCTGGGGCTCGTCCAAAGA
>Ga0137375_10004562_pt1 | contig 16531 bp, 18 predicted proteins | sample SagtaG_24_FD_104936 | JGI IMG/M metagenome (GOLD analysis project Ga0137375, IMG submission 104936) | Vadose zone soil microbial communities from Sagehorn Ranch, Mendocino, California, USA - Sage1_R_113_16 metaG | ecosystem: Environmental > Terrestrial > Soil > Vadose zone | place: USA...
AGGTCGGAGGTCTTGGTCTTGGCTCCGTGCGGCGGTTTGACCCGGTGCGGCGGCCGATGCAGGTTGGAGGCTTGGCTCCGTGCGGCGGCCGATGCAGGTTGGAGGCGTGCGGCGAGCGCTCGTGCCCGGTCACAGCTTGTGGTACTGGCGCCGCATCAGCTTCGCCGGCAAGCCCAGGTCGACCGTGTCCGGCTCCCCGGCGGACACGACGAACACCACGTCCGCCTTGATGCCGAGGGCGATCACGTGCACGTAGCCGTAATGGTCCGGTTTCGCGTCGAAGTAGGCCCTGGCGCCCGGCACGCCAGCTATTCCGGCTGATTTGGCTGAGGCATGGCGCCCCGGTGTCGAGCCTGTGTCGACGTCGTCCCAGAAGGAGCCCTGCGCTTTCTTCGCGTCACGGAAAAAGCCCTGCGCATCCTGGGCCGAGTCGAACGCGAAGAGCCGTACGTCAACGATGGAGGAACCGTGCGCCCCCAGCCAGCACCGTACGGCGCCATGGGTGAAGTGATACCGGGTGAGAATCTCGCGAGTTCCTCCGTTGAGCCCAGCTGCCTGGATAAGCGACAGTCGGCGGTGGGTGCCCAGCGGGGTCGGCCACGGGTTCGACCCGCTCGGCCTGCCGATCAGGTACGTGCGCAGGTCGCGGCTGTGCGTGACGGCCCGGCTGGTGGCCGTGGGGCTGCTGGACGGGCTGCCATGGGCGGCCGGCCGGCTCGTGGTGTGGCGGCCGAGCAGTATGTACGCTGCAACTCCCCCGCCAGCCAGGGCCAAAGCCAGGAAGACTCCCAGCGCCAGCGCTAGGCCGCGCCGACCGCCCCCGCCACCAGAGGGTGCGGGCGGGTACCTGGCCGGGCCGGCGTATTCCCCAGGATCGCTGTAGCCCGGATAGGCAGGGTCACCGGGATAGGCCTGCTGGTCCCAGCCGGCCTGTGGAATGGGGCGGGTCCCGTACGGATGTGCCGGAGGCCCCAGCGGCTGACGGGGCTGCTGTGGCGGCATGCCGAAAGAGGGCTGATCGTGTGGAGGTTGTGACACGCGCGTCATTTTGGGACCGGGCCGGACCAGGCCACAACGCGGTTGCCAGATTCTGTGGACACATTGTTATAAAGCGGGACGGGCCAGCAGATTCAACCGGGACCGGCCGGTGTTCTGTCGGCGAACCACGGCTGCATGCCGCTGCGAGCGCGGCGACGCCTGCCACACCGGAGTGATGCCGCTGGCGCATACGGGGCAAGTATGACGTCCCGGTCGTACATCCCTGCGGCCGTAATAGTGGCCGCAGGTGTGGCGATGGCGGTGGCCGCGACCGAGTACGAGCGCCTGCTCGAGGCGGTCGATGGGTGGTGGGCGGCGGGTCACTGGCCTCCACAGGCGCATACTGCACGTATGAACTCCGCCCGGCGTCATGCCGTTATCGCGGCAATATCCCGGCGCAGCCGGGGTATTGCCGCTAAATCCCGGCGCAGCCGCAGCATCCTGGACGGTGGAGTCCCCGGCGCCGGGTAACCGCGTAGCCGGTGCACGAGACGGGAGGCGGCACGCTGTGCCAGGCAGCGACGGCGACCACGCGAGGAAGGTCAGGGCCCACCGCGCGCGTCGGATCGTGCTGACGTTCGTGGTCGCGGCGGTCCTGATCGTCATCGTCATCCTCAGCCGCCATACGCTCGCCGAGTCACTGCAGACGCTCGGGCACCTCAACTGGACATGGTTCCTGCTCGCGCTGGTCTTCGAGGCGGTGTCGCTGGCCGCGTTCGGGCTCAGCCGCCGCCGCCTGCTCCGCGCCGAAGGCGACCAGGCCAGGTTCGGCTCGGTGATGGCGATTACCTATGCGGGAAACGCGCTGTCGATGTCGGTTCCCTTCGCCGGCACGCAACTGGCCGTTGTCTACACCTACCGGCACTTCCGGCGGCACGGCGTCGGCCCGGCCGTCACCGGATGGGCGCTGGCCGTGTCCGCGATCCTGTCCACGTCGGCACTCGCGCTGGTGCTCGTCATCGGGGCCGTCGCGGGTGGCGCCGCGACCGCGACCGCGGCCGGGTTCGCCGGCGCCGCCGTGTTCACCGTGCCAGCGCTCGCGGTGTTGCTCGCGCTGCGCTACCAGCGCGCCCGCAGCGCGCTGCATCAGGTCATCGCCCGCCTCGTCCGTGTCTCGCAGCGCCGGTTCCGCTGGCCACGGTTCGACGCGGACGGTGTCGAGGAGTTTCTTGACCGGGTCGCGAGCATCAAGCTCCCGTGGCCCCGCTACGCCGAGGTGTTCTCGCTTGCCGTCCTCAACTGGCTCGCCGACTGCGGCTGCCTGGCCTGCGCGATTCTTGCCACCGGGAATCCGGTTCCTTGGCACTCCCTGCTTCTTGTGTACGGCGCGGGCGCGGCCGTGGGCAGCACCGGTGTCACCCCGGGCGGATTCGCTGTGGTAGAGGTCACGTTGACGGCGACCCTCACGGCCGCCGGGCTCGGTGCGGCGAGCGCGCTGGCCGCCGTCCTCACCTACCGATTGATCAACTTCTGGCTGATCCTCGTCGGCGGGTGGGTGACGATACCCGTCCTTGCGCACCGCCACCGGCCGCAGGTCCCTGCCCCTGCGGGCGACCGCGGGCCAGATGACCGCGGGGCGGGTGATCGGCAGGCCAGCGACGGCGAACCCGGTGCCCCGGCCCGGCACGAGCGAATGGACGCAGGCGCCACGGGAGAACACACCCGGTTAGATTGATCAGACGGACTTGATCAATCTGCCTCATCGGGCAGGAGCCGAACCCCCGGGAACTGAGCTGAGCGAGGATGCCCCCGTGACAAAGGGCACGCCAGAGACGCCGGAAACAGGAGGGGCGCGGGAAACAGAAGAAGCGCGCGAAACTCGAGAGGCGGCGGAAACTCGAGAGGCGCTGGCGCAAGCGGCGAACGGGCCGGAGCACCACGTTGACGAGGCAGGGCGCCACGTTGACCAGCCGGGGCGCCACGTTGACGAGGCGGCGCGGCACATCGAACGGCCAAGGCTGCTCACCGTGCTGCGTGAGTGGGGTCGGATCGGCTGCATCGGTTTCGGCGGGCCGCCGACACACATCGCGCTGCTGCGCGACCTGTGCGTCGAACGCAGGCGGTGGCTGGACGCGGCGGAGTTCGAGGACGCGGTTGCCGTGTGCAACCTGCTGCCCGGTCCCGCCTCCACCCAGCTGGTGATCTTCTGCGCCTGGCGTGTCCGCGGCCGATTCGCGGCTCTGGCCGGCGGTGCGGCGTTCATCGTTCCCGGCCTCGTCCTGATCCTGGCACTGGCCGCGCTATTTCTGGGCGGCTCACCGCCGTCCTGGGCGAAAGGCGCGGGCGCAGGGGCCGGCGCGGCGATCGCCGCGGTCGCGGTCCATGCCGGGGCGCTCCTCGTGCCGACCAGCTGGCACCGCGCGCGGGACGCCAAGAGCTTGCGCTGGCCGGTCTACGCTGCGTCGGGCGCGGCTGCGGCCGCGCTCCTCGGGCCATGGCTGGTCCTGGTCCTGTTCGCCTGCGGCGCTGCCGAACTTGGGCTGGAGCGAACACATCGGACAGGACCGAAGGGATCGAAGGGATCAACGGGCGCGGGCGCCGGCGCGGCCGCGCTGATCCCCATGCGCGTGGCGGCGGGATTCGGCGCGGGTGTCCTGCTCTCGCTGGCCTGGGTCGCGGTCAAGGTCGGCGCGCTCTCCTATGGCGGTGGTTTCGTGATCGTTCCGCTGATGCAGGCGGACGCGGTCGGCCACTACCACTGGATGAGCGGTGGCGAGTTCCTCAATGCCGTCGCGCTCGGGCAGATCACCCCTGGCCCGGTCGTCCAGACCGTCGCTGCGGTCGGCTACGCGGCAGCCGGGATCGGCGGGGGGATTCTCGCCGCCACGATCGCTTTCGCGCCGTCGTTCGCGTTCATCCTCATCGGCGGGCGTCACTTCACCCGCCTGCGCACCGACGCGCGGGCGGCCGCGTTCCTCGGCGGCGCCGGGCCCGCCGCCATCGGCGCCATCTTCGGGTCGGCGATCCCGTTGGCGAGGGCGATCACACAGCCCTGGCAGTACGCCGTCCTCGGCGGAGCCGCCGTCCTGCTGCTTGTGCTGCGGCGCGGGGTGGTGCTCACGGTGGCGTGCGCGGCGCTGGCGGGAACGATCGTGGCGCTCGCGGGTGGCCCCCTGCCGCACTGACCCACGGGATGCCCGCACCAGGGGTGCGCCACGAAGCGCGCAGCCGTTAAGGATTACCGTATTCTGCACCGTTATGGCAGAGTTCCCGGCCATCCGCCACGCCGAGCCGACCGACTACGACCGCATTGTCGCGGTGATGGACGACTGGTGGGGGCGGCCGGTCGCGGCCGGGCTGCAGCGGCTCTTCCTTGATCATTTCACCGGCACCAGCCTGGTGGCGGAAGCCGGCGCGCGCCCGCCGGAGCTGGCCGGGTTCCTGGCCGGGTTCTTGTCCCAGTCGCGGCCCGGTGAGGCCTACATCCACTACGCCGGCGTCGCGCCCCTGTTCCGCCGTACGGGCCTCGCGAGCCGGCTGTATGGCGAATTCTTCGCGCTCGCCTGGGCGGGCGGCAGGCACACGGTCCGCGCGATCACCTCGCCGGGCAACACCGCCTCGATCGCTTTTCACACCTCGCTCGGCTTCACCGTGACCGGCCCGGTGACCGGCTATGACGGCCCGGGGCGGGACAGGGTGCTATTCGAGCGCCACCTGGCCGGGACCTAGTGCGGGGCTACCATCGGCCACATGAGCCGTGAGGTCGCGCGGTACTGGCAACACCCCGGCCTGCCCGGCGTCGACCTGCTGCGCGCGCGGTTCGTGCGGCAGCGTTACAGCAGGCACACCCACGAGACGTACGTGATAGCCCTCATCGACCGGGGCGTGGAGGAATTCGACCACCAGGGCGCGACGTTGCGGGCCGGGCCTGGCGAGATCATCCTGGTCAACCCGGACACCGTTCACACGGGCCACGCCGGGGTGCCGGAGGGATGGGCATACCGCGTGCTCTACCCGGCGGCCGAGGTGGTGGCCAGTGCTGCCACGGAGCTCGGCACCCGCCGGGGCACTCCGTTCTTCCCGCAGCCGGTTGTCAGCGACCCGGTCAGCCGCCGGCTGCTGGCCGCGGCGCACCGTGCGGCCGAGGGCAGCGACCAGCTGGCCGCCTCCAGTCTCCTGTACGGCGCGGTGGCGGCACTGCTGCGACGTCATGCCGAACATGCTTCCGAACGGCTCCCGCGGCGCGCACCACACCGCGCCGTGCGGATGGCACGGGAGATACTGGACTGCCGTTTTGCGGATCCACCACGGCTGGCGGCGCTCGCCAGCGCGGTGGGTGTCAGCCCGTATTCGCTGGTCCGGGCGTTTCGGGCGGAGACTGGCCTGCCGCCACACGCGTACCTGAATCAGCACCGGGTGCGCCGGGCCCGTGAGCTGCTCGGCCTGGGCGTGCCGCCAGCCGACGCCGCGGCGCACGTTGGCTTCGCCGACCAGGCCCACCTGACCAGGCACTTCAAGCGGATCGTGGGTGTGCCGCCCGCCGCGTACCAGCGCGGGCGCAAGAACGTTCAAGACCGTGCTGGCCGGGCTGTCTAGCCTCGGTGGCATGCACCGAGCACGCCGGTCCAGCGTTCGTTCGAGGACAGCCGCGCCGGCGCTTCCAGCGTCCGCGCCCGGTGCGCCGGCCCCAGCAGCGCCGGCCTCCGATGCCCCGCCGCGCGATGCGATGGCCGAGCGGCGCGCCCGCAGGGACGGCATGGGCCTGGGGCTCGCCGTCGGCCTGTCCGGTCTCGCGTTCGGCGCCGCGGCCGTTACCGCCGGGCTGAGCGTCACCCAGGCCTGTGTGCTCAGCCTGCTCGCGTTCACCGGCGCGTCGCAGTACGCGCTCGCCGCGGCGGTCGCCGGTGGCGGCAGTCTCGTCGCCGGGACCTGCGGGGCCCTGCTGCTTGGCACCCGCAACGCGCTGTACGGGCTTCGGCTGGCGGACGTGCTCGGGGTACGCGGTCTGCGCCGGGTGCTAGCCGCGCAGGCGGTCATCGATGAGACCACTGCTATGGCCCTGGCACAATCTGGCCGCGCGGCGGCTCAAGCTGGTTTCGCCGCAACGTTCGCGACGCTGTACGCGGTATGGAACGCCACGACCCTGGTCGGCGCGGTCGGTGCGGGCCGGGTCGGCAGCCCTGGCGCGTTCGGCCTGGACGTGGTCGGCCCGGCCGCCTTCCTCGCGCTGCTGTGGCCCCGGCTGGCCGCCGGGCGTGCCGAACGGCGGGTGGCCCTGCTCGGCGCCGGGATCGCGCTCGCGGCCACCCCGTTCCTGCCACCAGGGATCCCGGTGATGCTGGCGGCGGTCGCGGTGCTGGCGGGGCTGCGGCGGTGATGACCTGGCTGGCGGTGCTCGCCACCTCGGCCGGCTGTTACATGCTCAAGCTGGCCGGGCTCACGATTCCGCAGCGGCTCCTCGACCGCCCCCAGCTGCGCAGGTGCGCCGAGCTGGTGCCGATCGCCGTGCTTGCTGCGCTGTGCGCGGTGCAGGCGCTCGCCAGCGGGCGTTCGGTCACGTTCGACGGGGCAGCATCGCCGGGCTTTTCGCTGCCGCGGCAGCGCTGCTCAAACGCGCCCCGTTCATCGTGGTACTCGTGGTCGCGGCCTTGGTCGCGGTCGGCCTGCGGCTGCTCAGCCACGTCTTGTAAGCAGCTGGCCCATCTGAATGGGGCAGGCCGGGTCTCCGGTGGGCGCTGCGGTCTAGAGGGGCAGGCCGGCCTCCAGGTTGGCCAGCGCGGCGTCGATGGATTCGAGCATGTCGGCGGCCGGGTCCACGGCGGCTGCCATCGTGGCGGCCACCACCACGCCGACGACCGCGCCGGCCAGGTTGCGCACGGCGAAGTCATCTGGATCGCGGCCGACCCGTTTGGCCGTTGCTTCGGCGATCAGCTGTATCGAGTGAGCGAGTTCGTCAAGCGCGCGCGCCCGGATCTCCTGCTCAGCGAGGGACAGAGCCGCGGCCTGACGGAACTGCTCCAGCGCCTCGGCGGGAAGCCGGGCGAAGGTCTCACGCCAGGCGGACCGCAAGGCCGAGATTGGGCTGAGCCCGGGTGGCTGCGCCTCGAACGCCTCAAGGGTGAGCAGGTCGAAGTCGTCCTGCAGCACCACGTCTTCCTTTGTCGGGAAGTAGCGGAAGAACGTGCTCGGCGAAACCTCCGCTGCCTCGGCGATCTGATCAACAGTGGTGGCGCGGTAGCCCTGCTCATGGAAAAGGTGGAGCGCGTGCTGTCGGATGGCAGCACGCGTCCTCGCCTTCTTGCGCTCCCTCAGCCCGCACTTGTGGGGCTCCTTGTCCGCGGCGCGCGGGGCCGGCCCGGCTCGTGCAGGCTCCTGCTGCCCGCCCGGCTGCTGCGCGCCCGGCTCCTGCTGCCCGCCCGGCTCCTGCGCGCCCGGCACGGGCTCAGCAGCAGCCGATGACTGCTCAGACGCCGATCTCATCCGCGGCTCTCACCCTCTCGGTCCCCCGGCCCGCCGCGCCCCGCCAGCGTGGGAGGAAGGCGAGCGCAAGCACGGCGGCCGCCAGCGCTATGCCGCCGCACACCCACAGCATGACATCCAAGGCGTGCGCGAATGCGATGCGCACATCGTCAAGCTGCGCCTTGGAACCGGCCTCGTGCGCGACCGCGATCCCACCCGCAAGGCTCTTGCGCATCGCCGCGGCCGCCTGCGCGGGTAGCCCGGCCACATCGAGGCGGCTGCGGTAGGCGGAGCTGAGCACGGTGCCGAGCACGGCCACCCCGATCGTGGCCCCAACCTGGCGCATCGCGGTAATGAGCGCCGAGCCCGAACCGCTGCGTTCGGCGGACAGAGCGCCGAGGGCGGCGTTCATCGCGGCGGGCATCGCCAAGCCGAGCCCGGCACCGACCGCTGTGAACCAGGCGGCACCGAAACCGGTTCCGCTGCTCACCCGGGTGAAGGCGCCGACGGCAAGCGCCGCGGCCATCACCCCGAACCCCAGCGTGACAAGGGCCTTCGCGCTGGCCAGCGGCGTGCTGCCGGGTAGGCCCGCCGGGTCCTTGCGAGGGGCCTGCAGCCGGGTGCCGACGAGCATGCCCACGACCATTCCGCCAATCAGCGGCAGCAGGCGCAGCCCGCTGCCGAGCGCATCGAGCCCACGGACATCCTGGAAGTACTGGGGCATGGCGAACAAAATCCCGAACAGCGCGAACGACACCAGGGTCGTCAGCATAGTACCCCAGGTGAAACCCGCCGACCGGAATAGGCGCAGCTCGACGAGCGGTTGCACGGCCGTGCGCTGCCCGACCCGCCGCTCCCATGCCACGAAGCCGACCAGCACCGCGGCGCCCGCGGCGATCGTAGCGACCGCCGCCGAGTCGCTCCAGCCGCCCTGGCCGGCCTTGATAAAGCCGTAGGTCAGCCCGGTCAGCCCAACGCTTGAGACAAGAACTCCGACGATGTCGAGTCTGGGACGCTGCGCGGCACGGGACTCCGGCATGAGCGTCGCGACGGCGATCAAGGCAATCACCACTACCGGCACGTTGATCAGGAACACCGAGCCCCACCAGAAGTTGTCGAGCAGCCAGCCGCCAAGCAGCGGGCCGACGGGGTAGCCGATGAAGGTCGCGGCCATGACCACGGCGATCGCCCTCGGCCGCTCCTCCTCGCTGAAAAACACCGGCAGGATGGAAAGCGACAGAGGGAAGATGGCGGCGGCGCCAAGCCCGAGAAATGCGCGAGCGGCGATCAGTTCGCCGGACGAACCCGCGTACGCGCACAGCGCCGAGCTGACGCCGAACACCGCGAGCGCAATAAGCAGTACCTTCTTGCGGCCGAACCGGTCGCCGAGCAGGCCCGCCGGCAACAGCGCCGCAGCAAGCACCAGGCTGTAGGCGCTGGAGAACCACTGCAGATCCCCCGTGGACGCGTGCAGGTCACGGGCGAGGGTAGGCAATGCCAGGTTGAGCACCGTCAGGTCGAGCCCCACCACCAGCACACTTGCGGCAATAGCGATGAGCGCCCACCAACGGCGGGTTGCCTCCGAGATCATGACGGCCCCTGCCTTTGAGTAGTTACCGTTAATACACTGTAGATTTTAAAAGATAGTTACTGTCAAGATGTAGCAGGAGTCGTCTTTATGCGATCTCTGGCCGTCCTGCATCGGGCGGTGGCGCAACAGTTATGGTGACAGACCACACATCTCACGCCCATCCCGGCCACGGTCATGTAGCCCGCGCTGGCCGGGCCCTGAAGGGCGCACTGCGCGGCGGCTCGCCCGGCAAGGAGCCACTAAGCTCGTGGTATGCGCCGCTTCCTGTCCCCCCGGTGGCTGGGTCTTCACGCGGCAGTGGTGATCATCGCGGCCGGCTTCCTCGTTCTTGGCTGGTGGCAGCTGCGGCGTGCTGAAGGCGGCAACGCGCTGAGCTGGGGCTACACGTTCGAATGGCCGCTATTCGCCGGGTTCGTCGTGGTCTTCTGGCTCAAGGTGATGCGCGACGAGCTGCGCGAAGTGGAGGCAGGCAGGCACGAAGGGTCCGGTGAGGCGCCGCCCGTGGCGCTGCCGACCGGGATAGGCGCCGCCCGCAGTGCGGAACAGGGTTATCCCGATGATGAACAAGAGGACGAGGAGCTTGCCGCCTACAACGCCTATCTCAGTCGGCTGAACGAAGAGGTGAGCAGGTCCGCTGGCTGGGTCGCCGCGCGCGGTACACGGCGCCGCGCGGCCACGTCGGCCAGCCCCCCTCGCCGGGCCAAGAAGGCGGGCGGCGGCAGCCTGCAGCCCATGACCGGCCACGCACACCCACGCGTCACCGGCCACGAGCCCGAGCCGGGTTCCGTGCCCCGCGATTCATCACACAGGGAGGTTTGACCGTTGAATGCAGCCGTGACCCGCTATCGCGTCATGGCCTACATCGTCGGCGTGTTGTTCAATGCGCTCGTCTTCATTGGTCTCCCGCTGGAGTACCTTGCCGACCAGCACTGGGTGTCCGCCGGCTGGACCGCGCACGGCTTCATCTACGTGGTGTACCTGGTTGCTGCCTTTATGCTGACGCGGCGGCTGAGGATGACCGCGCCCCACACGCTGATCGTCTTGCTCGCTGGCACCATTCCTGTGCTGACCTTCGTGGTGGAGCGGTGGGTAACCAGGCGGTTCGTCTCCCCCGCCGGCCAAGGCGACGCTGGCGAACCGAGCAGCGCCCAGGACCCGACCGGGGCGGCGCAGGGGGCCTGATCGCGGCTGTGCGTGAGCACTACTTCACCGATCAGCCCGCAGCGGCACACCGCCCCGGGAAGGTCCATGTCGTACTGCCAGACCTTTACCTGCGGCTCGACACCGACAGCGGGATGTTTTCGCCAGGCCGCCTCGACGCGGGCACCCGGGTGCTGCTCGATACGGTTCCCGCGCCGCCGGCGGCGGGTGACCTCCTGGACCTGGGCTGCGGGTACGGCCCTATCGCGCTCACGATGGCGGCCCGCTCCCCCGCCGCGACGGTGTGGGCTGTGGACGTGAACACGCGTGCGCTCGGCCTCTGCGAGCAGAACGCGCAGCGGGCGGGCCGCCGCAACATCCGCGTGGCCACTCCGGACGAGGTCCCAGCGGAGATCAGGTTCGCCGCGATCTGGTCGAATCCGCCGATCCGGGTCGGCAAGGCCGCGCTGCACGAGGTGCTTACCCGCTGGCTGACCCGTATGCGGCCGGATGGTGCCGCCCACCTTGTCGCGCAGCGGCACCTGGGCGCGGACTCGCTGCACCGCTGGCTAGCTGGCGAGGGCTGGCGGGTCGCGCGGGTTACCTCACGGGCTGGCTACCGCGTACTGCGAATAGATGATCCCGAACGGCTGGCGCGTGATGGCGCCCCTCATGAACGGTGACGCGATGAACAGGCCCATGCCGGCCGAGGGCCGACGCCAGTTGCGTCCGACCGACGTGAAGAGGCTCAACCGGCAGTGGCGACGTCAAACCCATGGCCGGCTCGCCCTGCTGCTCGATTCCGTGACTCAGCCGTTCAACGTCGGGTCCATCATCCGGTCAGCTGCGGCATTCGGGGTCGAGCGGATATGGCTCGCGGGCAACACCGCGCCGCCGGAGCACCCGTTGGCGCGCAAGACGAGCCTTGGCACCGAGCGGCTCGTCACCTTCGAACGGGAACATTCCGCTGCCGCCGCCGCCAAGGCTGCGGCCGGGGCCGGCTTCCACGTGGTAGCGGTCGAGCTTGCGGACGGAGCGACAGCGCTGCACGAAGCAGCGCTGGAGCCAGACGTCTGCCTCGCACTGGGAAATGAGGACCACGGCTGTTCGCCTGCCCTGCTGGCCGCGGCCGCTGCCGTCGTCTACGTCCCGCAGGTCGGCCGGGTGGGCTCGCTGAACGTGGCGGCGGCGGCCGCGGTGGCTCTTGCCGAGGCGCGGCGCCGCGAATGGGCCGCCTCCCGAGCAGCAGCCGACCCGCGCGCGGCAGGTGAACGCGCGTGAGCACGCCGGGACCTCGCCGTCTGACCAGGCGAGATTCGCATGGTCAGGGCATACTCGACGACATGCCAAGCGGCTTCCTCGACCAGGCTGGCCCCCTCGCGTTCGCGCACCGGGGTGGCGCGGCTCATGCGCCGGAGAACTCCTGGCCGGCGTTCGAGGGCGCGGTCGGCCTCGGGTACCGCTACCTCGAGACCGACGTGCAGGCGACATCGGACGGCATTCTGATCGCCTTCCATGACCGCACGCTGGACCGGGTGACCGACCGGACCGGGCGTGTAGCGCGCATGCCCTACCGGGAGGTGGCCGCCGCCCGGATCGGTGGAACGGAGCCGATCCCGCGGGTCGAGGACCTCCTTGCCGCCTGGCCGCAGGCGCGGTTCAACCTCGATATCAAGGACGAGCCCGCCATCGCGCCCCTTATCCAGGTACTGCGGCGCGCAGGGGCATGGGACCGGGTGTGCGTGACCTCGTTCTCTCCCCGGCGTCTCGCCGCGTTCCGGCGTGGCGTCGACCGGCAGGTCTGCACCGCCCTGTCGCCGATTGGCCTGGCCGCTGTGCGGTCCGGAGCCTGGACCGGGGCGCTCGCCGCCCGGCTGGCGCGGGTCGGCGTGGGCTGCGCGCAGATTCCCGTCCGCCTCGCCACCCCGCCGTTCCTTGCTCTCCTGCGTGGGGTCGGCATGCAGATCCACGTGTGGACAGTTAACGAACCCGCCATGATGCGGCGGATTCTCGACCTGGGAGTCGACGGCATCATGACCGATGAGACGGTGGCGCTGCGTGACGTGCTGAGCGATCGGGCCGAGTGGCGCGGCAACGGGCAGGGCCGCTGACTTCCCACCAAGCCGCCCGCGGCCGGCGGGCCAACATAGCCAGCCGACTGGGCCGAGCGCCTTCTCCCTCGGTAGCCGCACCGGGCGAAAGTGGTCATACCAACCGGCTCAACCCTCACCGGCCCGGTCAGCCTCCGTCGGCAAAGACCGCAGTTCGCGGTTGGAATCGCGGTAGAGCGGGAATCTTGTCCGGGTACCCCGACGTTGCAACAAGTGACGGCTACGCGCCTGGGAGGCAATAACTTATGGCCGAGCGCGCACTTCGCGGGACCCGTCTCGGAGCGACGAGCTACGAGAACGATCGTAATACCGACCTTGCGCCGCGCCAGGAGGTCACGTTCGACTGCCCGAACGGGCACCAATTTGCCGTTCCGTTCGCCGCCGAGGCGGAGATACCAACCACGTGGGAATGCCGCGTGTGCGGGGCGACGGCCATCACGGTAACCGGTGAGCTGCCCGCGCCGAAGAAGGCTAAGGCTCCACGTACCCACTGGGACATGCTGCTGGAGCGGCGATCCATCGAGGACCTCGAGGAAGTCTTGGCTGAGCGCCTGGCCGTTATCCGGGCCGGTCGCGGTGACCGGCAGAGTTCAGGAACACCGGGCCGGGAGCGGCGCAAGGCCGAGCGGCTCAAAAGCGCGTAACAGGCGCTGCTAAGCCTTCCACCTCACAGCTACTGGGACCGCCACCGCGGAATCGCGACCTACGATGGTCTTTCGTTTTCCTGGTGCTGTGCACTCGTATCAGCGCGGGCGCCGTCATTCCTGATTACCTCGCCGCGAATTATCTTCCCCGGTGGTTCTTCTGGCCCACGCGGGCCTGGGCGCTGGACCCGCGCGGCGGTGGCGGCCGTCCTGCGACGAATGTAGGTGCCCAGGACGCGGCGCAGCGCCGGGCGTGTCAGCGGTGTCACGGCGCACAACCCAAGGACGTCGGTGACAAATCCTGGGATGGCGATCAGCGCCCCGCCGGCAAAAATCAGTGCCGCATCGCTTACTTCCCGGTCGGGCGGAACACCGCTCTCCACTGCCCTGCGGAGCGCATCGAAGGCCCGGCGGCCCTGGATACGCACAAGCCACAGGCCGGCCACTGTGGACGCGAAGAGCGCGGCCAGCGTCAGGGGCACGCCGATCAGATGGGCCACCAGCACGGTGACGTAGATCTCGACGGCGCCAAGAAAGATCAGGGCTAGCAGTGACGCGCGGGCCATGCTTCCATCATCGGTCAGCCGCGGCGCTGGTTACGCACTCTGCCAGTGATTCCCCACTGGGTTACCCGCCACAGCGCCTCGCGCACGATCGCCTTACTCATTTTGCTGCTCCCCCGGGTGCGCTCGACGAAGGTGATCGGGACCTCCGCCACCGTCAGCCCCGCTTGGATCGCCCGCAGGGCCAGGTCGATCTGGAAGCAATAGCCTTGGGATTCCACGTTGTCGAGACCGATCTTGCGCAACGTGCTGGCCCGGTAGGCGCGGAACCCTCCGGTCGCGTCATGCAGCGGGATACGCAACAGTATGCGCGCATAGGTGTTGCCGCCGCGGGAGAGGATCTGCCGTGATTTTGGCCAGTTCAGCACCTTGCCGCCCGGCACCCATCGCGAGCCGAGGACCAAATCGGCCTCGGTCAGTCCGCTGAGCAGCCGGTGCAGCTCCTCCGGCTGGTGTGAACCGTCCGCGTCCATCTCGACGATGGCGTCATAACCGTTCTCGAGCGCCCACCCGAAACCACCGATGTACGCTGCGCCCAGACCGGCCTTGGTCTCGCGGTGCAGGGCGTGGATATGGCTGTCCGCGGCCGCCAGTTCGTCGGCGATCTCGCCGGTTCCGTCCGGGCTGTTGTCGTCCACGATGAGCACATCGGCGCTGGGCACCGCCGACCGCACCCGCGCCGCGATCGGACCCAGGTTGTCCCGCTCGTTATAGGTCGGGATGATCACGGCAACGCGGCCCGTGAACGCGCCTACTCCTGTCACGATTCCTTCCTTCGGCTGCTGTGGTCGCGCGCGAGCCACAGTATCGCCAAGCCGGCGGCGCCGGTTCCCGTCACGCTGAGAATCCACTCTGGTACCTCACCGAGCCGGTCCGCGAGCGTCAGCGCGGCTGAGGTACGGACCTGGTGGACCAGGATCGCCTGCGTGAAGTTCCCCGACCGGGTGAGCACGCGACCATCTGGGGTGATGACGGCGCTGATACCGCTTGTCGCCGCGACGAGCACCGGCCGTGCGTGCTCAACCGCGCGCAGGCGAGCTATCGCAAGCTGCTGCGCGGGCTGGTCGGTGCGGCCGAAGTCGGCGTTGTTGGTCTGCACCACAATCGCGCGGCCGCCATTGGTTACCGCGTCTGCGACAATCGCGTCGTAGGACACCTCGAAGCAGATGACGTCACCGATCGTTACCGGCCCAAGGCGCAGCACGCCCGGTCGATGCCCGGCCACCTGGTCATAGGGAACAAGATCGAATCGCGCGATGAACTTGGTCAATAGTGGGCGCAGCGGGACGTACTCGCCGAGGGGCACCGGGTGGCGCTTGACGTATGAGGCGCCCGCGCCCGTCTGCGGCGACCAGACGATGCCGCGGTTCTCCAGATGCTTTCCGTCACTGGTGAAGGTCATCGCGCCCACAAGTGTCGGTGCCCCCACGTCGCGAACGGCGGAATTGATGAGCGCGTAGGCCGCAGGGTCCTGGTACGGATCGATGTCGCTTGAATTCTCGGGGAGGATGACCACGTCAGGGCGGGGCAGCCGACCTGCCCGAACCAGGGCGGCTAGCCTGTGCACGGCACGGACGTGGTTGTGCAGAACGGCCGCCCGCTGCCCGAGGAAGTCAAGCCCGAGGCGAGGCACATTTCCCTGGACGACTGCGACTGTGGCGGTGCGTCCGTTGGCCTGCGGTAGCGGGATGGCTAGGCCGATCACGGCGAGCCCGATGACGCCGCCCGCGGCCGCGACAGGTACCGCTGCGGACCGCATGCGGCCCGCGCCGATGCCGACGGCCAGCGTGGCGAGCAGGGCGCCCGCCAGCGCGACGGCAAAGGTCAATAGCGGCGCCCCGCCGACCGCTGCATACCTCGTGAACGGCGAGGCCGACTGGCTGAAGGCGAGGCGCCCCCAGGTAAACCCACCAAGCGGTAGCCGGCTTCGGACTGCCTCCTCGGCCACCCACAGACAGGCGACCCATACCGGCGCCGCCCGCAGTCGACCGACGGCGGCGACGGCCGCGCCGAGTGGCGCGAAATAGAGCGCTTCGACCGGCGCCAGCACGAGCCAGGCGTCCGGGCCGATCACATGCAGCCAGAAGAGCAGCACGCCGAAGAACGCGCCCCCGCACAACAAGCCGAGAGCGGCGCCCCTGCGAAGCGGTCTCGTCACAGCGGTTTGCCAGATGGCGGTTGTGATCAGGGCGACCGCGATTGGTGCGGCCGGCCACCACCCAATGGGGGGAAATGCGAGGGTGAGAAGAAGGCCGCTGCCGATGGCCCCTACCCAGGGCCACGCGCTGAGCAGTCCTGACCTTATGTCACGGTTAGGCGCACGCAGCTCATCGAGGGCTGCCGACCGGGATGCCGCGACAACAGCACGGCGTGGTGGCCGGCCGGTGCCCGGTCCGGAGCGGGTATCGGGCACGGCCGACTGTGGCGCTCGCCCCGGGGGACCCGGCGCTTCTCCTGGCGGCACCCCATGGTCGCAAGCACCCGGTTGGCGGGGAGGCCCGGGGGGATGAGTCCCTGGTACCTCCGGCCGCGATCTCGCTTCCACGCAGGAACGCTACCCGTTTCGCGGGCCACATGGTGACACGCTGGGGTGCGGTTTTGCGATGCTGTGATTGCCGCCCGTGGCGTCGCGCTCCACTGGCCCGTCGGAGTGGGCCGCCAAACTGGCCCGTCGAAGTGGCCCGTCAAACACCGCCGCCAAACTGGGCCGCCAATCGCGGCGGTGAGCCACGTCCACGGAAAAGGACCCGGACATCCCTTCGGACCGGAACACGTCTCATCGGCAACAAGCTCGCATTCCGTTGTCTACTGGGTGCCCGGGCCCTTTCCGGGTCCAACCCCCCGCCCAGCCGACTTGCGGCCCGACCGCTCCCCGTGCCACACCTGGCGCAAGGACGGTGCAGGTAGGAACCCCCCGTCCCGGTGCAGCGCGCAAAGTAGCCGGGACAGCGAGCCCGGCCAGTTAGCCCGGTGCTGGACTGGGCAGCAACTTACCGCCCCTCGCCTCGATGTCAACACCCGTTCCGCCCGAGGAGGCATGCCGCC
>Ga0137375_10004577_pt1 | contig 16504 bp, 13 predicted proteins | sample SagtaG_24_FD_104936 | JGI IMG/M metagenome (GOLD analysis project Ga0137375, IMG submission 104936) | Vadose zone soil microbial communities from Sagehorn Ranch, Mendocino, California, USA - Sage1_R_113_16 metaG | ecosystem: Environmental > Terrestrial > Soil > Vadose zone | place: USA...
ACTCGGCGCGGCCTTCGGCCCGCCGGCGTTGAAGTGCGAGGTAAGGGCCTCTTAGCACTTTTCCTCGCTGAACGGCCATCGCGCTTGCCTCATTTTGAGCCGCCCGCTGAGAGTAATGCTAAACAACGTCACGTCCCGTGACCGCCGCCGCCGACCTTCCTGCCACCCCGTCCGATCTGGCGCTGCTCGAACGAGCGGCCGAGGCCGCGGAGCGGCTTCGCCGAGCCATCGCCGAGACGGTGGTCGGCCAAGAACCGGTCGTGGAGGCGATGCTCGTCACGCTGGCGGCCAGAGGCCACGCATTGCTCGTCGGTGTGCCTGGACTCGCGAAGACCTTGCTGGTTTCGTCGCTCGCGCAGGCGCTCGACCTGTCGTTCGGCCGCGTGCAGTTCACGCCCGACCTCTTACCCGCCGACATCACCGGTACCGACGTTCTACAAGAAACGGATGCGGAAGGCGACTCCGGCCGGGTGCGAAGACGTCTCAGGTTCTTGCAGGGGCCTATCTTCGCGAACTTGATCCTGGCCGACGAGATCAATCGAACCCCCCCGAAAACGCAGGCTGCGCTGCTGCAAGCGATGCAAGAGCGCAAGGTGACGGTCGGCACCACGACGCATCCGCTGCCGGATCCTTTTCAAGTCTTCGCCACGCGCAATCCCATCGAGCAGGAGGGGACCTATCCACTACCGGAGGCTCAGCTCGATCGGTTTCTTCTCGAGATCCACGTCGACTACCCGTCGGAGAGCGACGAGGTAGAAGTGGCACGCCGCACGACGTCCGGGGCGACTCCGGCCCTTGCGCCGGTCTTGCACGCCGAGGAAGTACGCGCGCTCGGCGCGCTCGTTCCACGCATTCCGGTCACCGACGAAGCGGTGGATTTGGCCGTCAAATTGACCCGTGCGACGCGACCGGGTGTTTCCGATCGCATTCGCGAGGTTCGCGACTACGTTCGTTTCGGAGCGGGACCGCGGGGCAGCCAGGCGCTCGTGCTGGCCGCCAAAGGCCGCGCAGCCTTGCGCGGCGAAGCAGCCGCCGACGTCGATGACGTGCGGGCTTTGCTCGTCCCAGCCTTGCGTCACCGGCTCGTGCTGAGCTATCGAGCGGAGGCGGATGGCGTTCGACCCGAGGACGTCCTCCGCGCAGTACAAAAAGCCGTCGACCGATGAAGCACCCGCAGGGCGGGCCGCAGGCCGCGCCGAGTAACAGGACCGCCGGGCCGCAGGCCGCGCCGAATGACACAACCACCCGCGAACGCGATATTTGGGTGTCCATGAGGCACGCGTGGTTGGGAGCGCTCCTGTGGGCAGTCGGGTGGACCGGGGGTTGCGGCGCGGTGACGCTCGAGCCGCTTCCTCCCGAGGAACCCTTACCCGAAGCGGCGCCTCCGCCTCGCTTATTGCGGCGCGATGCGGGAGCCGATGCCGGCAAAACGGCCGAAGACAATCCGCCTTGAGCGCGATGAGCTTCGTCTTCGCCGTGGTACGCGCGCTTGCCGGGTGCTGAGGCGTGCGCTAAGGTTTGCACATTCACAGCGTTTCCGGCCACTCGACACGACGCTCTCTTTCGGGGTCGCGACTAGTCGCATCATCTGGCGACGCTACGTGCGGAAGCGGCCAGACTTTTTCCTGTTCGATTCCACCGGGCGACCCGAACGGCTATCGCACGGTATGCAAGTGGGGCTCCGTGCCCTAGGCTAGAGAGCCGTTACGAGAAAGTGTCTGAGTCATGGGAAATCGTCTGTACGTGGGAAACCTCTCCTTTCACACCAGTGAAGATTCCATTCGTGCGGCATTCGCCGAAATCGGCGAGGTGACTGACGTCCACATCGTGCTCGATCGCGTGAGCGGCAAGTCCCGCGGGTTTGCGTTCGTCACGATGGGATCGACAGAAGCGACCAACAAGGCCATCGAGCGCATGAATGGAGCGGTTGTCGACGGCCGCCCGCTGCGCGTGAACGAGGCTGAAGAGCGGCCGGACCGGGGCGGTGGCTCCGGCTTTGGAAATAGCACTCATAGCGGGGGCGGGGGCGGCCGCGGGCCTCGCGAACAACGAAAGCGCTGGGAGCGCTAGCATGGCTGTGTCAGTGTTGGCCATGATAGATCGCGATCGGCAATTGCCACGTGTCGGCCAGGGAAGTTACGGCGAGGCCGTCGGATTTGGCGTCAGACCAGAATGGCCGTTAGGCCTCGCCTCTGCACCTTTGCCGATAGCCGTTCCGCCTGTCCGGTCAGAAGTTTTACGGGCGTATGGCTACTCCGACGAGACGATCTGGTAGCGAGGATCTGAAGCAGTGATGCTAGGCGTGAGGTGTACATCGTGAATCATCGACGCTTCGGAGAGGCAGCGCAGCGCGCCAGTGAGAGACGCCGCCGTGAGGACGAGGCAACGCGCCTCAAAGCCGAAGTTCCGAGGCTTGAGACCTTGCGTTTGGAAATCGAGGAGCGTCGCATGGGTGGGGTCGTACCCGAGGCCACCCATATTCGACGGATCGTGGTCGAGTCCGCTCCGGCGCTTTTCGCTTTGCCTTGCCTCGATCGCGAATGTAAGGAGGGCGGTCACGACGTCACCCACTCCATCGTGCGCGCGCTGATAGCGGGAGAGACTCGCTTCGAGGGAGATCACACGTGCTCGGGGCGCGTCGGCACCGGTGACTGCAATCGGGTTCTTCACTACGTGGGAATAGCGACGTACCGCTGACGGTCCCACACCGCGAAGCCATGGGTCGGTTTTGCGGAGCGGCCGGATTTCTGCTTAGGTAATCAGTATGGCGCAGCGTCCCGATACGCGCTCCGAGCCCGAGAAATCACAGGGCAACGGGGGTTCGAGTAGCGGCTCGAACGGAGAGGTCAAGCTCAACGGCGACAGCAAAGCCGAGCTCGCTTCGACGCCGTCGCAGCTCACCGCGCCTTGGAGGTCGTACAAGGAGCAGGTTGCCTCCATCGCGCAGAGGATCGTGGAGGCGCAGCGACCCATTCGCGTGCTGCAAGCGCTGAGATGGGAGCCGGCGGTCGAAGAGGCGTTCCGGCGAAGCCGCGGGCGGGAGCTGCCGCGCGTGGGGCCCGAAGAATACGCGAAGGTCGATCTCGGCTTCGAGCCCAAGGCGAAAATCGAGGAGTTCGAAGCCATTGCCGAGGCGACCGAAAAGGAGCTCGGCACCAAAGACGCCATAGGGCGCATTTTGGTGGAGAGCGCGGTCGAGTACCGCGAAGTCGTTCGCATGCTCGTGGCCCGCGGGACCAAGGACTTTTACGGCAGGTCGAAAAAGCTCTACGGCTCTCCGAAAGACAAATTCCCCGACGGCAAGACCAGCGTGCGTGATCTGGGACTCGCTCTTTACGAGACGCTCACCGCGATCGCGACCGGCGATCTAGGTCCCAAGCAGCCGAGTGACATCGGAGCCGAGGCGGCCGCGGAGATGTTGAATCAGCGCTTCTCTACGTACTTCCATAACGCTGCGATCCAGGTGCAGGTCGACGACACGATGCTGGCCGATGCCGCGGCGGGCAGCGACTACGTCAAGATTCGAAGTGGCGCCAAGTTCGCCCAGCGAGACATCGACATTCTCGAGGTGCACGAAGGCTGGGTGCACGTGGCGACGAGCCTCAACGGCCAGGCCCAACCGGTCGCCCGATGGCTGGCGAAGGGTCCCCCTCGAACCGCCGCTGTTCAGGAGGGGCTCGCCGCGATGCTCGAGCTCTTCACGTTTCGCAGTTATCCCAAACGCGCCCGCAAGCTGAACGACCGCATACTTGCCGTCGACAAGGCGGAGGACGGCGCCAATTTCATCGACGTCTTCGAGTGGTACCGCACCGAGGGCTACGAAGAAGACGAATGCTACGCCAATGCCCGGCGCGTTTTCCGCGGCGGCGTCATGGAAGGGGGCGGCCCCTTCACCAAGGACGCCTGCTACTGCAAGGGAATCGTCCTCAACTATGCCTTCATACGAGCCGCCATTCAGAGCAAGCGGGCCGAGCTCGTGCCATTTCTCTTCGTGGGCAAGGTCGCCCATGAGGACATTCCGGTTCTCTACGCGCGCGTTTCCGATGGCGTCGTGCGGGCCCCCGTGCACGTCCCGCCCATGTTCCGCGACATGAACGGTCTCGCGATCTGGACGGCCTATTCCAATTTTTTCTTTCGGATGAGCGGCCACGTGGTCGATGACCACTACGCCGACGTGTTCCGGCGCGGCGACGTCTGAAGCCTACGAACCGCTGAACCTCGCCTTGCGTTTTTCGAGGTAGGCGCGGAGTCCCTCTTCCGCGTCGCTCGAGCGGAAAAGATTGGCCTGCAGCTCGCGTTCGAAGGCGAGTCCCTGTTCGAGGCCCATCTCGAGCCCTGATTGCACCGCTCGTTTGATCTGTCCCACCGCGAGGCTCGCCTTTTCCGGCGGCAAGAATCTACGGGCGTAGTCGCAGACCTGCGCGTGAAAATCCTCTCGCGACGACGCTTCCCAGACGTAGTTGACGAGCCCCAGCTCCAGCGCGCGATCGAAGTCGATGTTGGCGGCCTCGACGATCAGCTGCAGCGCCCGCCCCTTGCCGATGAGACGCCCCATCCTCTGGGTGCCGCCGGAACCTGGTAGGAGACCGAGATTGGCTTCGGGTAGACCGAGTTTTCCTCCCCCTTTGCGAGCGATGCGAATGTCGCAGGCGAGTGCAATTTCGAGCCCCCCTCCCACCACGTGCCCGTTCAGCGCAGCGATGATGAGCTTGGGCGTGTTCTCGAGCCTGAGCAGCGTCTCTTGCGTGTGAAGGCAGAAGTAATACTTGAACGTGGGGTCCACTTCCGAAAGCATCTGGATGTTCGCCCCTGCGCAGAAAAAGCGATCGCCGTGGCCGGTGATGATCACGACGTGGACGTCGTTGTCGAAGCGGGCGTCCAGCATTGCGTCGTCGAGATCCCGCATCATCTCGTGGGTGAACGCGTTCATCGGGGGGTCGTTCAACGTGATGGTTGCGACGCCCGCGTCCGTCCTGTAGTCGACCAGCGTTGTCCCCATGGATTTCTCCCTCGCTCGCTCAGCGGGAGCGTAACACGCCTCTGACCCCTTGGCGGGATGCCAGCTTGTGTTAGTCTCCGCTGGCGTTTGCTTCTCATGGATAGAGCCGCTCTCCACACCGAAATCAAAGAGCTCATCATCCGCGAGCTCAATCTCGAAGGAAAGACGGCGGCCGAGCTCGACGACGACGGGCCGCTCTTCGGCGAAGGGCTGGGCCTCGACTCGCTCGATGCTCTGCAGCTCGCGATGGCCCTCGAGGAGAAGTACCAAGTGAAGCTGCCGGAAGGTGAAGAGGTGCGCCCCGTCTTCGCGTCGATTGCGTCGTTGGCGGACTTCGTCGCACGCTCACGTACTTCGGGTAAGTAGCGTAGCCTTCCAGGGACCGAGGCTGCTGCAGCCCGTTGCCCGGGCTAAAATCGATCTGGCCGCGAGAAACGGGCCGAGTAGTGCTAAACCATGTCGCGCCTATGCGCGTTTTCGTGACCGGTCTCGGAATCGTCTCGCCTCTCGGGCTCGGGGCTCGCCCGACCATGGATCGGCTGGTGTCCGGCGTCTGCGCGTTCCGGCCGGTGACGCTTTTCGAAACGACCGACCAGCGCAGCAGTGTGGCGGCCGAAATCCCGGGCTTGTCCGTCGCGGACGTGGCACCGGCCGCCGATGTGGCCACCTGGTCGCGCACCGATGCGATGGCCGTCATCGCGGCCCGCGAGGCGATGGCTCAAGCGCGGCTGGTGTCCCCGCGCGACGAGATCGATCTGACCGTCGGAGGCACGACGGGAGGGATGTTCGAAACCGAGCGCCTCCTGGCCGAGATGCATCGCGATTCGAGCCGGCGAGAGCCGCTCACCCTGATGCTGAGCCATCCGCTTTCGGCCACGTCGGATCGCATGCAGGCGACCCTCGGCCCGTTTCGCCGCGTGCGCACCATCTGCAGCGCTTGCTCCGGAGGCGCCAACGCGATCCTGGTGGCCGCCGCGTGGATTCGCTCGGGGCGCAGTTCCCGCGTCCTCGCGGGCGGCGCCGACGGGCTCTGCCGTCTCACCTTCACGGGTTTCAACGCGCTCGGCGCGGTCACCGTCGACGTGTGCCGCCCGTTCGATCGCCGACGGACCGGCCTCGGATTGGGCGAGGGGGCCGCCTTCTTGGTTCTGGAGAGCGAGGTCTCGGCGCGCGAGCGCGGTGCCGTTCCCATCGCCGAGCTCGCGGGTTGGGGGGTCGGCGCGGAAGCGCACCACATCACCAACCCCGAGAAAGGGGGAGACACGGCGGCCCGCCTCGTGAACCAAGCGCTCGAGCGCGCAGGCATCTCGGCGCGGGAGCTCGATTACGTCAACGCCCACGGAACGGGCACCCCCCTGAACGACGCGATGGAGGCGGCTGCCTTGCGCAAGGCGCTGGGGTCCGAGATTCGCCGCATCCCGGTTTCGTCTTCCAAAGGACAGATCGGGCATACGCTCGGCGCGGCAGGCGCTGTCGAGGCGGCCATTACCGTTCTTGCCGTGGCACGCGGCGAGATTCCTCCCACGGGCGGCTTGGAGGATCCCGACCCCGAGTGCGATCTGGTGCACGTCATGGGCAAGGGTCGTCCAGCCGAAGTGAAGGCTGCGATCTCCAACTCGTTCGGATTTGGTGGAACGGACACCGTGCTCTTGTTCTCGCGGCCCGGGCTCTTCCGAGAAACGCAAGGTCCACGCTCGCCTCGGCAGGTGCTGGTCACCGGGGCGGCTACATTCGGTCCTCTCGGCCTCGCGACCTCCCAGCAATCGCTCGGCTACATCGAGGCGGGCGACGCGCCTGGCTCAGAGCCTCTCGCCTTCGACGCCAAAGCCCACTTCGATCTTGCCAAGGCCCGTCGCATGGATCGGCCGGCGCGCCTCTTGACCATGGCGATGCAGGCGGCGCTCGCCGAAGCCAACCGCGAGAGCACGCCGCATTCGGAAATCGGCGCAGTGGCCGGCTCGGCTTACGGTTCGGTCGATTCTTCGGCCGAGTTCATCCAGCGAATCTACGAAAAGGGCGCGCGGCTCGCGAGCCCGATCATTTTCCCGAACCTCGTGCCCTCGTCCCCGGTGGGGCACGCCTCGATCTACCTCGGCATCCGCGGTCCGGTCGTGGCGACGGCGGATCTCGGCGTTACCGGGGAGGCGGCGTTTGCGCTTGCGTGTGAGCTCATCGAAGCCGGCGAAGCTCCGGCCATGCTGGCTGGCAGTGTCGAGGAACGCAACGTGATCACCGCTCGCGTGCTCGGGCCCGTCTGCTCGGGTTCGGCCGGATGGACGGGCGCGCGCACCGAAGGATCGAGTGTCGTGGTGCTCGAAGAAGAGGCGCACGCCGCGGGGAGGGGCGCGAGGGCACTTTGCCGCGTCAAGCACGTTTCGACCGGACGCGGAGCGTTCGCCCGCATGCTCGACACCATTCCCGCCCCGACCGGCAGCGGCTCGCTCGTCGTCGTGCCTCGCGAGGATGGCGCGACCGCACGCGCACTCGCGAGCACCCGCTGGTCGGCTGTCCGCCGGCTCGAGGTGGCGAGCCGCGCCGGCAACCACGAAGGTCTCGGGGGCGTCTGCGTGGTCGTGGCCGCGGCGGCCATCGCCGAGGGTCGGGCTTCCGACGTGCTGGTGTTCGGCCTCGCGCCTGATCGGTGGGCCGCCATCCTTCTCGCGGCGCCATGAGCGGCGGCGCCTTCGTCGTGTCCGCCGGCGCCGTTTCTGCACTCGGTGTGGGCGACGAGGCGTTCTCGGTCGGGAGGGAAGGGGACCGCCCGCGGGTTGCGATCTGCCCCGATGTTCGGTTGCGGGAAGCCGGTCTCCTGCGGCCGGTCTCGGCGCGGGTCACCGGTCTCGAGCTCCGCGCAAGTGATCTCGCCACGGATCTCCTCGGGTTCGCGCTGCGTCGCTGCGTCGCGGGCCTCGACCCAGCCTGGCTGAACAAGCGGGTGGGCCTCGCGATCGGCACCTCGAGTGGAGGGATGCTCACTTCGGAGCGATTTTTTTCAGCGCTCGCGCGAAAGGAGCAACTTTTGCCGTCGTTCGCTCGCGGAGCTACTTATTTTGCCCCGCTCGAGCAGGCGACCGCCGACCTTCGAATCGCATTCGCGCCGCGGGTCATGGTTCTTGGCGCTTGTGCGTCTTCTACATTGGCGGTCGGGCTCGCGCTGCGCTGGCTCGAACTCGGGCGATGTGACATTGCGCTCGCCGGCGGCTACGACGCGCTATCGCTTTTCGTCGCGTCGGGGTTCGAAGCTTTGCGAGCGACGACGGCGGCGCTCCCGCGCCCGTTCCGCGTGGGGCGCGATGGAATGGCACTCGGCGAAGGGGCGGCCGTGGTGGCGCTTTCGCGTTCGAGCGAGGCCGGACGACCGCTCGGGTACATGGCGGGATTCGGAGCGTCGACCGACGCCGTGCACCTGACTGCACCCGACCCGACGGGCCAAGGTCTCGCTCGCGCGGCGACCCTCGCCCTCGCTGATGCGGGTGTGAGCGCCGGAGCGATCGATCTCGTGGGTGCGCACGCCACGGCGACGCCGTTCAACGATCCCGCGGAGGTCAAGGCGCTTCGCCTGGCGCTCGGAAGCGTGGCACCGAAGGTGGTCCACCCGTTCAAGGCGCAGATCGGGCACACGCTCGGCGCCGCGGGCGTGCTCGAGTCGCTCGCTCTTCTCGACGCGATGAACCGCGACATCGCGCCGGCAGCCGCAGGTGGCGGGGAGCTCGACCCGGAGTGCGCCGTGCCTTTGCTCGAAAAGAACGGACGGCTGCAAACGGGTGCTGCGCTCAAGCTCTCCTCCGCGTTCGGGGGAACCAACGCCGCCCTGGTTCTCACGACGGGTGCAACCGGTACGTCCCCGCGTCCGAGGCGCGACGTTTTCTTGGTTGCGTTCACCACCCTGTCGGAACCTTTCGACAACGACGTGCTCGCCGCCCGACATCCTCATGTGCATCGTCTCGACCACATGTCCAAGCTGGTCATCTCGGCGGTCCACGCGCTGGCGCTGCGCGCTGACATCGCGACGCTCCGCGGCGCGGGATTGGTGTTGGGCCACACGCTAGCCACGCTCGAGCACAACGCGGTCTTCGATGCACGGCGGCGCGAGCGGGGCGCTCGGTTCGTCGAACCGCGACGATTTCCGGCGACGTCGCCTAACGCCGCGAGCGGGGAGTGCGCGATCGCCTTTCAGCTGACCGGCCCTACGTTTGCCGTAGGCGCCAGCCTTCATGGCGGCCTCGAGGCCCTCGCGGTCGCGCGCGATCTGGTCGCGGTCGGCGATGCGGCGACGATGCTGGTCGTCGCCGCCGATCTCGCCGGGGCGACGTCGTCGGCCCTTCTCTCGGCCGCGGGGGCTCCCCCCCTCGCCGAAGGGGCATGTGTCGCGCTCCTTTCATGTTACTCGGCGCGGGCCCTCGGCCCCGCCTGCGATGGCTGCCAGCCGGGCTCGGGCGGCGCTGGCCTTCCCAATGAGCTCCCCCCTACCTTGGCGAGTGGCCGGGATTGGGCCTGGGCCGCCCCTTACGGCCACTGCGAGCTCGAGAGCTATCTCCGCGGCCTGGGATGACCCCTTTTGCGAGAGGGCGGGATGGGGGAAGGCGGCGCGCCCTTTCCCGGCCCTGCCAAGAAGTTGGACCGTGCCCGCGGTGTCTGGCATGTTTCGCCCGGAATACGATCCGCCCTCGTGGCGTTGGCTCCAGGTCATGACCCGATTGCGTTACTCGGCGCCGCCTTCGGCGCGCCTCCGATTCGTTCGCTTGGTTGCGCCCTTTCTGCTCTTCCTGGCCAGCTGCGCAGGGCGCCATATCCCCAATACCGACGTCGAAGACACCGACGACAATCGCAAGGTGATCACCTTCTGCGAGAAGTACCGCCATGCCGTCGAGGAACGAAACGTGCCGCTCCTGCTCGAGATGGCGAGCCCCGCCTATTACGAGGATGGGGGCAACGTCGACGCGGCCGACGACATGGACTACGGAGGCTTGCGCGAGTACCTCGAGGGGCGTTTCAAAGAAACGCGCGCGATTCGCTACGAAATCAGGTACCGGCGCATCAAATCCGGCAAGCAAAACCGGATTTTGGTCGAATATACCTACACCGCTTCCTACAAGATTCCGGGGATCAAGGGCGAAGAGTGGCGCCACACCGTCGCCGACAACCGTCTCGAGCTGGTGCCTGAACAAGCAACCTACAAGATTTTAGCTGGAATGTAGCCGAACGAGGGCGACGGTTTACCCGCTTAGGCTTTGACACGCCACGCGATTGCCCTAATGTAAGGCAGCTCCTTCCTCGGAGGTTCCCGTGGATTACTACCACTTTGTGGCACGACTCGGGCTCGGCGCCCTCGTCGCAGCAAGCGTAATTGGGTGCGCTCAAGAGCGCGATGCTATCAACAAGGTCCAGGCCAATGCGTTGGCCAAAAGCTTTTTCGTCGGCGAAAAGCTGAGCGACCCTTCCGACGATCCCGAATTCTACGCGGGATCGACCGTCGTGGATGTGCCGTTCGGCGCGTCGGTTTCGGTCTTCACCGGGTTCGCCGGTGACCTACGCCGCGTCAAATGGGAGATCTCCGAGAAGGTTCTCAGCGCCCGTCTCACGTACGAAAATATCCAGGGCGTCGACGGCAAGGGAGCACGCACGACGAACGAGGGCCAAGTCATCGCTGCGTTCGACATCGAGAGCCACTTCGACGTCCGGCGCGACTACAACCCGCAGACGGGCGAGGAGCTCAACGTCGTCGTCGAGAACACCAGCGACCGACCGTGGTACGCGCGGGACTACATGCGCGTCAATTGGTCGTCGAACAAGATCACCACCGCGTACACGTTCGATCCGCTCTCGTCGCTGAGGGACGACGGGGAACAGGATTGGCTCGAGTCACTCACCTATCGCGTCGACGATCCCAGCGATCCCGACGCGCCGGTGTTCGACGGCCCGGGCGGATACTTCGACATCACCAACAAGCTGTACGTCAAGCCGAGAACGATACGTGGGATGCCCGCGTGCTACTACTACGCGGCGATCGTGCAGGGGGGGTCGTATCCGTACGGCGCTTGCGATCCCGTCGAAGTCAAATTGCGTCTTTCGTTCTTGCGCGTCGCCCAGCCGGGTGAGCCCGGCTACCGCGACTACCAGCCGCAGGAATGGGACGGCGCGCGGTTCAACGCGCACGGTGCGTTTACCCGTGACCGCCTGGGGTACGACCGCCACTACGGCATCGTCGACAGCAAGTGGCACCACCTCATTCAGCGCTACAACATCTGGGACAAGAGCCACCTCGATCTCGGCTGTTCGAGCTGGGAGGCGGATGGTGATAAGAATGGGACCGACGACGAGTGCCAGCAGCAGGGCGCTCCGGCGGGCTCGCGTTGCGACGCCTTGGTCGGGTTGTGCACCATTCCCTATGCGCAGCGAAAAACACGTCCCAACGCTTGGCACTTCAACCTGAACAACGCCGACGAAGTGGCGTTCGAGTCGACCCGCTGGGCGGCCGAAGAGTGGGACACCGCCTTGCGCCTCGCGGCGCAAGTTGCTCGCCGCGTCGAATGCCAGAGGACGAAAGGCGAATCGGTAAAGGGCACGTCGTGGGAAGCCACCGTGGCCGGCGGGACCGATCCCGCCAAGGGTTGCGAACAAGCTTTCCCCGTCGTGCAGACGGACGACGCCGAAGTGGAGAGCGTACGTCAAGTCAACCGCTGCTGGGCCGAGAAGGGTCGCGGCAATGCCGAGTGCGCGCCGCAAAACCCGAACTCGGTGGCGGCGATGGCTCCGATCATCGCGCTCTGCCACAGCCCGGTGCAAGACGGAGATGACGATATGTGCGGCGCGAAGGGGCTCGTCACCCGTCCCGGAGACCTGCGCTACCACCAGGTGAACGTCGTCCCCTCGCCGCAAACGGCTTCGCCTTGGGGATACGGCCCCACTATGTCCGATCCGCTCACTGGCGAGGTCATCCAGGGCAGCATCAACGTGTGGAACTCGGTGACCGATCAGACGGCGCAACTTTTGGTCGATCAAATCCGGTGGATCAACGGTGAAATCTCGGCCGACAAAGTGACGAGCGGCGACTACGTCCAGGATTGGGCGCGGGCAGCCGCCGGCCATGTCCCTGGATCGTCTCCCTTGCTCACCTCGGCTGCGATCGATCAGCGCGTCCTTGGGACCGGCGCGACGACGAAGCAAGACCTCGCGCAAGCGGCGACCCTGCGACGACAGCTCGACATGCGCAAGCTGAACCAGGCGATCGTTGCCCGCAGTACACCCGGCTCGGCCGATGCCACCGCCGCGCAGCCCGGGGTGGGCTCGACGGCCTTCGCCGAGGCCCAGGCGCGCATCGCATTGGCCAAGAACACACCGATCGAAGCGTCGCTCATGAGCAAACCGTGGATCGACATGGCAGCCGTCGATCCGCAAAAACTATCGGCCGACGATCTGCTCAACGCGGCCTCTCCGCTGCGCGCGCTCAGCAGCGAGACCGTCGGCGCCATGGAGCGAAAGATGACCGCCGCACTTGCCGAAAAAGGCCAGTGCATGGTGCTCGCACCGGAGCCGAACGGCGTCATCGCCCTCTCCAAGATCATGAAGGAGAAGTTCCCCTACGACGCCGGCGCGGGCCCGGGCGATCAGGCCGACCGCGTCAATCGCATGTGGAACTATCTCCGCGGCAAGCTCAACTATGCCGTGATTGCGCACGAGATGGGCCACACCATCGGGATGCGGCACAACTTCGCCAGCTCGTTCGACAAATTCAACTATCGGCCGCAGTACTGGCAGCTTCGAACCCAGAGCGGCAAGGTGAAGCAGCCTTGCACCGGTCCGGTCGCTGACGGCAGCACCTGCGTCGGTCCGCGTTATTTCGACCCGCTCGATCAGAACGAGATCGACGAGATGATCTGGATGTGGTCGCAGACGACCGTCATGGACTACGCGGGCGACGTCACGCAGGACACGCTCGGCCTCGGTGTCTTCGACTATTCGGCGGCGCGTGCCTTTTACGCTGATACGGTCGATGTGCGCAACGACGGCGTTACCGTTCCACCTCCCGGCCGGGCCGCGACGACCAAGGCCGAGGTCATCGGCATGAACATGTTCAACGAGCTGATCGACACGGCCATCCAGCCGCTCGCTCAGGTGTTCGTGTCCGAGGACGGCCAAACGCCCGTTCATTATTCCCGGTGGAACGACTTCTTCGACCTCTTGCACAATTGCCGGCCCGCCGATACCTCGCCGCCCGCCGATTGGGATGCGGTAAAGAACGGCAACTACAGTGCCGTCTTCGATGGGCACATCGTGCGCAAAGAACGGTGCGATCGCCCGGCCGTCGACTACGTCGATTGGCGCGACATGGTGTCGGACACCTCGCGCATACAATTGACCAACTACGACCCGCGCTGGGTCATCGCGCGTCGCGCGGTCGACAAGTGGAATCGGCCGAGGATGCCTTACGCCTTCACCAGCGACGAGTGGGTCGAGGGGGGTCTGCCCTCCGCTTATCAGCACGACAATGGCGCCGACATCTACGAAGAGATCATGTTCCACGATGCTCTTTACGAGGATCGTCACATCTTCGACAACTTCCGTCGGGGCCGCGTCAACTTCAGCCTCTACGGGGCGTACTCGCGCGCGGTGCAGCGCTACCACGGCAAGATCTGGTCACTCGCTGCGCAGTATTCGTTCATCCACGATTTCATTTTCCACGACATCGCTCGGCAGAACGACGTCCCGTACAGCCTGCTGGTCTCGACCTACGAAGGCGAGGGGGGCTTCCTCCGTGACTTCGTGGTGGCGTCGTCGGTGGCATTCGACCACTTCGCCCGCGTGCTGAGCCGGCCGCAGCCCGGTCCGCACGCCCTCCGAAACGGAATCCTGTATCCGCTCGACGGCGGGAGCCAGACCGACCTTCACGACGTCGACATTCCTCAAGGAGCGACGGGCATCGACCGAGACGTCAGCCTGGGCGGCCGTCCGATTCAAAACGGCTTCGTTTCCTCGGGCGGCTACTGGAACGTGAACCAGGTCGGCTCCTATTACGAGAAGACCAACGCGGTTTGGAACCTCGTCGCGCAAGGCATGGGCTCCGGCAACTGGACGCGTTCCGAAGGCATCGACAGTCGCTGGCTCAGCACGAACTTCACCAACCTCTATCCGGAGGGGGTGCGGCAGCTCCTCGGAGTGCTGTTGACCGACGATCACGCGCTCTACGCGCCGCGCGTGGCCGCCAGAGTCAGCGGTTTCCCGGACGTCAAGGCGGACCCGAACAACCTGTTCTTCTATCCCGCCAAACCTCTCGGATGGGCCTCGTTCACTTCCCCCGATGGCCCGTCGATCTGCTGGCCGGCGGGTGGGCTGCAGTCGTGCACCGACGCGAGCGGCAAGCTGCTGGACGGGATGCCGGCGGGTGCGCCGCAGGTGTCGATCCCGGTTCATCCGGAGCTCGGCTTCGAGATCCAGAAATTCATCCTACTCTGGTCGTACATCTGGCTCCCGAACAGCCAGAAGAACGACTGGATCGACATGTTCCGGCTCTATAAGTCAGGGTCGAGCTTCGATCCTTCGTTCTTGCCCAAGGAGATGATCGGCTGGAAAGATCCGCAGACCGGCGTCGGCTACATCGCGAAGCGCTTCGGTGACGAAGTCATCATGGGCAAGACCTATGACAAGGGCATTTCTGCCAAGATGCTGCAGTGGGCGAACGCGCTCACCGCTCTCGCCTACGAGCCTCTCGACGCTGCAACTCCGTACGACGCGACCGGCCGGTTCGTGTACCGCACCGATGCGAGCGGGCAGGCAGTCGTCCTGAAAGATCCCAAGGTTGCCCCGGATGATCAGGGCCATGTCCGATGTGACGAAAATCGCTACTGTGTGCAGCTGCGGGACTACCGAGGTCTGCTCGACTACGCGATACGGACCAGCGGTTACATGGGGTACGCCATCGAACCGCCCTGGTGCCAGAACGGCATCTACGGGCCTGGCTGCGGCCTCTGAAAAAGGCGGGGCGCGTCCGCCCCGCCGCTTGGCATTACTGTGGCGCAGTAAGTTACGCCCGGTCCTTGAGCTCGGGTGCGCCCGCTTGGGAGGCGCAGTGAGCGCAGCAGTAGATTTTGCCGGTCTTCTCCATTCCGTGGCCGATCACGCGGCAGCCGCAATGGTCGCACCTCGGAGCGAGCGCCTCGATGGCGCATTCGAAGCTGTCGAACGTGTGGGATTTGTCGTGGACGACGACTTGGAACGCCTTGTCGTAGGCGTTCCCGCATACCTCGCACTGGGCCATGGCCATTGGGAAACCTCCCTCCCACTCTTCGTGCGACCGGCGGCCACACGCAACATTGCAACCGAAGCCCGAGCGCGCCCGAGGTCGATCCTGCGACCGAGTTGGAGCTGCTCAAGGCAGCTGGAAATCCTCGACCAATTGGCGGATGCGAAAGCGATCGCGATCACGTCGGAGCAAGAACAAGATGTCGTCGCCGAAGACGCGATCGCTGCCCGCCCGTACGACGAGCATGGGTACCCGCAACAGAAGGTCCGCTCGGGTCATTTCGACCGGCCGGAGCGGCCGGCCGGGGACGAGCGTCTCCAGGTCGTCGTATCGATAGAATTCGATATCGGACTCCTGGTACAGGGCCTCGCCGGCGAGCGCTCGGTACCGGAAATGGCGGAGGCGCCCCCGCCAGACGTCGAGCAAGCCCGGAGCAACGCCGCGGCTCTTGTTGGGCGCGTTGGCGTCGGGCGTGAGTAGATCGGACAGCCCTTCGGTGTCTTCGGCAACGACCGCGCGGAAGAACGCAGCGACGGCGCTGCGCGCCGCTTTGACCGGGAGCGGCGGCTTCAGCGCGACGAGCGAAGAGCTCGGTTCGGCGACGTCGAGCGAGGGGGGCAGCTCAGGGCTTGGATCCACGACGACCCCATCGGGGCGCCGCGGCGCGTCGGGCACGTCGGTCGTCGTGGCGAAGCTCGGCCCGCGGGCGCGCGACCCACATGCCGCCACGACGACGGCGACGGACCACTCGATGACTCGGCGCGGCCTTCGGCCCGCCTGCGATAAGCTAGACCTGCTCGATGGTCGGATCATCCGTGCGGGTGATCGTGACCATCGCATGGGGCGTGACCATCGTCCACCCGCGCGGCTCGTCGTCGAAGTCGGAGGCAATGAGGCAAAAGTGGCAGGACGCCATGTCCGGAATGCGAATGCGACGCAACGTGTCGTCGCCGAGGAGTCGCTCGAGATCGGCACGACCCTTGATGACTCGATAGCCCATCGTTGCGCTGTGGTGAACGGCCAGCATGTGCTCGCCGTCGGTCACCAGCAGATTCATGCCGTTGGTGGCCGTGCCTTCTTCGGCGCGCAAACGGCCGATGAGCGAAAGGGTCGAGCGGATGGCCGCCCGTGTGGCGCTGGGATCGACGGGGCCCGCGCCGAGGTTGCCTGCGTCGTGAAGGAACGAAAGAAAGAGGTGAAAAAAGAGTTCGCTGTCGGTATCGCCCCGAACATTGCGGCGCAAGAACTCGGGCAGGGACTCGGAG
>Ga0137375_10004578_pt1 | contig 16504 bp, 14 predicted proteins | sample SagtaG_24_FD_104936 | JGI IMG/M metagenome (GOLD analysis project Ga0137375, IMG submission 104936) | Vadose zone soil microbial communities from Sagehorn Ranch, Mendocino, California, USA - Sage1_R_113_16 metaG | ecosystem: Environmental > Terrestrial > Soil > Vadose zone | place: USA...
CGGCTGTCAGTCGTCGGTCGTCGGTCGTCGGTTGTCGTTCGTCTCGCCAGGCCAGCCGCGCGCGGATCTGCTCCTCGAAGCCGCGGCCGGTCGGCTCGTAGTAGCGCCGGCCCTGCAAGTTCGGCGGAAAGTGCTCCTGCTCCACCTGCGCGCCCGCGAAATCGTGGGCATACTTGTAGCCCTTGCCGTAGCTCAGGTCTTTCATCAGGCGCGTCGGCGCGTTGCGCAGGTGCAGCGGCACCGGGTCATTGCGCGTCTCGGCCACATCCTTCAGCGCGGCGCCAAAGGCCGTGTAGACAGCATTGCTCTTGGGCGCCTGCGCCAGGTAGACCACCGCCTGCGCCAGCGCCAGGTCGCCCTCGGGCTGGCCGAGGAAATGCACCGCCTGCTGCGCCGCGATCGTCAGCGGCAGCGCCTGCGGGTCGGCCAGGCCGATATCCTCGACAGCCATGCGCACCACCCGCCGCGCTATATACAGCGCATCCTCGCCGCCATCCAGCATCCGGCCCAGCCAGTACAGCGCCGCGTCGGGGTCGCTATCGCGCACGCACTTGTGCAGCGCCGATATCGCATCGTAGTGCAGCTCGCCATTCTTATCGTAGCGTGTGGCGCGGCTCTGGAGCGCATCGCGGATATCGTCCACCGTGATCAGCCGCCGGTCGCCCAGCGCGGGCGGCTTGGCCAGCACCGCCGCCTCCAGCGCGTTCAGCGCGGTGCGCGCATCGCCATTCGCCATATTCAGCAGGTAGCCGCGCGCATCGGCCGCCAGCATCGCCTGATACTCGCCCAGCCCGCGCTCCTTATCGGCCAGCGCGCGATCCACCAGTATGCCGATCTGCTCATCGCTCAGCGATTCCAGCACGAACACGCGCGCCCGCGAGAGCAGCGCCGAATTGACCTCGAACGAAGGGTTCTCGGTCGTTGCCCCGATCAGAATGATCGTGCCATCCTCGACATACGGCAGCACTGCATCCTGCTGGGCCTTGTTGAATCGGTGAATCTCATCGATAAACACCACCGTGCGCTGCTGGAACATGCCCACGCGATCCTGGGCCTCCTTGACCACCCGCCGCAGGTCGGCTACCCCGGCCGATACCGCCGAGAGCGGCTCGAAGTGCGCGTTGGTCGTCTCGGCCACGATCCGTGCCAGCGTAGTTTTGCCGGTGCCGGGCGGGCCCCACAAAATGATCGAGAACAGTGTATCGCCGGCGATCGCGCGGCGCAGCAGCCGCCCCTCGCCAACGATCTGCTCCTGGCCAACAAATTCCTCCAGCGAGCGCGGGCGCATGCGCGCCGCCAATGGCGCCTGGCGCTGGAGCGTCTCGTCGCGCTGTTCATCGAACAAAGTCTTTTGCGCTTTTGGCATCGCGGTAATCCGTCCAGTGAGGACATCTGTCTGTGCCTTCAATAATACCACAACCCAGACAAGGAGACAGGGAGACAAGGAGACCAAGAATTGCGCCTGTCTCCTTGTCTCCTTGTCTCGGCGCTGGTCATCCCCCCCTCTGGTACTCCTACAACACATGGGGCATATAAAAGTGGGAGATTTGAGCTATTGAGACCATGCGGGCGATCGCGTATCCTTGTAAGCAGAAAGGCGCTGCACCCCCAAAGTATATAAGGTTGGCGACATAGTATTACCTCGGCATGTCCCTCTTGTCGCTTCTTTAACCTCGGGCTTCCTCTTTACCGTCAGCCGGCAGGCCTGGGACAGCGCCTCTTACTACTCACGAAAGCACTCGGCCGCTGGTTCGCAAGAACCAGCGGCCGAGTGCTTTTGTTGGGCTCGAAAGCGGATGGGCACAACCTAGTAGTTCGTCCGAGCCACGTTGATAGGACGAAGGACGAAGGACCTTTCGACGCCGCTCAGGGCAGGCGAACGACGAACGCCAGCGCTATAGCCCTTCGTCGTTCGTTAGACGGACCAGAATACCTCGGACGAAGTACTAGCGCCAGCGCTGCTGGCCCCAGCCTGTGATCGCCAGCAGAACCACCGCGCCCAGCACCGCGATCCCAAAGCTGCGCAGGCTCCAGTTGAACCAGACCGGCTCGTTCGTCAGCACCTGAACGATCAGCCCGCCCAGGAATGCGCCCACGACCCCAACGACAATGTTCGTCAGGCAGCCCTGCCGCGCGTTCGTGCCCATCAGCATGCTGGCCACCCATCCGGCCAGCGCCCCAAAAATCACCCACGATATTACACCCATCGCGACGCCTCCATCACACTGCTCGATCGGCATATTGCGACGCCGATCATACCACGCATCCGAAATGACGATCGCAGCGCCCGCCCTGTTGCGAAGGATCTTAACGCAAAGGTGCAGAGCCGCAAAGAAGGGAAGAAAGCGTACCGATCTCCGTGTCTTTGCTCCTCCGCGTCTCCGCATTTAAGGGGCCAAGGTGACAGGATGTGGGCCTTTGATGTATAGCCCTAATGATAGTATCTCGTAGCTTGCCCGTTCTACGTAGTCATGGTAGGATATTCAGCCTGCATGGCGGGCTTCGCAATACATATCACGTATCACGCACTACAATCGGGTGCCCTCTGCGCGAATCTGCAATCTGCAATCACGTTCGGGAGCTTGTATGACACGTCCTAGCTCAGGTGGCCGGATCGAGGTGATCTGCGGCTGCATGTTCAGCGGTAAAACCGAGGAGCTGATCCGCCGCCTGCACCACGTTCAGATCGCGCGCCAGAAGCTGCGCGCCTTCACACCCCGCAGCGATACACGCTACGCCGTGGGCAACCTCGTCAGCCACAACGGCGTGCGGATCGAGGCCCACCCGGTCGAGTCCATCCGCGAGGTGCTCGATCAATCGCAAGATGATGTCCAGGTCGTCGCGCTGGACGAGCTGCACTTCCTGAACGACGACCCCGAAACCACGCTGGCGGTCTGCCAGAGTCTGGCCGATCGCGGGAAGCGCGTGATCATCGCCGGCCTCGATCAGGATTTCCGCGCCACACCCTTCGCGGCCATGTCGCGGCTGCTCGCCGTGGCCGAGCAGGTCGACAAGCTGTTCGCGATCTGCGTGCGCTGCGGCGCCTACGCCACCCGCTCGCAGCGCCTGATCGACGGCCACCCCGCGCCCTTCGACGCGCCGACGATCGTGGTGGGCGGGCTGGAGATGTACGAGGCGCGCTGCCGCGCGTGCTTCGAGGGCGCCGAGGCGTAACGGGCCGTGTGAGGCGGCGCGAGCGCTACGAGCAGGCCCCTGGCGATGCGCCGGGGGCTTTGTAGTGCTTGACACCCGCGCTATACTCAGCACAGAGCCACGACCTCAACTACTTTGAGGAAGCATAGCTTCCGTTGTTTTATCCCTGATCCACCACGGAGCACCACTATGGCGAACGCGGAGCACCTGGCGATCCTGCGGCAAGGTGTCAGTGGATCTGAAAGTCTCCTGTTGATGTTCGTGGCGCTTTCCGCCGAAATGAAGCGGCTGCTATAGGCTGAGCGTCGCCCCAGCGGTCATTTCTCCAGCCATATCTGCATGCCGATGCTATCCTCACGAATGTCACAACCTGCAAATGGCGTCTGGGCAACCATCTGCTGGATCTCCTCGCCCGTATACGCATTCTTGAGTAAGAACTGCTTGAACGCCCATTGCGTGAGCAAGCGATTGATCGCGCTCAAGCCCATATTCCCGACAGCGGTACGGATGTCTTCCGGCGATGCATCCCCCCGCAGATCAATGATCAGTGCTGTGCCACCCAGTTTCAGTGTGCGATGCAGCTCCCGGAGGGCCTGAACCGGCTCGGAGAAATTCTTAAATGCGGCGCGACAGATGATAAAATCGAATGAGTCGGCCCCGAACGGCATATGCGCAGCGTCACCGTGGTGGAATTCCGCTGCTACGCCGGCCTGCCTGGCTTTGGCGCGCGCAATTTGCACAAACGACGCGCTAATATCTAACCCAACCACCTGATACGTGCCCAGCCGGGCGAGTTCGATTGCCAGGTAGCCTGGCCCAGGCGCAACTTCGAGGATACGGCTCCCGGCCGGGAGCAGATCGCTCACCTGGCGAACCACTGGCTCAAGCTCCGCGTCCTGCTGCCGAATGTTTGTGTACCATCGGGCGATCATACCTTCCATTGCCATACCTTTGTACGGCTTGGCTGCTTTGGATGCCGGTGGTTGCGTTTGCAGATTGTGGCTTGGCATTGTGCTATTCCTCCATTACAGTACTGTCCACTGGGGAGGTGTGGAGGGGCCTTCGGTTCCCCCACACCCCTACCACTGGGCTGATTAAAAATCGAAGATCCCTTATTCGCGCTGCCGCTGTACCTCGTGTTCAAACTGCGCCGCAATCGCGCGCAGCCACTCCTCATTCCATGTCAACTGGCCGGTTGCAAGCTCCTCGACGATCGATTGTACCCACGTGAGCTCCGTGTTTACTACAGCACGGAGATATTCCAGCTCAAGCAAGAAGAGCCTGGGAACCAGTTCGATACCGTTGCGTAGCTCAGCGTCGATCCGCTCGATCTCGTCTGCAAGCACCCGCACTCGCTGGCCGAGTTGAACCCGTGCATCCTCGGGCGTCAAGAGCGGAAGGTACGCAAGTACTGCCGGGAATGCGGGGAATTCACGAACCGGTGTGGACAGCATCTCGCGCATCCATCTGAGCATTGTGGTACGGCCGTGCTCGGTGATCTCGTAGATCGTTCGCTCAGGCCACTTCTCCTCGCGCGCGGTCTCCCGAATCGCGATCAGCTTCGTTCGCAGCAGACGGTCAATCGTCTGGTACAAGCTCGTCCGCTGGCGTACGTTGATAACTTCGTCCTTACCACGCTCTTTGATAAGCTGCTGCATCCGGTAGGGATGCATTGGCTCTTCGTACAGCAGCGCCAGCACGGCAAGCGCGATAGATGAGAAGCGTTCATTGATCATAGTTATAATTATACTAGTAATAATATACCTATGTCAAGAGGGGAGCGGCGCGAGAATACCAACGATCGGCGACGATAACATCACCAAACCGCTCCCGATTGCGTTTGTTATTATGAGCGTGCTGTGCTACCCTGAAAGCTGAGGACTGAGGACTGAGCGTCGAAGTACCATCCCAACTCGTCACTCGTCACTCGTCACTCGTCATTCGTCATTCGTGACACAATGCTTGCCGAAGATTTCATCAATATCAAAAAGGCCGGCTGGGAGCGCCTGACCGCCATCCTCGATCGGTCGCAGCTGGGCGGCTTGGCTGCGCTCTCGGCCGAGGAGCTGAGCGAGCTGGGTCGGCTGTATCGCGGCGCCACATCGGATCTCGCGGTCGCCCGGCGCGATTTCGCCGGCCACCGCGTCGCCGATTACCTCAACGGCCTGGTCGCCCGCGCCCACGGCGCCGTCTACGGCAGCCGCGCTGTGCAGCGCCGCGGCATCATCGATTTCTACGCCCGCGCCTTCCCGCGCACCTTTCGCGCCACCTGGGCCTACACCCTGGCCGCGTTTCTGATGTTCCTGCTGCCGGCGCTGGGCAGCTTCTACGTGGCCTACCGCGACCCAGCCGCCGGCGCGGCGCTGATGCCTGGCATAGAGGAGCGCATTCAGGATATTCGCGACAAGCGCGAGTGGTGGAAGGATCTGAACGACGGCAACGCCGCCGGCGCGTCGATGATCATGACCAATAATATCCAGGTCTCAATCCTGGCCTTCGCCGGCGGCACGCTGTTGGGTGTGTTCACACTTTATCTGCTGGCCCAGAACGGCCTGATGCTGGGGATCGTTGCCGGCGCGGCCCAGTCACTCGGCTTCGCAACCAACCTATGGGGCTTCGTGGCTGCCCACGGCGTGATCGAGCTGAGCGTGATCTTCATCGCCGGTGGCGCCGGTCTCCAGCTCGGCTGGTCGGTCGTTCGGCCTGGGCTGCTCACTCGCCGCGCCGCGCTGCTGGTCGCCGCGCGTCGGGCCGCCCAGCTGCTGCTCGGCTGCATCCCGCTGCTGGTGATCGCCGGCACAATCGAAGGCTTCATCTCGCCATCCGCGCTGCCGCTGGCCGTCAAGCTGGCCGTCTCATTCACATCGGGCGTGCTGCTGTACGGCTACCTGCTGCTGGCCGGCCACGAGCGCAGAGGTGCTCGGTATGGGTGAAAGTGGTATAGGTATCTCATATCAAAGCCATTGTGGAGTAGCAGCGGGAGTAAGTTCTGTGACGACGCGAAGATTTACCGCCGTAATTTACTGGGAAGCCGACGATCAAGGTGCCGAAGGCGTGTATGTGGCCGAGTGCCCGGAGGTTGGCACCGCTAGCCAGGGCGATACCATCGAGGAGGCTCTAGCGAATCTCAAGGAAGCCACGGAACTGTATCTTGAGGAAAGCCGTGCCCAGGGCGGGCGTTCGCCTTTTGTGACGATTTTCGAGGTCGAAGATGCCGAAGCTACGCCGAGCCACGGATGAATTTATGGCACATCTGTAGATGCTACTTCGGCACCAGCCGCACCCACTCCAGTCGCATCTGCCCGCCATCGCCCACGCCCACTGGATCCAGCCGCAGCCGCGTGATCTGCCCTTGCCAGCTCGGCAGCTCAGCCAGCTCGATCCGGTAAGTCACCGCCGCCGGGCCGGGCTTCAGCGTCCATTGCGCCGAACGCGCCTCGCCGATCGCTCCATCCGGTCCAGCGAAGAACAGCTGCGCATCACGCGCAGCTGTCCCGTTCGCCATGCGAATCTCGATCGCCGCGAAACGCGCGGCGTCGATGTCGAGCAGCGGGCTGGTCAATGCTGGGTCGCTGCCCGGCACGAAATGCCAGCCCTGCGCGAACAGCTCCTGCTGGACGTTCGTGGCCTGCCAACCCTCGGCGAAGCTGTCGAAGCGCCAGCCGCGCCCCTCGGCGCGCTCCTGGCCCATCGTTAGCCGCCAGTAGGCCGGCACTGTCCGCAGCATCGGCACGAATTGCAGGGCGCTGCCGTACGGCGCGAAGCAGGCGGTAACCTGGGTGGGCTGGAGATGGTGTCGATCCAGCAGCAGCGCTGGCGGACGCAGTGTCTCGTCCGACAAATACACCGTCGCGCCGGCATGCAGCGCCGTATCGATCCGCTCGCGCACTGCGGCGCAGGCGCGTTCCCAATCGTCGCCATTGTCGAACAGCGCCTGGTTGAGCGACAGGAAGTTGTCGTGCTGCTCGTAGTAGGGCAGGTACAGCTCCAGCAGCCCATCCGGCACCAGCAGGAGATCCGCCGGCTGGCTGCGTGCGGCCAGCTCGCGCGCTACCAGCCGCTGCAAATCGGTGGCTGGGTCGCCGCGCCGCGCGATCGCGCCATAGTTGATGCCCGCTGCCGCGATGCCCACCGCCAGCGCCAGCCACACGCCCGGCCCCCAGCGCCGCTCTCCGCGCAACGCCAGCGCCAGCAGCAGCAGCGCCGGCGGCAGGCTCGCGATCCAGAACTCGATATTATCAGGCTCCCACCACAGGAAAAAGGCCCCATACACCAGCAGCCAGGTCGCCAGGCCAGCCACCAGCGGCCGTGGGCCGGCCAGCAGCGATCGTAGATGCGCGATCGACAGCCCTAACAGCAACAGTCCTAGCAGCGCGCCGCCCGGCTGCGCCAGCGTATTGGCCAGCCCGGTCGCCAGCCCAGCCCACTTCTGCGCCGTGATCGGCCCACCCCACCAGCCCGTCCGCGCATACTCCGTCAGCCACGCATCGAACGCCGCCCAGCTCCGAAATCCGCTCACACCTACGCCCACCAGCAGGTATGGCAGCGCAAGCGCCAGCGCCAGCGTCACCGCGTAGATCGACCACCGACCACCGACCACCGACCACCGGTGGCGAGGCTGGAGACTTGAGGCTAGAGGCTGGTGAAGATTTCCAAGCCGCCTACCTCCAACCTCCAGCCCCAAACGAAGCGGGCCTTCCTCGGTCGTCGGTCGTCGGTCGTCGGTCGCCGGTCGCCTATCGTCTTTCGTCTTTCGTCTTTCGTCTTTCGTCCTTCGTCTTTCGTCGAGCAAATGCGCGCCAAGCATAACGGCGATCGGCCCGCACAGTAGCATGTTCGTCTGGTGAAACAGCACCGCCCCAGCCTGCGCCAGCCCGAGCAGGAGCAAGCTGCGCCGCGAGCGCCACCAGCCCGGCCGGGTCAGAATATCCAGGCACACGATCAGAAACAGGGCTGCGACGGTGTAGACTTCGATCTCGACCGCGTAGTACCAGTAGGCATATCCGCCGCCCAGCAGCAGCGCGCCGGTTAGCGCCAGGTCATCGCGCCGCGTCACACGCCGCGCAATCGTATAGAACAGCGCGACGCCGAGCGCGCCGGCCAGCGCGTTCACCAGCTGCATCGGTAGCGCCGCGCCGCCGGTGTAACCCAGCGCGCGGCCGGCGTGCAGCGCCAGCACGCCTAGCGGGCCATAGGCCAGGTGGTGCGGGTGAAATACCTCTGTCCACGGCTTGCGCTCGACGCTGGTCACATACGAGAGCGCATCGAAGGTGTGGACCTGTGTGAGTGTAGTCAGGTAGATCGCTAGGGATACGAGGAACAACACCACCGGCGCGCCGGCTTGGCGATCGATCCATGGGCGCGCACGCGTGCCGGCGGCAGTTGCAGGAGGGGAAACAGCCATAAGCTCACATGGCAGGGTGAGCGGGTGAGGGGGTGACCAGGTCACATATAAACATAAGACTCACCCCGTCACCCCCTCACCTTGTCAGGATGTGGATTCAATATCAGTTGATCGCCAAGCGCCGTCCCAGTAGCAGCAATCACACCGGCCGGCATCTCGATCACGTACCGGCCGCGCCAGGGCGCCACACCGGCGAAGGGCCGGCTAGGCGGCATCGCTTCGCGCAGCCCGACCACCTTGTCGCTCCGGTCGACGAACAACACATCGATTGGCACGCGCATAAAAAAGGTGTGGATGCTCGACTCGGGCAAAATGATCAGCGCGTAGCTATCCGGCAGCGACGCGCGGCCCATCAGCCCGCGCCCGCGCGCCCAAAACGAGCGCGCCAGCTCGCCACGCGCCGCTAGGACGCAATCGCGAGTCATGTTCTTGATCTGAATGGTCGATTGATCGGGCATGACCTTGGATTGCCTTACAAACGCGGGTGGGGGTGCGCGGGCGGCCCATTAGCCCGCGCACCCCCACCGATTGAGAGAAAGTTACTTATAAGCCACCCAGCGAAGTCATCAGCTTCGGCACCGCCGGCCCCAGAATCACCACGAACAGCGATGGAAAGATCAAGAACGCCATCGGGATCAGCATCAGGATTGGCGCCTTGTGGGCGGCCTCCTCGGCGCGCTGCCGTCGGCGGATCCGCATCTGATCGGATTGGATGCGCAAAATCTTGCCGATCGACACACCCAACTGCTCGGCCTGGATGATCGCTGCGACAAATGTCTGCACATCGTCCACACCGGTGCGTTGCGCCATGTCCTTGAGCGCATCGCGCCGTGAGCGGCCAAGCCGCGTATCGGTCAGCGCGCGCTTGAACTCTTTCGAAAGCTCGTTGTCCCACTTATCGGCCACGCGCGTCAACGCCAGGTCGAACGCCAGGCCGGCCTCCACGCTGATAGTCAGCAGATCAAGCGCATCCGGCAGCGCCTTGACGATATTATGCTTGCGCTTCTTGATCTGCTGGCCCAGCCACATCCCTGGTAGCAGATACCCCAGCACGCCACCAATTGCAGTGTACATCAGCGCCTTGGAGGCCGGCATGCCTTGCCCAAATGTGACCGCACCAGCGATCACCAGCAGCAGAATGAACAATGCCATCCGCATGCCCGAAAACATCACCGGTGTGATATTCCCAGGGTTGCCGGCCTGCTGAATGCTGACGCGCAGTCGCTCGGCGCTCTGCTTCGGGCCAAATTTGCCGAGCTGCCCCAAAATGGTGCGCATTAGCGGCAGCAGCACGCGCTGGCTAAACGGCTGCTGCAACTCCAGCTCATCCAGCGTCATGGTGCGCTCGGTGAATTGGCTTAGACGATCACCAATCACATCTGTCTGCGCGGGCCGCATCATGCTGACGACAATCAGTGCCACCACGGCAAACAGCACGACAGCTAAGCCGATGACAATCGGACTCATCGCATTACCTCATACTTCAATGTCGACGATCTTCATAATCACGAAGAAGCCAGAGATGATCATCGTCAGCGCGGTTACGGGCAGGCAGCACCAGGCTTTCGGTGGCAGCCCAAACTGGAACATGGGCGCCATATAATCAGGGTTGATCAGCGTAATCATAATCGTCAGCACGATCGGTAGGCCGGTGATGACATACGCCGAAATTCGCCCCTGCGCGGTCAGCACCTGAATCTCGCCCTTGATCCGCACACGCTCGCGAATGGTATGGCCGATCGTCTCCAGGATCTGCGCGAGGTTACCACCAACCTCATGCTGAATATTGACTGCGGTGATCAGCAGATCGAGATCTTCCGACGGCATGCGTCGCATCAGGTTTGCCAGCGCCTCATCGCTCGAAAGGCCAAGCCCGATCTCTTGCACCACCCGGCGAAACTCGTTCGCCAAGGGCATCGGTGCCTCGCGCGAAACCAGATCCATCGACTGCAAGAAGCTATAGCCGCTGCGCAGCGAGTTCGCCATCAGCGTAATACCATCGCCCAGCTGGCTGTTAAACGCTTTGACCCGCTTGCGTGCGGCAAAGCCGACATACAGGTTCGGCGCGAAAGAGAGCAGCACGCCGGCCACAATTGCCGAGAGCATCATTGCCGCCGGGCTGGCCCGGCCAATAAAGGCCCCTGCGGCGGCACCGGCAACCGCAGCCAGGATCTTCAGGCCGATAAACTCAGTCACCGTCAATTTCAGATCCGCCCGTGCAAGGTCGCGCGCGATCTTGCTGCCCTGCTTGCCTTTACTGACTGCCGCGTCGATCTTGGCGAGCGGTTTAATCTCCTCGGCCCTATTGCGATCAGTCCGCCCTGCATACTGGGTCAGCCGGTCATCGACACTCTGGCTGCCAGGGGCACCGCTGAGCGACTTGCGGCCCATTGATGCGACGACGACAAACAGCACCAGCAAGAAGATACCGCCAGCTACCAACATCGTTGTTGAATTCAACGGAAGATTGAACGGTATACGCATACGAGTTCCTTTCCAGCCCAGAGGTCGGCAGTCGCCAGTCCACAGCAAGCCGTCGGCGCGGTCAGCTCATACTGCCAACCGCCGACTGCTTGCTGCCGACTGACGATTAGAAGAACGACCGCTCGCCGGCATAGCCGAAAATATTCGGCGGCAGGTAGATATTCTGCGACTCGAAAGCCTCAACAAACTTGGGCCGGATACCGGTCGGCCGCAACTGCCCAATGATCTTGCCGCGCTCATCTAGCCCAGTCTGCTCGAACAGGAATACATCTTGCAAAACCACCACATCGCCCTCCATGCCCTGCACTTCGGTGATATTGGTAATCTTGCGGCTGCCATCTTTCAGACGCGATTGTTGCACTATCACATTCACCGCTGCGGCAATCTGCTCGCGGATGGCACGTACAGGCAAGTCCATGCCGGCCATCAGCACCATTGTCTCGATCCGGGCGATTGCGTCGCGCGGGGTGTTGGCGTGTAGTGTGGTCATTGATCCATCGTGGCCAGTGTTCATCGCCTGGAGCATCTCCAGCGCTTCACCGCCGCGGCACTCGCCCACCACAATGCGATCCGGGCGCATACGCAGGCAGTTGATCACCAGGTCGCGAATGCTGATCTCGCCCTTGCCCTCGACATTCTGCGGGCGCGATTCAAGCGTAACAACGTGATCCTGGCGCAGCTGCAATTCTGCCGCGTTCTCGACTGTGACGATTCGCTCATCTTCGGGAATAAACGATGAGAGCGCGTTGAGCGTCGTCGTTTTGCCCGAGCCGGTGCCGCCAGAGACCACAATATTCAGCCGCGCCCGCACGCTGGCCGATAGGAACTCGGCCATCTCGCGCGTCAGCGAGCCGAAACGGATCATATCTTCGACGGTGATACCTTCTTTTTTGAACTTGCGGATGCTCAGGCATGGCCCGACCAGCGAAATCGGCCGGATGACTGCATTCACGCGGCTGCCGTCCGGCAAGCGTGCGTCGACCATCGGCGAAGACTCATCGCAGCGCCGGCCAAGCGGCGAGATGATTCGATCGATCACGCGCATCACATGCTCGTCGTTGTTGAAAACCACGTCGCTCTTGGTCAGCTTGCCCTTGCGCTCGACGTAAATATGGCGCGGCCCATTGACCATGATCTCGGTAATCTCGGTATCATTGAGCAATATCTCGAGCGGCCCGAAGCCCAGGATATCCGCCGCGATGCTCTCGAACATCCGGGCGCGCTCGGTTCTGGTCAGCACGATGTTCTCGCTGTCGAGGATCGTATTGAAGATATCTTCGACCTGCTGGCGCACCTTGGCGGCATTCGAAAGATCGAGCTTTGGGTCAAGCTCGCCGATCAGCTTGTTCTGGACACGGCTGCGGATGTCCACGAAGTTACTATCATCACGCTCGCGCGGCTGCCCGGATAGCTTGCTTGGCTCGTGATGCGCGCCACCGGAGCGGGTATTCGCCGCGCTGCTTTCGCCAATGGCGGTAGTGCTGCCGCCGATACGTTTCAGAAGAGACATGCGGAACCTCCTTTGGGCGTAGTGCGTGATGTGGGATTGACGGAAGACGAAGGACGGAGATCCTTCGTCTTCCGTCTTCTGTCAGGCATCCCAGATCGAACAAATAATCTAATTGGCTGCACTTAGCGCTTGGTCAGAAGCCGGCCGAATAGGCCGCGGTTCTCGGGAGTCTTGGGCGCCTGCGGCTGGTCGCTGGCCTTAACCGTGGCTCCACCGCGCGCGTTGCTCAGCAGGCTGGCCAGCGCAAAAATATCTTTCGCGGTTTGGTGCCCACGCTTCTCGATCACCAGCGGCACGCCCTGGTTGATCGAAAGCGTCATCTCGTTCGGCGCGTTTCCAATCTGCAAGGCGACTTTATGCTGGATATTCTCCTCGACATTTTCGACCCGAATGCCCAGCCGGCTGTCGGCTTTATTCAGCACCAGGAGGGTTTTCTCGGGGGGATATTCCAACAGCTCGGCTACCTCAAGGAACAGCTTGATATTCTTGATACACGGCATCTCGAGCGTCATGAGCGTGACGATCCGATCGGCCACGTCCAGCACCGCCAGCGCGCGATCCTGGAACGACGACTGCGTATCGACTACGACATAATCGAACTCTTTGCGCAGTAGCTCCAGAATGGCGCGCAGGTGATCCGATGTTACCAGCTCGCCGGTCTGCGGGTTTGGCGGCGCCAGCAGCACCTTCACCTGCGAGGTGTGAGTTGCCAGCACATCGTTCAGCAGCTCACGGTCGAGCTCGGCGATCCGGTTCGCCAGGTCGGCGATCGTCTTGGTCGAGACCAGGTTCATAATCACCCCGATATCGCCGAAGATCAGGTTGCCGTCGACGAGCGCGATCTTTTTATTGGTCAGCTGGCGCAACGCCACCGCGAGGTTCGCGCTGACGGAAGAGGTGCCAACCCCACCCTTGGGGCTGAAGACGGCGACGATCTGGCCTTGGCCGGCAGCACTCTCGCTGCCCTGCGCCAGCTCAGCCGGCGTCGACGAAACATAGCGCCGCTGGGTCGTCTGCAAGCGGTAGACGTGACGAATGGCGTGGTATAGCTCCTCGGCGCTGATTGGCTTGGTCAAGAACTCGCGCGCGCCGGCCAGCATCGAGCGACGCAGATAATCGTGCTCGCCCTGCACGCTCATCATAATCACCTGGACAGTCGGCACCTGGCTCAGCATCGCTTCGGTGGCCGCGATGCCGTCCATGTCGGGCATGTTGATGTCCATCAGGACGACATCCGGCTGGTGCTGCTTTGCCATTGCTACTGCTTCGCGCCCAGTGCTAGCTTTCGCGATAACCTGAATATCCTTCTCGAAAAACAGCAGCTTCTCGAGGTTATCGCGTGTCTCGGCGATATCATCGACGATCAGGACGCGTATGGTAGGCTGGTCAGGCATGCCCTTCTCCTCGTACGACTTATCGGGTTGGTGTGGGCGTCGGCGTAGTCGTCGGCGTTGTTGCGGGATTTACGGGTACGGCCGACGTCGGTATTGGCGTCAGATTGCTTGGTGAAATCAGCTCCGGAACCGTTCCGCCAGGCAACGGCAGCCCAAACTGCGAGACCAACAACGACATTGTCGAGCCAATCGTATTGTCGACGGCGGTGTCTCCACGGCCGCGCAATGCCAGCGAGATCGCGCCAGCCTCGGTCGAGAATTTCACGATCTCAGCCTGTTGATCGGTCAGCGCAAGTGTCAGAATCCACTCGCCGGTTTGGAACGTGCCGGTTGTCTTCGGCCCGGTCTGCTGGGTTGGCTGGCCCGCCTGGCCCTGCTGGATCGGCTGGCCGTTCGCATCGACTGGCGGCGGGCCCTGCGCCGGCTGCTGCGCAGGGGGCTGGGCGTTGCCACCCTGGCCCGGTGTGCCTTCCGGCACGGCTGGCTTAAGAACTTGCAGCACCTGGACGTTCTGAATCAGCGTTTTCACCGAGCGGCCTTGGATAGTCTCTTCGCGCAGCACAATCTGATTATTTTCGCCAAAGCCTGGCCGGATGATCGTCCGATCAATCAGAAATGATCCCAGGATATCGATGAAGTCGCCGGGCCGCACCTGGTCGGCCACACCGCTCAGGTTATCCACCAGCACCGGCACTGCCTTCGGCCGCGGCTGGTTTGCCTGAGCTGTTGGAATCAGGATCGATAGGCCAGGCTCAGTGATATCCGATCGTGTGATCCGCTCGTTGAAGTTGATCTGGCGCACTGTCTGTTTGTTCAGGAGATCATTGGCGCTTTCAAAATACTGGCCCGGTGCGGCTTTGAATTCGCTCTCGGGAATATCGATCACTCCCAGAAATGTTTCCGTGTCGGTCAAGATCGTATTCGCTGGAATATCGATCCGCGCGACGACAATCTTCTTCTTGATTTCTTGCGTGGGTGTTGGAACGAGCTCGGGTGATGGATTCTGCGGCTGCGAGAGCACGAAATAGGCCAATGCAGCGGCGACTAGGATGAGAATTCCTAGCAGAAGAAAAAGCCGGCCTCCACGCCTCATGTGCTTTCAACCTTTCTTTCAGCAAGCATGCGGGGTCGCAGGTGCCTGAGCATCCATTATAGCACAGGCTGACAAGTATGCATAGAAACGGCGTTAGAAGGCCAACCAATGATGGTTTGCATTCTTCCAAACAGATGTTCGCTCTCTTAGAGATCTTCGATATTTAAATAGCGGGGGCGGCGTAGCCGCCCCCACACCCCCACCACTGGGGAGGTCTGGCGGTGCCTTTGGCCCGCCAGACCTCCCCAGTGGAATAGTTATTTATTCGAAAGCCCCTTAGTGCCGCGCTTGCGCGAGGAAAATCGCGTATCCGGGTTTCACAACAGTGAAGGTGAAGGGCTGCGAAACATTATTGCCCTCGCCTTGCTCGCCTTCGTCGACATATTCGTTCGGATGGGTCGGGACGTCCGCCACCTCCACAAAGGAGTCGACCGCGACAATAACGGTGTAGACACCGGGTGTCTTGAAGTAATCGGTAAGGTTCGCTAGCTGCTCGGTACCCGTATCATACCAGCGTGTCACCGGGTAGGTGGTGTTCGGTCCGATCGCGCTCTTGTCGATATTTGAGAATAGCTTGCTGCACTGCATATTCTGCGAAGTTAGCGGCAGCGTGGGCGGTGTTGCTATGGGCGGCGCGGCAGCAGTGCCTGGCCCAAAGATACACATATCGACATAGAATGAGCCAGGTCCTTCAACATCTGCGGCCAACGTTGGCGGCGCGGCCAGGTTGACGTTTTGGATAATCACATTCAACCCCGTGAATAACGTCCCGCTGTACTGGGCAGAGAGCGTGTTCACGCTCAGATCCGGATTGCCAGGCACGAAGATCTCGATGCTTAGGTTGAGCAGCGACGGCGTTACGTTGAAGTTGTCGGTCGATAGCTTCGCGCGATACTGGAAACAGCGCGCCGCCAGATTCGCCACGGTCGCGGCGTTCTGGCCGGGAATCGAGTTAAAAGCGTCGGCGATCGAGCCATCGAGCGGCGCCCAGCTATTCGCAGTCCAGTCGGCGGCGTCGCAGGTGGTGGCTGAGGACACCCGGAAGTCGACCCGAATATCAGCACTGGGCGCGGCTGGGCGATCAATCACAGTCGCCCAGCTGATCTCTTTCAGCTGCGCGTTGGTGACATTGATTGGGAAAGGCTTCGAGTAGTACCAGCCATCACTGGCATAGCCAGTGACAAGGACATTCTCGCTGCCACCGATCTTGCCGAAGATCACACTGTCCGACGCCTGATTATTATTAATGTCGTCATCATTTGTGTCGCCGCGTCCGCCGAGAACGTAGATGAATGCCGAGTTCGCCGAGGTCGCGTCGGCGGCGACGATCACGGTGGAGTGGAAGACGCGCGCCTGATTCGGGGGTAGCGTCTCGCTTTTCAGGAAGTTGGTGTTGCCGCTAATCGTGCCGGGCGGTTCGAAGCTGAACTGGTGCAGCGTGAGGTCATCCTCCACATAGCTGGTCA
>Ga0137375_10004581_pt1 | contig 16501 bp, 17 predicted proteins | sample SagtaG_24_FD_104936 | JGI IMG/M metagenome (GOLD analysis project Ga0137375, IMG submission 104936) | Vadose zone soil microbial communities from Sagehorn Ranch, Mendocino, California, USA - Sage1_R_113_16 metaG | ecosystem: Environmental > Terrestrial > Soil > Vadose zone | place: USA...
CACATCCGTGAGTGTGCTATTGACCAACTGGACGATCAGATGGCGTTCGTAGGCCTTGGTATGTAGGGCTTGCGGGTCATACCAGTCGAGCTGTTGCGTGGTGGTGGGATGGTCGTCGCAGAAGGGACAGCGGAAGCGCTTGAGCCGGATGCGCAGATAGACGACCCGCCCCAGGATGGGGAGATGGCGCAGCCGCGGCGGCTCGTCTGTGCCGTGAGGTTCGGTGATGGTGCGCCCACAGCGCCGGCAGGCGGTGCTGGTGAGCGTGCTTTCGACAGTGAGGAAGAGCTCTCCCGCTTTGGTGATTTCAGTTTGGAGGACGCGGACATCAGGGATGTCGAGCGGGATCGAGATGAGTGGATGCTTGGGCATCGAGTATCATTCCTCCGAATCACTGGCAAACCATGGCGCGCTTGTGCACCATCTTGACCCGAAGCGCAAGCTCCTACATCTAGGGGCACCCACGGCAAGTCCTGAAGAACCCATTTTGGCTCGCATTGCCATGCTATCGATCATTGCGTATCTCCAACTCCCGGTCGAGACTATTTGGCCCATCGCACGTATCGCAGACAACCAGAACACTTGTGCTTGACGACAGCGCTATCATCGCGTATAGTGCGCATAGCTCCTCGTTCGAGCGCATCCAGCCGGTCGAGGGCGAGCGCCCGTCTTGGTCGGCTCTCGCCCTGGCGGACATACTCGGCTACTGTATGAGCAGCAAACAGCGCGAAGCCGCGGAGTGCCAGCGGCGCCGGCATGCCGGGCAGGGCCAACGCATGCCGCAGTCGCCGCTCTTCCCCAATGCCGCTGTGAACGCGCCTGGCGCAGGAGACGGTCCAACCGCGGCGCAGTGCGGTGCACCATCTAGGTGGCCGTGCCACCGGGCAGCGGCGCTGGCACCTTGGGATCGGCTGGACGCGCGGTACGCCGGAGCGCCCTGGTTTGGAGGAACTATGCATACACTGGCGAAACGTCAATCGTCGCTGGCGCCGCAGGACGAACTCGACACAGCCGACCTGTTCAATCTAATACAGCGCCGCCTGTCGCACCTCGAAGCCGTCCAGCAGGCACAGACCGTCATGCTGGCACAACTGGTGGCGGCGATCGAGCGATCCACGGATCTGCAGCAGGCGCAGCAGACACAGGATGCACAGTGCATTGATGTGCAGCGCCGCATGCTGCGCGTGCTGGAGCAGCTGACCGAGCACGTCACCCCGATCCTCCAAGGGATCGCCGCCGTGCAGGCCGAGCTGCGCGATGATCATATCGTGAAGAGCGCCTAGCGCGGACGTGATCCCCTGCCCACTGCGTGCGGGCGCGTCGCCAGTGGCGATGCCCACATGCCCAAGCCGGGCAGGGCTGCTGGGGCCAGGAACGTCGCACAGCGCCCCGGTCCTTCTGCCAGGAGGCGCCGATGCGCTGCTATGCATGGGCGACACCCACGCGCCGGCGGGCTGCCCACCGTGTGGAGCGCGAATCCTCGTCAACCGCGCGGAGGTCGCGTGCGCGTGTGGCGAGGTGATCGCCTTACGCTCGCCGGGCCTGACAGGGCGACCGGATACGCCTGTATCCGGTCGCCCTTTTTGTGCGCGCTGCACGTACTCTCCGCTATGCTGCAAGCAATTCCCGTACATGCGCAATCTCGTTAGCACGAACTGGCCGCACCTGGTCGGCGGGCAGCGTCACCACGGCGACCGTATCACCGCTGCGGGTCATGAATTCGACGGTGTACCCCAGCCCCGCCTGATGCACCATGACCACCGTGCCAATATCGCCTGCCTGGAGCCCGCGCTCCGGCATATCGGTGGTCAAGACCACACTCGCTAGTTCCTCGATCATTCCTGGCTCCTTTCAACGGATAGGCGGCCAGAGAATACCGTTTGTGGATTGACTGATTCGTCTGACTGGTGGTGAATCGGTGATGCGCCTATCGCCGGCGGCGCTGGGGTGCAAAAATGGCGTCGCGCTGCCCAGCACTCAGCGTGAGCCGCTCCACCTGCTCCATGCGGCTGATGATCTGCTCGACCTCGGTACGGGTCGCCACCTGCCGGGTCCAGAAGAGGCGCAGCACCGTCGGTAGATCAACCACGTCGATCCCATTGGTCTGGCAATATCGCACGGCGCGCCGGTCGTTACACAGCAAGGGAAGACCGCGCTGCTGGCACAGCGCGATGGCCTCACGTTCACCCGCATTGAGTTTCCGTGGCAGCATTGTGGCCAAGGCGTGCTCCGCCTCGGTCAATGCCAGAACCGGAATCTCCCCTGCGGTAATCGCCGCGGTCAGCGCTTCAAGATAGGTCCTCCCGCGCTCGACCGCGACCTGCAGTTCGTCACGAACGGCTGGGGGGATACTCAGTGTTGATCGTGCAAAAAGCCGCTGCAGGCGGGCGAGTGCGTTTGCAGCGGCAAGTGAGCCGAGGATGTTCGTATCGCTGACGATCGTCACAAGATGCCCTGCTGCTCCAGCCGCTCCGCCAGATCGTCCATTTCATCGGCCGAGCGGACATCACCGGGCCGTTGCATGGCGCCCCGCGCCTGCAGTGCATCCAGGATATCCCAGCGGGTGACGTCGGCCAACTCGGCGGCACGCCCCAAGCTGCACGCGTCAGCCAGGTAGAGCTCGACCGCTTCATCAAGCGTCGCATGCTCCGGCAGGGTCGTTTCCAGGTATTCCTGGAGATGGAGTGCCAGCCAGCGTTGGTCGGCCGGTGAGAGCCGACGCACAAGATCCAACACCTGCTCAGCGTTTATCGTTGTCATCGCTGCACCCTCTCTCGTGAGCGCGTACGTATCTCGTTGTTGCCCGCTATTGTAGCACACGAACGCGTGTTTCGCGCCTGGCGCGTGGCAGCACGTCTAGCTTCACCGGGCGGCCGGTCGAAAACGAACCGGCGGCGTTGGTTTGACCACCTCGCCTGTTTTATGCCTGCGGCCACCTCAGTGTATCCCAACATCCCCGCAAGCAGCGCTATTCGGTGACCCATCGTCTACCCGTCGTCGGTGCTTGTCACTGGAGCCGTGGATCGTACCACCGCCTCAATCGTGATCAATCGTGGACAGCGAGCTGGTTGCCACGGTGCTCAACAACGTGGTGCTCGTCATCGATATGCCGCAGGCTGGCGCGGCGCGTCTCGTCGCACAGGATCGTTTCGGCCCCCGCGCGTGGCCGATGGCATCGCCAGCGTCGCCGTTTACGTGAGCCGCGCACCGCAACGGCAAGCCTTTTCCCGGCGAAACGCCGCGCTATCGTGCTGGCGCACGCACCCCGCAGCGCATACACCCAGCGCCATGCTCGCTGGGTGTATGCTATGATTCCTCCTCGTATTACCTGCGTTGCGAGGGCGTATGGACTATGTTCCGGTCATCCGAGCTACGGCCGCGCCGCTCCAGGTCACCGCGCTCATCGGTACGACCACCATCGTCCTGGGCTTCGACCTGGCCGGCCCCATCCCGGCCGACCTACTCGGCTTTGCCGTGCGTCGCATCGATCTGGCCGATGGATCAGAGGTGTGGCTCAAGAACCCGCTGAAGTTCGCCCGCGCGCCCTATGCCGGCTACCAGGTCGCCGGCACCGACTCGCGCCAGGCGCCGTTCCAGCAGTTCCACTGGATCGATGAGGGCGTCCAGCCCGACCGCGTCTACCGCTACACGGTCGCGACGATCGCCGGCACGCCCGAGCAGCCCATCCAGCTCGCCAGCTGCGATCTGACTCTGCGCACGGCGCTCATCAGCGCTGGCGAGCTAACCTTGGTCTTCAATCGCGGTACCACCGCCACGCCGGCGTATCGCACACAGTTCGACACGCTGCCGCCAACCACTCAGCCGCCCGCGCTACGCGCTGCGGCGGCCGCTTACCTCTCACGCGGGCTGCGCGAAGGTCTGCTCGAGTTCCTGGGCGCGGCCGCCGCCGGCGATCGGCTGGATATCGCGATCTATGAGTTTCAGGACGACGCTGTCGTCACGGCGCTCGTGGCGGCGCTTGATCGCGGTGTTACCGTGCGGCTGATCGCACATGCCAAGAACGACCACGCCGGCCAGGCCAACGCGCCGTTTCTCCAGCTGCTGCGCCGCCACGCCACGCCGGCCCTGACCATCGTCGAGCGCCGCCAGGTGCCCGCGCTCAGCCACAACAAGGTCGTGGTCCACACCGCGCAGGGCGCCCCCGCGCGCGTCTGGTGCGGCTCGACCAACTTCACCGACCAGGCCTTCTTCCGTCAGACCAACGGCGGCATCACGATCGCCGATCCTGCGCTGGCGCAAACCTACGCCGCCTATCTCGATCTCCTCGCCGCCGACCAGCCCGCTGCCCACATACGGAGCGCCGTGCGTGCGCTTACTGCTACGCAGCCGCCTAACGTGCCGCGCCAGGCGTTCTTCTCGCCCAGCGACCGCGCGGACCTGCTTGATGCCGCGGTGGCCGCCATCCGCACGGCGCGCGACGTCGTGCTAATCAGCTTGTCCGTTCGGCCTCGATCAGCGCCTCTCCGACGCGCTGGCGGCGCTCGATCCGCGCGTGCTGGTCTATGGCATCCTCAACACCAACCAGCAGGGCGATCTCGCGGTCATCAACCGCGATGTGCGGCAGCACAGCCTGTTTGTGCTGCCAGCCTGGATCGCGCGCCTGAACGGCCAGGCGTATGACGCGAGCACGGGCAGTGGCAATCAGATCCATGTGAAATCGCTGGTGGTCGACGCGTGGGGCGCCGACCCGACCGTGCTGATCGGCTCGGCCAACTTCAGCGACGAGTCGGTCTTCCAGAACGACGAGAATGCGCTACTGCTGTGCGGCGACCACTGGGCCGCGGCGGTGGTGGCCACCGAGTTCCTGCGCATCTTCGAACACTATCGCTTTCGCGACCGGCTCAAGGCGCTCGCGGATTCCTACGACACCGCGCCATTGCCGGGCCAGCGGGGCATGCTGCTCGGGCCGGCGGAGGCCGATGAGCCGGTCTGGCTCGTGCCTCCAGAGGCGGTGGAGGATAGCGCTGGGCTTGGCGCGCGCGTGCTGGGGGTGACGCTCGACGATCTCTGGCTCGACGAGCGTGGCGCCTGGCGTACGCCCTACCTGATGGAGGGCCACCCTAAGCGGCGCGAACGCACGGTGTTCGCGGCCGAAACGTGATGCTGGCCGCGTATGGTCGTCGCCACCGCTTATGGTAGATCGTGATCGAGCATCTCCAGGTTCACATAGCCGCCCTGGCCGCATCCATGAGTGGCCGCGTGGCGTGCGTACATCCGTTGGTGTAGGCCACGCTCCAATCCCGCCCCTGGTCGGACAGGAGCGGCCGCTGTTGATTGTACGGCCAGCGCCTCGGCCCCGTTGGCCTCCACGACTACGTTGGCGCTCGGGCACGTCTGTGTAAGGAGGCGGGCCAGGAACGTACGCAGATAGGCGTGGTCATCCACGCTCAAGATATGGAGCGGTGTCGGCATATGTGGCCTCCGCGACGCGGCACGAGCGCAAGACTGGGCGCTCGATCGTGTATCCAACTCAATCGTAATGGTGATCTAGTCGCCAACCAATCAGCCGCCGAGCTCGATCGCCACGTTTCAGTTCAGGCCAACGTCCTTGCGGTGGATCTCGGTCTCGGCGCTGAAGGCATGCATTATGCGTTTTGCCGTTGATACACCGGCAGATCGAAGTAGAAAGTGGTTCCCGTTGCGCTGTCGGTCTCATAGCCAATCACACCGCCAAGCTGCTCAATAATGGCTTTGGAAATACTTAATCCCAGCCCGGTTCCGCCCCGCTGGCGTGTGTCAGATGCATCGGCCTGCGCGAACTTTGTGAAGATGCGCTCACGAAAGGATTCCGGGATAGTGGGCCCATGGTTGGTAACAGCGACACGGATGGTCCGATCCTGGTCGACGATCGCGATGGTGACAGTGTCGTCGCTAGGCGAAAACTTGGCCGCGTTGGAGAGCAAGTTGCTCAGCACCTGGGTCAAGCGATTGGCATCCGCGTTGACCCACACGTCGGCCACCCGCTGCTCTAGCGCAAACGTGACGCCAAACTGTGCGCCAAAGGGACGGTTGATATCGAGCGCCTGCTCCACCAATGGGAGGATCTCGATGGGCTGCCGTGCGAATTCCAACTTGCCGGATTCGATCTTCTCGATATCCAGGAGATCATTAATCAGCCGCAGCAGCCGATCGCTGTTCTTGTAGGCGATATCGATCATCGCCGTCGTTTGAGTCCCCGTCACACCCGCGTGTATCAGTCCGAGTGCGCCACGGATCGAGGTGAGCGGCGTACGCAGCTCGTGGCTGACGGTGGCGATGAATTCGCTCTTCAGACGCTCGATATGCTTACGCTCGGTGATGTCACGCACAATCGCGAGCGCTTCATCTTCGCCGCTCACGAGGATTCGCGCCTCAAAATCGCGCGCCTGACCGTCATGTACCAGTTGAAACTCGAAGAGCTGGACCGCGCCGGTTTGGAGTGTTTGTTCGACGCAGGCAAGCAGCTGGCGCGCTACATCTGGCGGAAGGACCTCGCCAACCGTTTTCCCGTCTGTGCCCGCTGGATACGCCGTCAGCATGCGTTCCTTCTCGGCTTTGCAGTCCAGGTAGGCGCCATCGCGCCTGATCTGGAACATCGTATCTGGAATCGTGTCGAGGATGGCCCGATACTTCTGCGCGCTTACACGCGCGTCGAGGTAGAGCTGTGCCCGCGCCGTCTGCACATCTTCGAGCGTCGCCAATGTCTGATCGAAAGCATCGGCAAGTCGCCCGAGTTCATCAGTGCCGCTGCGGGTCACGCGCAGCGAGAGATCGCCGGCGGCACCGATGCGCCCCACGTTGGCATTGAGCTGGGCGAGCCGCGCGAGCAACGTCCGCTCAAGGAGTGCCAACAATATCGCCCCAAAGATGATACCGGCGACCAGAAAGGCAGCCATGAAGTAACCGATCCCGATCCGGCCCTGGGCGTAGATACTCCTGGGCGCTTCGACACGCACCAGGAGGCCAGCGCGGTGATCAAGATCGGGCAGCAGCGCATTGGCAACGATCAGGTCATCGCCAAGTGACTGGATAACCAGTGGCGCTCCACGGTCGAAGGCAGTCCAGGCCGCGGTCACGTCGGTCGGCGGGAGGGTCGCGTCGCGTCGATGGATCGTGAACGTGAGCTGTGTGTGGGCGGCAAGCTGCTGGACCTCGATCGCATCCAGCGAGCGGCCCATAATGAGCGCACCACGAATCGGGCCGGCGCCCTCGCTGGTCACGATCGCATGGGAGGCGACCAGCATCGGCGCCATTGGCAGTTGCACGACCCCCGTGATGCTGTTCGTCAGAGTCAAAGTGTTGATCAGGGGATCGCGCTGGGAGAGCTGCTGAAGCCGCGCCGGGAGCGGGATTTCGCGCTGGGTAGTGAGATCGAACGCTTTACCAAAGACCACCCGGCCGGATGGATCGACGACGAGCACCAGATTGAGGTGATTATCGAGGAAAAATTGGTCGTAGAGATTCTTCTCAATATAGCTCTGGTTGCGATCGAGCACAAAGGCATACGTATCATCCCATATCGCATAAGTGGCGTTCATCATATCGAGGGCATGCACATCGCCGGCGATAGCATTCAGCGCGCGATTCGTGTCGGTTGTGAGCATGTGCTCTTCCAGATTGATGAAGCTTTGGAGCCAGTAGACCTGTAACAGGACGTACAGAAGAACAATGAGACCGAGTTGGGTCACGACAACGATCACAATGGTCTTTATGCGCAGCGTCGTAAACCACGTTCGCGGCTGCAAGGCTGGTGCCGCGCTGGTGATCGCGTGAGCGTGCTCCACTTCGTTGGGGGCAAAGCACGTAGGGTCGGTGGACAGAGAGTGTCTCGTCATATGACAGGGTTCTTGTGTACGATGTGATCACACGCAGATGAGCCGTTTCCATCTGCCACGTCTGAGCGCTCTGCATCCACTATATTCGCACCCCACCGACTCGATCTGACCAGATTTGTAGCAAAATCATTGGGAAACGGAAAACATGTCGCTACTACCCAGCCCTGTTCTGCTATATCTCATCGTCCTCTGTTCGACCCGCAGCTCCAGCACACAGCTCCAGAGCAACGATCGCCGTCTTGCGCGCGGTCAGAGTCGACTCCAACAGCACACACAACCGGCGCCAGACCTCCAACTCCGCACGCAACCCTCACGCTCGTCGCTCGTTGTCATGCGATCCGGCTACCCGCCCAGATCCGTCTCTACCACGTCTGCTCGTTCTTCCGCGCACCGCCGGCATCCTGACGCATCTCCAGGCCACGCACAGCCGCATCGCTGGCGATAACCATCTCGCATGAACCAAACTCTCACAACCCAGCCCCTCATGAGCTGGTAGGGGCGCGTCCAACCGCATGCCTGAGATGCTGCGCCTGTCGCCGACAGAACAACATGCGCTGGTCTCGCCTGGTGTGCTCCCTTTGCTTATCGTATGCGGCGTCTGTGCCGGCTTGCCCATGACCATACCACTGCCGTCTGTCGGCGCGAAGGATCATGATCGCGCATGCGCGCGACGCGTGCAGCGCCCTTCACCCTCGCCGTTCCGCAGCGGTCACTGTCGGTCATCGCCAGCAACACAACGCCGCACCAACGGCAGCAAGGAGCATCTAATGATCACCGAGACACAGACCCGCGTTATTGTTCTCCAGCTCACCGACGAGCTGATCGCCCAGCTTCGGCCCTTTATGGCCGGGCTGGACATCACCGCCACCGCGCACGGGGAGGGAGCCTATCAGAAGGTCGAGCATCACCAGCAGCGCCTATCCATGAGCAGCGAGGTCTACGAGATGCTCGCTGAGCGCGTAGGCGGCGCACTGGATTACGAGGTCCGCTGGCAGCCGAATGAATACGAGCCGGATGGCTTCGTCGAGCACGTGCGCCCGCTGGAACTGACCAACGGCATCCTCGCGCCGGCTGGTTGCCCACAGTGTGGGGCGCAGATCCTCGCCAACGGCGCCGAGGTCGCGTGCGCGTGTGGCCAGGTGGTCTCGCTGATCTAGCCAGCACGCCAGGGCGGCCGGATACAGGCGTATCCGGCCGCCCCTTTTCTTGTCCTGCACATTCGCTCTACCGGCGCTACCCTCGGGGATCATTGTGAGCAGCTACCTACCCGCTGTGTTCACCTAACCTAGCATTTGAAGCCAAACGAAGGAGCGGTTCTACCCGCTGTTCGCCTCAACATGTTAAAGGTCTTGCTAGAATTATTATGTCTGGATCGGCTACAAATTTGCACAATGATAGTTCTCGGAATATGGACAAGTACGATTTCGGCACGGCTTTCAATCGCTGCCCGACATGATAGATGAGGCGGCCAAAAACCACTCGTGTATCGTCGAGGCCGCCCAAAGAAGGAGATCATCCCATGGTTGACACCACCAATGCCCACCCGCTCATTGCCGTCCTGGTCATCGGCCAGGAGGGTGACGAGAAGACCGTCACCGTCAACACGCATCAGAAGTGCGAGCAGCTTCTGCGCGAGGGGCTTCACGCCCTCTACGGCACGCCCGGCCCCAACCCCGACGAGTACGACCTCGTGTTCAACGGCACCGTCGTCGAGCCGCTCAGCAAAACCATCGCCGAGGCAGGCATCGCTGAGCACAGCAGCGTTTCCATTCTGCCCAAGACGATCAGCCGGGGGAGCCGGTAGCTGATGCCACACGATCTAGATTTGACCCTAGATCTGATCGCTGAGGACCTCCCCGCTGCCGAGCGCCAGGCCCGCTCGTTGGGCCTGGCGCTTGAGCGCGGGGATGGCATCCACGCTATCGATCTCTACATTCCCTATACTGCCCCCGATGATGTGAGGTACCTGATCCGGCTGCGATGCGACGGCTACGACGAGCAGGCGCCGAGCTTCCAATTCGTCAACCCAGCCAACCTTGAGGAGACTGGACCACAATGGTGGGCACGGATGGCCAATATTAGCTATCCGCGTGGCGACCACGGTGAGGTGGTCTATTGCACGCCAGGGATCCGTGAATATCATCAGCTTTCCTCGCATCGCCAGGAGGCGCACCCAAAGAGCACCTGGAAGCTCGCGCGCGTCGTCGCGCTCGTCTGGCAGTATCTCTACCACAGTGGCCTATATGTTGGCCGAGGAGGCGTCTAGCGTGAACGTTCTCAGCCTACTCTCGGAAGACGAACTGCGCCAACGACTTCTGGATCGCGGCCGTTCGCCGCGACCGAGCCCGCCGTATTCGATCATCTTCCCAGCCTTGCTCATGGCGCAGGCCTCACACCACCTGTGGCAACATGGACAGCAGCGGCTGGAGCAGCTCGTGTTATGGGCCGGCACCCCCACGCCCTGCGGCGTTGTCATCACCGCGCTGCTGCTGCCGAAAACCGAGGCAACCTGGGGGTGGGTGCATGTGTTGCCAACTGAGCAGCCGCGCATTGTCGATTGGCTGCGCCGCTGCGGCCAGCTACTGTTCGCCGAATCCCATACCCACGGCGACGGCCCATGCGCGACCGAGCTGTCGGACGAGGACCGGCGCCACCCAGCAGGGCGCCAGAACGGTTTCTTGACCATCATTGTTCCCGGTTACGCGCGGAATGGCATTGATTTTCGCCACGCCGGCGTCTGGGAGTGCCGCGAACTGGTCTGGCACAGGCTGCCGCTCCAGGCCATTCGCGGCCGGCTGCGGGTGGTAGCTGATCAGGAGGCGCGCGATGCCCTCAAATAGCCCAATCAGCGATCGCACCGGCCGCTTTATCCATGCGGCGCTACAACAGAACGACGCCACCATTCAAGAACATATCCATCGCCAGCGTATCCAGATCGAGCTCGATCCAAAGGTTGCCGAGAGTCTTGCGGGTCAGCTGATCCTCTTCACGCTGCTGAACCTGCTCACGCGTCTGGACGCCTATTGCCCGCAGCTGACTGTCACGCTGCCGGCGGTTCTCTGCCATCCATCACTCCGCCTGCTGAAGGCGTGCGGACTGCTGGATGCTCTCGGGAACTTCTTCGCTCCGTTCCCTGCGGCGCAGCGCCTGGCTCTTAGCGGTCCCGGCTCTCGTGCAGGATCGATAGACTTGCAGCTCGTTATCAGCCCGCGTGTTGTTCCAGGTGCGCTTTCCATCTGGGCCGACGGCTGGGTGGTGTACTTGAACGAGGAGACGCCAACCGAGGTTATGCGCAACAACACCGTCGGCGCCAGCGTAGCGGCTGCACTTGCGGCTGCCGAGGTTTTCAAGTGGCTGATCGGCGGTCTACCGCTCCGCCCTGGAATAACGGTGATGCCCACCAGGCGCCTGGTGTTCTCGACCTACGACTATCGGCTCACGGCCGGCGATAATCCAGCCCTGCCCTCAGTCGTTGCACTCGACGACACGGTCGTCGTTGGACTTGGTGGTATCGGGGCCGCCTTCATTGCAGCAGCAGCATCGTTGCCCGCGATCACCGGAGTCCTGGCACTGGTCGACAGGGACACCCTCGACGACACAAATCTGAATCGCTTCCTCATCGCCCGGCCCGGTGATACAGACTTCAAGGTCGAACTCTGCCGGCAGGCCCTGGGGTTTCATACAGGGGTGCGGGCATATCCGGAGTGGTTCGATTCTTTTATCGAGGAGCATGGTGACCAGCACGAGATCGCGGTGGTCGGGGTAGACACTGACCGCGTCCGTCGGTCGGTGCAGGCAACGCGCCCCAAGCTGATCCTCAACGCTGGTACCAGCGACGTCGCGAGCTTCCGCCTAACCCGCCACGACTATGAGCATGGAGCCTGCCTCTCCTGTATCGCGCGCGCAGATTTGGCCGACCATCCAGTCGAGCGAGAGCTCGCCCGACAGCTGGGTCTGGAGCTCGCGACGATCCTCGACTATCAGGCGTCTGGCCACCCCTTGCCAGTTGAGCTGCTACGTCAGTCTCGCCTGCTGGACGAGCAGGTTGTGCAGCGCCTCGGAAATCACCCCCTCGCTGAGATCCAGCAGCGATTGTGTGGGCAGCTCGTGCTGGGGACGAGTCAACAGGAGGCGGCCGTTAGCATCTCATTTCTTTCGGCATTGCCCGGCTTCTTGCTGCTCGGCGAACTGATTAAGGAATTGAACTACCGCGATCTTGTCCGGCCTCCGCTGAACGAGCAGGTCAACCACATGTTGCTCTCGGTTCTTGGGCGGCCGCACCCGGCCTTGCTCCACGGCTGGCGCGACAAGCGCTCAGATTGCGACTGCGTGCGCCCGGCCTACCAACATGCGTATGCGCGAAAGTGGCGCTAGCGAGATCGTGTGGCTGATCTCGTTTCGGCACTATGCCCTGCTCCCGAGCGCACGCACCGTTCGTCACACGACGTGCCTCTCGGCCGAATATCGAACGGTCGACAGCCGCTCGATTGACAACTCTCCGTAGGCTTCCTACAATAGCAAGGCAACATAGCGACCATGTAGACACCCGAATCATTGAACTTACTGGTTGCTCCATTCTACACGATAGGCAGGCTGCTCGTTGCACTCGTGAATTTGGCGATGGGCGGCGTGCATTGCGCGGGCGCGGAGTCGGTGCCCTCCAGCACAATCTGGAGGTACCGTCTCCGCGCTTTTGCCACGTCTAACCGCCGCGATCTTTCTGCTCGGCACGACAATGCTGGCATAACCGACAGTATGAATAAGCCCACCTCGCTGCTGAGGGACACCTCGGCACGGGAGATAGTACAGGAACGACATGGTAACTGAAGAACAAACGTTCGCAGACCAGGGCAAGACCTGGCAGAGGCTGTTCGACAAGGCACAAGCCGCCTGGATGTCGGGAGACCACGATCTCGCGGGTGACTACTTGTGGGAGTTGCAGCGGCAGACGACGCCATTGTTGCTCGCGATTGCGAGCCAGCGAGCGTTTGCGTCCCACGCGGAGGACATTGTTGCCGAGGCGCACCTCGAACTCTACCGGAGCATGAGCGCGGGGAAGGCTGTCAAGAACGTTGGGGGCCTCTTGCGAACCATTGTCCAGCGTCGGGCCATTGACGATGTACGGCGTGCGGCGAACAAATACGAGCGCCCTGCGGACGACGACTTCTGGGCGCGCTACGCCGAGGTCGATGCCGTGGCCGCTGATAACGTAGCGGACGACGTAATCAGCCGCCTCGGTGCTATGGGACTGGTCAACGAAATTCTGGACGAACTGCCGCCGGAGCTCCGCCTCGTGCTATTCGCCCGCCGTGGCATTGACATGTCGGTCGCAGAGGTAATGGCCCACTTTGGACTGACTGAGGATCAAGTGAAGAAGCGCACAAAGGAAGCGCTCGCGCGCGCACAAGCGATCGCGCACGAGAAAGGATTACTGCCATGACATGGCCCCAAGCAGATGCCGACCGTCTGTCTCACCTTTTTGATCTCGCGCAACGTGCTACCGAAGCTGACCTCGCCGCGCTTTCTCTTGCCGACCAGCAGGAGGTCGCGTCACTCCGTCGCCTCCTCGACCTCATCGACACGGCATGGCAGGCACCTGAGGCGGCAGTGGATCGGGTCAATGCACTCTTTCTGCGCAAGCTGGCGGCTGAAGAACCGCATCACCCCTGGGTCCAGGGGAGCGTTGTATACACCCTTGGCGAGCTTATTCGGGCGAGCGGCGCCGCACCAGAATCCTTGCCAGAGCCCGTCTACGCTCAGCTTGCTCAAGATCCAACCCCAGTTGAGCAGCTACTGGAGCCAGAGATGCGCTCACGTGCGGCCGGGCTGGCCGCCCAGCGTGCCGCGATGCCTCGCGCCTTGATTAGCGATTTTGTGCTTTGGCTCAATCGGCTGGTTGCTAATCTGGTGCAACCTGCAGGGCCAGCGCAGCAGGGCCTCGTCTTTCCCCGACGGCAAGGCCATCGACAAAGAGGTCCCAAACATGATAAGTGACACGCAGCTCGGGGCAATCGAGCAGGCAGCGGACGAGGCGCGGCAGCACGTAAGAGATCACCTCGCCGCATATGGGTGTACGCTTGACGATAACTATTCCTGCCTCTTCGACCCCGACATCACGCTGCAAGCTGCCGTTGGGCTGATCACGGGTGGTCCGGTCGAACCATGTCCAAACCTCATCCGCCGCGACGAGCGCCTCGCTGGAGTGCTTGAGTGGGTGGGCATAACACCATTCATCTACTACGAGGCCTACGACCTCGTTGTGCGCCAGCGCTTCTCGATCGCCCATGAGCTCGGACACTTCCGCCTGCACGCACAGCAGCGCGAGCACTGCCAGTGCGCACACGCGGCTGTCGACCCGCAAGACAGCGACGACGAGCCGTTGGCGACAGCACCACGCTTTGAGCGGGAGGCTGATGCGTTTGCGGCGGCGTTTCTCATGCCGCAAGCACTGCTGAGGGCGGATGTTGCGCAGTTTGGACGCTGTGTGGCGTTTCTTGCCGCGCGCTACCAGGTATCTGAACCGGCGATGCGCCGGCGGCTGCGCCGGCTGGGGCTGTAGGGATGAAGATCGTTCATCTGTCAGACACACATGTTGGCTATATGGGGCAGGGTCTGCAAAGATTTGTCGCGGTGCCCTGGCTCCCCAATATTCCCGTGCGCCAGCAGACCGCGGACATCGTCGCCGCATTCACCAGCGCCATCGATACGCATCATCACTACGATCCAGCCCGACCTCGTCATTCACAGCGGCGATGTCTTCGATAGCGCACGGCCGACGGCGCATATGCTCGACCTGACAATGACGCAGCTGCGCCGCCTCTCCGATGCCGGTATCCAGACCATCATCATTGAAGGCAATCACTCGTATCCACGTGATCGCAGCTACGGCAGCATCTTGAAGCTCCTCAGCCATGTGCCGCGTGTGACGGTTGTGTGCGACGAGGTCGCTTGCATCCGCTTTGGAACAGTCCTGCTCCACGCCGTCCCGCACCGCGCCGCGTTACATGGCTCAGGACCGGTTCTTGAGGATATCGACCCTGCCGCCAGCAACGTGCTGATTGCACACGGGGTCGCCGACGGCGATATATTCTTCCACGCCGGGCGAGCAGCCGTCGATCTCCCCATCCAGGAGATCGCTGACTGGTTCGCGTATATTGCGCTCGGTCACTGCCATCGCTTCGCACAGGTGCCAGGAACACGGCACGCCTTCTATGCGGGCTCGCTTGCCATGGTCACGTGGCGCGACTTTCGACCGTGGCATTCCTTCGGGTTTAATGTGGTGACGATCGCGGGTGGCGAGGTTCAGGTTCATCGTGAGCTGTTACCTACACGCCCAATGGGGCCGTATGGACTCGACGATGCACGTGGCTTGAGTCCCGCCGAGGTGCTGACTCACCTCGGACGCCAGGCGGCGGCGCTGCCGCCCGATGACGCCTACTGCCACGTGCTGGTCGATGGCCTTGACCCGCTCGCTCGGCGTGAACTGGCACATCGTGACGTGGAGGAGATCTTCGCAACTGCTGCCGGGCCCATGATCAGCTTGTGAGCGCGCGAGCAGCACTGGGAGGCTATTCGTGAGGGTATCGTCGAGGGCGGCACGCTGGATGCTCGCCTGGCACAGCTCGTCAGCCAGATCGATCTCGACGATGCGCTCGCCGCTGAGGTGCAGGCGCTCGGCCAGGAGTTGCTCCAACAGGCATTCGCTCGGGTTTCTGCTGACGATGTGCATAGAGTAGACGCCGAGGAGGATGCACCATGAGACTTGTTTCGCTCAAGGTGTCGGGCTACCGGCAGTTCCTCGACCAGATCACGCTGCAGATCCCGCCTGGACTGATCGGCATCTGTGGCCCGAATGGAGTCGGCAAGAGCAAGCTGATCGAGGCGATCGGCTATGCGCTCTATGGTCCGGCTTCGGCCATCCTTCCACGAACGGACCGTGTGGGCGATCTTGTCGCGAAGGCAGGGAAGGCTGTCCCGCACGTCGAGCTGGAGATTGAGATCCGTGGCCAGCACTATGTCATCTGCCGTACAACTCGTGGAAAAACGTCGATTCAGTTCAACGGTGCCGCTGACTCGATCGCCAGCGGCGCTTCGGCCGTGACACAGAAAGTCATAGAATTACTCCGTCTCACCGCCGATGCCTTCTGTGGCACGTTTGTGGCACGGCAGAACGAGGTGGCCGGGCTGCAATCGATTGACCCGAATCGGCGGCGACGGATCGTGAACCGACTGATTGGTATTGCTCAGGTTGAGCAGGCGATCCATCTGGCCAGGGAGATCAAAGCGAGCCGAGATCATACGCTGGATATCGCTCAAGCCAAGCTCCAGAAGAGCAGTGCTGAGGCTCAGCAGCAGCTTGACGTGCAGCAAGCAGAACGAGATGCTTCCATTGAAGCGCGAAAGGCGCAAGAGCAAGAAGTCGAGGCGCTGGCAAGGGAGCTGCAAGCGGCGCTGGCGCAGTCGGATGCGCTCGAGCGCCGGCAAGAGCAGGTCGCACAGTATCAGGAGATGATCGAGCAGCTTGCGCCTGCCGAAACATCTGCAATTAACAGGGTGCGACTCGCCAAGGAGCGGCTGGAGACAGCGCAGGCTGCGGCGCACGCTCTCGCTGAAGCTGAGGCGACGATTAAACAAACGGCTGAAGTGCCCATAACACTCTCCTACTA
>Ga0137375_10004586_pt1 | contig 16493 bp, 16 predicted proteins | sample SagtaG_24_FD_104936 | JGI IMG/M metagenome (GOLD analysis project Ga0137375, IMG submission 104936) | Vadose zone soil microbial communities from Sagehorn Ranch, Mendocino, California, USA - Sage1_R_113_16 metaG | ecosystem: Environmental > Terrestrial > Soil > Vadose zone | place: USA...
AAGAAACAGATCCCCAGCCGGCCCCTCGTCGATCGTTCCGGCGAGGACGGCCCGCCCAGCGATCTTCGCCTCGCCCGGCCACTCGGCTTCCTTGCCCTCCTGCGGGTGGAACGGCGGGCCATGCAGGGCGAACCTCGGATCCCGCTTCAGGTCCGCGCCCTTGCGCGCCCCCGGCATCGACCCGAACTTGACCTCACCGTCAGCGAACTGGCACTCAATGCCCGAGATCCGCGGCGAGCCGTCGGCCCGCAACGTTGCGATCGTCTTGTGCCTGCCCGCATCGAAGAGCCGCCGCACCCGGGCCGCAAACTCGGGCTCCGCCTGCTCCACGTCCTTCCACGCTGCCATGGCCACAGTATGCGCCGATCCCCTTCCTGGACAGGCAACCAGCCACCGCTTTGGACACGGCGATCGCTGTGCTCGGCGACCGCCTCGCCGTCCCCAGAAACCACGACCGGGCCGGGCTACTCGGGCGGGATCAGCGGCCGGTGGCACGGTGCCGGGCCAGGTCCTAGCGGACGGTGGCCAGATCAGCAGCGGGCCCGCCACGGCCCAGCGCGGCCAGGCTCTCTGAGATACGTGCGACGGCTTCGCGCCTAGCCAGTTCGGGCGACGCCGACGATGGCCTGGCCTTCGCGGGGCGGGAGGTGCACAGGCTGTTCCCAGTCCGGGCGCCACTCCCGGGCGTCAGTCACGCCGGGCGGGACCAGTTCCAGGGAGCCGAAGAAGCTGGCGAACTCCGGCACCGAATGGTTATACACCCGCGTCGCCCCGGCGGAATAGGTGCCGAATCCCTCGTCCGCCCTGTCGCTGTCGCCGCGTCCGGCGGACAGCACGACGTAGCTCCCAGGCGCTAGCGCTGCGGCGTACCTGGCCACCAGGTCCCGCGCGGCGCCGGGCGTGAAGAAGTGCAGCAGGAACCCCATCAGCAGGCAGGCCGGCGCCGCCAGGTCAATGCCCGCGGCGACGGCGCCCATGATCGCGTCCGCCTCGCGCACATCGCCGTCAACCACGGTCACGGTGGGATTGCCCTGGGCGGCCAGCGCGCGCAGGTGACTGAGCACCACCGCGTCGTTGTCGACGTACGCCACCCGCGCGCCGGTGGTGATCGCCTGGGCCGTCTCATGAGTGTTCGGCATGGTGGGCATGCCGCAGCCCAAGTCGATGAACTGGCTGATGCCCTGGTTCGCCGCCCACGTCACGGCGCGGGCCAGAAACTGCCTGTTCTCCCGCGTCACCTCGGCCGTCAGCGGGGCGACGGCCAGCAGTCGCTCCGCCACCTCCCGGTCGGCAGCGAAATGATCCTTCCCGTTCAGCAGGTAGTCGTAGACCCGGGCGATGGACGGCGTGCGGGGGTCGAAGTCGGCCACGGCTCCCACCTTAGTGCCCGGACGATTTCGCCGGCTGCGCCGAGCGCGCAGGCCCCGGCTCCGGTACGCCACCCACGAGGGCAGTGTTATTGGTTCTGCCGGATGAACCACTGCTGCGCCTGATGGCCCACGCCCTGATCGAGGCCGTCCGTGCAGGACCAGTTGCTGCGGAAGTGGGTCGGGTCGTTGAGGTTCGTGCTCTCGATGAGCTGGCCCTTGACCAGCTGGGTCACGATGAGGCCGAACCCGCGGGCCTGCAGGTAATTGAGGAACCGCGGGGCGGACACCGGGGCATTGTCCCAGCACGCCCACGGTGCGTACGCGCGGGCGTAGTCAGCCCACTCACCCTCGACGACGGGGGCGTGCCCGCTGTTGGCGATGTACCCGAACTCCGCGTCCCACGTGCTGTACTGGTGCGGCGCCGGGGGGCGGTGCTCGCTGTATTCGAGGGGCCCGTCGCCGGTGATGTGGTACCGCCACGCTTCGTTCAGCAGGCTCCCGGCACTGATCCCCTCGACCCAGAACAGGTTCGACGCCCGCGCACGGACGTAGTCGGCCAGGGCCTGCATCCCGAGGTACCTGGTACCGCGGCATACGCCGCCGTAGTGCCAGAACGCCCAGCCGCATGGTGCCCGCTGCGCTGGCTCGTTGTAGATGTCGAAGACCACCTCCGGATCACTCCCGAAGTGAAACGCAAGGGAACCCCAGAAGGCCTTGCTGCGCTGCGTTGGCATGGACTCCACGAGGCTGGCACGGTCGAGTTGCCACTGGAGGTTCAGCACCACGACCAGGCCGCGGGCTTCGGCGAAGCGCACTTCGGTGGTCACGGCGGCCAGGAACGCCTGGTAGACGTGACCGGTCGTGCTGACCAGGTTCGCCTGGCGGACCTGGAAGCGGACCGTGTTCGCGCACCAGTAGTCCGCGGCAGCGGTGATATCCGCCTCATCTTGTGCCATGCGGGCGGCGTAATCAGTGTGCGCCAGCCCGGTGAGGCTGATCCCGTACGGGATGTACCGCCCGGTGGAACCGCTGACGACCACCCCGCTGACATGGAACGGCCCGCGCTCGTGAGGGCAGGCTGCCGCCTGGGCAGCCGGCAGCTTCCACGTTCTGGCCGGCAGTCCGACGCTGGCCCGCACTAAACCGGTTTCCGCGGCGACGGCCATATGCGAGGCCGTCCCGGCAGTGCCGCCGAGCCCAGCCCCCACCGCGGCCGCCACCACGATCACGAATGGAAGGATCAGCAGGTGCCAGCCGAGATCAGATGCGGCCAGCACTGGACGTTTCCTCATCGTCGGGCCCCACGGCAAGTTCGGCACTCAGCCGCCGCCGCGCAGGTACCGACCGGATGCACAAAGCGTTATAAGACTTCCATTTCGGGCATACCCGCCAGGCCAGGCCATCCAACCGGATACAGGTCCCGAGCTTCCGGGTCCTTCGCCAGCCACCAGACGCCGCGCGACATGCCAGGGACACTGGCTGAAGATCCGCGAAGAGCCCGGACATCAACCGGACCGGGCAGATAACACCGTCAGCGGGATGTGCCGAAGAAGCCGGTCAGGATCGGGGCGATAACCTCGACGGGGGCGTTGTGATCGAAGCCGTCGAGCATCCTGAGCTGCGCGCCGGGCGTGGCCGCGGCCTGCTCGGCCACGGAGCGCTGGAACCAGGGCGGGCTGTTGCGGCCGCCCAGGATGAGGACGGGGGCGGTGATCTTCCCCAGTTCGGCGGCGGGCACTCCCCCGTCCGTCACGGCGAGGTCGTACGGGAGGGTGGGGGCCAGGGGCTCCAGGGCCTTGACCCACGGGGCGCCGTCCATCTGGGCCAGCATCTCGGCCGGCATCCCGACGACGTCCGACATCCAGAACGCCACGGCCTCACTCCTGCGGCCCTCGCCCACCAGCTGGCGGATGCGTTCCGACGGGTCGGCGGACGGCCGGGGTGTGTCCTCGTTGGGGAACGGTGCCTCGTAGGCGGCGAGACCCGCGACCGGCAGGCCGGCCGCGGCGGCCCGCAGTGCGATGGCGGCGCCGGACGAATGACCGAACACGAACGGCGGCTCGGGCCTGGTCGCGGCGGCGACGGCCGCCAGGTCCTGGTACTCCCTCTCGGGCCCGAACGGCTGGGTGTCGCCGCTGTCGCCCCGGCCGCGGCGGTCGTAGGTGACGACGGTGAAGCGCTGCGTCAGCTCACCCGGGGCCACAAACGTGTGCCGGGTGCAAAACGCGCCGACGCTGACGATGAGGGGAGGTCCATCACCCGTACGGTCGTAGGCGATGACGGTCCCGTCAGCGGACTTCACGGTCTCCATCTGTGTCTCCTTCCGTTCCTGACCCGTGAGACGACCGGGGTGCCCGGAAGTCATCGCCCGGGCTGGGCAATCCTCGGGCGCGTGCGCCACATCCGACTCGTCCCGGCGCGGGGCCGCGTGATCGGCAGGCTGGTAACGGTTCAGGTACTTGCCCATCATGGCGATGCGGTAGGCAGTACTTGACACCATGGCCCACCCGTCCCGGTAACCCTCAGAGCTGGCGGGCGATGCCCGGTTCCGGTGAAGCTCGCGCTTGCGGGCATGTCCACGAGCACACCGATGAGTTTTCCGGCTCTCCGGGCGTCTGACTCCTTGAAATAGAGGAGGCGCGGACGCGCATGCAGGCAATCATGAGGGGAGCGACACTCCGAGGACCTGGCCACCGCCAGCGCCATCCCTGAAAGGCAACCGTGACTCATGTACCACGTGAACGCAGGGAACCTGCCGGGCAATGACATCGCCCGCACCTTCGAGGGCGGCACGCACGGCCCATCGTCGGTGTCGTTCTTCCTCGTGCACAATCAGCCCGGCCAAGGACCCAAGCTGCACCATCATCCCTACGACGAGACCTTCATCATCCTGGACGGCCACGTTCTGGTACAGGTCGGCGACGAAACCGTCGAGGGCGGGCCGGGCGACATCGTCATCGGCCCTCCCGGCGTGCCGCACGGCTTCACCAACCTCGGACCCGGCCGCGCCCGGCTGGTTTGCATCCACGCCGCACCCGCCATGCAAACCGAGTTCATTGAATGACCGGACCGCGCCGCCATCTGGGGGCCGTCCCGGTTCCCCGCTAGACCATGCAGGAAGAGAATCACCCGGAATCGGGCCGGAGCTCATAGTGCATGGTCTGGTAATGCATCAGGCGGTGGGCCAGCGGGACAAGCACCGCCTGCAACAGCCGGTGACGCCGAGCCAGGGCCCGTGCGGCGATGCGAGCCGGGCCGGGCTGGGTAACTTCAAGCTATGAAGAAGCTTCTGGAGATCCTGGTCTGTTTCCTGCATCCCATCGCCGTCGTCCTGATGTGGATCGACCTGGCCACCGACCGGCCGGACCTGGGGGTAGGCGGGAAACTGGCCTGGGGGATATTCGGCCTTATCCCGCTGGTGCCTTTCCTCTACGTGCTCACTGGCGGTGACCTCTGGTAGTCGGTCGGACGGCGCGGAGCAGCAGGTAATCAATTATCCGGCGTCTCCAGAGCAGGTTTACCTGCCACAGCAGCATGCGTGCGGCTGCCCGCTGCCCGGCGGGCGCAGCCGTCGCACCTGCCAGCCGCGCCGCGGTGAGCCGGAGCGCGGGGGTGATCACGCGATCGCCGCATACCGTGACCTCCACCTCTGCCAGGCCGGCCGCTTGCGCTGCCGCGGCGATCTGCCCTGCTGTCATTGCCATGCTGGGCTGAAGCCCGAACATGCGGAGCTGAGTCAGGCCAGCCAGCAGCCGGCCAAGCGCAACCGCCCACCGCGGATGGGTCAGGCGCGCAGGAAATGCAGTAATTCTACGGTACTCGCGAGCCTGAACCAGTCCTACCGTCTACTCACTACCCGAGAGCACGTGGCCGGAACTGACCCGGCCGCACCGGACAAGAGTGAGGCAGGAATGACTGGAAAAGCAGTGATCAGTCTCAGCACAGGCCTGGAGGACCCGGAGAAGGTGACCGTGGCGTTCCTGGTCGCGGTCGGTGCCGCCGAATCGGGTCGGCCGACCCTGATGTTCCAGGCTAAGGAGGCCGTCCGGCTCGCGATGGACGGGACAGCTGCCGGTGTCGCCTGCGACGGCTGCCCGTCCCTGCCGGATCTGCTCGCCCGGTATGAGAAGGCAGGCGGCCAGTACATGGTTTGCCCGGTTTGCTTCAACGCCAAGAAGCTCGACAAGGGCGGCCTGCGGCCTGGTGCCGAATTGGCGGGCAGCGTCCAGCTTTGGGAATGGATCGGCGACGACCCAGCGACCACCTTCAGCTACTGACGCCGGGGAGACGCTGCGCGGGCGCTTCGCTGCCGGGGGGCGCGCCGCGCGGCCTGGTCTGGCTGGGGCAGTGCCTCAAGTTCGGCCAGCCGCCGCACGGCCTCAGCCCTGGTGCGGCTTTGCAGCTTCAGCAGGCTGCTCTGCACATGCATCTCGACGGTGCGCGGGCTGATGAAGAGGGCTTCACCGATCTTCCTGCTGGTGTTGCCCTCGGCCACAAGCACCATTACGTCCGTCTCCCGGTCCGTGAGGCCGGCCACCGTGCGAGTTGCCGATGCCCGCTGGCGGGGGCTGCTGCCCAGCTCGCTGAGCGCCGCCGCGCATGTCTCGCGCAACTGGCGGGCACCGAGCGAACCGGCAGTGGCGTAGGCCGCATGCAGCAGTTCGCGAGCCCGGACTCGCTCACCCAACTGGAGCGCCGTAGTGGCCGCGCGGTGCTGAGCCTGCGCCGTCTCGAGCGGAAGGTCCAGGTGGCCGAACAGGTCGGCCGCCCGGCACAGTTCGCGCGCGGCAGCTTCCAGGTCATCCGCTATCAGAGTCTCGCCGCGAGCGTGGGTCAGCGCTGCTACAGCCTCCGGCTGGCCGGTGGCCTCCGCAATATCGGCCAGGACCGCGGCACAGGCCAGGGCGTCTGCGGCGAGGCGGTGCTCGGCGAAGAAGGTGGCTAGCCACTGCAGGATGACCACGCTGTAATGCCGCTCTTGCGTCCGTGCGTGCCGGCTGAGTATCTGCCTGGCTCGGTCGACGGCAGCGTCGTGCCCGCCGGCCGCGTCGTCCAGGATGCACAGGCCCCACGAGGAGAGCAACTCCATCGCAGTGAGCTCGATCCGGGCGGCAGCCAGACTGCTCTCCAGCAGCAAGGGCCGGGCCACCCTGGCCGCTCCGCGCAGGGCATGCACCAAACCGAGGATTCCGGTGCTCACCGCACGGGCGTGCGCCGGGACCGTCGAGGCCAGTACCTCCTCGCACACGCCAGCCGCACGATCCCATTCACCGCATGAGAAAAGGACCGCTGTGGCGCAGGCTCGGCACAACTCACCTACGTCATTGGCGCCGTGGACGTCGCAATAGGAGTAAGCGGCGGCATACGCGGTCTTCGCGGCGCGATAGTCGCCAGAATGCTCGATCGCGTCGGCCAGCCGCTGCTGCAACTCGGCCGCAGTGTCGGAGAGTGCTCCAGCGAGCGCCTCAGCCAGTGCCGCCCGGACGATGGCGATTCCCTCCTGAGACCTGCCCAGCCGCGACAGCACGTTGCCCCGCAGGCCCTGGGCGCGGAGCAGCAGATCTGGCCGGCCGGCCGATTCCGCGTCGTCGCAGACGGCGTCGAGCGTGGCCAGGGCCACCGAGTAGCTAGCCGCGGAGCGCAGGTGGGCCGCCACGGCGAGGCGATCGATGGCCGCCTCGCCGGGCCATCCGCCGGCCGAGAACGCCAGCGCCGCCGCCTCGCGTGCCGTAAGCGCGGATTCCCACTGGCCGCAGAGCTCGTACGCCAGGGCCAGCCGCCGCTGAGCAGTAGCCAGGGCGTGATTGTCGCCGCGCCGCTGGTGACCGTCGGCTAGTTCGCGGAGCAGTGTCACCGCATCGGGGTAGTCCGCGCACATCTCCGCGCACCGGGCCAGCCGGCCGATGGCGAGGAGACGGGCTTCGTCCTCGTCACCGGGTGGCCAGTGATCGAGTGCTGTACGCAGTGCACGTGCGGCATCCCGGTAAGCGTGAACCACGAAATGCTGCTCGGCTGCCGCCAGCAGAGCGCGCCGGGCCGGCTCGAAATCCCTCGCCGCCAGTAGATGCACTGCAACCAGAGCTGGTGCACCCCGGTCAGCGGTGAGCGTGCTGGCCAGCGCCCGGTGCAGGTGCCGACGGCGCGACCATGGGATATCGGCGTAGGCGGCGTCCCGGGTGAGCGGATGGCGGAAGGCGGACCGGCCGTCGCCCCTGTCAGTCAGGAGCCCCGATCCCGTGAACCCCTCAGGCCAGGCCGCCGCGCCGCTGGCCGCGACGACGATATCGATGTCGAATTCGTTACCGGCCACCGCGGCGGCGTCCACAAGCGCTCGCTCCTCGTCGGTCAGCCGCGCGGCCCGCAACAGCACCGCCTCGCGGATGCCATCGGGTACCGACGCAGGGCCCGTGCCCGCGAGGGTGACCGTTCCCTGGCTGTAAGCGAGGTGGCCGCCATCGCGCAGGGCCAAGGTCAGTTCCTGGACTGCGAACGGGAGCCCGTCAGCCCGCCTGGCCACCGCGGCCACCAGCGTCGGTTGCGGCGCAGCCCCGAGCAATTCGGCCATCATCCGCGTCACGTCGTCGTCACAGAGTGGCGCAAGTTCGATCTCTGTGAGCTGGCAATCTCGCCGCAGCAGGGCCCGGACGGACTGGAGGCGGTGGCCACGCGGAAGCTCGTCGCTGCGGTAAGAGCCGATCACGGTGAGGGGCAGGCCGCTGCACGCATCAGCCAAGGCGGGCAGCAGGTCCAGAGTGGCCTCGTCGGCCCACTGCAGATCGTCGAGGAACAGGCTCACATGACGGTCGGCCGCACAGGTCAGGACCGAGCAGACGGCTGCCGCCAGCGCCGCGGGATCCGGTTCGGGCGGCGGCGCACCCAGCTCGGGGATGATCTGAGCGAGAAGGCGCGGGGCCGGCCCACCAGAAGTACGGATGACAGGAAGAAGTGCACGAGCTATCACGCCATAGGCGCTGGGCGCCCACATGGCTGCCCGCCCACTCAGCGCACGGGTCGGGGTGGTGGCCAGCACATGCCCTACCAGCGCGGTCTTCCCGGCTCCGGCTTCTCCGGCAACCAGGACGGTAGCTCCCGGCCCGCCCCTGGAAGCGGTCAGGCAGCTGCGGAGCACAGCACACTCAGCGTCCCGTCCCACCACCCGGCTCATGTCCTCAGCCTGCACCTATCTCCCGAAGTCGCGGAAGACGCGATCGTTGAATTGAGACCTTCCCTGGGCGCTGGTAGAGGCCTGGCAGGGGAACGCTCACGCGGGGTCGACCACCTTGCTCACGATCCACGCGTGCTGGCCAACCTGCCGGCCGCGGGTGAATCCGCACCGCTCGAAGAGTTCAACACCAGCACCCGCCGAAGATCCCGTTATTGCGCTCGACAAGCTCAGCGAAGGCATCCCACGTGGAGGCGTCGAGCGGTCGGATCGTGCAGGACATCGCCGGGTCCTTTCGAGCCTGAGTGCTCCATCGTCCCGGCTGGCGGGCTTGATGGGCAGGAAGCGGGGTGAGCGGTCCGCCCCGTGACTGCGGCGCCATGTCAGCCCTCGGCAGCCGCTGCCGCAAGGAGGCGGGCGAGTTCGGTCGGTTTGCTGATCATCGGCCAGTGGCCCGAATCGATGTTGGCCAGGTCAAGGTGCTTGGCTTTGGCGAGCTCAGGCGCGTCACCGGCGGCTACCCACTCCTGAGCCTGGGCCGGGGTGAATTCGGGGCACACGAGCAGGACCGGGACGTCGAACCGTCGCTCGTCCGCCAGGCGCACCACACCCCTGGTCACTCCCTCAGGGACCGGGATCGCGGCAGACGCGAAGCTGCGCCTGGCCTCCTCGTCGAGGTCAGCTGAGTCCGGCCCCTCGAAGGGACCCCAGCCGGGGAAGGGCACGACGCCGTCCTCCGGCTCGAAGAAATCGGCGTATGGCTTCCCATCGGCGGACGGGAATCCGCCGATGAGGACGATTTTGGCCACCTTCTCCGGTCGCGCGTCAGCAGCCAGCCAAGCCAGGGTGCAAGCGGCGGAATGCCCCACCACCATAGGTTCTTCGGACGATGAGTCCACGGCCGCGAGCACCGCTGCCACCTGGTCATCGAGCGTGGCGGACGCAGATCCGTCGCCCTGGCCCGGGAGGGTGAGCGGGACGGGGCGGTGGCCGAGTGCCTCGAGCGCGGGCACGACATCGTCCCATGCGGATCCGTCGAGCCACAGGCCAGCAATGAGCACGATGACCATGATCAGTTCTCCTTCTCCGGTGAGGTCAGTTCGCGTCCGGCATAGAGCCGGTGGCCCCACTCGCGCGGAACCCAGTCATGGAGATCACGCTAGAACCATATCCGGACGATCTACTGCCGGAATATCGCTCACGGTCCGGAGATGGCCCTTGATCATCCGATGGGGCTCTTGGTCCAGGCCGCCGGGTTGGTGCCGAGCAGCCGCAGGTGGTGTCTGAACAGGCTGGCCACGCCGATGGTGGGATGGGGACCGGACTCGCAGGCAGCGCTCAATGAACTGATCCCCAGACTGCGGCGAATCCGGCTCCTTCTCCCCCGTCCCCGTCCAGGATCCGCGCGGCGCGGACCAGATGCGGGTTAGTGCGGATCAACACCGTGAACGGTACGGAGCCGGGCGGGAATGGCCCACCATTGGTCTGGGCGGTCGATGACGGGGGTGTCCAGCCCGTTCTCGAGGACCCGGGCCAGGCGGAGGAGGAAGGCGGCGATTCCCGCGGCGCCTTGCATCCACGAGGTACCGGGCGGAAGCAGCGGCGGGTCCTGGCGATGCTCCAGGAAGCGCCACCGTGCCCCGGCTTCGTCGCGGACGGCGCGCTGGGCGAGGGCTTCTGCCATGGTGTGCGCCGCCTGCAGCAGTGGGCCGGCTGCCGCCGGCTGCTACGACGGGTACCGGGCGTCATGAGTGGTGGTGAGGCGCCCGGTGGCGATGTCGTACACGTGGCCCGAGACGCTCACCTTGGGCGGCAGCGAGGGTGAAGTGAGCAGTCGCTCAACATCGGCGCCGACGGTGGTGTGCGGGTCGGCTACGGCGGAGGCTTCGAGGGCCGCCTCGGGGAGGCCGGTCGCCTGGGCGGCCCGGCGGCGGAAGCCTGGGTCGGCGAGGAAGCCCGTTCCGCATTGCGTGTGGTGCACGACGGCGACTTCGAAGAGCGGGTCAGCCGCGCCCTGGCCGCCGAACAGCTGCTCGGCCAGGAAGCCCAGGTAGGCGATGTCGCCGACGACGGCCTGCGTGACGCGTCCTCCGGCGTTGCGGATGACAGGAGCATCTCCGAGCTGGAGTCCGAGGACGATCGCGGGGTCGACCCGGTGGTCGAGGCAGGTGACGATGAGCACCTGCCGGGCCGGTATGCCGAGTGGCATGGGGCTGTAGGTACGGGCGAACTGCTCGTTGCGCTCGAGCAGGGGGGTCATCCTGGTCATGGTGGTTCCCTCTCGTCCCGGGTGCTACCGGCCGGCGGGGGCCGGGGCCCCGACGCCGTGGCGTTCTGCGACGTCGCGGATGGCTGCAGCGAGGAGGCCCGGCTGCTGGCTGGTGGTCAGGTGGCCGCCGGGAAAGGTCAGGATCTCGGCCTGCGGCACGCGCTCGCGGGTGGCCTGGACCTGCCGGTGCTCATACGGGTCCTCGTCGCTGCCCGCCTGCGAACCACTCCGCCGCCGTCACCAGCGGTGGCCTTGCCGTCCTGTTCCCGCTCATCGGGAGCCTCCCTCGCAATAAGTGGACGCTGTCCACCATAAGCGAGCTTGTGGACGCTGTCCACTTTGTTATCCTGTCGGCGTGACGGCCGGCCAGTCAGAAGAGGAGATCCACGAGGCGGAGCCGCGGCGGCGACCGCGAGGTGCCGTCCGTGACGGCCTCGTCGCCGCAGGACTCGAGCTGGCACGGACCGGTGGCCCGGATGCCGTGGTGCTCCGTGAGGCGACCCGGATGGTGGGCGTTGTGCCCAACGCCGCCTACCGGCACTTCGCCGACCGTGACGAACTCCTCGCCGCAGTGTGCGCGGCGGCAATGCGCGAGCTCGCCAACCGCATGGCCGACGGCGTCGCCCGCGTAGGCGGCAAGCACGGCGATCCCGCGGCGGCCCGCCGTCGGCTGGGCGCGATCGGCACGGCGTACCTGGAGTTCGCCCGCGAGGAACCGGGGCTGTTCGCAACCGCGTTCGCCCTGCCGCAGCAGCATGCCTACCGCGGCGCGGATGGCGGGAGCGGCCAGCAGCGCACTCCCCTGGGGCATCTGCGCGCCGCGCTGGACGAACTGGTCGACGCCGGGGTGCTCGAGCGGCGGCGCCGTGATGGCATCGAGTACCCCATCTGGTCCGCGGTGCACGGGCTGGCAGTACTCGCCGGGCAAGGGCCCCTGCGCGACGTCCCGGATGCCACCCGCCATCACTTCGAGGAGCTCACCCTCACGTTCATCGACGAGGGCCTGGCCTGAGCCAGCAAGCTCGGGCCGGTGTCCCAGTCAGTTCTCTCGCCCTCGGATCGCGCGGCTGGATCCAGGCCGGGAACTTCGCCGTGGCAGGGACGTTGGTCCTGGCTGGCGCCGCAGGGCTGGCGCGCGCTGGCGATCCCGCGGGCAGCAGCCGCGCCGCACCGGCCCTGATTGGCGCGGCCGGCGCGGGCTTCGGGCAGTCACCCCGGCTCGTCAGTCTTGGCAGACTGCTCCAGCGCGCCAGCATCATCACGGGCTTCAGCTGGCTCACGGCCCTCTCCGCACGCGCACTCCACCGCGAGCCCGCCGCCCCCAGCGTCAAGAGGGCGCGGGGCGACCGGAGGGGCTGAGGCCACGGTCAATGGAGACGGCTGGTAAGGCGTGCTTTGAGTGCTGGCCATTCGTCTTTGAGCACGCTGTAGACGACAGAGTCGCGGAAGGTGCCGTCCTCGCGCTTGATATGCCGCCGCAGTACACCTTCCCGCTGAGCGCCAAGCTTGGCGATGGCGGCCTGCGAGCGCGTGTTCAGCACATCGGTCTGGATCTTGACCCGGCCGTACCCGCAGTCGTCGAAACAGTGGGCCAGCAGCAGCAACTTGGACTCCGGATTGACCTGCGTGCCCCACCAGCGGGAGCCGTACAGCGTCGAGCCCAGATGGATGCTCTCATTGCGCAGATCGGCCTCCGACAGCGAGGAGGTGCCCACCAGCGTCCCGGCCGCTCCCAGGGAGCTGTCTGCGATCAGCCGGATCGCGTAGGCGGTGCGCCCGCCACCATGTCCATCGGCCTTCCCCTGGCCCGCCAGGAATACCGAGCGCACCAGGCCGCGGGCATCCGCCAGCGACCGTGGGCGGCGGTGCATGACGTAACCCTGCGTGTACACCGCCTGGTCACTGAGGATCGGATACAACTCATCGATGTCTGCCTCGCCCAGCACATCGAGCCGGACCCACCGTCCGGCAAGAGGCCCATCAGCGGGAAGGATCACCTCGGTCACGACTTCAGCGTAATGACGCACCAGCCGAGGCAAGGCCAGCTCGCCGCGGGCACGCCGCCCACGTGGCATCCCAGCCCTTCGCCACGCCACGCATCAGGCGCCCCAGATCTGATCGCTCTATGACCCACTGATGGGGCATCAGCAGCCAGCGTGAACGCTGCACGCCCCCCTGTTCGCAGCCACCAATCCCGGGGTCAGCCGGCGGTCAGGTCACGCTGATACCAGGTGCCTGGCCGGCCGGCGGGCTCGGCCGGGCCAGCCGGGACGAACCCGGCTTTGGCCAGCACCTTCTGGGACGCGACGTTGTCATACGTGGTCGCTGCCCTGAGCATGCGTAGCCCGTACTGCGTGGCCGCGAGCCGGCACAGTTCCCGCACGGCCGCGGTCGCCACGCCGCGACCCGCGGCTTGCTGCGCGACCCGGTAGCCGAGCTCGGCCGTGCCGTCCTCAAGATCGACCAGGTTGAACCGGCCGAGCACCGTGCCATCCTCGCCGAGGAGCACGTGGAAGACGCAGGTACCAGCCTCCTGCTCGGCCAGCAGGGCGTTGTACCGCTCGGTGAACTGGCCGTAGAACGCATCGCCGCGGTCGGAGACAAAGGTGGCAAAGTAGGCGCGGTTCGCCAGTTCGAAAGCCAGGACCGCCGGGGCATGGCCGGCGCGCAGGCGCTGCAGCTCGGGCACGGGCTTATCCCAGGTCAGCGACTCTACTGGGCCGTTGAACCAGTGGCCACGAGGGCACCGGATTCTGGCGCTCTCCAGGGGCCCATCGGATGACCGGACCGCATACCTGTGCTCCACCTCAGCGGGAAGCCCGCATCTCACCGCGCCATGCTCGTCCATATACGCCGGGCAGTCCATGAAGATCGTGTCGGAATCCATTAGCGTTCCCCCGTTCAGCTAATGCCCTCTGCGCCGCGCGGGACGAGTACCTGGCAGCCAGCACGCCCGCGCAGCTAGCCGAGCAGCGGCAGCCCATGTCCCGCGGCCGCAAAGGTCTCTTGCAGGAGAGTGCACGCACCGGCGCATCTGATACACCCGCGTCGCACCCGCCTGGCTGGCAGCCATCAGCGCTGGGCCGCACGGCCAGCAGGGTCCGCATCATCGGTTCCCCGGATGGCGCCACCCGTCCTCCGAACGGCAGCAGCCATCCTGGCCAGGGAGCGGGACGCTGCACGCGGCAGGTGAGTGGCGTGCTGCCGTAGTGGACCAGGTGATCGTCTGGCTCAATGGGGCCTTTGGCACAGGATGCCGGCCCCCTCTGCGGCCGCCCACCAGATCGCCACCGCACTGCCCGGACGTTGAGGACGACATGGCCGGCGGACGTGCGCGTCTCCCTGGCTGAGCCAGGTGCGACCGATTGGCCCGAGTAGGAGTGGATTGCCGTGCTGTGCCTAGCCCGAGCTGCTGGATTCTCCGCAGCTGAATGATGTATGCCGGGTGGCCGACATCGTCACCGACGATGTCGGCCACACGGCACCGTGGCAGGCGCTGCACGGAATTGTCTTTCCGCGAGCGGGCGAGGCCCCCCCTGCTCTCGCCAGCCCCCTCCGGTGCGAGTTTGTGAGCTGCCTGGGCAAACTTCTATTCCGCCTGCCTCGACAGCTCCAGTGGCAGCGAAGGCACTCCCTGTGGGCCACCTTCCCCGCCATACCTTCTCTCGACCTCAGCGTCGGCCACGTTCAGTTATATCCGGGACTTAAGCCGCAGAGTCGATGCCGGAAACGATCAGGCGGAACCTTGCCGGATCCCGATTCCTTCATGCAAGAATTCGCATGCCCGTCTCAGGCGGCTCGCTTACCTGCGGACCACGGTCTCCCCCGTGCCTGAGTGCCGCACGTTCCTGCGGTGCGCGCGGGAACACACGGTGGCAAGGCGCCCCTGACCTAGCCACCCTCAGGTCCCGGGAAGCCAGGTGAAGCACCGGGCGCGCCTTCCGGCGGCCGGTGCGTGGCCCTGACGCGCGCCGCAATGTCGTCGTGGCCGTTCCGGCGGCACCAGCTCAAAATGTATCGCGCATGTTCACCGCACCATCGGTAAACGACTTCTGGCGTCATCTTAAGCTCAGAGTTATGTTCACCGCGATCACGTATGAGTGGGCCAAGATAATCGACAAGCTTTGCGGCGGTATCGTATCCGACGTGCGCGGAACTGGCAAGGGTTTCGTGATTGACCGCCCGGCCCGAGGCGATTGCCCCGGCCAGGCGTGCCGCAGTAACACCTTTCCCCTTGCTGAAATATTTATGTATCCGCGGAATATCGTGCGGACTGTCGCTCGGGGGAAACTGGGGCCCCATTAGGTTCCCCCCTCGGGCAGCAATATCCACGGCCTCTACCAGCGGCTGAGGACCCGTCGCCTTCCGGTAGATACCCACCACTTCGGGCTGGTCGACTGCCTCGTCCAGGTGATCGCGCTCGATTCCATGGCCCTGAGCGGCGAATATCACCGGCGCCTGCCTGCGCGCGCTCCGGAGGATGTCCAGGACATCAAGCCCGTCGAACGAATACTCGATCACATAGTCATTCCAGGTGAGGTCGGCAACCACGACGTCGAACCTCGGGCGATCGGTGACCGCGCGCTCCACTGCCCCCTTGTCCTCAGCGATCCGCACCGTGGCGCCTCTCATGGACTGGCGGAGAAAGGGTTCAATGATCTTTCCCAGCGCGGCCGCGACCAGAAGACGTGGCCCGTCTTGCATCCGCCTGCCCTCCAGCTTGTATCGGCAACTCATCAGAAGTCAGCGGGCCTCTTACCGCGACTGTAGTTCCGCGAGCGTAGTCGGCGTGCACTCAGGCAGGAAAGCGCTGCCGGGACACTCCAATCTGGCGGCACGATCAACTTCCGATCATCGGGTGTGTGAGTCACCCGGTCCGGCACCCCTGCCATCGGGGAGGAGCCGGGCTGCCTCCAGACCAGGGCGATGATGCCCGGTCGAGTTGCATGCCCGCCGAGGGCGGCCAGGTTGCCTGTCAGGTGATCAGCTTGTTCCGCTGAGTCCTGGTCAGCCCGGCCAGCACCAGGTCGTAGGAATGATCGACGAGATCCAGCACTTCCTTGTCAGGTACCGAACGGTCGAGGGCCACCGTGTTCCAGTGGCGCTTGTTGAGGTGGTAGCCCGGGGTGATAGCCGCATAGCGGCCACGCAGGCCTTCGGCCAGGCCGGGATCGCACTTGAGGCTGACGCTGCCAGGTGCCGGGCCCAGCGACACCAGCGCGAACATCCGGCCAGCGACCTTGAAGACCGCCACCTCATCACCGAACGGGTAGTCCTCTACGGATCCTGGCTTGGCTCCGCATGCCATCATCACCCGGTCGCGCCATGAACCAGCCATTATCAATCACCCGGCTCCCTGGCCCAGTTTCCGGTTCCGCGACCAGTATCCAGGCTGTCAACGGCCAGGTTGCGGGGGGACGCCACGGTGAACGAAACGACGCTCCCGGCCTGCTGTCGGCGCAGCCGCAGACGCCGGGGCTGCCGCAGACGCCGGGGCTGGCGCAGCGGCCGGGGCTGGCGCGGCGGCCGCGGCTGGCGCGGCGGCCGGACCTGCGGAAGCTGCCGCAGCCGCCGCGACCGCCGACATGAGGCGCACCGCTGCCGGAGCCAGCTGCGAAAGCCGCTTTCCCGCCCGCAGGGATTCGGCCAGCGCCGCGGCGCCCGCGAGGTCGCGCCGGTGCAGCAGGCACCA
>Ga0137375_10004588_pt1 | contig 16490 bp, 16 predicted proteins | sample SagtaG_24_FD_104936 | JGI IMG/M metagenome (GOLD analysis project Ga0137375, IMG submission 104936) | Vadose zone soil microbial communities from Sagehorn Ranch, Mendocino, California, USA - Sage1_R_113_16 metaG | ecosystem: Environmental > Terrestrial > Soil > Vadose zone | place: USA...
CGGCAGATCGCCGAGGCGGGCGCCACCCACGTCAGCCCGATCGTGCTGCACCTGCGGCCCGGCGCCCGGGAGTGGTTCCTGGCCTGGCTGGCCGAGCACCACCCCACCCTGGTCCCGCGTTACCGGGGGCTGTACGGCTCGCGGGCCTACGCGCCCCAGGACTACCAGCAGCGGATCGCCGCGCAGGTCCGCGAGCTCGCCGCGCGGTACCACGTGGGCCGCGGCAGCCCGCCCGCCCGCCAGCGCACCTGGCGCCGCGCGGCCCGGCCGGCCGCCCCCGCCGAGCCCGCCGCGGAGCAGCTCACCCTGCTCTGACCGGCCCGCGAGTCCCATTCCCGCCCGCCGGGGTCCTGCCCGAGCCCCCGACTCTGACGTTGACGTCAAGGCTCGATATGATGTCTGAGGTACGGGCGGCTCAGCAGCAACTCAGAGACTCCAGCCCGGCTGATCACCCCACGAGACGTCGGCTCATGCCTTTTCAGCAAGGAGATTTAATGCCGGTGGCAGGACAAGCGCAGGCCTCGCCCGCAGCCGCGGACGAGCGGGGCGTCCACTACAAGTGGATCGCGCTGTCGAACACCACGCTCGGAATCCTGATGGTCACGATCAACCAGTCGATCTTGCTGATCTCGCTGCCGGACCTGTTCCGGGGCATCAAGCTCAACCCGCTGGTCCCGGCGAACACCTCGTACTTCCTCTGGGTGTTCATGGGTTTCCTGCTCGTCACCGCGGTCCTGGTGGTCAGCCTCGGCCGGGTCGGTGACATCTACGGCCGGGTCAAGATGTACAACCTCGGCTTCGCCATCTTCACGATCTTCTCGATCCTGCTGTCGGTGACGTGGCTCACCGGGGTCCCCGGCGCATTGTGGATCATCATCATGCGGGTCTTCCAGGGCATCGGCGGCGCGTTCCTGTTCGCCAACTCCAGCGCGATCCTCACCGACGCCTTCCCCCAGAACGAGCGCGGCAAGGCGATGGGGATCAACGGCATCGCCGCGGTCAGCGGCTCGTTCCTCGGCCTGCTGCTGGGCGGGGTGCTCGCCCCCATCGAGTGGCATCTGGTCTTCCTGGTCTCGGTCCCGTTCGGGGTGTTCGGCACCGTCTGGGCTTACCTCAAGCTCCGCGACAACGGGGTCCGCATCCAGGCCAGGATCGACTGGCTGGGCAACGCCCTGTTCGCGATCGGCCTCATCGCGCTGCTGATCGGCATCGTCTACTCGCTGCTCCCCTACGGCGGGCACCCCACCGGGTGGACCAACCCCTGGGTGCTGACCGGCATCTTCGGCGGCATCGCGGTGCTGATCCTCTTCGCCTGGGTCGAGACCAAGGTCGAGCAGCCGATGTTCCGGCTGAACCTGTTCAAGATCCGCGCCTTCACCGCCGGCAACATCGCCGGCCTGCTCGGCGCCCTCGGCCGGGGCGGCATCCAGTTCATGCTGATCATCTGGCTGCAGGGCATCTGGCTGCCGCAGCACGGGTACAGCTTCAGCCAGACCCCGCTGTGGGCCGGCATCGCCATGGTCCCGCTGACGCTCGGATTCCTCATCGTCGGCCCGCTGGCCGGCGTGCTGTCTGACCGTTACGGTGCCCGGCTGTTCGCCACGGCCGGCCTGATCGTCTCCGGCGTCGCGTTCCTGCTCCTGGAACTGCTGCCGATCAACTTCAGCTACGCCTGGTTCGCGCTGCTGATCTTCCTGTTCGCGGTGGGCATGGGCCTGTTCTTCTCGCCCAACCAGGCCGCGGTGATGAACAGCCTGCCGCCGGACCAGCGCGGCGCGGGCGCGGGCATGATGAACACGTTCCAGAACTCGGCCACCGTGCTGTCCATGGGCCTGTTCTTCACGATCGTGACGCTGGGGCTGGCCGACCATCTGCCCACGCACCTGTACAAGGGCCTGGTCAACGCGGGTGTCTCCCCCGCGGCCGCGCACGTGGTCGCGAACGAGCCGCCGATCGGGAGCCTGTTCTCGGCCTTCCTCGGCTACAACCCGATCAAGGAACTGCTCGGCCCGACCGGGGCCCTGCAGCACCTGAGCCCCAGCCAGGCGGCGTACCTCACCAGCCGGACGTTCTTCCCCCGGCTGATCGAGCAGCCGTTCGCCAGCGGCCTGCACCTGGCCTTCACGTTCGCCGCGATCGCGACGGCCGTGGCCATCATCGCGTCCGCGTTCCGCGGGAAGCGCTACCTGCACGCGACTGAGCCGGCCATGGACGAGCTGGCCGACGGCGCCGCGGAGATCGGCGGGATCACGGGTTTCGCCGTGCCGGTCGCGTCCTCCGACGCCGACATCCCGGTCAATGGCCACGGGCACGGGCAGCTGGCCGCGGCCGAGCAGTCCGGGAGCTCCGGGCCGGACCGCGGATCCGATGCGCCGGGAAGCAGCTGAGCAGGGTGGGCACGACGGCGCACCGTGGCGCCGGCACCGCACCGGCCGCCGGGTCACCCCCCGCGGCGGGTGAGACCCTGCTCGGCATCGGCGCCGCCGCGGCCCGGGCTGGCGTGTCCGAACGGGCGCTGCGCTACTACCAGCAGCTGGGCCTGCTCGTCCCGGCCTGCACCACCCCGGGCGGGCTGCGCCGGTACTCCGAGGAGGACCTGGCCCGGGTGGCCCGCATCCGCGAGCTGCAGACCCTGCTCGGGCTGAACCTGGACGAGATCGCCGTGGTGCTGCGCAACGAGGACCGGCTCGCGGAGATCCGGCTCAGCTATCACGACGAGCGGACCAGTGACTCCGAACGCCGCCGGCTGACCCGCGAGTGCCTCACCCTGCAGGAGAGCCTGCGCACCACTGTCGAGGCCAAGCGGGCCGCCCTGGAGGGCTTCCTGGCCGACCTGGACGTCCGCATACAGAAGTGCCGCGACCTGCTGGCCAGCCACCCGGAACCGGATGGTGGCCAGCAGGACGAGGGTGAGCCCGCGTTACTCGGCGGCGATCGCCCGCAACACCGGTAGCCGGGCCGCCCGGCGCGCCGGGCGGATGGCCGCGATCACCCCCGCGGCGCCGCCCAGGATCGCGATGGCCATCAGCTGCGCAGCCGGGAAGCTGGCCGTGGTCAGGCCGGAGGACCGCGCCCCGGCCTCGGCGAGAGCCCAGCCGAGGAACCCGCCGAGGAGCAGGCCCCCCGCCGTGCCGAACGCCGAGACCAGCACCGACTCCAGCCGCACCATCGACCGCAGCTGCGGCCGGGTCTGCCCGACCCCGCGCAGCAGGCCGATCTCCCTGGTCCGCTCGTAGACCGACAGGGACAGGGTGTTCGCGATCCCGGATACCGCGATCACGATGGCCAGCACCAGCAGCGCGTACACGATGCCCAGCACGGTGCTGACCCCCTGGCCCGCGCTGGCCACGAAGGCGTCGTGGCTGTCCACCGCCGGGCGGCCCGAGCTGGCCACGGCCTGCGTGATGGCCCGCTGCGCGCCCGCCTCCGCAGTGCCCGGCGCGAGCTTGACGAAGATCGCCGATGCGGTCAGCTGCGCCGTATGCGGCGCCCACAGGCTGAGCGGCAGCACATAGTCCCCGACCAGGTTCCTCGACGTGTAAATCTCCGCAACGAAAACCGTCCGCCGCGAACCATCCGGCAGCACCAGGGGAACGGCGCTGCCGATGTGCCAGTGACGTGCCGCGGCCTGGATCGAGGAGACCCCGATCTGGTCGCTGCGCAGCGCAGCGGCCGAGCCCGCGGTGGAGTGCAGGTCCAGCACCTGGCCGATCGTGGCTGGTGGCACGGCCGTGACGGCCGCGGGCTGCCCGCCGACCTCGGCCTGCCCGCTGGCCAGGCCGCTCACCGTGGCTACCCCGGGCACCCGCGACACCGCGGCGGCCAGGTTCAGCGGCAACCCGCTGCCGCCAGCCCCGCCCCCGGAACCGAACCCGCCGGGGCTGATCGCGATATCGCCGGTGAACGAGTCCCGGACCCCGTTCACGGCGCCGGCCTGCAGCGAGGCCGCGTACACGGTGAAGAAGGTGACGACGGCCACGCCGATCATCAGCGCGGTCGCCGCGGCCGCGGTCCGGCGCGGCTGGCCGGAGGCGTTCCGGCCGGCGAGGGTACCGGCCACGCCCCGCCAGGCCGCCAGCGGCCGGGCGCCCAGCCTGGTCGCCGGGCCCGCTGCGGCCGGTCCCAGCGCGACCACGCCGAAGGCGACCGCGAGCGCCCCCAGCCCGACGACCGCCGGGACCCGGCTGCCGGTCCCGGCCAGCCCGGCCAGCACCACGGCCAGGCCGGCGGCCAGCAGCACCAGCCCCACCGCCGTGCGCCGCCGCGAGGTGCGGCCCGGTTCCGCGGCCGACTCGCGCAGCGCCTGCATCGCCGCCACCTGGGACGCGCGCACCGCGGGAACCAGGCTGACCGCGACCGTGACCGCGATCCCGGTCAGCATGGCCACCGCGAGGGAGCCGCCGCTGATCGCCAGCCCGCCCGCGGGCAGGGCGAACCCGGCCTGGTCGAACACGCCCTTGAGCAGTTCCGCCAGACCGAGGCCGGCCGCCGTCCCCACGGCGGACCCGGCCACCCCCACGGCCAGCGCCTCGGCCAGCACCCCGCGCAGCACCTGGCCCCGGGTGGCCCCGAGCGCCCGCAGCAGGGCCGACTCCCGGGTGCGCTGCGCGACCAGGATGCCGAACGTGCTCGCGATCGAGAACGCGGCGACCAGCAGCGCGATCCCGGCGAAGATGACCAGGATGAGCTTGAGGCCGGACAGGAACGCCGAGTTCAGGCTGCTCAGGTTCTGGGAGGTCAGCTGCGCGCCGCTGAGCGCCTCGGCGCCGCGGGGCAGGACCCGGTCCAGCCGGCCCACCAGGACCTGCGGGCTGACCCCGTGCGCCGCCCTGACCTGGATGGCTGATATCTGGCCGCCCCCGTGCTGGCTGGCGCTGTCCTGCCTGGCGCTGTCCTGGCTGGCGCTGTCCTGGCTGGCGCTGTCCTGGCTGGCGCTGTCCTGGCTGGCGCTGTCCTGCCTGGCGCTGTCCTGGCTGGCGCCGTTCACGCCGCCCTGGATCAGGTATCGCTGAGCTGCCGGGTAGCTGAACGCGACGTACGTGGCGCCGCCGAATCCGGGTGCCTGGCCGAACGTGGCCAGCCCCACCACCCGGACCCGGACCGGGGCCGGCACCAGCACGGTGGTGGCCGAGCCGATCCGCAGGTGCCCCGCGCGGGCCGCCCCCTCGTTGATGACGACCTCGTGCAGGCCCTGTGGTGCGCGGCCGGCGGCGAGCCGGTACGGGGTGAGTGCCGGGTCGGAAATCCAGTTCCCGCCGGACCGGGGTGGCCCGAGCCCGCCGACCGCCTTGCCGTCGGCGCCGAGCAGTGTGGCCGACCCGGTGACGGACGGCTGCGCGTCCGCGACGCCCGGCACCGAGCGGACGGTGGGCAGCAACGACGCGGGGATGGGCGGCCGGGCGGCGTTGACGCCGCTGTCGACCGTGGTGGCGCTGCGCACCACGGCGCTGGTGCCGGAGGTGGCCGTGGCGAATAGCGTGTCGAAGTTGGCGCTGAGAGTGTTGCCGAAGGTGAGGGCCCCGGACAGGAAGGCCACGCCGAGCGCGACGGCGATCACCACGCCGGCCAGCCGGCGTTTGCGGGACCACAGGTCCCTGATCCGCAGCGCCAGCATCACGCGGTCCCCCCGCCCAGGGAAGCCAGCCGGTCCAGGATGGCCGGCCGGCTCGGTGCGTCCAGGTGGCCGGCGATCCGCCCGTCGGCCAGGAACAGCACCTCGTCCGAGGCGGCCGCGGCGCCGGGGTCATGCGTCACCATCACGATGGTCTGGCCCAGCTCGCCGACCGCCGTGCGCAGGTAGCCGAGGAGCTGGGCGGAGGACCGTGAGTCCAGGTTGCCGGTCGGCTCGTCGGCGAAGATGATCTCCGGCTGGCTGGCCAGGGCCCGCGCCACGGCGACGCGCTGCTGCTGCCCGCCGGACAGCTCAGCCGGGCGGTGGGCCAGCCGGTCCCCCAGGCCGACCAGGCTGACCACGTCGTCCAGCCAGGACTGAGCCGGCTTGCGCCCGGCCAGCAGCGACGGCAGCGCGATGTTCTCGGCCACGGTCAGCGCGGGCAGCAGGTTGAAGGACTGGAAGATGAACCCGGCCCGGTCCCGGCGCAGCCGGGTGAGCTGCGTGTCGGACAGCGAGCCGAGGTCCGCGCCGCCCAGGAAGACCTGCCCGGAGGTGGGTGTGTCCAGCCCGGCCAGGCAGTGCAGCAGGGTGGACTTGCCGGACCCGGACGGTCCCATGATCGCGGTGAATCGCTCGTCGGCGAACTCGGCGGTGACCGAGTCCAGGGCGCGGACCTCGGCCGCCCCGGTCCCGTACACCTTGGTGAGCGCGACGGCCGCCGCGGCGGCCGTGACAGTAAGAGCAGTCATGCCCGCCAGCATGGTTCCGCGCAGTCCCGCAGTCGTCAGCCAGCCGGACACTCCCCGCTACACCCAGCGACGACTGAGCTAGTCCCGGGGGGCGACCCTCCTGGGCCCCCGCCATCCCCGGCCTCGGCCCGGAACCCGCCTGCGGCGGGCCCGGCCTCGGGCCGCAGATAAGCGGTGGCGGAGGTTCACGATCCCCCGGACTACGGAGCCTCATCCCCGACTAGCAGGGTCCCCCCGGACTACGGAGCCTCATCCCCGACTAGCAGGGTCCCCCCGGCTACGGAGCCTCATCCCCCGGACCAGGATGGCCGGACCAGGGCGGCCTCGTAGGCCAGGACGACCAGCTGGGCGCGGTCGCGCGCACCGAGCTTGGCCATAGCCCGGGTCGCGTGGGTCTTGGCGGTGGAGACGCTCATGTACAGGCGGCCCGCGATCTCGTCGTTGGACAGCCCGCGGGCCACCAGCGTCACCACCTCACGCTCCCGCGGGGTGAGCTCGCCGATCCCGGGTACCTTCCGCGCGTCCCGGGTCCGGGCCGCGTATTCGGCGATGAGACGCCGGGTCACGGTGGGCGAGAGCAGCGCGTCACCCGCGGCCGCGACCCGGACTCCCCGGATCAGCTCGGCCGCGTCGGTGTCCTTGACCAGGAAGCCGGCCGCGCCCGCCCGCAGGCCCTCGAACACGTACTCATCGAGGTCGAACGTGGTCAGGATGACCACGTGCACCCCGGACAGGGCAGGCTGGGCGGCGATCCGCCGGGTCGCCTCGATCCCGTCCAGCCCGGGCATCCGGATGTCCATCAGCACCACGTCCGGCCGCAGCTGTGCGGCCAGCCGCACCGCGTCCTGGCCGTCGGCGGCCTCGCCGGCCACCTCGATGTCGCCGGTGGCATCGAGCAGGGCCGCGAAGCCGGCCCGGACCAGCGCCTGATCGTCGGCGAGCAGGACCCGGATCATGACGCCCGGCCGTCCAGCGGCAGCCAGGCGCGTACCCGGAATCCGCCGCCGGGGCCCGGCCCGGCCCGGAGCGTCCCGCCCAGGGCCCGGGCCCGCTCGGTCATGCCGGCGATCCCGTTCCCCCCGGCCTGCCCTGCGCTCCTGGTCCCCGCGGCGTAGCCGGGGCTTTCCGGGCCCGCCGCGCCGTCGTCGTCCACCTGGATGACCACGCCCGCCGGCTGGTAGGCGACCCGGACGGCGACCCTGGCGCCCGGCGCGTGCCGGGCGCTGTTGGTCAGCGCCTCCTGCAGGATCCGGTAGCCGGCCAGGTCGACGTTGGCCGGCAGCTGGCCGCTGGCCCCTTCCTCGCTGACTCCGACGCTGATCCCGGCGGCCGCGGCCCGGGCGATCAGCTCGCTCATCCGGGCGAGGCTCGGTGCGGGCGAGCGGGGCAGCTCCTCGTCCACCTGCCGCAGGACACCGAGCACCGACCGCAGTTCCACCAGGGCCTGCCTGCTCACGTCGTTGATCACCGTGAGCGTGGAGCGGGCCCGCTGCGGCTGCTGGTCTATCAGGTGCAGCGCCGTGTTGGCCTGGACGTTGATGACGGCCAGGCTGTGGGCCACCACATCATGCAGCTCGCGGGCGATACGCAGCCGTTCCTCGGTGGCCTGGCGGAGCGCCTCCTCCTCCCGGCCGTGCGCGACCGCCTGGGCCCGCTGGCGGCGGCTCCGGTACCACTCCGCGCCGCTGAGCAGCGTCAGGTGCCAGGCGGCCACGGCGAAGGCGGCCCCCGCCGACGGGAAGTGCCCGGTGCCGGTCAGGCCGGGCAGCCACAGGAAGCCCGCGTAGCTGACGGCCAGGCCGGCGATCGCCGCCCACCGCCTCCCGGCCAGGACCGCGTTCACGAACGCCGCGATCAGCGCGAAGTACGGCAGCCCGCGGGCTGATTCCAGCCCTGCGAACCCGACCGCCGCGGCGACCGTCACCGCCAGCACGGTGGCCGGGAAGCGGCGGCGGCCCAGCAGCGCGGCCGGGCCGGCGGCCAGCAGGGCGTAGCCGATGGGGCTGATGACCTGTCCGTGCCGCGACGAGATCGCGGCGGACCCGCCTGCCTGCACGGCGGCGAGGATCACCGCGGCGAACACGTCACCGGGCGTGGCCACCGCCGCCAATCGCCGCGCCCGCCAGGCCGCCCCTGTCATCCCGGTCATCGTCATTCCGAGCCTACGACGCCGGCGGGCGCCGGGCATCCTCCCCAGGACTACCCCGGGATACGACACCAGGACGACCAGCCCCGGGCACGGCGGGCCGGGCTGGTCAGGCCGGGCTGGTCAGGCTGGGCTGTCAGGCCAGGGCTGGCCTGGTCAGGGCTGGCCTGGTCAGGCGGGTTCCTGGCGGGCCAGCAGCTGGCGCCAGCCCTCCGGGGTCAGCGCGTAGTTGCGCACGCTGTCGGCGACGAACCAGCGCCAGCTGGCGGGCCGGACCAGGGTCGCCACGCCGGCCAGGGCCAGCGGGGTGACGGCCCGCAGGTCGCCGCGGAGCGGGGTCAGCTCCTCGGTACTGTCCCGGTACGCCCCGCGGTGGCGGGCCGCGGCCAGCAGTTCCGCGAGGACCGCCCCCCGCCGTCCGGTCTGCTGGGCCGCGCCGAGGACGGCGATCAGGAGCTGATGAGTGGCCACGCCCGCGCGGCCGGGCCGCTGGACCGGCGGAGTGCCCCCCGCCGCCAGTTCGAGCATCGGCGTGACCAGGTCGACGCCGGCCTTGCGCGCGTTGCCCGGCTCGACCAGGCGCGGGTTGATGTCGATGTAGCGCGGTCCGTCCCCGGTGAGGATCGCGTCAGCCGACAGTGCCCCGTGCCACGCCAGCCGCCGGCCGAGCCGCTCCAGGTGCTCACGGACCGCCGGCAGGTCCACGCTGCGCTTGCGGCTGGCGCCGCCGCCCGCCCCTTCCGCCACCCGCAGGCAGGTGTGCGAGGCGACGAGTTCCCCGTCCGCGAACACGGCCTGCGCCATCACCAGCGGCCCGTCCGCCGGCAGCTGGGCCAGGACGCCACCGTCGCCGAACGCGCCGGCCGCCCCGGCCTCGGCCGCGAACCCGGGCAGCTGCTGGCGCCCGGTGAGCCGCCGCACCCCGGTGGACGCGGTCGCGACCGGCAGCTTCATGAAGACGGGGAACCTGTCCCAGCCGGTGACCTCTTCCGGTGTGGCCAGGACGGCCCCTTGCGGCCGCGGGAGCCCGGTGGCCGCGAGCGTTTCGTTTGCGGAGATCTTGTCCTGAACCCGGGCCAGCGCGGTGAACGGGGGGACCGCGGTGCGCACCCCGGCGCTGCGGAGCGGGCCGGGGCAGGCGGACAGGACCGCCACCTGCTCCTGGGTGGGGAACAGCAGGTCCATCGCAGCATCCTGGTAGACCCGCAGCGCGGCCTGAAGCCAGCGCAGGGGATCGGCGCCGTAGGCGGGCACCCGCCAGACGCGGTGCACCCGGCGGGTGAAACGGGCCAGGCAGAGGGGATCGGGTGAGAGCACGTCGACGCGGTGGCCGGCGTCGGCCAGCTGGGCCGCGGTCTGCCTGGCGGTCAGCCCGGATCCGTCGCTGAGGAGGACCCGCACCCCGGCACCCTACTGCGCGCCGGTCCCTCCCGGTGAGCCCGGCAAGGGGCGGATCGGGCCGGTATGCGCGGCGTCGGCCCGGGCGCCGGTACGGTGCTGGGGTGGCCCTGCCCCAGGCGGTCGAGCGACCGGCGCGCACCCCGTCCAGCCTGCCGTCAGCGGTCCGGATCATGGCGGTCTTCGCGCTCGGCCTGCTGGCGGGCGCGAGCACCTCCATCCTGCAGAAGTCCCGCTGGGCCTTCGGCCTGCCTCCCGCGACCCGCGCCGTCGAAGGCTGACGCCGCCGGCCGTTTCATGATCACGGTCAAGAGGGGGCGCTATGTGGCAGAAAATGACCGGCGTCATGGACCTAGGCTGCTGGCCATGATCCAGGAGGCGTTCGGCGCCGAGTCGGGGAGGCTGTCGGAGGTGGCCGCCGGGCTCGATGACGCCGCTTTCGCCCGTCCCACCCGGTGTGATCCGTGGACGGTGGCAGAGCTGCTGTTCCACGTGGGGATGACGATGCGCCGGCTGCCCGGCATGCTCGCCGCGCCCCGGCCGTCCGGGGCCGCCCTGGTCTCCGCAGCGGAGTATTACCGGCCGGATCAGCGGTTCTCGGCCGCCACGAACGCCGACCGGATCGAGTCCGCCCGGCGCGGCGCGGCGGGCCTGGCCGGCGCGGCCGCACGGGCGCGCGACGTCAGCGAGGCCCGGCAGCAGGCCTGGGCGGCGCTGCGGGATGCTCCGCCGGGCCGGGTGGTGCAGACCCGCCACGGGGACCTGATGCTGCTGGCCGAGTTCCTGCGGACCCGGGTCCTGGAGCTCGCCGTGCACGGCCTGGACCTGGCCGCGGCGCTGGACCGCGATCCCTGGATGACCACCCCCGCGGCAGACGTCACCGAGGATCTTCTGATGCCGTCCGCGGCGGCCGCCGGGCTGCGCGCGGAAACGGGCTGGGATCAGGTCACCCTGATTGCCGCGCTCACCGGCCGTCAGCCCGTGACGTCAGCGGAAGCCCGGCTCATCCAGTCCGCCGGTGCCGGGCGGCTCGCCCTTGGCTGACCTACGGGGAGGGGCGGAGATGGGAACGCTGCCCGTCGTGGTCGAAGATGCAGAGGACCTCGGCGGGGCCGCCGCGGGCGCCGAACGCGTGGGGAATCATCGTGGAGAACTCCGCGGCCTGGCCCGCCTCGACCACGATGGTCCGCTCCCCCAGCACCAGGACGATGGTCCCGGACAGGACGGTGAACCAGTCCTTGCCGGGATGGACACGCAGCTCCCCGGTCCCGCACCCGGGCTCCGGCCTGGTGACCCGCATCTTGGTCACGGTGACGCCGTGCGGCCCGGGTTCCCGGCTCAGCATCCAGGTCGTCATCCCGCGCACCACATCGCGCTGCGGCCTGATCACCACATCCTCATCCTCGGCGGACTCCACCAGCTGGTCCAGGGTGGTGCCCAGGGCCCGCGCGATCGGGACCAGCTGGTCGAGGGCGATCCGCCGGTGACCCGTCTCGATCCGGCTCAGGGTGGACGGGCTCAGGTAGCAGCGGGCGGCCAGGTCATCCAGGGACCAGCCGCGTGCCGCGCGCAGCCCCCGGATCCGCTGGCGGATCAGGCCGTCGAGATCGGCGTCTTGCGTCATAGGCAAGATCCTATGTCAATCGCGCAAACTGCCCCTACGGTGGAGCCATGACCACTCATCACCACCATGACCATCACCCGGGCCAGCACCACCCCGGCGGCGGGAACGGCGAGGAGGACATGGCCGAGCTCCTGGACCTCGACGCCGAGGTGCTGCACGCCTACCTGTCCGACGTGATCGACTGGGTCGGCGGGCTGGCGGCCGGCCAGCCCCGCCGGATCGCCGACCTGGGGGCCGGGACCGGGACCGGCACCCTCGCCCTGCTCCGGCACTTCGGGAAGGCGAAGGCCGTCGCCGTGGACGTGTCCGCGGCCATGCTGGACCGCCTCCAGGTCAAGGCCCGCGAGCTGGGCGTGGCCGACCGGATCCGGACCGTCCAGGCCGACCTGGACGCGGGGTGGCCGGACATCGGGCCGGTGGACCTGGCCTGGGCGTGCAGCTCGGTGCACCACCTGGCCGACCCTGACCGTGTCCTGGCCCAGGTCTTCGCCGCGCTCCAGCCCGGCGGCCTGCTGGCCGTGGCCGAGATGGACTCCTTCCCCGCTTCCTGCCCGACGACGTGGGCCTCGGCCGCCCCGGACTGGAGGAGCGCTGCCAGGCCGCCCGCGCCGAGAAACACGCCAGCGAGATGCCCCATCTCGGCGCCGACTGGGGGCCCCACCTGACCGCGGCCGGCTTCACGATCGAGGCTGAGCGGACCTTCGCCATCGACCTGGTGCCCCCGCTGCCCGCCGCGGCCCGGCGCTACGCCCAGGCGTCGCTGCGGCGCCTGCGGTCCGGCCTGGAGAGCCAGCTCAGCGCCGGGGACCTGGCCACGCTCGACACGCTGACCGACGGCGACGGGTCCGGCAGCGTGCTGCGGCGCGGCGACCTCACCGTCCGCACCACGCGGACCGTCTGGGCGGCCCGGCGCCCCCAGGACCGGGGGTCAGTTTCCTAAGAGCCAGCCGTTCGCGCTGGCCAGGCGGACGGCCTCGGCGCGGGTGCGGGCGCCGGTCTTGCCGATGGCGGCCGACAGGTGGTTGCGCACCGTCCCCTCGGACAGGTGCAGCGCGGCGGCGATGTCCGCCACGGTGCCGCCGTCCCGGGCGGTGCGCAGCACGTCGGTCTCCCTCGGGGTGAGCGGGCTGTCGCCTGCGGCGAGTGTCTCCGCGGCCAGGCTGGGATCGACCACCCGGAGCCCGGAGGCGACCCGGCGGACCGCGTCGGCCAGCTGCCGGGCCGGGGTGTCCTTGACCACGAACCCGCTGGCGCCGGCGGCCATCGCGCGGCGCAGGTAGCCGGGCCTGCCGAACGTGGTCACGACCAGGACCCGGCACGCCGGCAGCGCCTTGCGGAGCTCCTGGGTGGCGCTGATGCCATCCAGGCCGGGCATCTCGACGTCCAGCAGGGCCACATCCGGGCGGACGCGGCGGGCCTCGGGGACCACCTCGTCGCCGCGGCCGACCTCGGCCACCACTTCCAGGTCAGGCTCCAGGGCGAGCAGCGCCGCCAGCGCGCCCCGGACGAGGGCCTGGTCGTCAGCGAGCAGGAGGCGGATGGACGTGTTCACGTCGCGATCATGGCACGCGGACACGCAGCGCGAAGCCGCCTGCGGCGGAGCGGCCCACGCTGACCGTGGCCCCGGCGGAGGCAGCGCGTTCCCGCAGCCCGGCCAGGCCGTGCCCGCCGGCCGGGCCGCACCCGCCGGCCAGGGCCTCCAGGTGGTCCGCTGGCCAGCCGTCGCAGGCGCCTGCCCCGTTCACCGTGCCGTCGGCCGGCGCGGGCGGCCCGCAGCCGTCGTCGCCGATCTCGATCTGGCTGGCGGTGACCCTGACCCGGCAGCGCGTGGCGCCGCTGTGCCGCACCACGTTGGTGACGCCTTCGCGCACCGCCCATCCGAACAGCTCCTGCCGTGGCCGGGGGATGCCGGAGATGCCCTCGCCCGGGAGGTCCGCCTCGATCCCGGCGGCGGCCAGCGCCGTCCGGGCGCTGGCCAGTTCCCCGGCCAGGGTCACCTCGCGGTACCCGGCCGCGGCGGCCCGGACGTCCGCCAGCGCCTGCCGGGCGATCCGCTCCACGTCCGCGATCTCGGTCTCGGCCCGCTGCGGATCCAGGCTCGTGAGCCGCCCGGCCAGCTCCGCCTTGACCGCCACCACCGTCAGCGAGTGGCCGAGGATGTCATGCAGGTCGCGGGCGAACTTATTGCGCTGCTCGGCCAGGGCCAGCCGGGTGATCTCGTTCCGGGCCTCGACCAGCTGGGCGTTGCGCTGGATGACGCGGCTCACACCCCACGCGGCCAGGGCGGAAACGAAGATCTGGAAGGCCATGGTCCCGTCGACCGTCCAGCCGTGCGCCCACGGGACGATCAGCGAGACCGCGACGAACACGCCCACCACGGCCCAGCCCGCGCGGGTGGGCAGCAGGAACACCGCCATCACGCCCACGTAGATGAACAGGCTGCCGGCTGACGGGCCGAGCGCCGCATACGCCAGGCCCACCAGCACGGTCTCGGCGGCCAGCGCCGCCACGCCGATCCGGCGGGACACCCGCCGGTTCCGGAAGTCCCGCAGGAACCGGGCGGCGGCGAACGTCACGATGAACACGGCCGCGAACGCGATCAGGTCGGCCAGTCCCAGGTACCGGCGGGCCAGGCTCGGGTCTGACCAGAGCTTCCCGACCGGCTGGGCCAGGTAGACCAGCCAGATGGCCGCGAACAGCCAGCCCACCCGGCTCCACCGGCCGCGCGGGGCCATGATTTCCGCCGGGACGGGCGGCTGCCCGGTCTCCGCGGTGGGGCCATCCGGGCCCGGGGCAGTCCCGGCGGCACTGGCTCCCGTGGCACTGGTCCCGGCGGCACTGGCCGGGCCGGGGGTGACGGGACCGGGACGGTCGCTCTGCCGGGCTGGTGCTCCGGTCACGAGGCTGACCGGCCCGGCCCGGGCCACGCGGTGGCCTTCGGTCTGGTTATCCGGTCCGGCCGGAACGGGGGGAACCGCATACCCCGAGTCTGCTGGATGATCGGGCCGGGGGCCACTCGCCCGGTCCAGCACCGGGGTCAGCGCCGGGCTGGGTGCCGCCGGGCTCACCGGCGGGCCGGGATCGGCCCATGCGTCCGCCATGGCCTGATCATGCCGCCCGGGCCGCGGGCCGCCGGCTGCCGCGCGTCATGGCCGGGCCATGACATCTGTCATGGCCCGGGGCGGCGCCCGGTCAGGGCCTGACTGGCAGCCCGGCCCGGGCCCACGCCTGGAACCCGCCCGCCAGGTCGGTCGCCGCGGACAGCCCGAGGTCCTGCAGCGAGGCAGCGGCCAGGCTGGAGGTGTAGCCCGCCGAGCACATCACGATGACGCGCAGGTCATACAACCCTGCCTCCGGCAGCCGGGCCTCCGACGCCGGGTCGAGCCGCCACTCCAGGACGTTGCGCTCGATCACGAGGGCACCCGGTACCTCTCCTTCGGCGCCGCGCTGAGCCTGCGGGCGGATGTCCACCAGCAACGCCCCGTCCTGCATGGCCGCCCAGGCCTGGGCCGGTTCGAGCCGGTCCAGGCGGCTCCGGGCCTGCTCGAGCGCCTCGCTGATCGGCCGGGCCCCCGGCGGTGCGGTGCGCATCACCAGCGCTCCCCTGCGGTCTCCACGGCGGCCAGCACCAGGCCGCGCCCGGTCAGTTCGTAACGGCGCATCCCGGCCAGCGGCGGCGAGTACGCGTGAATGCTCACCGCGGGCGCGGCGGTCTCGTTGACGACCTCGTGCACGTGACGCGGCCCGAACGACCGTACGCGGCCCGCCGGGAAGGCCGCCGCGACCGGCGCCGGGTGGCCCGCCGCGAGCGTCCGTTCCCGCAGTTCGCCCTGGACCACGGTGAACGCGCCAGACGAGCCGCAGTGATCATGGAATCCGGTGCGCTGCCCCGGCAGCCAGCTGAGCAGCCACACCTCGTGGTTCTCGCCGCGCTCCAGCCGCTGGTACCAGCGCGCACCCTCGGTGTAACGGACCAGGCCGGCCCACTCCCCCGCCGAGGCGGCCACGCGCACGAGGTCAGCGAGCCTGGCCCGGTCCAGCCGCTGGCGGACTTCAGTGTTCGCGAGAAGCATCCTAGTTATCCGATCGTTACGATAGGAATACGCTCCCTCCGAGGTTAGCACGCCCTGTCCGGCAGGTCTCCGGGGACACGCCACAAGGACAGCAGCGCACGGAACGCCCGGGTTTGCCCCGGGCCGTGGCGCTGGGAGTCCTGCTGGACACCCTGGTGGTGCGGTCGGTCCTGGTGACCGCGCTCACGCTGGACATCGGCCAGCACATGTGGTGGCCCAGCCGCCTCGCCGCCCGGCGCGACGACGACATCGCGGGTGAGCTGCCCGGGCAGCTCACCCGCACCCGGTGACCGCTCCGCCACGGGGCGCCCGCCCCGCCCGCGGCGGAGCTACCCGCGGGCGGGGCGCGTGCTGCTGGCACGTACAGTTAGCTGCCGTGGGATCAGGTTCAGGCCGTGCAGGCTTTCCGGAGCCGGATGGGCTCGTGGTCCGCACCGTCCCGTTCGCCGATCCCGGTGACCTGGTGGGCCAGCTCCCCGGGCCCGGGGCGCTGGCCTGGATCCGCCGCGGTGAGGGCCTCGTGGGCTGGGGTGAAGTGGCCCGGGTCACGGTGCCGGCCGGCCAGGACCGCTTCACCGCGGCCGACAAGTGGCTGCGGGCCCTGCTGGACGGCGCCCAGGTCGAGGACCGGGTGGGCGCGCCCGGCTGCGGGCCGGTGGCCTTCGGCAGCTTCACCTTCGACCCCACCTCCGAAGGGTCGGTCCTCATCCTGCCCCAGGTGACGCTGGGCCGGCGCGACGGCCAGGCGTGGCTCACCTCGATCACCGGCCAGCCGCCGGCCCCGCCCGCGCCCCCGGGACCGCCAGGCGAGCCGCGGCTGGCCCGGCTCCCCGTGACGCCGCCGGCCATCCCTGGCCTGATCCGCTGGCATGACGGCAGCCTGAGC
>Ga0137375_10004589_pt1 | contig 16490 bp, 14 predicted proteins | sample SagtaG_24_FD_104936 | JGI IMG/M metagenome (GOLD analysis project Ga0137375, IMG submission 104936) | Vadose zone soil microbial communities from Sagehorn Ranch, Mendocino, California, USA - Sage1_R_113_16 metaG | ecosystem: Environmental > Terrestrial > Soil > Vadose zone | place: USA...
CCGCTCGGGTGGAGGCCCCCGGCCAGCGTGATCGTCGCCTGCCTCTTACGGTCCGAACCGCCGAAACCCGGCGACGATCACGAAGGTTGGCTGGCGGGCGTGGGCGCAGGCGACCAGCTCAGACCGGGGCGGCTCAGAACGGGGCGGCTCAGAACGGGGCGGCTCCGGCCGCCGGCGCGTCCGGGTACGGCGCCCAGCGGCCGTCCCGCTCGCTGTAGGCCCCCGCCAGGGTGATCGTCGCCTGCCTCTTACGGTCCGAACCGCCGAAACTCGGCGACGATCACGAAGGTTGGCCGGCGGGGGCGGGCGACCAGCTCAGAACAGGCGGCTTAGAACGGGCGGCTCGGAACGGGGCGGCTCAGAACGGGGGCAGCTCCGGCCACCGGCGCGGGTCCGGGTCCGGCGCCCAGCGGCCATCCCGCTCGGCGTAGGCCCAGGCCGGCCCGTCGATGGTCAGGGTGCGGACCGCGGCGACCAGTCGGTCGACGTGCTCGGCGGTGCTGCCCAGGCCGAGGCTGGCCCGGACCGCCGCCTGCCCGGGGCCCGCCAGGGCGGCCACGAACGGGTGCGCGCAGAACGCCCCGTCCCGTACCCCGACGCCGTACTCCGCGGACAGCGCCGCGGCCAGCCGGCCGGGCTCCCAGCCCGCCGCGCCGGCCGCACCTGCAGCACCGGCCGTTCCGGCTGAGCTACTGGGCCCCGCGGCGCCGGACACGGTGAACGCGACCACGCCGATCCGCGGATGCCGCGCACCCCAGAGGGTCAGCTCGCGTACTCCTGGGATCGCGCCCAGGCCGTCCCGTAGCCGGCGCAGCAGCGCGGCCTCGTGCGCGGCCACCGCGTCGAACGCGGGCCCGATCGCCTCGCACGCGGCGGCCAGCGCGACCGCACCGAGCACGTTCGGGGTGCCGGCCTCCTGCCGCTCGGGCAGCCCGGCCCAGCTCACCCCGGTGTCGGTCACCCGGCGGGTCGCGCCGCCGCCGACCAGGTACGGCGGGGCGGCGCGCAGCCAGTCGGCGCGGCCCACCACCACGCCGGCCCCGTACGGCGCGTACAGCTTGTGCCCGGAGAACACCACCCACTCCACGCCGAGGGCGCCCGCGTCGATCCGCCGGTGCGGGGCGAGTTGCGCCGCGTCCAGCACCGTCCGGGCGCCGTTGCGGCGGGCCACCTCGGCCAGTTCGCGCACCGGCCACAGCTCCCCGGTCACGTTCGAGGCGCCGGTCACCACCAGCAGCCGCGGCCCGACCGGCAGCCCGGCCAGCGCCCGGTCCGCCGCCCCCAGCGCCGCGTCCGGGGACTCCGGCGCCGCCAGGCGCACCACCCGGGCCGCCCGCCGGTGCCAGGGCAGCAGGCTCGCGTGGTGCTCGGTCTCGAACACCACCACCCCGGCGCCGCGGGGCAGCGCGTGCGCCAGCAGGTTCATCCCGTCGGTGGTGTTGCGGCAGAACACCACCGCGTCGGCCGGCCGCGCACCGACGAACCGGCGGACGGCGTCCCGGCAGCGCTCGTAGAGCCGGGTGGAGACCTGCGAAGCGAACCCGGCGCCGCGGTGCACGCTGGCGTACCACGGCAGCGCCCGGTCCACCGCGTCCCGCACCGCGGTCAGGCAGGGCGCGCTGGCGGCGTGGTCGAGGTTCGCGTACGGCACGGTGCCGCCGGTGACCAGCGGGACATGGAGGTCCGCGCCTACCACCGACAGCGGCGGCACGTCGAGCACGGTTGGGTCGAGGGCGAGTACGGACACAGCGGCCTCCGGAGCCGTTGAGGACCCCGACTGCGCCACCGGACGTGGCAGGTGGCAGGGCCCGCGCTTGCCCGACGCTGCTCGGGTGCGGTGTCCCGCAGGATCCGGCGCCAGGCCAGGTCTTCACCCGGGGCACCCCACCGCGGACGCGAGGGTTGCCGGCCAGCAAGCCGGGGCTTGACGCTGGCACTCATGACCTTCCAGGCACTATACCGGGCATGACTCGAGTCGCCGCCGTGGATTGCGGCACCAACTCCACACGGCTGCTGGTGGCCGACCTGGACGGCGCTCCCGCCGCTGGCTCCGGTCCTGGCGGCGCTCTGCTCGCTGGCTCTGGTCCTGGTGGCGCTCTGCCCGCCCACGTCGGCGCTGGCGGCGATGTCCCCCGCGGCGGCGCCGTGACCGACGTGCTGCGCCGGATGGAGATCACCCGGCTCGGTCAGGGGGTCGATGCGACCGGCCGACTGGCCCCGGAGGCGCTGGCCCGGACCGGCACGGTACTGCGGGAGTATGCCGGGGAACTGCGCCGGCTGAGGGTTGAGCGGGTGCGGGTGGCCGCCACCAGCGCCACCCGGGACGCGGCCAACCGGTTGGAGTTCGTCGACCTGGTGCACGGCCTGCTCGGCGTGCTACCGGAGGTGATCAGCGGCGAGGAGGAGGCTCGGCTGTCGTTCGCCGGCGCGGTGCGCGGTCTGCCCGGCGAGCCGCCGTTCCTGGTTTGCGACATCGGCGGCGGCTCGACGGAGTTGGTGCTGGGCACGGACGACGCCGAGTTCGCGTACTCGATGGACGTCGGCTGCGTCCGGCTGACCGAACGGCACCTGCGTGGCGACCCGCCCACCGCGGCCCAGGTCGCGGCGGCGGGGGCCGATGTGCGGGCCGCGCTCGCCCCGGCTCGCGTGCAGGTGCCGGTGGAGAGCGCGGCGACCTTCGTCGGCGTGGCCGGCTCGGTCACCACCGTTGCCGCGCTCGCGCTGGGCCTGGCCGAGTACGACGCGACCCGCACCCACCACAGCCGGCTGTCCGCCGACCGGGTCGCCGCAGTGACCGCCGATTTGCTCCGCTCCACCCACGCCGAGCGCGCCACCCGGCCGGTCATCCACCCGGGCCGCGTCGACGTGATCGGCGCCGGCGCGTTGATCCTCCACGTCATCATGGCCGAGCTAGCGGTACCCACCGTCGTGGTGAGCGAGCACGACATCCTCGACGGCCTCGCCCTCAGCCTCGGCTAGCTGCCCGCGCCCCGGCCGCCTTCCCCTGCCCGCCGGCCCCTGCCCGTCGGCCCTTGTCCGCCTGCCCTTGCCCGCCTGCGCCGGCCCGCGTGGCTCGGCCCGGGAGTCCCGGCTCGAACTCCGTGGGCGTGCTCGCGCCGACCCGAACTCGTGATCGTCGCCGTGGATCGACGGCTGGGAGCGGAGAAACTCGGCGATGATCACCGGGGTGGTTGTCGGGGGTCGCGGGCCGGGATGGTCGGCGGTGTCGGTGCCCTCGTAACGTTCGTGCCACTGCGGTGCCCGGGCGAGCCGGCACGTCCGTCCGAGCCCGCCTGCGCCGGCCCGCGTAGCTCGGCCCGGGAGTCCCGGCTCGAACTCCCCGGGCGTGCTCGCGCCGACCCGAACTCGTGATCGTCGCCGTGGATCGACGGCTGGGAGCGGAGAAACTCGGCGATGATCACCGGGTCTGATGGTTGCGGGGGGTCGCGAGCCGGGATGGGTCGGCGGTGCCGGTGCTGAACTCGTGATCGTCGCCGTGGATCGACGGCTGGGGGCGGGGAAACTCGGCGATGATCACCGGGTCTGGCGGTCGTCGGGAGATCGCGAGCGTCTGGCGGTCGTCGGGAGATCGCGAGCGTCTGGTGGTCGTGTGGGTACGCAAGCCTGGATGGTCGGCCGGCACTGGAGGGCCTCGCAGACCTCCATGCCGCACTGCGGGGGCCTCGGCAACTGCATCCCGCCCTGACTGGTTGCCGCGGCGTCTGACAGGCGCTCTAGTGTGAGGTGCGCCGTACGTCGGGCTGTGCGGGAAGGCCTGACCTGGCTGGAGGTCTGAGTGCCCGATCTGCTGCGAACGCTGACCCGTACGCTGTCGGGGCCCGCTCTGGGCAGCCGGGCTTTGCGCGACGTGGCCGGGCTGCTGGACAGTCCCGCGCCGGGCGACCTCGCCGACCGCGACCCGGACTTGATCCGCGACCTGCTGCCGGCGCTGTGGCTGGCCGCGTCCACGTACTTCCGCGCCGAGGTGACCGGCCTGGAGCACCTGCCGGAGTCCGGTCCGGTGCTCTGCGTCGGCAACCACTCCGGTGGGATCATGCTGCCGGACACGCTGATTTTCACGCTGGCGTTCAACGCATATTTCGGCGTGGAGCGGCCGTTCCACCCGGTGGCGCACGACCGCTGGTTCTCCACCCCGGGATTGCGCTGGATCCGCAAGCTCGGCGTGCTGCCGGCGTCGCCGGCCAGCGCCAAGCTCGCCCTGGACGCCGGCGCCGCGGTGCTGGTCTACCCGGGTGGCGACTGGGAGGTGTTCCGGCCGAGTTGGCAGTCCGGACGGGTCGACTTCGCCGGGCGCAAGGGGTTCATCCGGATCGCGCAGGAGCACGACGTGCCGATCGCCCCGGTGGTCTCCCTCGGCGGGCAGGAGACGGCGCTGTTCCTGTCCCACGGGGACCGGCTTGCCAGGGCGCTGCGGATCGACCGGCTACTGCGCTTCAGCGTGCTGCCGGTCGCGGTCACCGTCCCGTGGGGACTGCAGGTCGGGGCGTTCGCGCCGTTCGTGCCGCTGCCTGCCAAGATCCGGATCCGGGTGCTCGAGCCGTTCCGGGTACAGGAACGGTTCGGCGCGGACCCCGATCTTGAGGAGGTCTACCGGGTGGTCACCGCCGACATGCAGTCAGCACTGGACGGCATGATGATCCGGCGCTCGCTGCCGGTGGTGGGCTGACCGATGCGGCTGGCCGAGTCGAGGATCCTGAACCACCCGGTGGACGCGGTCTGGAAGCTGGTCGGCGACCCCGCAAACCACGCCCGCTTCTTCGCCGGCATGCGAGACATGGCGCCGGTGGCAGCCCCCTCAGGCGCGGATGCCACCCAGAACGCCGAGAACGTCGGGGACGGCGCGGACGCCGGGAACGCACGGGACGCCGGGAACGCCGGGGACGCCGGGAACGCCGGGAACGCACGGGACGCCGGGAACGCACGGGACGCCGGGGACGCCCAGAACGCCGGGGACGCCCAGAACGCCGGGGACGCCGACAACGTCGGAAACGCCCGGGGCGCCGAGGACGCCCGGAACGCCTGGGATGCCCGGGACGTCAGGCACGTCGGAGACGGCGGGCCCGCGGTGGGCGCCCGCTACCGGTGCCACCTGGATATTGGCGGCACCGTCTTCGGCGCCGACGCCGAGATCGTGGCGTACCGCCCGCCGTACGACCTGTCGCTGGTGAACGTGACCGGCCTGGACATCAGGATCCGGTGGTGGCTGCGGCCGGTCGGCGCCGGCCAGACCGAGGTGCGGCTGCGACTGGCGTACGCGGTGCCCGGCGGGCTGGTCGGGATGGTGTCCGGGCAGGCCGCCGCGGTGGTGCTGCGGCGCCGGCTGACCGAGACGCTGTACCGGCTGGATGCCGAACTGGCCGGCGCGCCGGTGCGGGAGCTGCCGCCGCGCCCCGGGCTGCTGGACCGCGCGTCTGCGCAGGTGTACGGCGCGATCACCCTGCTGCGTACCGGGATCGTCCGGCCGACCCGGCCGGACCGTACCGTGCGCCGGGCCTGGGCGGTCCTGCGCTGGGGGATCACGCCGGCCGCCGGGTACGCCGCCGCGGCCGCCCGCTGCCCGGACCGGCCCGCGGTGATCGACGACTTCGGCAGCGTGACGTTCGCGCAGGTGGACCAGCGGTCCACCCGGATCGCGAACGGGCTGGCCGCGCTGGGTGTGGCCGAGGGTGGCCGGGTGGCGCTGCTCTGCCGCAACCACCGCGGGCTGGTCGAGGGCATCACGGCCTGCTCCAAGCTGGGCGCGCACGCGCTGCTGCTGAACACCAGCATGAGCCCGGCGCAGGCCGCCGCCGTGCTGGCCCAGCAACAGCCCGCGGCGGTGATCGCGGACACCGAGTTCGCCCCGATGCTGGCCGATGCGCCGGAGGGCTCGGCGCGGATCGCCGCCGACCCGGGGTTCGAAGGGGACGGGGCCAGCCTGGACAGCCTGGCGGCCGGGTCGCCGGCCAGCCGGATCGCGCCACCGGCCAGGGCGGGACGGCTGATCGTGCTCACATCGGGCACCACCGGCGCGCCGAAGGGGGCGTACCGGCCGGAGCCGAAGGGGCTGGAACCGGTCGCCGCGGTGCTGACCCGGCTGCCGCTGCGCGCGGAGGAGTTCACGCTCGTCGCGCCGCCCCTGTTCCACACCCTCGGGCTGGGCTTCTTCCAACTCGCCATCCCGCTGCGGCACACCGTGGTGCTGCAGCGGCGGTTCGACCCGGAGGAGACGCTGCGGGCGCTGGCCGAGCACCGCTGCACCACCCTGGTCGGCGTACCCATCCTGCTGCGCCGCCTGCTGGACGTACCGGCCGACGTGCGCGAGAAGTACGACACCTCGGCGCTGCGCACCGTGCCGTGCTCCGGGTCGGCGCTGCCCGCGGCGCTGGCACGCCAGTTCATGGACGCGTTCGGCGACGTGCTCTACAACATCTACGGCTCGACCGAGGTGTCCTGGGCCAGCATCGCCTCGCCGACCGACCTGCGGGCCGCCCCTGGCAGCGCCGGCCACCCGCCGCGCGGCACCCGGCTGGCCATCCTTGACCCGGACGGCGAGCCGCTGCCGCCGGGCCGGGTGGGGCGGATCTTCGTCGGCCACAGCGCGCTGTTCGAGGGGTACACCGGGGGCGCCGCCGGGAAGGAGGTGCGGTACGGGCTGATGTCCACCGGCGACATGGGCTACCTGGACGCGGCCGGCCGGCTGTGGGTGTCAGGGCGGGACGACGACATGATCATTTCTGGCGGGGAGAACGTCTATCCGGGCGAGGTCGAGGAGGTGCTCGCCGGCGTGCCCGAGATCGCCGAGGCGACGGTGGTGGGCGTGCCGGACGAGGACTTCGGCCAGCGGCTGGCGGCGTACGTGGTGCTGCACTCGGCAGGGTCGATGACCGCTGACGACGTCCGTGGGCTGGTCCGGCGGCGGCTGGCCCGGTTCTCGGTGCCTCGGGACGTGGTGTTCCTCGACGCGCTGCCCCGCAACGCCACCGGCAAGGTGCTCAAGCTCGAACTGCCGGCGCCCTGAGCCGGCGCGAGGCGGCTCGGCTCACGACAGTCGAAGACGGGCCGGCGCCCGCACGGCACCGGCCCGCTGTGCCCCGCTGCTACGACCGCGGGACGTCCCCGCGCCAGCCGCCGGTCTCCGTGCGGCGCGTCTCGATGAAGGACTTGAACCGCTCCAGGTCGCCCTTCGTCCGGCCGCGCACCAGGCCGAGCTTGTCGCCGGCCTGCTCGGCCAGCCCTTCCGGCTCGAACTGCAGTTGCAACATCACCCGGGTGTGCTCGGGGTCGAGCCTGTGGAAGGTCACCACGCCGGCCTGCTGCGGCCCGCTGGTGGACTGCCAGGCCACCCGTTCGTCAGGGTGCTGCTCGGTGATCGTGGCGTCGAACTCCCGCTTCACGCCCGCGATCTTCACGGTCCAGTGCGTCAGGGTGGGGGTCACCTGGGTGACCTGCTCCACGCCCTCCATGAACCGCGGGAACTCCTCGAACTGGGTCCATTGGTTGTACGCCGTGGTCACCGGCACGTCGACGTCGATCGACTGCTCCACGGTCGTCATGACCAGATCACTTCCTTCCGAGGTTGAGTCGGGCTCTCGTGGGTGGTCCTGCCCACGGTCGGCGGGCTCATGCATGCCGTAAATCTTGTCACTCTGCGTGTTCGGAGAGCGGCCAGCCGGGTGATTCCGGTACCCGACGGAGGGCTGATCATCTTCGCTTCTTGACGTGAATTGGAAAAGAGCGGACTGTCCACTTCCGAGGGAGGTCCACCATGCCTGGCTTATTACCGTTGCGGCGCGCGTCGGGAACGGAAGATCGCGCGCCGCGGCTTGTCCCGAGTAGTCCTGTTTTCCACGGGGAGTGCAAGATGTCGCGCCTGCGCGGTAAACGCGGCGCCGAAAAGGTTTCGAATTCAGCAAGAGAATAGTCGCGGTGCTCGGCGTCGTCGCGGTCGTGGTCGTCCTGGTGGGCCGCGCCGCCGGTCTCGGCCGGCGCCGCCACGCAGGCTCCCGTCCGATCAGCCGACATCGGCGCAGGCCCCGGCCTTGTGCGGCAGCCTGACGGGTGACCTGCGGGCCGGCCGGACGTCGGACCTCACATCGTTGGTCGCCGCTTCGGCGGGTACCGGCGGCGCTCGACGGCGCTCCGCTCGCTGCCGGCAGGGGTCGGCGCGCAGGTCAATGTCGGCCATCTGCGGAGTCTCCGCCGGCGACACGGTGTTGCCGACCTGGCGCCGTGCCCGGACAGCGCAACGGACCTGCCCGCACAATCCGTCCGGATCGGTCCCGGCGCTTGCTCGCGATGTCCGGCCGGTCCGGATGTGACCGGGGCGCTCGGCGACATCGAGAAGGTCGCCGACATGGGCCGGGAACCGGTCGGCGGCGGGTGCCCGCCGGCCCGCCGGTACCCGTCTCGCTGCCCTGCTCGGCTACTGTCGGTGACCCTCGGCTGAGCGACGCGCGAGGGCTCATAGGATCGCACGCAGGCCACCACCGGGTCCGAAGACCGGGCCCGACGGTCTGTCAGTCCCAGGCGGCCGACTCCTTGTCGCCCGGACCCCAGCCGGGGGCGTGCCGGCCGGTGAGCCCCTGGTACGCGACCGCGGCGACGCGGGAGGCCACGAACTGCCCGATCGCCAGCGACAGCGCGGACAGCCCGGCCCAGGCCAGCACGTCGGTCAGCCGAGCGTTCGGCGCCTTGGGGTTCCGCGGCGGCTCCTCCCCCTGGGTGCTCCGCCAGGCGGCGTCCAGCGCCTTCTTCATCACCATCGAGATGGGTATCGCGAACGCGATGCCGAGCACCCGGTAGATCAGCTTGCCCACGTCGGCCCCCTCACGTCACAGTCCGATAGCCAAACACATGATCCCACCCGTCCGCATGGTTGAGTTGCGCGTGGCCGTGGGACAGGGTGCCCGCAATCCGGCCGGTGTACGCATGTTGGCCGGCACCGCCGCGGATCTTGCCGTACTCGACGCGCGCGTCGCGGACTGCCGGGCCTGTCCGCGGCTGGTGGCCTGGCGTGAGGAGGTGGCCCGCACCCGGCGCGCGGCGTTCGCCGACCAGGCGTACTGGGGTCGTGCGGTACCCGGGTTCGGGCCGCCCGACGCCCGGATCTGCGTGGTCGGGCTGGCCCCCGCCGCGCACGGGGCGAACCGGACCGGCCGGATGTTCACCGGCGACCGCAGCGGCGAATGGCTGTACGCCGCGCTGTACCGCGCCGGCCTGGCGAGCCAGCCCACCTCCACCGGTGTGGGGGACGGCCTGATGTTGTACGGGGTGCGGATCACCGCGCCGGTGCACTGCGCCCCGCCGGAGAACAAGCCGACGGTGGCCGAGCGGGACGCCTGCCGACCCTGGCTTGAGCGCGAACTGGCGCTGCTGGCCCCCACGCTGCGGGTCTTCGTGGTGCTCGGCGCGTTCGGCTGGTCGGTGCTCTGGTCCGCGCTGGCCGCCGCCGGCCACCCGGTGCCCGCCCGCCGGCCGCCCTTCGGACACGGCGCCGAGGTCGCGCTGCCCGAGCGCGGCTGGCACGTGCTGGCCAGCTACCACGTCAGCCAGCAGAACACCTTCACCGGCAAGCTGACCGAGCCGATGCTGGACGCCGTGTTCGCCCGCGCCGTCGAGCTGGCCGGCCCGCCGCCCGCTGTCGGGCCGGCCGCCGAGGGCGCCACCGGGCCGGCCGCGGAGCGTGCCACCGGCCCGGCCGCCGAGGGCGGGGCGCGACCGGCATGAACGGGCCCGCGACCCGTACCACCGGCCGGTTCCGGGCGGCGGCGGCGGTGCTGGCGGTGCTGACCGCGCTCGGCCTCGCCCTGCTGGCCAGCCACAGCGGGCCGCCGCTCGCGTCGCCGGCGGGACCGCGGAGCACGGTGGAGACGATCCGCCCGGTGCCGACGCAGACCACGCCGATCCTCTACGAGCCGGCCGATAACAGGCCGCTGCCGCGGATTGTGTCCAGCCTCGCCTGGCTGTACCTGCTGATCGCCGCCGCGGTGGTCTTCCTCGGCCTGGCCGCGATCCCGCTGATGCTGCCGGCCCGGCCCCGGCTGTGGCGGCGGTTCCGCCCCGGCTTCCGCCCGCCGCCCGGCCCGCCACCTGTGTCGGACCGGCCGCTGGTGGAGTGGGCGCTGGCCGGCGCCGTGGACGCCGCCCTGGCCAGGCTGGAGAGCGGGCCGGTCGACGACGCGATCGTGGCCTGCTGGCTCGGTCTGGAGGCGGCCGCGGCGAAGGCCGGTACGCAGCGGCTGCCGTCGCAGACCTCGGCGGAGCTCACCGAGCGGGTGCTGGCCGAGCACCGGGTCACCCCGCAGACGCTGCGCCGGCTGGCCGAGCTGTACCGGGAGGCGCGGTTCTCCCGGCACACCCTCGGCGAGGACGCGCGCGCCGACGCCCGCGCGCTGTTCGAACGGGTACGGGACGAGCTGCTGGTGTCGAGGTGAGCGAGCGTGGCGTACCGATGAGCAGGGCAGCCGGGCGAACGCGAATGCGGACGGCGAGCGCCGGCGAGGTGCCGCGGTGAGCCGGACGGCGCTCCGGCACCTGCGTGCGCTGGGCATCGGCGCCGTGCTCGGGGTGGGGGCGGCGGTGGCGCTGCAGCGGGCCAGGGTGAACGTCCACCCCGCCTACGTCGTCTGCCTGGTGGTGGCCGCGGTCGCGTTCAGCCGGCTGCTGGTGATGGTTCGGTCCGAGGACCTGCCGGCCCCGCAGGTCGGCGTCGAGGACGTGCCGGAGCCCGCGCCGTACCGGGATCTGGTCTTCCTCGAGGAGCGGCTGTCCTGGGGTAGCGTGGACCGCCAGCGGTTCGAGGAGCGGGTGCGCCCGCAGCTGGTCCGGGTGGCCGCCGAGCGGTTGCGGCAGCGGCACGGCGTGAGCCTGTGGGACGACCCGGGCCGGGCCCGACCGATCGTTGGGGAGGAGCTGTGGAGCTTTCTCATGGCGCCGGCGAACCCGCGTGGGAAGCCGATCGGCCACCGGGAGATGGACAGCCTGGTCAGCCGGATCGAGGCCCTGTGATGAGCCGGCCGGCGAGCGGACCGGCGGGCACGGCAGCGGCGCGGACGTGGCCGCCGAGCGCGGCGCGGAGCCCTGCGTGACTGGGCCCGCCGAGGGCGCCGAACCCGGGCCGATGCCGCTGGCCGAGGTGTCGCGGGCCTGTGACCGGGTGCTCGACGAGGTATGCCGGGCGGTGGTGGGCAAGCGGTACGAGCTGTCCCTGGTGCTCGCCGCCATCCTGGCCGGCGGGCACGTGCTGCTGGAGGACTACCCGGGGTTGGGCAAGACGCTGGCCGCGCGGTCGTTCGCGCAGACCCTCGGGCTGGACTTCCGCCGGCTGCAGTTCACCCCGGACATGCTGCCGGCGGACGTGACCGGCTCGTTCGTGTACGACCAGGCCCGCGGCGACTTCGTGTTCCGCCCGGGCCCGCTGTTCTGCGGCCTGCTGCTCGCCGACGAGATCAACCGCACCCCGCCGAAGACCCAGGCGGCCCTGCTGGAGGCGATGCAGGAGGGACAGTCCACAGTGGAGGGTCAGACCTTCCCGCTGCCGGCGCCGTTCCACGTCATCGCCACCGCCAACCCGATCGAGTACGAGGGCACCTACCCGCTGCCGGAGGCGCAGCTCGACCGGTTCCTGATGCGGATCTCCTTCGGCTACCCGGAGACCGACGAGGAGTGGGACGTGCTGCGCCGCCGGCTGGCCCGCAAGCAGGAGGCGATCATCCTCGAGCCGGTGACCGACACCGCGGGGCTGCTCGCCATGCAGCGCGCGGTGGAGGAGGTCACCGTGGAGGAGTCGGTCGGCCGGTACTGCGTGGACCTGGCAGCCTCCACCCGGCACCGCCCGCAGGTGCTCGTCGGTGCCTCCCCGCGTGGCGCGCTGGCGCTGCTGCTGGTTGCCCGCGCGTACGCGGTGCTGCAGCGCCGGGACTACGTCGTGCCGGAGGACGTCAAGGCGGTGGCGGTGCCGGCGCTGGCGCACCGGATCACCCTGCGCGCGGAGATGTGGCTGCGCCGGGTGTCGCCAGGCGAGGTGGTGCGGCAGGTGCTCGCCGAGGTGCCGGCGCCGTCCACCGCACGGCGTTGAGCCGGCGATGACCGGCTGGCGGCCGACCGTGGCGCTGGAGCGCGCGCTGCTGATGGCCGGCGGGCTGGCGCTGTCGGCCATCGCGATGCGCCGGCCGGACCTGATCGTGCTGGCCGCCCCGTTCGGGGTGGGCACCGCGCTGGCCCTCGCCTTACGTACCAGGGGGAGGACGCCCACCGCCGAGATGTCGGTTGACCCGCCCGCGCTGCTGGAGTCGGACCCGCTGACCGTCCGGGTACGGGCCGTCGGCGCCGCGGACGTCGTGTCCGTGGCGCTGCCCGGCCAGTGGCTGCGGCCCAGGCGCCGCGGGCGCGGAGACGGGTCCAGGCGCCGCGGGCGCGGAAACCAGTACAGCCGCGGCGGGCTGGCCCGGGCCACCGTGCTGGATACGGACCGGCCGGCCGAGCTGACGTTCGACCTCGAGCCGGTCCGCTGGGGCCGCGCGCCGGTCGGCCCCGTCCGGGTCACCGCGGTGACGGCGTACGGCCTGCTGCGCAGCGCGCCGCTGGTGGTCCCGCTGCGCACCGTGCTGGTGTGGCCGCTGCGGGAGGCGTTCGTGGCCACCGACCTGGTACCGCGGGCGGAGGGCGTGGTCGGCCCGCACCGCTCGCGGCGGCCCGGCGAGGGCGTGGAGATCAACGGCGTGCGACCGTTCCAGCCGGGCGACCGGCTGCGCCGGATCAACTGGCGGGTGACGATGCGCCGGTCCGCCGGCCAGCCGTACCTGGGCAGCGGCACCACCTACGTCACCAGCACGCTGTCCGACCGCGACACCGACGTGGTGCTCTGCGTGGACAGTTGGGTCGACCTCGGCGGCAGCCTGGACACGGCGGTACGGGCCGCCACCGCGGTCGCCGAGTACTACCTGCGTGCCGGTGACCGGGTCGGCCTGATCGACCTCGGCCAGCCGATGCGCCGGGTACGGCAGGGCAACGGCCGGGCGCACCTGGCCCGCATCCTGGACGTGCTGCTCGACGTCCGGGACCGACCGTCCAGAGTGGACAGACAGGTGCCGCGCGCGCTGCGCGAGCTGCCGGCGCACGCGCTGGTGGTGGTGCTCACCCCGCTGCTCGGCGACGAGGTGGTCGGGGTGATCGCCGCGCTGGCCCGGTCGAACCGGCCGGTGATCGCGGTGGACACGCTGCCGGAGGGCTTCCGGCCGCCGCCGCGCGGGGAGTGGACCGACCTCGCCTGGCGGGTCAGCGGCCTGGAGCGCGAGTCCGACATCGGCCGGCTCGCCGAGGTGGGGGTGCCGGTTGTCCCCTGGCGCGGAGCGCGCAGCCTGGACGACGTGCTGCGCGACGCCAGCCAGCTCGTCCGGCTGCCCCGGGCGGTGCGGTGATAGGTACGCGGGCCACGGCAAGCCGGGCCCGCCACGTGGTCGGGTCCAGAGCCTCGTGGCAGGCCAGCGGCGCCGGTGGCGGCTGCCCGTTCGCGGACGGCCGGTCGTGAACGGCCTGCTGGTCGGCTGGCGGGCGGGCCTGCGTACCTTCCGGGCGATGCCGGCGGTGCAGGTCGCGCTGCGCGGGCTGCTGGTACTCACCGGCGTGGTCGCGTTCGCCCTGCAGCCGGACCGGGGGGTCACCCTGGCCGGCGTCGCCGCCTGGTTCGCGCTCCTCGCGGTGCCGGTCGCCGCGGTGCGCCCGACCTCCGACGCGTCCACGGTCGTGCTCGGCGGGACCGGGGTCGCCTGGGTGATCGGGTACGGCGGCCACCTCCCGCCGGCGGCCGCCACCGTCCTGCTCGGCGCGGTGCTCTACCTGCACCACGTGGCCGCGTCGTTCGCCGCCGCGATGCCGCCCACGGCGATGCCGGATCGGCGGCTGGCGGCGCGCTGGTCGGTACCGCTGCTGGCCGGCCTGACCGCCCTCGGCGCCGCCGCGGTCACCGCCTACGGCACGCACGAGCTGCCGCTGTCGCCGGTGCTGCAGATTGCCGGCCTGGCGGGCGTACTCGCCGCGGCCGGCCTGCTCGTCCTGCTCACCCGCCGCTGACCCTCCTCTCCCGCCGGGCCGCTCGTCCCTCTCGCCCGGGGCCGAACGAGCATGGCCGCTCTGCCGCTGCGTTGCCCGTGATGGCCGCTCTGCGGCTGCGTTGCCGGTGGTGGAACCGCCGTGACAGGATCCGCGGCGAGGTCGGCTGTCGGCCGGGCTGGGTGCGGGGACCGGGGTAGGCCGGGGCCGGGTCGGCGAACTGATCGGCGGCGGTGCCCCGCGGGGTGAGGATGGCCTGGGTATGGGTGTGGAGCGGGTCGCGGTGGTGACCGGGTCGTCGTCGGGTATCGGCGCGGCCGTGGCCAGGAGGATGGCGGTGGCCGGGATCCGCGTCGTGGTCAACTCGGCCCGGTCGGTCGATGCGGGCCGGGCACTGGCCGAGGAGTTGCCCGGCGCCCTCTATGTCCAGGCCGACATCGCCGTCGAGGAGCAGGCCCGCCACCTCATCGAGGCGACGGTCGAGCGGTTCGGCCGCCTCGACATCCTGGTCAACAACGCGGGCACGACCAGGCTGATCCCGCACCACGACCTCGGGGCGGCGACCCCGGAGATCTGGCGGGAGATCTTCGGCGTCAACGTCTTCGGCACCTGGCAGACCACTGTGGCCGCGGTACCTCACCTGCGTGCCACCGGCGCCGGTTGCGTCATCAACATCTCGTCGCTGGCCGGTTCGCGGCCCAGCGGTAGCTCCATCCCGTATGCCGCCAGCAAGGCGGCGGTAAACCACATGACCCGGCTACTCGCCAGTGTGCTCGGCCCGCAGATCCGGGTGAACGCGGTCGCGCCGGGCCTGGTGGACACGCCGTGGATCGCCGGGTACACGGGCTTTCGCGAACACATCGCGGACAACGCCCCGCTGCGTCGCGTCGGTACGCCGGAGGACATCGCCAAGGTCGTGTGTGACGTGGTCGACTCCACGTACATCACCGGCGAGGTGATCGGCGTCGACGGCGGCTTCCACCTGCGCTGAGCGGGCACGCCAGCCGTGCGATGGTGCCGAGGCTCACGCTCACGGCCGCTGGGCGCCTGGGTAGCCTCGGGGTATGGCCAAGTCACCGCACATCCTGATCGTGGGAGGCGGGTACGTCGGCATGTACACCGCCTTCCGGCTGCAGAAGAAGCTCCTCGGCGGGTTGAACAGGGCTCGGGCCACCATCACGGTGGTGGACCCGCAGAGCCACATGACGTACCAGCCGTTCCTGCCCGAGGCGGCGGCCGGCTCCGTCGAGCCGCGGCACGTGGTGGTGGCGCTGCGGCGGGTGCTGAGGCGGTGCCGGATCATCACCGGCGTGGTCACCGGGATCGAGCACACCCGGCGCACCGCCACCGTGCAGCCGATCGAGGGCGAGCCGTACGAGCTGCCCTACGACGTGCTGGTGGTCGCTCCCGGCTCGGTGGCCCGCACGCTGCCGATCCCGGGCCTGGCCGAGCAGGGCATCGGCTTCAAGAACATCGGCGAGGCGATCTACCTGCGCAACCGGGTGCTGTCCCGGCTGGACCTCGCGGCGTCCACACCGGACGGTCCGCGCCGCCGCAAGGCGCTGACGTTCTGCCTCATCGGTGGCGGGTACGCCGGGATCGAGCTGCTCGGCGAGCTGGAGGACATGGCGCGGTACGCCTGCCGGTACTACCCGGAGGTTCGGCCGGACGAGCTGCGCTGGGTGCTGGTGGAGGCCGCGAACCGGATCCTGCCGGAGGTGAGCCTGCCGATGGGCGACTACACCGTGCGCCAGCTCCTCAGGCGCGGCATCGACGTGCGGCTGAACACCCGGGTGGAGTCGCTGGTCGGCGGGCACGTGGTGCTCAGCGACGGCGAGGAGTTCGACAGCGAGACGATCGTGTGGACCGCCGGGGTGAAGCCACATCCCATGCTGGCCAACACCGACCTGCCGCGGGACGACAAGGGCCGGGTGGTCTGCGACGCCACGCTTGCCGTGCGCGGGCTGGACGGTGTGTGGAGCGCCGGTGACTGCGCCGCCGTGCCCGACCTGTCCAAGAAGGAGGACCCGAACGCGCTGACCGGGCCGAGCGCGCAGCACGCGGTCCGGCAGGCCAAGCGGCTCGCCGACAACATCCTCCGGTCGCTGCGCGGCCAGCAGCCGAAGGACTACGTGCACGCCTACGTCGGCTCGGTGGCCAGCCTCGGGCTGCACAAGGGCGTCGCCGAGGTGTACGGGATCAAGCTGCGCGGCTGGCCGGCGTGGTTCATGCACCGCACGTACCACGTCAGCCGGATGCCGACGTTCAACCGGAAGGTCCGGGTGGTCGCCGACTGGACGCTGGCGCTGTTCTTCCGGCGCGAGGTGGTGGCGCTCGGTCAGCTCCAGCAGCCGCGGCGCGACTTCGAGCAGGTCGCCCGGCCACAGGAACAGCCGCAGCCTGCGCAACGGCTCCCGGCCGGGGCTTAGGGCGTGTCC
>Ga0137375_10004592_pt1 | contig 16485 bp, 15 predicted proteins | sample SagtaG_24_FD_104936 | JGI IMG/M metagenome (GOLD analysis project Ga0137375, IMG submission 104936) | Vadose zone soil microbial communities from Sagehorn Ranch, Mendocino, California, USA - Sage1_R_113_16 metaG | ecosystem: Environmental > Terrestrial > Soil > Vadose zone | place: USA...
CATCGACGCGCCCGCCGCCGACCAGCACGTCTACGTGACGGTCAACCGGACCATCCCCGGCTCGACCCTGTGGTTCGGCGCGTCCATCGACACGGGGTCCGGCGTCAGCGCGGAGCAGTCCAACGACCTCCAGCTCGGTGGCTACGCGGACGGCGACACCAACACCGACTGCCTGGACTTCGGCGCCAGCCTCTCGACAGAAGCCAGCGGCGCCGACATCGTCGGGCTGCAGACCTCGCTCTACCGGCTGACGGAGGCGACCGAATGCCGCGCGGCCAAGTCGATCACCCTCGACTTCCTGCCTTACCGGGTGTCCTACCCGGCCGGCACCAAGATCCAGCTGGTGCTCTGGGAGGAGCCGCCGGTCGACGGCGTCTCCGGGCTGCCCGCCGGCAGCACCAGCATCACCTGGGCCGACATGGGCCCCGGCTCCTCGACGCCGACCGAGATCAGGCCCGGCACCACCTGGTCGAACGCACCCGACGTCAGCGAGGGCACGTTCTCGTTCCACCTGGAGCCCGGCTCCATCAACATCTTCCGGATGCCGCTCGACTGGGGGCAGCACGGCCAGGTCGCGGTCAAACCCAAGACCTCCTACGGCGACCTGGACTACGACTCCGCCGCGACCGCCTGGGTCGGCCCGATGGGTGGGGCGCTGTTCGAGCCCGAGCTGCTCGCCCTCCCGCCCAGCCTGGGCACCAGCCTCGACCTGTCCTACGGGGTCGAGACCGCAGCCTTCGCGACTCCCGTGGTGAGCTACCGGGCGCGCGAGCTCGACCAGGACGACAGCTACGGCGTCGACGAGGCCGGCGTACCCGGCAACTACTACTTCGTGATCTACCTCGCCGACAACAAGAGCACCAAGGATGGCGTCGACGCCACCATGCAGACCGGCTACTACACCGACTTCGCGGTGGGTGCGCCGGCGTACCAGCAGCCGCCGCCGGCGATGCCGCAGTCGTTCGTTGCGGAGGGCGACGCCGCCGCGGGCGACGGTGACGACGCCGCGACCGACGAGGGCCCGCCGTGGCCGATCATCACCATGCTCGGCGGTGGGGCAGCGATCTTCGCGGTACTCGGCGCCGTCGCGCTGGGTCGGTCGAGGAAGGGGGTCCGCCGGTGACCGCCTTCGTGTCCGTCCTCGCCACCGGGCCCTCGTGGCCCCTCGTCTTCAGTCTCATCGGCGTCGCCGTGGTCCTGACCGTGGTCGGCCTGATCCTGCTCGTCCGAAACCGTGGAGGTCGTCCGTGAACCGCCGTATCCGCCTCGCCTTCTCCGGCGCGGCCATGTTCTCCGCCCTCGCTCTCGGTGCCACACCGGCGCTGGCGAACGGCGTACACACCGACGACTCGGCCTCCCCGAGCCCGTCCCCGTCCTCGTCGGAGGAGAGTGCGTCGGAGAGCCCGTCCGACGACGCGTCGTCGGAGGACGCGCCCGACCCGCGTGAGGGCCTCGAGGGCGTCGATGACCTCACCCCGATCAGCGGTGGGGCGCACGCCTCGGTGTCGCCGACCATCAAGGCCGGCCGCTACATCGACACCGCGCCCGAGTGGAAGGACGGCGACGAGGACATCAACGGCGTCCGCGGCTACGCCTTCCACCGCACCATGAAGGGCTCGACGATCGCCTTCGGCGGCACCGTCCTCGGCGACGACGTCGACCCGAAGGAGCGGCTCAACCTCTGGCTCTACGTGCAGGACCCCAACGACTCCGAGAAGTTCATCGTCTGCGGCGTCGCCCGCCGCGGCAGCGACGACAAGCCGAAGGCGATGCCGTTGGCCACCTTCGGCGGCTGGTCCTCCGACCGCGACGTCTGCGTCAACGCCGACATCGTGTACGTCGTCCTGCTCAACTCCTCCGACGGCGACTGGGGCACCAAGGTCCACCAGCTGGTCCCGACCGGAACGCCGTACGAGCTCGACGTCTGGGAGCAGCCGGCGGTCACCAACGCCGACAAGCTGGACCGCCCCTACGACTACGACGACTGGGTGCTGGCCGACGCCGCCGACCCGACCGTGCAGGCCGAGCCGGGCGTCTCGATGTCGACCGCGATTCCGCTGCCCGACGGCGAGACCGCGGCGGTCGACGTCCCGCTGGGCAAGATCGCCTGGTTCTACCTCCCGGTGGGCCTGGGGCAGCGCCTGCAGGTGCTGGCCGAGGCCGCCGACGGTGCGTCGGTCGCCGGCGCGGCCATGGAGGTGCGGCTGGTATCGCCGGTCGGTGGCACCATCGACGAGGCCGATCCCTACAGCGTGCCGGCTCCGCGCGACGCCACCCTGGCGTCCGGGCCGGGCATGGTCGCCGCCACCTCGAACGGCGTCGACCCCGACAACCGGACCGACAACGAGAGCTCGTCGTACAGCCAGCACACCGCGCTCGCGGGCGCGCCCGGCAACTACTACGTGGCCGTCTACGTGCAGAAGCTCTCCGGCTCGAAGGTCGACAACCTGCCGATCACGCTGCTCGCCCAGACCAACGACCACGAGCGGTATGACGGCGACAACTGGGTCAAGGCGACGTACGCCTCGGCGCTGCCGGAGTTCCCGAAGCCGACCGGCGCCGAGCCGACCAAGTACGAGCCGCCGGCCGTGAGCGACTCAGAGGCCGCCAGCGGCAGCCGCAGCGCGGTCGACTGGATCCTGATCGCCGGCCTGGTTGGCGCGGCCCTGGTGTTCGCGGTGCTCGGCCTGGTGATGCTGCGCCGGCGCCCGGCGCTCGCCTGACCGGCCCGATCGACGACAACAGCGCCCCGGGGATCACCCCGGGGCGCTGTTTCGTCGTCTGGAGGCGTCGTCTGGTGGCTAGCTGAGCACCAGCAGCAGCGCGGTGATCGCCAGCCCGATCGCGACCACGAAGAAGGCAATCGTGACAACCAGGTTGCCGGCGCTGCCCGCGGCCGCGGGAGCTGGGGCCTGGGGAGCGGCCGTGTTGACCGCGCCCGACGGTGTCCCGTTGGAGAACGAGCCGCCGCCGTTGCTGTCGGGTCCGACGTACGACGGCGCGGCCGGCACGTCGGCCTCGCCGAGCTGGTCGAAGACCTCCGGCGGCTCCGGGTCGTTCTGCCACGGCGTGCCGGCCGGTACGCCGATCCGGCGCAGCATCTCGAGCGCGGCGTTGGCGCTGGGCATCCGCTGCTCCGGGTCGGGGTCCACCAGGGCCTCGATGAGCGGGCGGAGGTTGCCGTCGGGGATGCCGTTCTGCTGACGCGGGCTCAGCCCGGTGAGCATCTGGATCGCGACGACGCCGGTGGCGTAGAGGTCCTGGCGCGGGTCGGGCGGCGCGCCGTGCATCTGTTCGGGCGCCATGTAGCCGTCGGTGCCGATCGCGCCAGGGACCTGGGTCAGCCGCACCTCGTCGATCAGCGCCGCAACACCGAAGTCGCCGAGTCGCACGTGCGGACGGCGGGTCCCGGTCGGTTCGAGCATCAGGTTGGCCGGCTTGATGTCACGGTGTACGACGCCCGCGCCGTGCACCGCCTGCAGCGCCTGGAGCGTCTGGTCGAGGATGACGGCGACGTAGCTCTCCGGCAGCGGACCGTGGTCGCCGAGCAGGGTCTGGATCGACCCGCCGCGGATCAGGTCCATCGCGAAGACGACCAGGTTGTCCTCGGCCGCCCAGCCGGTCGGGGCCACGACGTGGGGGTGCTGGATCCGCACGGACTGCTCGCGCACGAACCGCAGCAGCATGCCGCCATCGTGCTGGGCGAGCACCTTCGCGGCTACCCAGCGCTGAGCGCGGAGGTCCCACGCACGCCAGACCGAGCCCATTCCTCCGAGCCCGATCTGCTCGATCAGTTGGTAGCGGCCGGCGAGCGGCGCGTTGCTCATTCCAGTCATCGACGGTCACCCTACCCGTGAACCTGGGGTCCTAAGCGAGAGGATCTGGCATCCTCATCGCAGACAGGTGGAGGAGGGCCCCATGTCAGAGAGAGAGCCGCGCCCCCAGGATTCCTCGGGAGCCGGACCGGCGGACCGGTTCGACATCGCACTGGTCGGACTGGGCGTGATGGCCCTGCTCTGCTCGGTGCTTCCCTACTACACGAGCGAGATCACCGTCGGCGAGGCCTCGACCACCGGCGCCTCCAGCGCGTGGCACGGCTTCTACGGCTGGACCTCGCTGCTGCTCGCCGCCGTCGGCAGCATGGTGGTGGCGCTCCGGTTGCAGGGCGTGCGCAACCGCTGGGTGGACTTCCCGACGGTCGTCGCCTTGTACGCCGTCGCGCTGTTCGAGGCGGTCGCCGCGCTGGTCGTCGTACCGGACTCGGTCGGGTGCGGCGACGCCGCCCTGCTGGCCGGTCTCACGTGTACGACGGGGCACGGGATCGGCGCCTGGCTGGGACTCCTCGTCATCGTCTGCGGGCTCGCCCTGGCCGTGGTCCGGGCGCTGGGCAAGGGCGCGCCCACCTTTCTGTCCCACTGAGCCTGTCCGACTGAGCGGGTCGGCGGTTCGGGCCTCGGCCCGGTCAGCGGGGCCGGAGATTTCCCGGCGTGGTCCCGGGCTTGATAGCCTGACCTGTCTTTCCGGTTCCGGGCACCCACCGATGGGTACGCCGACCGGGTCGACCACCCGCCGTACTCGGTGGGTGACGCATGAGCCCTCCTGCCACGGAAAGACCGTGGCCGCCGAGTCCAGAGGAGGTGGAGACTGCTATGCGTGCCTACGAAGTAATGGTCATCCTCGACCCCAGCCTCGAAGAGCGGACGATCGAGCCGTCCCTCGACAAGTACCTCAACGTCATCCGCAAGGATGGTGGCAACGTGGAGAAGGTCGACGTCTGGGGACGTCGTCGTCTCGCGTACGAGGTCAAGAAGAACGCCGAAGGCATCTATGCCATCGTCTCCCTTCAGGCCGAGCCGGCCACGGTCAAGGAGTTCGACCGCCAGCTCACCCTGAACGAGTCCGTGCTGCGCACCAAGGTGCAACGCGTCGACGCGTGACCTCGCCGTACGCCGCGCCGTTGCTGTGGAAAACGCGCCACGGTGTCGGTGCCGGCGTACACGATGTGACGCAACACAGTCCACGGAAACTCAAGGAGTCCTGACATGGCAGGCGAGACCGTCATCACGGTGGTTGGCAACCTCGTCGACGACCCGGAGCTGCGCTTCACCCCCTCGGGTGCGGCCGTGGCCAACTTCCGGATCGCGTCGACGCCGCGCACGTTCGACCGGCAGACCAACGAGTGGAAGGACGGCGACGCGCTGTTCCTCTCCTGCTCGGTCTGGCGGCAGGCCGCGGAGAACGTCGCGGAGTCGCTGCAACGCGGCATGAGGGTTGTCGTCCAGGGCCGGCTCAAGTCCAGAACGTACGAGACCCGTGAGGGCGAGAAGCGCACGGTCTTCGAGATCGAGGTCGAGGAAGTCGGCCCGAGCTTGAAGTACGCCACCGCCAAGGTCACCCGCACGACCCGGTCGGGCGGCGGCGGGGGCTACTCCGGCGGCCCCCAGGGCGGCCAGGGCTCTCCCAGCGGCGGCGGCGACGTCGACCCCTGGGCGACGCCCGCTCCGCAGTCCGTCCCCCAGGGTGGCGGCCAGCAGGGCGGCTGGGGCGGCCCGCCCCAGGGCGGCCAGGGCGGCTCTGCCGGTGGGCAGGGCGACCCGTGGGGTGCCCCGGGCGCCGGCTCCGACGAACCGCCCTTCTGATCCACCGGCGCCGACAGGCGTCATCCACATCCGAATACACCTCACCCATTCCGGCACTCAACCCGCTAGCCGCTGCGCGGCGGGGCCGGGCTTCTAGGAAGGAAGCACCACAATGGCCAAGGCAGTGATTCGCAAGCCGAAGAAGAAGGTTTGCCAGTTCTGCAAGGAGAAGGCGACCGGTGTCGACTACAAGGACACCACCCTGCTCCGCAAGTTCATCTCGGACCGCGGCAAGATCCGCGCCCGTCGGGTGACCGGCAACTGCGTCCAGCACCAGCGCGACGTGGCTATCGCGGTCAAGAACGCCCGCGAGGTCGCTCTGCTGCCCTACACCTCGACCGGTCGATAAGGAGGCCAGGACATGAAGCTCATCCTGACCCAGGAGGTCACCGGCCTCGGTGCGCCGGGCGACGTCGTCGAGGTGAAAGACGGCTACGGCCGCAACTTCCTCGTCCCGCGTGGCTTCGCGATCCGCTGGACCCGCGGTGGCGCGAAGACGATCGACGCGATCAAGGCCGCCCGCGCCTCGCGTGCGGTCCGCGACCACGACCACGCCGCCCAGATCAAGGCGAAGCTCGAGGCGTCGCCGGTCAACGTGCAGGTCCGGGCCGGCGAGAGCGGTCGCCTGTTCGGTGCCGTCACCGTCGCGGAGATCGCCGACGCACTGGCCGCGACCTCGGGCGAGTCCGTCGACAAGCGCACGATCGTCGTCGGCAACCCGATCAAGTCGCTCGGCGCCCACCAGGTGTCGGTCAAGCTGCACGACGACGTGTCGGCCACGGTCGCGCTCAACGTCGTACCCTCCTGATCCGGCGAAACCCAGCTCAACCCAAGGGGCCGCCTTCTGCTTGCGTGCGGGAGACGGCCCCTTCGGCGTGTTAGTGGGGTGGCGGAATGTCGGTTTCCCCGGTTACCCGGTGAAACTTGCGCATATCAGGGGATATTCCACCTGATAACCGACCGTTTCCCCGGCTAACTGGCTAACCGGGGAAACCGCCAGCCCCAACACCACGATCACCGCGAGCCTTCAGCGGAACATGATCGCGTCGATCCGCACCGGCTTCGAGGTGAGCGCGATGATGCGGAGCGTGCCGGTCATCCGGACCGTGTTCGGCCCGCGGACCACGACGATGTTGTGGGTGCTGGTGGTCGACGACGCCTCGTAGACCGGCTTGAAGTAGGTGTCGCCGATCTTGACCCGGAACGAGCCCAGGCCCGGCGCCTTGGGGATCATCAGCCGCAGCTCGGTGAGCGTGGTGTTCGGCCGGCTCAGCGTCGCGCCCTTCTTGCGGGTCTCGAGGTAGTCGCCGTCGAAGTAGCCCCGGGCGGTGACCCGCTTCCAGCGGGTGCGCTCGGCGGCGCTGCCGATGCCGTTCCATGGCACGGTGAACCGCTTGCTCCGCAGGTGCGGGTCGGTGTTGCCGGCCGGGTCGGAGACCCGGAGCGTGAAGGTCTTGTTGCCACTGGTCAGGCCGGTCAGCCGCCTGGTGCCGTCACCGCACGCGACCGCGATGGAGTTGAGCCGGCAGGCGAAGAGGGCCGGCGACTCGCTGGCCCCGAGCGTGTACGACGTCGCGCGGCTCCACAGCACCGGGTTGGCCGGGGTGAGCTCGTCGTACGGGCCGCCGATCAGGTAGCCGGTCGGGACCGAGGTGTCGACCTTGAACACCGTCTTCGCGGGGGTGGCGTCCTCTTCCTCCGGGTTGGTGTCGGCCTTGCCGAGGTCGAGCAGGGGATCGGGGTGGACGGCGCGGTCGGTGGCGTCGTACGCACGGACCTCGAAGGTGTAGCCGGAGGTGGTGTCCTGCAGCCCGGTGTAGGTCTTGGGACTGGTGCAGGTCGACCAGTCGGTGGTGACGTTCGGGCCGTTGAAGCGACACTCGTAGCCGATCGTGCCGGTGTCGGCGTCGTCGTACGCACCGGCGAAGGCGAAGGTCGCCGAACTCGTGGTGATCCAGCCGTTGCGCACCGGGGTGGCGGTGATCGACGTGTTCGGAGCGTCGGCGTCGTCACAGGCGAAGGGCGCGAGCGGGTTGTCGCTGGCCTCGCTGATGCACGTGGCCGCCTTGGCTGGAGCGGCGGCAACGAGCAGAGGCAGCGTCGTACCGACGAGTGCGGTGGCGACGAGGCCGACCCGGGTGGCTGTGAACATGCCCCTCCCCAGGAAATGTGCCGTCCCGCTGCGCGAAGGGGCCACCGCACGAGGCTACGACGACGCAGCGGGACTTGCCGATGAAACGGTCGAACTCGAGATTCATGACGCGATCAGTGGGTCAGCGCGATCGCGCCGGTGACCAGCCAGGCGTCGCCGCGCGCGCGACGCAGGAGAACGACGGCCCGGGCCAGCATGAACCAGCCCGCGAACGCGACCCAGATCCAGACCAGACTGCCGCCGTCGAACGCGACCAGGAGCACCACCGGCGCGTACGCGACCAGCGCCGCGAGCTGGGCCCAGGCGAGGTAGCGGGCGTCGCCGGCGCCGATCAGGATCCCGTCGAGTACGAAGACCACGCCGGCCAGCGGCTGGCCGAGGGCGGCGACGATCAGCACCGGCACCAGGAGGCGGCGTACCTCGGCGTCGCCGGTGAACAGCGCGCCGAGCCAGGGGCTGGTCGCGGCCAGGCCGACGCCGGCGACCACCCCGCTGGCGATGCCCCACTGGATCATCCTGCGGGTGAGGGCGCGGGTCCCCGTGACGTCGGCGGCGCCGAGGGAGCGGCCGGTGATGGCCTGGCCGGCGATGGCGATGGCGTCGAGCGCGAAGGCGAGGAAGGTCCACATAGTCAGCGCGAGCTGGTGGGCGGCGAGCTCGGCGTCCGACCCGTCGGTGCCGGCGCCGTGGCGGGAGCGGGCTGCGAGCACGACGGCGTACACGGTGAGGAGGAGGGCGGCGCGCAGGGTGAGGGTGCGGATGACGAGGGGTACGCCGGCCCGGCCGGCCGCACGCACCCCGGGCCAGTGCGGGCGCAGGCCGGCGCCCTCGGCCCGGGCGAACCGGACCACGACCGCGAGTAGCGCGGCTGCGGAGGCGAGCTGGGCAAGCACCGAGCCGAGCGCCGAGCCGGTGATGCCGAGCCCGGGGACCGGCCCGGCGCCGTACACGAGGAGGAGGTTGAGGGCGATGTTGAGCGCGTTGCCGGCGACCGCAACGGCGAGAGGAGTGCGGGTGTCCTGGAGGCCGCGGAGGATGCCGGTGGTGGCGAGCATGACCAGCAGCGGCGTCGTACCGAGGAAGGCGACGCGGAGGTACGCCGCGGCCTGGCGCCGTACCTCCGGCTCGGCGCCGAAGCTGGCGACGAGCGGATCGGTGAGCAGGATCCCGAGCACGGTCGCGGCGACGCCGATGACGACGGCGAGCCAGACGCCGTCGATGCCGCGGGCCAGCGCACCTCGGCGATCGCCCGCGCCGAGGGAGCGGGCGACGCTGCCGGTGGTGCCGTAGGCGAGGAAGACGCAGAGCCCGACCGCGGTCTGGAGTACGGCGGCCGCGACGCCGAGGCCGGCCAGCTGTGGGGTGCCGAGATGTCCGACGATGGCCGCGTCGGCGAGCAGGAAGAGCGGCTCGGCGATCAGCGCGAGGAACGCGGGTACGGCGAGTCGCAGGATCTCGCGGTCGGTCGGGCGGATCACGCCGTACAGGCTAGCATTCGGTAAGGAGCACAGCCCGATTTGCTTCCTACATGGCGGCCTGTGGGAAACCTGGGGACTTCTGTGGGAAGTTGAGCCCTGAGGGTCGGGATTGGCCGGACCGTGGCCCGTTTGGGCGGGTTGCCTGATCTGGGGTCGAATTCGTTCGGATTATTTTCATCCACAGCCTGGTGACGATGTCTTCGCAGGTCAGCGGGGGGTCACTGGCCGTTATCCCGAATTCCTCCACAGGTTTGCCCCCAGTGTCTGCACATGGAAAGGCGCGGTATCCACCGATAGCGCCGAGTTATCCCCAACCGCCTGTGGATAACTCGAGGTCGGCGTCTTGATCGGAGCGGGTCCGGGCGCCTAGCGTCAAAGAGTCGCTCGACCGTGTCCGTCCTCGCTCTCGGTCCCGTTTCGGCCCCGGCTCAGGGACCGCAACCGCGGGAGTGTCGGTGGTCGTGCCTAATGTCGAACACGCACGCTACCGAGCCGATGGGGGGACAAGTGAGCGTCGTCGAACACGCCGACCCGGGATTCGGTCCGGAGCCGGACTGGGGCGACGGCCCGGCGTCGTACCCCCCGGGCGAGGCGCCGCGCGCAGGCGGTGACCGTACGCCGCCGCAGGACAACGCGGCCGAGCAGTCGGTCCTCGGGTCGATGCTGCTGAGCAAGGACGCGATCGCCGACGTCAACGAGATCCTGCGCGGCACGGACTTCTACCGGCCGGCGCACGAAGTCGTGCACGACGCCATCGTCGACCTCTACGGTCGCGGCGAACCTGCCGACCCGGTGACGGTGGCCGCGGAGCTGCAGCGGCGGGGCGAGCTGGCCCGGGTCGGCGGGGCGCCGTACCTCCACACGCTTTCGGCGAACGTGCCGATCGCGGCCAACGCGGGCTACTACGCGGAGATCGTGCGGGAGAAGGCGATCCTGCGCAGGCTGGTCGAGGCCGGCACCAAGATCGTGCAGATCGGGTACGCCGGCGAGGGCCAGGTCGACGACGTGGTCGACCAGGCGCAGGCCGAGGTCTACAAGATCACCGAGAAGCGGACCGCGGAGGACTACGCGCCGCTGTCGGACATCATGCATCACGTCCTCGACGAGATCGAGGCGATCGGCAACCGCGAGGCCGGGCTGTACGGCGTACCCTCCGGCTTCGCCGACTTCGACGACCTCACCAACGGCCTCCACAACGGCCAGATGATCATCGTGGCCGCGCGCCCCGGGGTGGGCAAGGCACTGGCATTGGACACCCCGCTGCCGACGCCGGGCGGCTGGACGACGATGGGTGAGGTGCGGGTCGGCGACGAGTTGTACGGCGCGGACGGCCAACCGGTCCGGGTGGTGGCCGCCACCGAGGTGATGCGCGATCGCGAGTGCTTCGAGGTGGTCTTCGGCGACGGCACCTCCATCGTGGCCGACGCCGAACACCAGTGGGTCACCGAGTCGCGCGAGAGCCGGCGCAACCGGGAGCCCCCTCGCCGGGTGCGCACGACTGCTGAGCTCGCTCGCACCCTGCGAGCGGGCAGCGACCAGCGGGTCAACCACTCGATCACGAACGTCTCGCCGCTCCAGGGCGGAGAGACCGCCATGCCGATCCCTGCCTATGCGTTGGGGGCATGGCTCGGCGCCGGCCACTCGGCGAGTGCGCGGTTGACGAGTGAGACGTCTGAGATCCCCATGTACATCGAGGCCGCCGGGCTGCGGTGTATTCATCGTGGCGCGACGCTCTACTCGATATCGATCGACGACGAGTCAGAGGGGATCGCCGCACCCCTGCGCAAGATCGGGGTGTTGGGCAACAAGCACATCCCGACGGCGTACCTCCGGGCGTCCGAGGCCGATCGACGGGCCCTCCTCGCCGGGCTGCTAGACACCGACGGCACCGTGGTGCGCGCATCGGGAGCCGTGCAGCTGGGCTTGGCGTCGCGTCGTCTGGCCGATGACGCGTATGAGCTGATCGTGAGCCTCGGCTATCGCTGTCACCGGAGGACGAAGCGCGTGAAGGGACGTTCGGACGCGACGTCGACGTTCGAACTGCTGACCTTCTCGGCGATCGACGACGTCTTCCGGCTGCATCGAAAGGCGGTCCTGCACAAGGAGCTCCGGCCAACGAATCTGGCGCGGATCGGGCAGCGGTACGTCGTCGACGTACGCCCGGTGTCGTCGGTGCCCGTGCGTTGCGTCCAGGTTGACGCCGACGACCATCTGTACCTCGCTGGCCGTTCGATGGTGCCTACCCACAACTCGACGTTGGCTCTCGATTTCTGCCGGGCGGCGTCGATCCACAACAACCTGGCCAGCGTCTTCTTCAGCCTGGAGATGAACCGCTCCGAGATCACCATGCGGCTGCTGTCGGCGGAGGCGAAGGTGCCGCTCAACCACATCCGCACCGGCCAGATGACCGACGACGACTGGGCCCGGCTGGCGCGCAAGATGGGCGAGGTCGAGTCGGCGCCGATGTTCATCGACGACAGCCCGAACATGACGATGATGGAGATCCGGGCCAAGGCTCGCCGGCTGAAGCAGAAGCACGACCTGCGCCTGATCGTCATCGACTACATGCAGCTGATGACCTCCGGCAAGAAGGTCGAGTCGCGTCAGCTCGAGGTGTCGGAGTTCTCCCGTCAGATCAAGCTGCTGGCCAAGGAGCTCGAGGTCCCGATCATCGCGCTCTCCCAGCTCAACCGTGGCCCCGAGCAGCGCTCCGACAAGCGCCCGATGATCAGCGATCTTCGCGAATCCGGCTGTCTGACTGCCGACACCCGGCTGATGCGCGCGGACACCAACGCCGAGATCACGCTGGGTGAGCTGCTGGCGTCGGGCGCGCGCGACGTCCCGGTGTGGTCGCTGGACGACAGGCTCAAGCTGGTGCCGCGCACACTTACCCACGCTTTCCCGAGCGGCACCAAGCCGGTCTTTGAGCTGACGCTGGCCTCGGGGCGTCGAGTCACCGCGACCGGCAACCACAAGTTCCTGACGCTCGACGGCTGGATGCCACTCGCCGAGCTGGCGCAGGGTTCCCGGATTGCGTCGCTGCGACACGCGCCCCCGCCTCTCCAGACGGTGCGCCAAGACGACGACGAGGTGGTGCTGTTGGCGCATCTGCTGGGCGATGGTTCGTTCGTCCGCCGCCAGCCGATCCGCTACGCCAGCATCGATGAGGCCAACCTGGAGGCCGTGGCAGTGGCCGGGTCGCGCAGCCACGAGAAGTTCGTGCCCGACTGGGTCTTCGGGCTACCCAAGGAGCAGGTGGGCCTCTTCCTGCGGCACATCTGGGCGACGGACGGATCGATCGGGTACGACGAGAAGCGGTCACGGGGCCGCGTCTACTACGCGTCAACGAGTCGCCGGTTGGTCGATGACCTGGCTCGGCTGCTGCTCCGGTTCAACGTCTTCACTCGGATCAAGCGGGTGCGCAAGCCCGGCCACCGCGACTCGTTCCACCTGCACGTCTACGGCGCGGGAAACCAACTGCGGTTCTGCGACGAGATCGGGGTCCACGGTGCGCGTGGCGAGACGGCCGCCGCACTGTCCGAGAAGCTTCGGGACGTTCGCGCCGACACCAACCTCGAGGCCATCCCCACCGAGGTCTGGGGCCGGGTCCGCGAAGTACTCGCGGAGCAGCAGCTGTCGCACCGGGCGTTCGCCGCGGCCATGGGCACTCAGTTCTGCGGCTCGACACTGCGCTCATCCGATTTGGGGAAGCACGCGCCCAGCCGCGAACGGATGGCCCGGGTTGCCGGCGTACTCGGAGACGCCGATCTCGAGGTGCTTGCCACCAACGACGTCTACTGGGACTCGATCACCTCGATCGAGCCGCAGGGCGAGCAGGCCGTGTACGACGCCACTGTGCTCGGCACCCACAACTTCGTCGTGGAGGGCATCGCCGCCCACAACAGCCTCGAACAGGACGCGGACATGGTGATCCTCCTTCACCGCGAGGACATGTACGAGAAGGAGTCCCCCCGCGCCGGCGAGGCCGACCTGATCGTCGCCAAGCACCGAAACGGCCCCACCCGCGACCTGGTCGTCGCCTTCCAGGGCCACTACTCCCGCTTCGTCGACATGGCCCACTGACCCGGCCGAGGGGCTGTTGTCGAGATGCAGCGGACTTTGACAAGTCGCTGTGAATGTCAAGATCTACTCGTTCGGTCGACTTTGGGTCGCTGAGGAGCGGGGCGGGGTCGCGGCTAAATGACGGCATCGTCAGTTGTGAGTCGGGCCGACGTGCCCGCAACACGCGTCTCCTCGCGGGCACGATCCAATTGACGCACCGACCCTCAGCCGCCGGGCGGTTGGCGTGTCGGGTGCAAACGGCCCGATCCATCGGAAACTGACGGGGTAAAGCCCTATGGTCCGAGACATGGCCCCCGCACCGAATCGCGCCTCACGATGGTGGAAGGTCGACCTCCAGGTGGCAACCCCTGGTGGCGGCTTCAAACTCGCTGGCTCTCACGACCTCAGAACTTCAGACGGCAAGCTCGCCGACGAATGAAAGGAGCAGAGATGGCCACCATCATGGAGACCATCGAGATCGCCCGTCGTCCCAAGGACGTCTTCACCTACGCGACCGACTTCTCCCGGTTCCCCGAGTGGCAGAGGGGCATCGTGTCGGTGCGCGCGGAGGGCGACCGCCCACCTGCCGTGGGTTCGAGAGCGCTGGTGACCCGGCGCGTCGGTCCCCGCCGACTGTCCGGTGCTCAGGAGATCACCGAGCTGAATCCGCCGACAAGCTGGACTGTACGGACCGTCGACGGCCCCGTTCGGGGGACCGCCAGCATGACTGTCGAGCCCCTCGCCCACGGCGAGCGGTCGCGCGTGACGATCAGCCTCGACTTCGAGGGGCACGGGATTGGGAAGCTGCTCGTCCCGCTAGTCGTCCGCCGGCAGGCCAGGCGGCAACTACCGCTCAACGAGCAACGCCTGAAGTGGGTGCTCGAGCAAGGCGCCTAGGCCCACTGATACTGGGACGGGCTCCTCGCTGCAGGCCGGATTCGTCAATCTTCTCCGCGTCGGTCCCGTCAATCTGCAATGCATCTCGACAGTTTTTGGCGACGGTCGGTGTCGCCACCGCTGTTGATGGTGCCCTTCGCGAGGTCGCCGACAACGCGGAAGCCAGCGCCGCTGTAGTTGACGACGTCTGGGCCTTTGAGCTCGCCGCCGTCGAAGTAGTCGTTGCCCGATCCGCCGATCAGGGTGTCCCGATCCGCTGCGGAGGCTCGTCCCAAATGACGGTGTCTCCTCCGCCGAAGAGTCGGTCCTTGCCCGTCCCGCCCTCGATTCGGCCGGCGCCGTCGTTGCGGCAGATCAGGTCGACGGCACTGTGAGTCCAGCCTCGTCGGAGGCGACCACGCCACGGGTCACAGACGGGCGGCGAGTTCCGCCGCGAACCGGATCAGCTGGTCGCGTTGCTCCGGGGATCCGGTGATCTGCGCCACCTCGATGGTCGAGCCCGTCGAGTTCACGACGTACACGGTGGCAAGGGGCCCGTCCGCGTAGCCGGCGAGATCGCCGATCCCGTGGAGCAGTGTCAGCCGGTTCCCTCCCGATGCCCCCCTGAGCGCCTCCTCGGCGGTCTTCGGTGGGATCGGGAGCTTGGAGGCATCGCTGATGAAGAAGGACACCGAGGTGGTCTCGGTGTTGTAGAAGCACTGGAGCGAGTGACTCGGAAGCACGCCGCCCTCCCACTCCACGGTGACCCCCTCGTCGAGGATCTCCGCCACCACGTCGGGCGGCATCAGTGCGCAAGGCTGCGGGAGGTGCTCGACCGGTTGTGTCGAGGTCGGCTCGGACGTCGGGGGGTCGCTGGGCTCCGCCGTCTGCCACCCGCTCCCGCGCTCGTCGGGCCCCGCCTGCGTGTCGTCCGCCGAGCCGCAACCGGTCAACGCCAGCGCCGCGACCGCGAGTCCCACGACCAAGCGCATGCCCATCCTCATAGCTCCTCGTCCCCTCGTGTGAACCCGCAGTCGACGTGTCGGGTGTCCGAAGCACTCGATGGGACGTCCTCGTCGTTCGCCACCACCTCGCCGTCGATCGTGATCGTGCAGGCCAGCGTCCCCATGTGCGGTTCGACGATCGTCGGTTGATCGGCGACCACCGACACCAACTCCGCCTCGGAGATGTCGTCGAACCTGAGCTCGATGTGCCACGGAAGCGTCACGACGTCGCCGACGTAGTCGCCGTGGACGTCGAAGTAGAAGACCTTCGCCTTCTTGATCCCTTCGACCTCGTACCGGATGGTCACCGGGGTCTCCTCCGTCGGGTCGCTGCTGGCGGTCGTGGTCGACTGTTCGGCCCCGGGCCACGCGCCGCACGAGGCCGTGCTCAGTACGGCGAACGCCGTCAGGGCTAGGGCAACCCCAGGACGCAGCCGGGTCGGCGCTCGTCCGGCACGGATGGCGGCAGTCGTTCCTACTCGCGCGAGAACTGACTCAGGCACCATGACGCGTCCTCCTTGTGCAAGATCCCATTCCAGGGTTCGGCGGGCTCTCCGGGTCGGGTGATGTGGAAGGTGAAGTAGTAGAAGTCCGCGTCGCTCGCATCGCCCACGACGCGGCTGATCGTCACGCTGTCGACGTCGCCGAGGCGGTAGATGTAGAGGTCGACGTCTTCGGCCGTGGAGCAGAGCATTGCTTCGAACGCCGCGCGGTCCCGGTCCTCCAGCACCTGCGCCATCCGGGTGACGAACCTCTCCTCGTCCGGCGGACCGTTCCGTCCCTGGTAGGCAGCGGGCACGGTGAGGAACCCGGGCGCGACGAACCCTGCGACCAGATAGGCGCACACCAGAGCAACGGCGGCGACGGCGAGCGCAGTCCGGGCGACGACCGACGGGACACGGCGGCGGCCTCGCCCCTCGACCGCGGGAGCCGCGTCCTGCGCCGCCAGGAGCGTCCGCGCCTGTGCCTGCGCCGATTCGAGGACTGCGTCGACCTGCCCCGGGGCGTACGGCGTCTCGCCGAGCAGCGCCCGCGCGACCAGCAGGTGCGCCGCCACTGCCCGGTCCTCACGAACCATCGCGGGCCGAGCGGTGTCACCGAGGGCGACCCGGATCACGGCGTCGATCTCGTGAGGAGTGAACACCTCGGCGAGCATCGGATCCTGCAAGACCTGCCACGCGAATGGCTCGATCCGACGATCGGTGCTCATCGCGAACCGGCGGGCCACGAGGATCCGGCACGCCAGAACGATGATGACGCCGGCCTCCCGCTCG
>Ga0137375_10004605_pt1 | contig 16464 bp, 22 predicted proteins | sample SagtaG_24_FD_104936 | JGI IMG/M metagenome (GOLD analysis project Ga0137375, IMG submission 104936) | Vadose zone soil microbial communities from Sagehorn Ranch, Mendocino, California, USA - Sage1_R_113_16 metaG | ecosystem: Environmental > Terrestrial > Soil > Vadose zone | place: USA...
CGATCGAAGTCGATCGCCCGTGCGAACAACGTGGGACCGAACGGCACGCGCTCGTGGACGCCGGCCGCGAGATCGGCAAGGAAGCGACGTGCCGCCTCGCCGCCGACGCGCTGGCGCACGAGCTGGTCCACCTCCGTCACGACCGGATCAGGGACCAACAATTCGCGGCCCGCGGCAGTGACGAGCGACGCGGCGAGCCGATGCGCCTCGTCGCGCGCGTTGATCGCCGCCAGAAAGGGTCCCGTGTCAGCGACGATCGTCATGGCTGCGCGCTGCTTCCCTCAGATACTTCTCCGCATTGATGCCGAGATCGCGCGGACCTTCGCCGCTCCCGATGTAGCTCGGCCGCTCGATCTTGCCGAGACGTTTCGTGCCTTCCTCGACGAGCCGCGCGACCGCGGCCGAATAAGATCCTTCCTCTTCCGCGATCCGTTGGATCTTTCGGTCGACCGCCGGAGGAATGCTGATCGTCCTTCGCACCATCGCCCATCACCTTTGCTGTCGCCTTCTGGTATGAAGATTGTTATCATACGCGTCCGGCGGTCGTGCCGCCATCGCGGACTCGGGCTAAGGTTTGCCCGTGCCGGCGTGGTCACCGAGCGACCGTTACCTGAATCGCAGCCGGCTGCGCGCGTTCGCGGAGGCCCACGGCCATCGCGACTACGCCTCGCTCCTACGGTGGTCGGTGACCGACCTCGACGGCTTCTGGCGCGCGGTCGACCGCGATCTCGATCTCGTGTGGTCGAAGCCGTACGAGCGCGTGCACGACGACTCGCGCGGCATCCCGTGGACGACATGGTGGACCCGCGGGCGCATGAACTACGTGGCGACCGCGCTCCGCTCGCGCCGCGGGCCCGATCGCGTCGCGGTCATCGCGGAGGGCGAGGAGGGCACCGTCCGCCGCATCTCCTACGGCCAGCTCGCGCAGGACGTCGCGAAGCTCGCCGCCGGCCTGCGCGCGCTCGGGATCGCCAAGGGTGATCGTGTCGCGATCTTTCTGCCCATGACGTACGAGTGCGTCGTCGCGGTGCTTGCCGTCGGCGCGCTCGGCGCGATCTACATCCCGATCTTCTCCGGCTACGCGGCGGAAGCCATCGCGGGACGCCTGCGCGACTGCGAAGCGTCGGTCCTCATCTGCGCCGATGGCTTCTACCGTCGCGGCGCGGTCGTACCGATGAAGGAGACGGCCGACGCCGCCGCGGACGCGGCGCCGAGCGTTCGCCGCGTCATCGTCGCCGACCGTCTCGGCCGCGCCTTCGCCCGCCGCGACCGCGACGTCACCTGGGCCGAGGTGCTCGCGCAAGCGGGCGCGCCGGTCGCGCCCGAGGACACCGCCGCCGAGGATCCCTTCATGGTCATCTACACCTCCGGGACGACGGGCAAGCCGAAAGGCGCGGTGCACGTGCACGGTGGCTTCCCGGTGAAGGCCGCGCAGGACCTCGCGCACTGCTTCGATCTGCAGGACGGCGACACCATCCTCTGGTCGACGGACATCGGCTGGATGATGGGACCCTGGCTCATCGCCGGCGGGCTCATGCTCGGCGCGACGATCGTGCTGTACGACGGCACGCCGGACTTCCCGGATGCGTCGCGGATGTGGTCGATCGTCGAGCGCCATAAGGTGACGCACCTGGGCATCTCGCCCACCGCGATCCGCGGGCTCATGCGCGCCGGCGAGGAACCGGTTCGTAAGCACGATCGCACCTCGCTCTTCGTGCTCGGCTCTACCGGCGAGCCGTGGAATCCTGATCCCTGGTGGTGGTTCTTCCGCAACGTCGGCGATGCGCGCTGCCCGATCATCAACTACTCGGGCGGCACCGAGGTCTCCGGCGGCATCGTCGGCTGCACCACCTGGACACCGATCCAGCCCGGGTCGTTCATCGGTCCGTGCCCGGGCATGGACGCCGACGTCGTCGACGAGAAGGGTCGTTCGGTGCGCGGCACCGTCGGTGAGCTGGTCATCCGCAAGGCCTGGCCGGGTATGACGCGTGGCTTCTGGCGCGATGCGCGCGAGGGCGAAAGCAGCCGCTACCTGCAGGCGTACTGGTCACGCCTGCCGAACACCTGGGTGCACGGCGACTGGGCGCGCATCGACGACGAGGGCTACTGGTACATCGAAGGGCGCAGCGACGACACGCTCAAGGTCGCAGGCAAGCGCGTCGGCCCGGCGGAGGTCGAGTCGGCGGCCGTCGCGCATCCCGCGGTGTCAGAAGCGGCCGCAGTGGGCGTGCCCCACGAGATCAAGGGTGAGGCGATCGTCGTGTTCGCGGTGCTAAAGCCGGGCAACGATCCGAACCCGACGCTCGCGCGTGCCGTGCAGGACAAGGTCGCGGAGCAGCTCGGCAAGCCGCTGCGACCGGAGGCGGTGCGCTTCGTGTCGCAGCTGCCGAAAACCCGCAACGCGAAGATCCTCCGCCGCGTCATCCGCGGCGCGTATCTCGGAAAGCAGGACCTGGGCGATCTCTCGTCGCTCGAGAACCCCGCGGCCGTGGAAGAGATCCGTGCCGCTGGAGCGCTGGTCCCATGACCATCCTCGAGACGCACGAGCTCACGAAGGAATTCGCCGGGTTCCGCGCCGTCGACCGCGTGACGCTGACGCTCGAGGAAGGCGTGGCGCACGCGCTCGTCGGCCCAAACGGCGCGGGCAAGACGACGCTCTTCCACATGCTCACGGGCTTCGTGACGCCGTCATCGGGCACCATCATTGCCCTCGGGCAGGACATCACCGGTCTGTCACCCGATCGCATCAGCCGGCTCGGTGTCGCCCGTTCGTTCCAGATCACGAGCCTCTTCGAGCATCGGACGGCGCTCGAGCACGTCGTCCTCGCGCTGCACGCCCGTGATCCGGTCAGCTTCCGATTCTGGCTCTCCGAAGGAACGGTGGCGCGCTATCGCCCGAGGGCGATGGAGGTCCTGGCCGAGGTGGGCCTTGCGGATCGCGCGCGGCGCCCCGCGGGCGTGCTTCCCTATGGACAGAAGCGCGCCTTGGAGCTCGCGCTGGCGCTCGCGCTCTCGCCCAAGATCCTGCTTCTCGACGAGCCCACCTCGGGCATGAGCCTCGAGGACGTCCATCGAACGATCGCCCTGATCAAACGCGTGCGCGCCGGACGCACCGTCTTGCTCGTCGAGCACAACATGGGCGTGGTCGCCGAGCTGTCGGAACGAGTCATCGTGATGCAGCAGGGACGCGTCATCGCCGACGGCGCGTATGAGCAGGTGCGTCACGACCCGGCCGTCGTCACGGCGTATCTGGGCCAGACCGATGCTTGAGGTGCGCGGACTCTCCGCCTGGTACGGGCAGGCGCAGGCAGTTCGCGATATCCGCTTTCAGGTGCGTCAGGGAGAGCTCATCACGCTCGTCGGACGCAACGGAGCCGGCAAGAGCACGACGCTGCGCTGTCTAATGGGGCTCCACCGCCAGATGACCGGCAGCATCACTCTCGATGGTCGCGAGCTGACCGCGTTGCCGGCCCAGGATCGCGCGCGTGCCGGACTCGGATACGTCCCGGATGACCGCGGGATCTACGCGCGGCTCACAGTGGAGGAAAACCTGCTTCTGCCGCCGCAGGTCGGGCCGACGCGGTGGCCCCTCGATCGCGTGTATCGCGCATTCCCCGTCCTGCGCGACCGCCGCCGCCAGTCCGGCACGAAGCTGTCGGGAGGCGAGCAGCAGGCTCTGTCGATCGCGAGAGTGCTGAGGATGGGCGCGACCGTGCTCCTGCTGGACGAGCCGACCGAGGGCCTCGCGCCGGTCCTCGTGCAGCAGCTTCGCGAAATGCTTTTGGATGCGAAACGCGAGGGCCTCACGATGCTCCTGGTCGAGCAGAACCTGCGCTTTGCGACGGCGGTCGCCGACCGCCACTATCTGCTGGCCGAAGGGCGGATCGTCGAATCGCTCGACAGCGCCGAGATCGTCGCGCGCGAACACGAGCTGCTGCGGCATCTAGGCGTGTGACTCTGCATCGCGAACAGAAGAAGGGGGACCCTGGCATGAAACGTCGACTGCTGGCTCTCACGGTGGTACTCACACTCGTCGGTGCGGCCTGCGGTGCGAGCACGCCCGGCGGCGGTGGTGCCGCGCCGGCCCAGGTGAAGCTCACCGACAACAAGCTCGTCCTGGCCGTCCTCAACGATCAGTCGCTCGTCTACGCGGACCTTTCGGGTAAGAACGCCGTCGAAGCGGTGAAGATGGCGGTCGAGGACTTCAAGGCGAAGTACGGGGAGAACGCGCTGGGCGGACCGGTGGAGGTCATCACCGCCGATCACCAGAACAAGCCTGACCTCGCCAGCTCGAAGGCGCAGGAGTTCTACGAGCGCAGCAACGCGGACATCATCTTCGACGTGCCGACCTCATCGGCGGCGCTCGCCGTCGCGAAGGTCGCGAGCGATCAGAAGAAGATGTACATCAACATCACGGCGGCGACGACCGACCTCACCGGACCGAGCTGCAACAAATACACGTTCCACTACGCCTACGACACCTACATGCTCGCCGCGGGGACCGGGAAGTGGGTGACGGAAAACGTCGGGAAGCAGTGGTACATCATCTATCCGAACTACGCGTTCGGCCAGGACATGGAGAAGTCGTTCCGAGCCTCGGTCGAGAAGTTCGGCGGCAAGGTCATCCAGTCCGACGGCTCGCCGTTCCCGAACCAGACCGGCGACTTCTCGCAGCTCCTGCTCAAAGCCGGTCAGTTGAAGCCGCAGGTCCTCGGCGCGATGCAGGCCGGCGGCGACCTCGTGAACGTGGTGAAGCAGTACAACGAGTTCAAGCTCAAGGACCAGAACATCAAGCTCGCGATCGGACTGCTCTTCGACACGGACATCACCGCCTTGGGCGCCGACGCGTTCGCCGGCGTGGTGTACACGACACCGTGGGTCTGGAGCATGGACGACCAGTCACGCCAGTTCGCGGACAAGTTCCTCAAGCGCACCGGCATCCGTCCGACCTTCGCGCACGCCGGGAACTACTCCGCCGCGTGGCAATACATGGAGGCCGTCCGGCGCGCCGGCGGCGATGACGCCGACGCGGTCGTGAAGCAGCTCGAGGGCTACAAGTTCAGCGACTTCTTCATCCGCAATGGGAACATCCGCGCCGACGACCACTGGGTCATGCACGATGCGCTCCTCGCGCAGGTGAAGCCGGCGTCCGAGGCCAAGGAGAAGTTCGACTACTCCAAGGTGCTCGGCACGATCCCGGCCGAGACGGCCTCGCGGCCGCTCGCCGAGACCGGCTGCAAGATGCCGAAGTAGGTCAATGATGCGCGGCGCGCCCGCACCGGGCGCGCCGCGCGATCCGCATGGACCTCGGTTACGTCTCAGTCCAACTCTTCAACGGTCTGGTGAACGGCGCGTTCTACGCGCTGCTCAGCCTGGGTCTCGCGATCATCTTCGGAGTCATGCGCGTCGTGAACTTCGCCCACGGCGCGTTCTACATGCTGGGCGCATTCGGCGCGTATCTGCTCCTGCAGCAGATCGCGCTGCCGTTCTGGATCGCGCTGGTCGTCGCGCCGCTCGGCGTGGCCGTGATCGGCGCGGTGCTCGAACGGCTCTTCCTGCGCCGGCTGTATCCGCTCGATCCGCTGTACAACTTCCTGCTCACGTTCGGACTCACGATCTTCATCCAGGACGCGATGCGTCTGCGGTTCGGCATCCAGGGCCAGCCCTATCCCATGCCGGCGGAGCTTGCCGCATCCGTCTCGTTCGGCGCGATCGGCTATCCCGTGTACCGGCTGTTCGTCATCGCATTCTCGATAGCGATCTGTTTCGGCGTGTGGTACGCGATCGAGCGCACGCGCCTCGGCATGGTCGTGCGGGCCGCGACGGAACGCGGTGAGCTCACCCGCGCTCTCGGGATCGACGTCGACCGCTGGATGACCGGCGTGTTCGGCGCCGGCATAGCCCTGGCGGCGCTCGCGGGCGTGCTCGCGGCGCCGATGCGCAACGTGTCGCCGCTCATGGGATCGGAGCTGATTATCCTCACCTTCGCCGTCGTCGTTATCGGTGGAATGGGCTCCATCGTCGGCGCGGTCACGGCCGGATTCCTCGTGGGCCTGCTCGCGAGCCTGGGCGCGATCTTCAATCCCGCGCTCGAGAACGTCGTCGTGTTCGCGCTGATGGCGGTGGTCCTCCTCGTCCGGCCCGCGGGCCTCTTCGGATCACCGGAGGCGGAATGAGGCGCTGGCTGCCGCTCGCGCTCGTGATCGCTGGCATCCTCGTCGCGGTCGCCTTGCCCCGTGTCCTTTACTCCGTGCTGGCGCTGCGGATCATGCTCTGGGCGCTCTTCGCCGTCTCGGTCGATCTGCTCCTGGGTTTTGGCGGCATGCTGTCGTTCGGGCACGCGGCGTTCTGGGGCGGCGCGGGCTACACCGCGGCTCTCCTGGCGAAGACTTTTCAGCTGCCCTTCCCGATCGCCGCTCTGGCGGGGACGCTCGCGGCGATGGCGCTCGCGACGCCGATCGGCTATCTCGCCATTCGCCGTCGTGGCATCTACTTCGCGATGGTCACGCTGGCGTTCGCGCAGATGCTCTTCTACGTCGTCAATGAGTGGCGCGACGTGACGGGCGGCGAGAATGGGGTGCAGGCGGTGCCCAAGCTGCTGCCCGGATTCAGCGTCAGCCGCACGCTCGACTTCTACTACGCCGCGCTGCCGCTGATCCTGCTCGGGTTCTTCTTCGCCTATCGGATCGTGCATTCGCCCTTCGGCCACGTTCTCGTGTCGATACGCGACAACGAAGCACGCGCTCAGGCCCTTGGATACCCGACGCAGCGGTACAAGCTTCTCGCGTTCGTGCTGTCCGCGGGACTCGCCGGTCTCGCGGGATCGCTGTTCGCCATCGGCAACAGCTTCGCGTCGCTCGAGCTCCTCCACTGGACGACATCGGGAACGGTCGTGCTCATGGTGGTGCTCGGCGGGATGGGGACGCTTTGGGGCGGCGCCATCGGCGCCGCCATCGTGCTGCTCATGGAGGACTGGCTTTCGGGCTTCACCGAGGCGTCGGGCGTGATCACCGGTGCGGTGCTGGTCGTCATCGTCCTCGGCTTCCGTCGCGGTCTGTGGCCGACCCTGCGCGACCTCGTGACAGCGAGTCGGCATCCAGAGGCCCCGCCGAGCGTCGATGCCAGCGCGCCCTGACATCGACGTTCTCATCGTCGGCGCCGGACACGCGGGTCTGTTCGTGGCGCATCAGCTCCAGCGGGCTGGTCGCGACGTCGTGCTGATCGATCGGCACGCGCGCGTCGGCGACGCCTGGCGCGCGCGCTGGGATTCGCTACGCCTCTTCACCCCGCGTTTCGCCGACGAGCTTCCGGCCATGCCGTTCCCCGCGGCTGCGGATCCGTTCCCGAACAAGGACGAGGTCGCCGACTACCAGGAGGCCTACGCGCGCGAACGCGGCTTCGTCGTGCGTCTTGGCGAGGATGCGCGTTCCCTTCGCCGCTCGGCCGAGGGATTCGACGTCGAGACAACCCGCGATCGCATCCGCGCGACGTCCGTGGTGGTCGCGGCAGGGAACTACACGACGCCCCGCATCCCACCGTTCGCCGAGAACCTCGATCCGTCGGTGCTCCAGTTACACAGCAGCGAGTACCGGCGGCCGTCGCAGCTTCCGGAGGGTCCGGTCGTCGTCGTGGGCGCGGCGAACTCAGGTGGCGAAATCGCGGCCGATGTCGCCCCGCACCGGCCCACCACGATCGCCATCGGGACACGACGCCCACTCCCGCCGAAGCGCTGGCGCGACCCGCGCTGGTGGCGGCTCGCGGTCCTCCGCGATCGCGTCCTGGACGACCGGATCCTCCCGCTCCCGTGGCCGATCAGGCCCGGTGGGTTTCTCGAGGCGGACCTCGACCGCGCTGCGCGGGAGCATGGTCTGCGCCTCGTGCCGCGCGCGATCGGCGCGTCCGGTGACGCGATCCGTTTCGCCGACTGCTCGAAGGCCCGTGCGCGGACGGTGATCTGGTGCACCGGATTCCGCGCCGATCATTCGTGGATCGCCGCGCAGAAGCAGGACGACCTCATCTCGATCGGCGCTCACGGGCGCACGCCCGTGCCTGGACTGCACTTCGTCCGCGGGCGCTTTCTCTTCATGCTGTCGCGCCACGCGAAGGACGTCGCGAAAGATGTCCGTCGATCCCCGACCTAGCAGTCGGGGAACGACTCCTACATCGCCCGGTTCGCGGTCAGCGCCCGAACCAGCGCGACGATGAGCGCGCCGATCAGGAACAGGAAGACGATCGCGAGCAGTGCGGCGATGTCGAGCACCGGCGGGCCCTGCGGCTCGGGGAAAATGCCCTGGAACGGCCGCACCAGCGTGTCGGTCACGCGGTAAAGACCCGCGATGAGCGGCTGGTTCGCGTTCGCACCGGTGAGCTTGAAGATGAAGCGGAGCAGCAGCAGGACCTCGAGCACGGTGAAGAGCAAGGCCACGACGTTGGTCACCGTGAGGACCGGCGCCGCCGCCGCCGCGCCCGCGGATGCATTCACGTTCGTGGCAGTCGGGGTCGCGACCGTCCGGTCGTGCACGTGCTCGATGCGCTCGACACGTTCGGTGGGTCGGTCGTCGTGCATGAGTGTCATGCGCAGACGAGGCAGCAGGGATCGTGCCAAGCGGCTAACCTGCCGAGCGTGGACGCATTCCCCTTTGCGTATCGGCAGCGCGTGCGCTTCGGCGAAACGGATCTGCAGAAAGTCGTCTATTACGCCAACTATCTCGTCTACGCGGAGGTCGGTCGCGTCGCGTACCTGCGGGCGCTCGGCATCGACTACAAGCGCGACCTTCTCGCGAAGGGCCTCGACTTCACGCTGGGCGAGGCGAACGTGCGGTACCGCGCGCCGCTGCGGTTCGACGACGAGTTCGACATACGGGTCCGCGTGGGGGAGATCCGGCACTCGTCCTGGGCGTTCGAGTACGCCATCGATCGCGCCGACGGCGTCCGCTGCGCGGACGTGACGACGGTGCAGGTGATGGTGGATCGCGCGACCGGCCGCGCGACACGCATGCCAATTGCGCTCAAGGAGGTGCTGGAAGATGCAGCCCGAGCTGCCTGAGGACATTCGGCTCCTGCAGCGGACGATCCGCGCGTTCGTGGACGACGTGCTCGCACCTCGCTCGAAGGAGATAGAGGAGAAGGACGAGATCCCGCGCGAGCTCATCGCCAGGATGGGCGAGGTCGGATTGTTCGGCATCGGCCACGATGAGCGCTGGGGCGGACAGGGCTTTGGCAAGCTCGGCTACTGCGTCGCGGTCGAGCAGCTCGCTCGCGTCAACGCGTGCCTGTGGAACGTCGTCGGCGGATCGGCCGGCCTCTGCGGGACGGCGATCTCGGTCGGCGGACCAGACGAGGTCCGCGAGCGCTACCTGCCGCAGCTCTTCGCGGGCGAGAAGATCGGCGCCTACGCCCTCTCCGAGCCCGGTGCGGGCAGCGATGCCGGCAGCCTCAAGACCGCGGCGACGCGCCATGGCGACGAGTACGTCATTGAGGGTTTCAAGACGTTCATCACCAACGCTCCGATCGCGGACGTCTTCGTGATCTTCGCCAACGCCGCGCCGGAGAAGGGTTCGAAGGGGATCACGGCATTCGTCGTGGAGCGCGGCGCGGAAGGTCTCGAGATCGGGAAGAACGACGAGAAGATGGGACTCCATGGATCGACGACCGCTCAGCTGTATTTCAGCGGACTCCACGTGCCCGCGTCGCAGCGCGTCGGCGTCGAGGGCGAGGGATTCAAGGTCGCCCTCGGGACTCTCGACTTCGGACGGCTCGGCCTCGCCGCGCACTCCGTCGGCGCGGCGCAGCGTCTGCTCGAGGCCTCGGTGGAGCACGCCAAGGAACGAGTCCAGTTCGGCAAGCCCATCGCCGCGAATCAGGCGATCCAGTGGATGCTCGCCGACGCCGCGACGGAGATACACGCCGCGCGCCTCATGGTGTACGACGCGGCGTCGCGGGCCGACCGCGGCGAGCGCATCACCGATCGCGCCGCCATGGCCAAGCTCTTCGCGACCGAAATGCTCGGTCGCGTCGCCGACGCGGCGGTGCAGATCCACGGCGGCATGGGTTACATGCGCGAGCTCTGGATCGAGCGCGCCTACCGCGACGCTCGTATCACACGTATCTACGAAGGCACCAGCGAGATCCAGCGGATGGTCATCGCCGGTGCCCTGTTAGCGGACACCTAGGCAGCAGCGCCGGTCGCTCAGTGTGGATAACCGACCGATTTGGGTGGATAACCACCCCTGCCACTCGGAAATGAGCCCCACATTGTGGACAAACCCCCTGTACTGATTGCGCTCGCCGCGGTCGGTCTGCTCGCCGGCGCGTGGCTCATCTTCATGCTGTTCGCGTACCTACGCGCCCGGCGCCGGCTGGCCCTCGCGCGGGCCGCGCTCGATGCCGGCGACACCGATCGGGCGCGGTCACTCGTCGCGCCGCTCCTCGCGCGCTTTCCGACCATCTCGTTCGTCGACAACGCGGCCGCGGAGATCCTCTACGAGACTGGAGACCCACTCTCCGCCGCATCGCTCTGGGAGCGCGCGATGAAGCGTCTCGGTCCGCGTGAGGTCGCGCCGCGACTCGTGGCCGCGTACGCCGCGCTGAATCGCGCGGGTGACGCGCGCCGGGTCGCGGCACTCGCGCCGGATGACGGGATGGTTCGCCTGGCGCTCGTCTGGAGCGAACTCGTCGCCGTCGGCGGCGATCGCGTGCGCGCCCTCGAGCTCGTCGATGCTCTCGCCCGGGACGCGTCGCTGCGTGTGTCGGCCTCCAGCGACGCGATGGTCAGCGCGCTCGAGGCGATCGCCGCCGCGCGCCGCGGCGACGCCGTGTCGATGCGCGCGGCGCTTGCGCGGGCCGAGCGGCGAAAGGACGAGCTCGCCGCGCACGACCGTGCGTTCATCGGCTATCTCGGCGGGATCGCGCTGCGCGAAGCCGAGTCGATCGACGACGCGCGCGCGACCTTCACCATGGCCATGGACGCCGCGCCGGATTCCATCGGTGCCGCGCTGGCGCGCCGCGAGCGCAGCCACCTCCCGCAGGCATAGGTCGAGACGGTGTACACGCCGGAACAGCGCGACGCGCTGCGGACAGAGCTCCTCGCGGCGTCGCACGCGGACCCGCGCATCACCGGCGGCGCGATCACCGGCTCGGCGTCTGTCGGGCTCGAGGACCGGTGGTCCGACATCGATCTTGCCTGCCTGCGCCTCGGTCTTCCCGCGGCGCAGGGCCGCGGGATGGATGGGCTCCCGAACGACGTCACTGCGCCGCTCGAAGATGCGCTCGTCCGGCATCTGGATACCAATGAGCTCGCGGGCGTTCCGGGTCGCGCTTGCCGGTCTGCTTCGTGAGGTGCAGCGCGTGGATGAGGATCTTGCCGAGCGCCTCCGAGACGTGCTGATGGAGCTCGGCGGCTAGCGCGGCGCCCGTCAAGCGGTGCGCAGCTCCTTCAGCATCGCGAGAAAGTCCGCGACCGCGCCGACGGGCTCGCCCGCGTCGCGACGGCGTAGCGCGACGATCGGCCGGCGGATCGACGGCGCACCGAGGAGCCGCACCGGTCGAAGCGAGCGCGAGCGCAGCTCCGACGACAGCGCCATGCGCGGCAAGAGCGCGACGCCAAGCCCCTGCTGGACCATCTTCTTCGCGGCTTCCACGTTGTCGAGCTCCATCACCGATGCCGGCACCACACCCGCCTGCCGGAACAGCGCGCTCGTCAGCTCGTGATAGCTCGACGTGCGATCGAAGAGGATGAGCCGCTCCGCCGCCAGCTCGTCGATCCGCACCTTGCCGCGCGACGCGAACGGGTGCCGCGCGCTCACGACCAGCAGCATCTCGTCGTCGAGCACCGGGACGAGGTCGATCTCGTGATGGCGAATCGGTCGCCCGATGCCGATGTGGGCTTCGCGGCGCAGCACCATCTCAAGCACCTCCTCGGTGTGCCCGGTGCGCACTCCGAGCTGCACGCTCGGATGGCTTGCGCGAAACGCTTTGAGGACGGATGGAAGGACGTAGGTACTCACCGCGGGAGCGGCCGCGATGAGGATCTCGCCGGTCGCGCCGGCGCGGAGATCCGCGATCCGCTTGCGCCCCTCGGCCACGACCGCGAGCGCGCGCTCCGCGTAGGGGAGATACGCGCGCCCGGCGTCCGTGAGCTTCATGCCGCGGGGTGTGCGCGCGAAGAGCGCGACTCCCAGGTCGGTCTCCAGGGATTTGAGCCGAGCGGTCACTGCGGGCTGGGTGAGGAAGAGCGCGTCCGCCGCGCGGCTCACGTTCCCGTGGCGCGCGATCTCGATGAAGCTTTCAAGATGCCCCACGAGCATCGGGGCTTCGGGCATATCAGCGAGATTTATAGCACACATCAGCGCAATTCATTGGACTGATGGCCGCTCTGGCACGGAGAGTGCCCTGATCAGGGGCATGGCTACACGAAAGATGTCCCCAACGGAGGTCGACATGACCGAGCTCGAGGAGCGCATCGAACAGGAGCGCGAGCGCACGGCCGTAATGCAGCGGCAGCTCGAATGCGAGTGCCCCGACAGCTGCACGATCGATCATGACAACTGAGACCGCGCCAGCCAAGCTGGCGCCCACCCCACTGCTCCCGGACGGCTTCACGGTGCCGGCGTCGCGCTGGGAGGATCCGGCGACCCGGCTGCGCCGGCTGCTGGAGACCGAACCATTCGTGTTCGGGCCCGGCGTGTACGACCCGCACGGCGCGGAGCTCGCCATGTACTACGGCTTCAAGTCCATCTACTTCAGCGGATACTCGTTCGCGATCGGCCATCTCGGCACGACGGACATGGACCTGTACAGCGGCCCCGAGATCGCCGATGGCGCTCGGCGCACGGTCTCGGCCCTGCGGAAGTTCCAGCTGACGATGGCGCTCGGAGAGCCCGAAAAGGGCGTAGCTCCGAAACATCTCGAGATACCGCCGGTCGTGGTCGACATGGACGGCGGCTACGGCAACCTCTTCAACGTCCAGCGCACCGCCGAGCTCTACGTCAACGCGGGCGCCGCCGCGGCGCACATCGAAGATCAGGTCCTGCCCAAGCGCTGCGGCCATATCGCCGGCAAGGCACTCATCAGCGCGGACGAGATGATCGGCAAGCTGCGCATGGCGCGCGCCGTGGCCGAGGATCTCGGGCGTAAGGACTTCGTCGTCATCGCGCGCACCGATGCCGTCTCGGCCGTCGACGCACCCGAGTCGAAGCGTGGGCTCGACCTCGCGATCGACCGCGCGCTGCGCTACCTCGACAGCGGTGCGCCGGATCTGGTTTGGTGCGAGTTCCCGACGAGCGATCGCGGGCCGACGGAGCGCTTCGTGGACCAGGTGGGTCGCCGCTTCCCGAAGGCACGCTTTGCCTACAACTGGTCGTCATCGTTCAAATGGTTCAACGACCCCGACCCGATCAGCTTCGCCGAGCTGGGGGAGCTGGGATACAAGTTCCTCTTCATCACGCTGGCCGAGCAGCACTCGATGGGGTACGGCTTCGCGAAGCTGCTCCAGGATCTGCGCGAGCGCGAGCAGGACGCCTACGTGGACCTGCAGCGCAAGGAGTGGCAGGTCGGCGACGACATCCCGACCCGCAGCCATCACCTCTTCACGGGGGTCCCGTATCACCAGGTGCTGGGCCAGACGATGGGCGCGTCGCGGCTCGGTTCGAACTTCGACGAGAAGCTGGGGGAGAAGGCCGTATGAGCGAGATCGACTCGGCGGAAGAGCGACAAGTCGAGCAGATCGAAGAGGCTGTGTCGGATGCCTCGTGGCTCGCGGAGCAGGTGAGACTTCTCGATCTCGAGGAGGGGTTTGCCGCCTAGGGCGCGCTCCGTCAAGCCCATGCCGTTCATCGGAGCGGGTGCCGGCGTTGCTCCGCGTCAGGGGTTTTCGCTTCCGTTTTCGCGCGAGTGACGGCGGCGAACCGCCTCATGTGCACGTCGATGGCAACGGCGGCAGCGCGAAGCTGTGGCTCGTACCGAAGGTTCGGATCGAGAGGTCGCGCAAGTACAGTAGAGAGCAGATTGGTGAAATCAGTCGCATCGCGGGAGAGAACCGTCAAGCGTGGCTCGAAAGCTGGTCGCGCTTCTTCGGGCGGTAAACGCTTGGCGCTTGCCGTGGCCGTGCGCTGCGAGGACAGACGTTTCTACGTCACTTTCGACGACGGTCGCGTTCTCAGCGCACCACTTACAAGGCGCCTCCGCGAGGCCACACCGGCGCAGCGCCGGAATTGCGTAGTGACCGACTTCGGCACTGGCCTGCGCTGGGAGGACGCCGATGAAGACATCGGCGTGAACTACGTGCTCGGTGTGACGGAGGACGAACTCGAGGAGTTCGCGGGCTTCACCAAGGGGATGCCTGCGCGTTAGAGCTACATCCCCGAGTCGGGCGGCTCCTCGTATTCGGACTCTTCCCAGCCCTCGGCCGATTCGAGCTCCTCCGCGTAGCGCTCAGGCTCGAGCCCGAGGCTCTCGATCACCGCGACGAGACCGTTGCGCTGCTCCGGCGGCGTGGTGCGGATCCAGCCGCGGATGACGTCGTCCACCTCGACGCTCGATGCGCCGCGCTCGGACGCGACGGCCTCCGTCTCCTCGCGCGCCGCCCCGCTCGCGAGGTCGCGCAGCGTTTCCGGCACCATGCGGACGAGCGCGACCAGCACGCCCTCGGCCGCGTCGTCCCAATTCATCCGATCGCGTCGATGCCCGTCGCGAACCGGCCGATGATCAGCTTCTGGATCTGCGTCGTCCCCTCGTAGAGGCGGTTCACACGCGCGTCGCGCCAGAGGCGCTCGACCGGGAACTCGTCGGAGAAGCCGTAGCCGCCGTGGATCTGGATCGCGTTGTCGCAGGCGCGCTGCGCGATCTCGCCGGCATAGAGCTTCGCGATGCTCGTCTCGCGCGTGCTCGGCACGCCCTTGTTCTTCAGATGTCCCGCGCGCCACACGAGGAGCCGCGCGGCCTCCGTCTCCACGACCATGTCGGCGATGAGCTCCTGCACGAGCTGGTGGGCCGCGATGGGCTTGCCGAACGCCTTGCGCTGCGTCGCGTACGCGACCGACGCGTCGATCGCGGCCTGCGCTTGACCGACCGCGCCCGCCGCCACCGAATAGCGGCCCGAGTCGAGTGCGGCCATCGCGATCTTGAATCCCTCGCCGACGTCACCCAGGCGCGCGCTGTCCGGCACGCGCACGTCGTCCAGAATCAGTTCGCTGGAGTCGGACGAGCGCAGACCGAGCTTGCCATGCAGACCCTGGCTCCCGTAGGGACTCGCGTCGCGGTCGATGAGGAACGCGGTGATGCCCTTGTGGCCCTTCGACGGGTCGGCGTTCGCGAACACCAGCGCGAGCTTCGAGACCGAGCCATTCGAGATCCACATCTTGCGCCCGTTGATCAGCCAGTCCTTGCCGTCGCGCTTGGCGGTCGCCTGCAGGCGCGTCGCGTCGCTGCCGACCGCTGGCTCGGTGAGCCCGAAGCATCCGATGACTTCACCGCTGCAGAGCCGCGGCAGCCACGCGCGCTTCTGCTCCTCGGTGCCGAACTTGAGGATCGTCATCTCCACCAGCGAGATCTGGACCGAGAGCGTCGTGCGCACCGACGAATCCGCGCGTCCGATCTCCTCGGTGATGATCGCGTGCGCGATGAAGTCGACGCCCATCCCGCCGTACTCCTCCGGAACCGGACCGCCGAGGAGTCCGAGCGGGGCCATCTTCTTCAGGACGTCATGGGGGAAGCGCTCCGCCCGGTCGCGCTCGCGGGCGCCGGGAGCGATCTCCTTGTCCGCGAAGTCCCTCGCGAGCTTGCGAATCTGCTCCTGCTCGGGAGTGAGGTCGAAGTCCATGGTGCGAGCCTAGCGCGCAGGGCAGACTCTGCGTTTGTGACGGTGCGCCGCGCGACGAAGATCGAGAGCGAAGAGATCGCGCGCGTGTTGCGTGCGGCCTTCGCGGACGTCGAGCGCCTGTACATCCCCGCGGCATTTGACGCCACCACGCCGGGTGTGGAGGCCATCCGCGAGCGCTTCGCGGAGGGACCATCGTGGGTCGCCCTCGACGGCGGACACATTGTTGGCACAGTTGGCGCGGTCCAACGCAAGGCTGGCCTCTACGTTCGCAGTATGGCCGTGCTCCCTGAGGCCCGCGGCCGCGGCGTCGCGCGAGCGCTGATGGCCGAGCTCGAGCGCTTCGCCAGGGGGACGCGCGCGCCGCGGATGTACCTGAGCACGACGCCGTTCCTGTACTCGGCGATCCGGCTATACGAGTCGATCGGGTTCCGCCGGACCAACGACCCGCCACACGATCTCTTCGGAACGCCGTTGTTCACGATGGCGAAGGAGCTTCGTCCGAGCCGCGCGATGGTCGGGAAGGCCGCACCGTGATCCGCGGCATCCTCTTCGATCTCGACAACACGCTGGTCATGGAGGACGAGGCGACCGAACGCGCGCTGCGGCATGCGTGCGACCTCGCGGCGAAGCGCGCCGGCGTCGATGCC
>Ga0137375_10004613_pt1 | contig 16456 bp, 10 predicted proteins | sample SagtaG_24_FD_104936 | JGI IMG/M metagenome (GOLD analysis project Ga0137375, IMG submission 104936) | Vadose zone soil microbial communities from Sagehorn Ranch, Mendocino, California, USA - Sage1_R_113_16 metaG | ecosystem: Environmental > Terrestrial > Soil > Vadose zone | place: USA...
ATCAGTATCTGAAGCGTTCATGATGCCCCTCTATCCTGGGAGATCATCAGCAATGTGCCGTATTCTACCACGTTGCGAGATCAGAATTGAGGCGGGTGATGATAGGCTACCGTCCAACGGTTTGCGCGTTAGCTGCGCCGCACCGCTAGATCGGGAACGCAGTCGGGCCGCTTCCACCTTTCAAAAACGCCCCGATCTCGGGGCCGCGCAGCGGCGTCAGCTACACGCGCGGGTTGGGCCGAAGGCTTTGACGCTAGAGCCGTTCTCGCTGGTTCATCCACTCTGCAATAATTGCGACCGATGTTTGATATTCCTTGGCGGCGGTTTCGAGACTTCCGCCCCGCTCGCTGAACTCGTGGGCGATGAATATCGTTCGCAATGCCGCGCGTACAAGCAGTTGGTCAAACTCCTGCACCTGCGCAAAGGCGCGCAGGATGCTCATATCACCGCGATAGGGGCCGAGCCAATAGGCCAGCACCGCCAAGGCAAATTCGGGCGGGTGCCAGTAGGGGGTCAAATCAATAATTGCCGGTGGTACTCCTGGCGCGACCAGAATGTTTTCCTCGTTCAGATCACCATGAATGAGTTGTGCCCTGAGCGGAGCAATCGGCTGGCGTAAGCGCAGAAGCTCGCTCACCAAGGGGACCAAGTGTGGATCAATCGCATCTGGCGGAGTATCCCACGCTGCTTGATCGGCACGATCATAGGGCGTGTCGCGAGTGGCGAGGTAGGCTGGATAAGGCTGTTGCGCAAGAGCATGATGAAAAGCACGGATCGCCGCAATCACTGATGGTACATCCTCCTTGCTTGCGGGACGGCCGGCCACAAAGGTCCAGGCACTCCAACCACTCGGCGAAATCCAGCCACCCTGCTTGGCGCGGAGCGGCGCAGTGCGGTGGCTGGTCGGGATGGCGACGTTGACATCGACGATCTCATCGATCGTCGCGGCTACGCCGGGGAAGTCCAGCGGGCGCGCGAATGCCACCTTGAGGATTGTGCCGGCCAGCTGGATCGCCGGCAGGTCGGGGTGGCGCGAGACCTGCGGCGGCTCGGCGACCACCCCCTCCAGCCAGACCGCGCTGCTGGCCCGGCGCTCGTCCGTGTTTGGCGTGCGCACCAGGCTCACGCGCAATTGTAGCTCGCGGGTCGGCCTCCCGCGATCTGAGCGGTTGCGCGCATCCAGCCGGTCGGTGGCGAAGCGCCCGTCGAAGGTCTGCCGAAGCGGGAGGCTGCCCTCGATCGCCAGCATGGTCTCGGCGGCCGCGCTGTCCAGCAGCTCGATGCCCAGCACATCCGGACTGAGCTCGATCGGCAGCGCGAACATGCCGCCGTATGGCGAGCCGACTTGCAAGATCAGGTTTTCCCAGCGACCGCCCACGCCGCGTGTGCGCCCCTCTTTGCGGGTGGTCTCGATCAGTATGGGGCGCCCACGCTCCTTGTCGCGGTTGGCGTTCCGGTCGCGCACCATCATGGTGTCGAGCATGCCGACGACGACGTGGTTGCTGAACAAGACATTTTCGGTTGTCATAGTAGTGTGTGCTCCTGTTTGGATTGTGATACGGTTCTACAATGCATTCGCTGCGCTCGCGCGCAGCCTTTGCTCGATGCTGATGATCCAGCGCGAGTCCATGCTTGGTGGCTATCCAGTGTCAGCCGATCCTCCGTGTACGGCCTATGCCGCGTCGATTCTTGTCTTCGTCTCCGCTGTGGTGCTATCATCGACACACGACCGTGCCGGCGCCGTGTGGTTGATTCCGTTTTGAGGTGCCGGCCTCGTCGTTCCACTGCCTCATCCTCTGTCTGTGCGCACTCACGTCGCCACCCACTCCTCTCCACAACACCAGGCCTCTGATCGTTCCCCCGTCGCTCGCTCTATCGTTCGCTTCGGCGCTGGATCCCCGCTCGCTTCAGACTCGCTCGATCATGTCTCCGTTCATCGATTCCAGCAGCAGAACTCCGATCTGCGTCCATCCGCTGATGCTGTCTTCCCTCGGCCAGATGACTGCTCCGTATTGATTCACGCGACGCTCTCTGCCTCCTGATCAACCCCACCCATTTCTTTCGACATCCATTCCTACAACACGACAGACACTGAATACGTAGCGGTAAGAACATCTATTGCGCGCGCGCTGTGACCCGTCCTGAAGCCCCAAACCGCGATCCTGCTGGAAGGCCTGCGGAAGGCTCACGGAATGCCCCTGGAAGTCCGCTGGAAGCTTCGAGTGAAGGGCGTGCGGCAGCATAAAAAGAAGCCGCCTCCGAAGCATCGGCCAGTCGCGCAGCAGCGTGCTATTCGTCCGTGCGCGCTGTTCCCGCCGCTCCGGCTGCGCCGTTTTTCCGCGCTTGCGCCCGCCGCGCCCGCTCGTTGCCGCCGGCCTGTCCATGTTCCTGTTGGGCGGTTCGCTGCCAGTTCAGCGCCACCTCACCCTGCCGCCACGCTTCACGGCTGAGGGTTGGGAAGAACTGCACGCGCCCCTGCCGATCCACCACCATATTGGTGAGGAGTGAAAATGCTTCACTGTTCGTTAGCGTCAGATATTTGCCCCACAGCACACCATCGCGGCTGTTGGCGCTGATTGGCGTGGCCGCGACGCCCCAGCCACTTGGCCAGAGATCTTGAAACTCGCGCGCGATCTGCGCTGCTCGGCGCGCCGTCTGTACCAGAAACACCGGCAAGACTGGCCCGCCGAGGGTGACACTGTAGATCCCGGCCGTGTGCAGATCGCGGTACTTCTCGGCTTTTTCCATCATCACCTTGAGTTTTTCAGTACTCTATCCACCTCTAGCGCAAAACGGAGATCGATCTCGCCTGGTTGGAGAAGCGTGCCATCGAAGAACGGCAGGCCCACTACATGCTCGATGGCGCGTGGGTGATCGGGACTCAGCCGAAGAATCACCAGCGCGTCGATGCGCTGACTTCGTTCGGGATAAAACTCGGTCTGGACGTAGATTCTGCGGCAGTAGCGATTGCGCACGGCCGCCATGATCACATTCAAGCACCACCATGAGACCTGGAGATCATGCGCCAGGGTGCGCAGGTCGGGCTTGCGCCCCTTGGAATCGCGGCTGACCAGACGCTCGAAGGTGCGAGGATCATGCTCGATTTCCAGGGTGCTCAGTAACTCCTTGCCTTGATTCGTCAGCCCATAGGCAAAGGCGCCCTGCCGGCGGACTTTGCGATGCTCGGCGGCGTGATTTGCCGCGACCAGACGCGTCTGCACGCGCCAGATCAGATCGTCGTCGAGTAGGTATTTGAGTCGGCCCTGGACACCGCGCATCGTATAGGCGGGGTAGACCGCGTGCCAGATTTGTTGCAGAGTCAGCAGATCGAGTCGCCCCAGGAGGCGCAGCACCTGAATCTCCAGGCCGTCCAGCAGCGGCAACGCGGCTGGGATGGTCACACCGAATCGATCGGTGAGCGCATCCGGCACAATGGCTGGTGTACGCGCGGATGCTTTGCTCTGGTCGTGGGTCATCGCTGGTGTCTCCTATGCCGCCTGCTGGTCGTCATCGGCGGTCGAGAGCGCATCAAAGCCCGCTGCAATATCGTCCTTCGCGCGCCGCCGCCCGCGTGTCTCCATCACCTCGGCGGCGCGCTTGGCATCCGCCACCTGGGGCACGGCGATAACTGTCCCTGGCTGCGGCTGGGCATCGGTGACAAAGCCGATCGGCACGATCGTCTCGGACGCGGCCTGCGCCGGCGCGGAGACGATAGTGTCTCCCTGCACGGTCTGGATCACGAAATGCGCCGGCGTGCCACCGCTCTGCGGCCGTCTACCTCTCCCAGCGTGCTGGTTGTCCACTCCTCGGCCATCGCCCGGCTCGATCTGCCGCCGAATGCGCGCGTACTCGGCTGCCGCCAGGATGCGTGGCGTCGCGATCAGCAGCCGCGAGAGCCACTGTTGCCGGTCGAGTCGCTGCTGTCGCGCGCGCTTCGTCGCCTGCACGTTCGGATCGGGGTCGGTGATCGATGTGTCGATGGCGATGCAGCCGGGGTGATCGAGGATATACTGCCGATGGTCGGAGCGGATCGCGGCCCAGCGATCAAGCACATACTGCCAATCCTCGTCGCTGTACTCGGCCAGCGACTGCACGATATTCGCCGCCGCGCGTGCGTGTGATAGATGATTTTTAGGAGCTCGGCGTCCGTCGCCGGGTCGGGCGAGTTCAGCGGCACGCGCATCTGCCAGTCCTCGTCGGTGCCAACCGTCGCCGCGATGGGCAGCGGCTGGGGCCAGGGCAAGACCGCCATCGAGAAAAGGCCGGTGCGCTCGCCGTCGCACTGCAGCACCGCATATTGATGTTCGTTTGCATCCTGTCCGGCGATGTCGTTGGCCGTGATGCCGCTGGCGGCGTAGAGTTTGGCGTAGGTCGAGGCATCCGGCTCCTGGGTGCGCAGCATGAGGCGCGAGCCGCTGTTGGTCAGCATTTCATCCTTGAGCAGGCCGAGCTGGTCGAGCGTCTGGTGGGCGTCGATGCCGGCGATGCCCAGGCCGCGCAGCTGCGTGATCGCGTTCTGGATGTCGGTGCTGTCGCCGTCTTTGCCGATAAAGACCTGCAACTCATCGATGATCAGCGGATAGGTGTGGCGGGTCTGGTCGGTGCCGGGCCGCGCAAATGCCGCGCGTACGAACTGTTGCAACAGCAGCATGCCCACCGCGCTGGCCAGATCGCCTAGCGTCACATGCGGCAGCGGCGCGAGCACGATCTGCTGGCCTTCAATCGCATCGAGCAGGTTGAGCCGCGAGGCCGGCTGGCTGACCATATAGCGAGTTGTTTCGGTCGTCAGCAGCTGGCTAAACCGGCGCAGCAGCGCATGCAGCGAGGTGCGCTGCTGCTCACCCTGGCTGGGGAAGGTCACCGTCCAGAACGTTAGCACATCTGGGTTCGTGCAGCGTGGCAGCAGCTGCTCGCGGTACGACTCGTCGAGCAGGCACTGCTTGACGTGCGCCAGGGTCGGCTGCGACTCGCCTTCAAGCACGAGCAGGGTCGCCATCTGCACGAACTCTTTCATCGCCGGTGCCTTGCCCCAGGTGGCCGGGTCAAGGCGTGCGAAGATCGCCATGATTTGCCCCAGTGCCTGATCTTTTGCGCCGGGCCGTTGCAGATCGATGCCCGCGAGGGGGTTTAAGCCGACCGGCCAGTCGGTGTCGAGGATGTCGAAGATGATGAGGCGGTGCTCCTCCTCCAATGGGATAGACTGCCGCACGGTGGCGGCCAAACTGCCACCCTGGTCGTCGCCCTTGCCGTCGAGCAGGATGAAGCCGTGCGGGATGCACTGCGCACAGATGTTCGCGAGCGCGCGCGACTTGCCTGCGCCCATGCCGGCGGTGATGTGCATGGGCGGGCGGATGTCACGGAGCGTCGGCCCGACTGGCCCGACCGTGCCGTCGGCGCGCTTGGCCATGCCGACCATAATCCGGTCGCCTCTGCCTGGCACAATGTAGGCCTGCGGTGGCGCGGGGAGGATTTTGCACGGCAGCCAGCGGATCAGGCTGCCGAGGCTGCCGGCGGGCGGGTGCCACAGGCCGGCGAGCTCTAGCGAGGTCAGGATGTCGGGCTGCCGCCAGGTGCGGATGGGCAGCAGCAGCTCAGGCGGCGGGGCGAAGCGTGGTGCGCGGACGGCGAGTGCGAGCGGCGGCGTGGTCGTGGTAAGCATGGCCTGGCCTGCGCCGATCTGCGCCAACGCTTGCAGATGGTGACTCATGCCCTGGTGGTACGCGCCCAGCACCTGCGCGATCTCGTCGAGCGCCGCTTCAACCCGCACCGATGCGTCGACACCCGTGGCCGCAGCCACGATACGGATACTCGTCTCGAACGGGGCCGCGTCCAGTTTGGCCTCGATCCGTTTGGCATCCTCGCTTAGCGCGTAGTCGGCTTTGGCCTCCAGCTTGAGCTTGAGCGTCATCGCGTTGCCGCGCCAGCCCCAATGCAGTGCCCAGCGCTTGGCGGGCCGTACGATGATCTGGGCCTCGGTGCGCAGGGTGCCGCGTGGAGCCAGCGCGGCGGCGAGCGGGCCGAGCAGATCCGACCCCGCGATGTCGTCGACGAAGCGCAGTGGGTAGTGCGCGGGGAGGCGCAGCCCGTACTCGCGCCAGCCAATCGTGATGCCTGGACGCAGTGCCGCACGCAGTGGGTCGGGCGCCTCGTCGAGCTGCGCGCCGATCACTTGCCCCTGGATGATCGCGCGGATGGCGTTGGCCAGCTCCGCGCGCCGCTGGCTGCGGCGATCGGCGACGACCACGCCCAGCTCAATCGGGCGATCGGGGATACCACTCAGGGTGAGCGCGACCCATGGCGCGGTGCCGGCGTGGCGGTCGCTGCGCGTGCTTTGTGGCAGCGCTTGCTGGAGTGCGCGGTAAAACTGGTCGTCACTCGGCGTGCTTGTCCCGCCCATGCGCCCGGAAGCCGGACTGACGCTCGGTAGCGGGGCGCGCAGAAGTAGATAGGTGATCGAGGTGCGCGGCAGATTGCGCTGCTGCCGCGCCATCCCCCAGGCGGCCAACAACGCCTCGCCCAGCATCAGGCAGACGCCGAAGATGCCAAGTTTCCCCAGGCCGGCGATGATGCGGGGCGACAAGACAGCCTGGGCGATCGATGCAATACCGGGCGCGATACCATCGCGCTGAACGGGTGACTCCTGGCGATTTATCGTAGTTCCACTCGGTGCAGGGTGCGCGCCGAGCAGGCCGCCGAATAGGAGTCCCCCATCATGACTGGTGGCGGACGTGTGCTGCGTATTCGCCCAGGCCAGGATGGCCGGACTGGCGAAGAACAGTATCAGAATAGCGATACTAAGCGCGCGTGTGCTCCAGAGCAGCAGTGCCGGCTGGGGGATGCGTGCGCCTTTGGGCAGGGGCGTCGTGCGGGCTGTGGCGGGGGCACGTTTGGCGGATGTCGGACGTGCGGCCATCCCTAATTCCTCCCCTCATGGGACGCCGCCCACAGAGCGACGACCGTACCCTTGTCCGGGCACGGGGTGGCGTTCAGGCGCGCGGCGATCGCGGCGAGATTGGTCGTGATGAGCGCGCGCGGATGGCGCAGCCGTCCTGGCTTGGTCGGCTCGACGAGCACTCCCGCCTGATCAAACCAGGCAAGCAGAATCTCGGCCAGCTCCTTGGCCTGGGCGCGCGGGATGCCGGCGAACACCTCGACGAGTCGATTTTTCGTCACGCCCTGCTCACCTGGCAGGCCGGCGACAATTGCGGGCGCGGCGACCACGCGGCTCATGAGATCGGCCATCGCGACGCGACCAAGCGGGGCCGGGCCGATCGGCCAACCGTTCTCCGGCTCGTGCATCAGCGGCGGATCGGATGGGCGATCCGGTACCACGTCGGATGACTCTAGTGTGGCTAGGCTGGAGCGTGGCACGAATGCCGACACAGATGGCGCGCTGGCGTCGCCGGTCGCGCGGGTGCTGCGGAACAGCTCGGCGCGCGGGCTGAGAGGTGCCACATCAGTGTACGGTGTGTGGTCGTCCAAGAATGCCGGCGCGGATGTATCGTGCATGACGATCGGCGCGGGTGTGTTGGTCGCTATCAGTACCGGGTCGTTCGCCACAACTGGCATTGGTGGCACGAGCACTGGCTCGGAGCGGTCAGTCACGATTGCGATGGCGCTGTCTGCTTCCATTGGCGCGGCTTCGTCGGCCAGGCTCGGCACGAGCGGCTCCACGCGCTCGGCGTCCATGAGCGCCTGTCGGCGCCTGGTCATGGTGTCGGCGATCCGGCGTCTGTGTTCGGCGGCATCATGCTCCGGTTGGATAGCCTCTGAATCATGCAGAACCTGGGCGGGTATATGTGCGGCAACGCTCGGCTCGGGCGCATCCCAGAGCACTGGCGGCAGATCCGTCATATGCTGCCGCAGCGGCGTCAGCGCCTGGACAATCGCCACCTCGTCCAGAGTGATCGCGCGTCCTTCGATGCGCGTGCCGTGCGCGACCAGGCGGGCTGCTCCGCGCTTCGGCCATGCTCCCTGTCCAGGAAGCAGCGTTGTTGGCCCCGACCCACCACTCATGAGCAGCGCGGGCAGCTGCGCATATAGCTCGCAGCCGGCGCTGCGTGGGCACGTTTGCACGATCAGCAGATGCAGTGGCGTAGCCGATCGCGCCTGCAGCCATGCCGCGAGCTCGATGAGCCGATTCAGCTGGTCGTCATCCGGCTCGACTACCACCAGGAGCAGCGGGCGCACCGCGCGCGCCGCGCCGCGCCGAATGGACTGTGCCAGCATCTCGATCGTGCCGTACGGTGTGTCGGGCAACGCAACCAGGTGAGCCACATCGCGATAGAGCGACGCGATCTCGCCGTGATCGAGGATTGCCAGCGCCAGCTCTGCGGGTGACTGTGTATAAAGGAGGCTGCCAAGCATTGCGTGCAGCGCGCCGAGGGCCTCACCACCATAGATGCCCAGGTGTCGCCAGTTGCGCAGCGGAAAGAAGCGCATGGTCTTGCCGCTCCGACCGTGCGTGAGCACCGGCACGATCAACGGTGCGTCGCTCGTTGTGGGTGCGCTGGTGCGCTCCATGATCAGTTCCAAATGGTCGCGCCGCCAGGTCGCGCGCCAGGCTGGATGTCGTGCGACGATCAGGTCGGGCAGGTGATTGATCAGCTGCTCTTCGCCAGGATGCCCATCGAGCGTGATCAGCACCGGCCGATTTCCTGCAACCGTTGCCGTGTCAATTGCCAGGATCGTGCTCTGGATGGTCTGATCTGTCCACAGGGTCGCCAATGCCGTTGCAGCAGCCAGCGCACGGTCTTCGGCAGTCCAGGCGGTGGTGCTATCGCTGGAAGCTGCCGATTTCGATGCCTTGGTCTTTGGCAGTTCGCCTGTCTCAATAGTGAGTGTCTCAGAACCTTCATTCTCTCGCGCCGTCTCGATCCGGGCATCTGCGCGATCAGCCACCGTCCTTCAGGGGCGAAACGTAGCAACGCCAGTGGCATCGAGATGGGAAACGTCGACATGGTGCTGGCCCTCCAGCCACGCACGGTGATTGTGCCAATGGATTGGTCGCCGAAGTTTGTATGTGTATTCGGGTGATACAGCGCCTCGTGCAACTGGCTGCCAACATGCACCTGGTCGGCTAGCCCGGCGTAGGCATCCAGGGTGGCCAATCGTTCGACATTGTGCGCGCTGATGGCAATAGTTTGGCCCGGCTGTGACAGCGGCGTTGGCTCGGCACTCGTCCGATGGCTGTCCGGTGGCTCAGATGACAGAGCCTGCACGCTGCGCACGCGCCACGCTCCATCGGCCCACCAGACCTGATCAACGTGCATGCCGGGCGCAGCTGGTGGAATCGTACGCTCGCGCGGTGCGGGGAGGCCGGCCGGGAGGGTCAGGGTGAGCGTCTCGCTCGCATGCAGCGCAACATCGGCCCAACTACGCCGTCCATCAGGCAGGGTTGCCAGGATCTGATGCGTACCCGCATAGATTGGCCGTGGCCAAGGGCGCCCATCGACCAGAACCGACGCTCCTGGCGTGGCGCTGATCGTCAGTTCCGTGCGTCCCTGCCAAAATGGCGGAATGAGGCCGCTGGCCAGGCCGCTGACGAGCAACAGTGCGAATAGGGCAGCGAGCGCTCGGTAGCGCCAGGGATAGATTAGGCGCGCGAGGAGCGTCCATATTGATACGGTAGCCCGCGACGCGCATCAGTTGCTCCGTTGGTGATAAGCGTGTGAACCCATAGTCATGTGCCTCATGATCTTCATGCGCGGCTCGCTTCAGTCTGGTCGATCACGCTGCATGCCCAGAGCATGCGTGCGCGTGGGCTGTAGGTAATGCTGTGGCGTTCACCGGGGCGCACCACGATAAGCAGTTCTGGTGTCGCAGCGCGCAGTCGGCCAATCTGCACACCGCAGAGGGTATGAGGAGCGGTCAGGAGCGATTGCGCTTTATCGAGAGTCTCAGTCGCCTGGATAGCGCTGCCGAACAACGCCTCCTGGAGCAACGCCAGGCCGAACAGGAGCACCCATACCTCTGCAACATCCACCAGTGCGACCGCGGTGCCGACGACCAGCGCCATCAGCACCCCTGATGTGGCAGGAACCAGCCAATCGATCGCCAGTGGGCCATAGATGCAGCTGAAGGAGACCAGGATTCCTCCAAGACCGATCCAGCTGCTCGCATGCACGAGGAGTCTGCGCCGCTGTGCACGAGCGAGCGGCACCATACGCTGGGTGGTCGTTGTGGGGCTACTATGGCGCTGTTCTTCCACGATCTGAGTTGCTCCAAGGTCATAAGGACAACAAAAAACGACTCCGACTTGACGCCACAAAGGGCTTCAAGCGGAGTCGCAACTCGCCTGTGCAGGGGCTTCACCCGCCCCGCGAGGGATTCATTGTATGCTGCTATCTACATGGTGTCGCTTATCGCCGCCAACACGGCCTGAATTTGGCGGCTCGGGTGATGTTGCGCGATGCGCCGCAGATATTTGGTGAGCGCGTCAGCCTTCGTGAGCGGAATCGAGACGCTTGCTTCAGCGCGAGCCGGATCGGTGGCTTGTACAAATGATAGGAGCGCTGCGGATTGCTGCTGAGCCATGATGACCCAGGGCGTATTGGCAAGCGGCGGAACCGGCGCTGCCAGAGCCTCGGCCATGTGCTCTGGAACCGCTGATATTGGAGTCATATGCTTGATGACTGGCATGACGCAGCCCAGATCGAGCAGTACCGGCAGCATAGCTTGGTCAGCAATGAACGGCATAATTGGGACACGTGGCGCGAGCGCACGGATCTGCGCAGCTGCCAGGCGACCATCAAGGATCGGCATGCAAACATCCAACACAACCAGGTGCAGATTGGCGGTGTGCTGCTCGACCAGCGCGAGCGCCGCCATGCCATTCTTGACTAACACCACCTGGTGATCGGGAAATGATCTGGCGGCCAGTCGTCGGAGCGTTGGGCCAATATGTGGGTCGTCCTCGACGATCAGAATCAGCGGTCGCGTCGTAAACGGCGCAGTTGGATTATCATTATTGGCTGGCACCGCGCGGTGTGATCCTCAAGAGCACGTCTCGATCATGCTTGGCAATAGGCAAGTCGCGCCGAAAATCGACGGCTATGCACGTGGATTATACGCCCGTTGTTTATGAAAAAGAAGATAACTGATTGTCCCGCTTTCGCGCGCCGAAAGAGCTAAGATGCGCTGGGACTAACGGATACGGAGCACTATTCGTGGTGGCTGCTTGATTGGCAAGCGGCGGGCGTGGAAGTTGTACGCAACATCGCAGGTATGCGGCTCAGCCTTACTTGCTGATTGGTAGTATCGCTTTGCACACAGATTGAGCAGAGAAAGCCGGTAGCCTGAGCTGTAAGAACGGCCTTTATGTATTGTTCCTGAGAGATCCTGTGATCGGAGGTGCCAACTTTGGGATTCTGAATGTGCTGCGGTGGGCATATGGTGATGCGCACGCAGTAGCCTCTGATCAGAGGCTGCTGCAGTCAAGTTCTAACAGCTGCGTTCGTCTATAAGCACCACGATGCGCGAGCCAGCACGACAGCTCGTGTTCCATAATGTGCGCTATGATCGATCAGGAGGGCACCCGTTTGAGCATCGCCGATCGGGCACATACGTGATACGTTCAGGCCAGTTCTACCGAGCTTGCTCTCTTCCATCGCTTCCACTCGTTTTGCACGCCCCTTTGCTCAATTCTCATCGTTATGAGAGCTCCGCATACGGAGGTTCGGCCGGCACCCGGCCATTGTATGCTCGGGCGGCAATGAGGTGCGCAGCAATCGGCGCAACCCCTTCTTGCAAGAACGCGAAGGCGCGGGCTTCAATCGCCTCATCTTCTACCGTCACGCGGGCATGCTGGCGCACGTGCTCACCCCACGAGACGGCAACGAAGGTTTCCAGGTAGCGGTCGGGATCGGCGAGGTCACGAAAGATACCCCAGCTTACGGCCCCTTCCCGGCGGCGGAAGATACGCATCTCGTCCATCGCCTCCAAGAAATCGCTTGTCCGTTCGGCAGGGACCCGGTACTCGACTGTGATCAGCACCGGCCCGTCCGCCGGGTCAGGGATTATCACCAGCGTGGGATCAGGCCAGTGCATTGAGGGCGACAGGTCGATCCGCTGGACCGCGTGCAGCGGCCAGCGCCACCGAGCCGCCAGCCCACCGACCAGGGCCAACGCGGCAACGGAAAGCGCGGTGGGATTGCCAAATCGTTCGGCCAGCGCGCCCCACCCGAAGCTGCCCGCGGCCATCAGGCCCTGGAACACCAGCAGGTAGATGCCGAGGGATCGCGCGCGCACCCAGGCCGGGGTGGCGCTCTGCGCGGCAGAGGTCAGGCTGGACATCATCGCTATCCAGGCCACCCCGCCCGCCATCATACACACCACCAGCAGCGGCACGACGCGAAGGTAGGCGAGGGCCAGCGTGGTTCCGGCGAACACGAGCGTTGCCGTCGCGGTCAACGTGTCAACCGGCAGCGAGCGCCGCAGGCGCGGCAGGAGCAGCGCACCACCCACAGCGCCCAAACCAAGACTGCCCAGGATGATCCCATAGCCGGTTGCATCAAGACTCAGGTCGTGCCGCGCCACGGCGGGAAGCAAAGCCCACAGGGCGCTCGCGCCGAAGCTGAAGACGCCAATGCGCACGAGGACGGTCTGCAAGGCGGGCGCATGGCGCACGTAGCGCAGACCTGCGGCGGTAGCCCCGAGCATAGCTTCGGGAGGAATATCGCTCGGGGTGTGGGTACGCCGCCAGCGGTAGATGACTACCAAGATGCCGAGAAAAGACGCGGCATTCAGCAGGAAGACGGCTCCCGGGCCGGCGGCGGCGACCACCAAGCCGCCGAGCGCCGGCCCGACCGCGCGGGCCACGTTGATGCCCATGGCGTCCAGCGCCACCGCAGGTGCAATCGCCTCCCGTTCAACCAGATCGGGAATAATCGCCTGCCAGGCCGGGCCACTGAGCGCAGCCCCGATCCCCAGCAGGAATGTCAGCGCGAGCAAGGACCAGGTCGACACAAGGCCGAGCCAGGTGAGCACGCCCAGCACAAGGGCTGCCAGGAGCATCCACGCCTGCGTGACGAGCAAGAGCTTCCGCCGATCGACGACGTCGGCAAGCGTGCCCGCCGGGAGTCCGACCAGGAAGACGGGCAGGCTCGTGGCCGTCTGCATGAGTGCGACCAACAGCGGCGACGGCGTCAGCGATGTCATCAGCCAGGCGGCGCCGACGCTCTGCATCCAGGTGCCGATGTTGGAGGCGACGGCGGCGATCCACAGCGCGCGAAAGACGGCCTGGCTGAGCGGGCGCCAGGGCGAAGCACCGGACTCGGGACTCTCGGCGTTGCTTCCATCCGAGGAGCGGGGATTTTTGACCTGCATCGTAGCGGCTCTCTGCCTTTCGTTGCCAGCATCTGCCTTGCACGTGGTGCATTCCGTGGCTCCCTACGCTACGGAATGCAACCAGAACACCCATGTTCACCGCTCAACGGCCAATTATGCGTTTTCCTCAAATACGCGCCGTGCGATGGTCACGGCCGTATTCGCTGTCGGCCAGCCCGCATAGAAGGCGAGATGGGTGATCAGTTCAATCAGCTCGTCCCGGGTCACGCCGTTGTCGAGCGCTCGCTTCAGATGATGTGGGAGCTCATTCGTCCGATAGAGTGCGACCAATGTTGCGACCGTGATCAGGCTGCGGTCGCGCTTGGACAGGCCGGGGCGTTCCCAGACATCCCCAAACAGCACAGTATCGGTGTAGTCGCCAAGTGCCGGGGCAATATCACTGTATGGATTGCGTCTCGCAGTTGATTCATCAGACATACGGAGATCTCCTTCTTTACTGATGACCGACGATCGGGTGCGGCACATATGGCGCTTCGAGGTATGCGACCTCTTCGGGGGTCAGTTTCACTGATAGCGCGCCGACAGCATCTTCCAGATGCGAAATCTTGGTTGCCCCGATGATCGGCGCCGTGATGGGCTGCTTCTGGAGCAGCCAGGCCAGCGCGATATACACACGCGGAACCGCATGCTTTTCTGCCAGCTCTGCGACCCGCTCCACCACCAGTCGATCGGTGTCGGCGGTCGCATCGTACTTGCCTTTCGCGATCTGGTCGGTCTCGGAGCGCAGCGTGGTTTCCTTCGACCAGTCGCGCGTTAATCGTCCGGAGGCAAGCGGGCTATAGGGGGTTACCCCAATTCCCTCCGCGCGGCAGAGCGGCAGCATCTCGCGCTCCTCTTCGCGGTAGATCAGGTTCAGGTGGTTCTGCATCGAGACGAAGCGCGTCCATCCATGCTGCTCGGCCACGTGCAGCGCCTTCCCAAACTGCCAGGCCCACATGGCCGAGGCGCCGATATAGCGCACCTTGCCGGCCCGTACCACGTCATTGAGCGCTTCCATCGTCTCCTCGATCGGGGTCTGCTCATCCCAGCGATGGATGATGTAGAGATCCACGTAATCGGTTTCAAGCCGCTTCAGGCTCTTGTCGATCTCGCTGAGGATCGCCTTGCGCGAGAGGCCGGACCCATTCGGCCCGTCGTGCATTTTGCCATGCACCTTGGTAGCGATGACGACCTCATCCCGATTCGCGAAGTCCTTCAGCGCGCGTCCGAGGATCGCTTCGCTCGTCCCAATCGAATAGACGTTGGCGGTATCAAAGAAATTGATCCCCAGCTCGAGGGCTTTCTTGATGATCGGCCGGCTGTTTTCTTCGTTCAGCACCCATTTATGAATCCACCGGGAGGCGTCCCCAAACCCCATACAGCCGAGGCAGATTCGCGACACGTCCATGCCGGTGTTGCCGAGCTTCGTGTAGTTCATGGGTTCTTCCTTTCTTTCCATCTTGGGCGTTCAAACCGTCCATGCGGTGATCGTGCTCAGACGCGTTTAGCGTTCGATGATCGGGAGGATCAGGCGCGACGGATGCGCCGCATCGTGGAAGATGCGATTGATCGCCGGCCGATAGTCACTGGCAGCTTCGTTCGCGATCTCCCCGCCCGTGTTGCTGTTGCGGTCGAATCGCGGGAAGTTGCTGCTCGACACCTCCAGTCGGATGCTGTGGCCTGGCAGGAACACATTCGCCGTGGCCCACAGGTCGAGACGCAGTTCGTAGACCGTATCAGGTTCGAGGAACTCGGGCTCGGTGAATGAGTTGCGGTAGCGCGCCCGTAGGATGCCTTCGGTCAGAATCATCGCCCGACCATCCGGCTCCACATCCACGAGCTTGCCCGTGAAGTCCGTGTCGCGCGCCGACGACGCCACGAACAAGACCAGCTCGATCGGGCCGGTTACCTCGACCGATCGATCCAGTATCGGGGTGCTATACACCAGCACGTCGTCGCGCGTCTCGACCGCGCGCTGGTCGCGCGGCCCCATGGCGTTGCCGCCGGGCAGGATGATCTGCCCCCCAACCGTCGGAACCGGGCGCATCGGGTTGTACAGGTACACGTCCGGCAGTTCGTTGACTGGCAGTTCAGCCGACAATGCGCCGTCGCCGTGGAGCGTGTTGGCCTGTCCCGCGCTGTGCAGATAATAGGGGCGGTACTGCGTGTCGGGCAGCGGCCAATCGGGCTCCGTGCGCCACTCGTCACTGCCCATCACAAAGAGCATGACTGGCGGCTCCTGGTCTACGCCGTTGTCAGCTTCCTTCAGCCAGCGGTCGAACCAGCGCAGCTGGATACCGGTCAGGTCGATCGCGTCGCTGCTGGCGGCCGCGCCGAACTCACGCTCGGGGAAGCTGCCACTGAAGTTCATGTGAGTCCAGGGGCCGATGATCACGCGTTGGTTCCGGCGCGCGTGGTCGGTGGCTCCCCGCTGTCGCATGCCCCGGTAGTTCTGGAACGTGCTCCACAGGAAGATATCGTACCACCCGCCGATATTGAGCGCTGGCGCGGTGATCCGCTCGTATCCGGCACAGGGGGACATTGGATGCCAGTACGCGTCCGCTGTGGGATGGGCCATCCTGTCATGATAGAAGGGCGCGACTTCCCGGATCAGCGGATGGCTGGCGAGCGGCACGTCGGCCAAGACGGCGTCCAGATCCAGGCTGGTTCCGCTCTGTGGTGGCTCCTCACCACGCGCCATCCGGCGCCGGATCTCGCCGGGAATGATGTCTGCGACCACCCACCGCAGGTCGTGGAGTACCTTCGCGCCGCCCTGATACGCCGAACCTTCGTACATGTCCGAGAAGGTGACCGACGGCGCCATCGCCTGAAGCGCAGAGGGCTGCTCCCGCGCCGGCAGCCACTGGGTGGCGCCGAGGTATGAGCCGCCGAAGGTGCCCACGACACCACGTAACCACGGTTGAGCCGCCGCCCACGCGAACATGTCAACGCCGTCGCGGGTCTCATGGATCATGGGGTCGAACTCGCACTCGGAGGCATAGCGCCCGCGCACATCCTGGATCACAACGGCATAGCCGGCCTGCACCGCGCGCAAGATGTCGAACGTCGTGCTGCCGCCTACCGCATGTTCCTTGTCATAGGGCGTGCGCGTGAGGAGCACTGGCGCGGG
>Ga0137375_10004620_pt1 | contig 16434 bp, 16 predicted proteins | sample SagtaG_24_FD_104936 | JGI IMG/M metagenome (GOLD analysis project Ga0137375, IMG submission 104936) | Vadose zone soil microbial communities from Sagehorn Ranch, Mendocino, California, USA - Sage1_R_113_16 metaG | ecosystem: Environmental > Terrestrial > Soil > Vadose zone | place: USA...
GCACCTGCCAGACGCCCTCCTTCCCGAGGACGTCGATGCCACTCGTGTCGACGGTCTCGGGCATCTGCGACACGTCCTCTTCCGCGTGCTTCGCCGGCTTGTCCGACCGCCACAGGCGTCGGGGGCTGGCCTTCACCTCGTCGTTCGTTCGCCCGCTTAGCACCGACCTCGGGTGCTCCTCGGGGTCCCAGCCGGACACCGCGTGCTCGTCCTTCTTGTGCAACAGCAGCCACTGCGACTTCTCGGTCGGTTTGTCGTCGCGGCGGATGAGCACGAAGCGGCCACGCAGCTTCTCGCCGTACACCTCGGCGTGCAGCTCACCCTCCGCGATCTCCTTGCCAGGGTTGTCGCTCTTGTACGGCGTCCAGGTGCCGCGGTCCCACACGATCACGTCACCGCCTCCGTACTCGCCTCGAGGGATCACGCCCTCGAAGTTCAGGTACTCCATCGGGTGGTCCTCGACGTGCACGGCCATCCGCTTCACCTCCGGGTCGAGCGTCGGCCCCTTCGGCACCGCCCAGCTCACCAGGACGCCGTCGACCTCGAAGCGGAGGTCGTAGTGCAACGCGCGCGCCCGGTGTCGCTGCACCACGAAGCGGCGCTCACCGCTGTGGCGCTCCGTGCCACCGCGCGGCTCGGGGGTCGTGTCGAAGTCGCGCTTCCTCCGGTACGCCGTCAACTTCTGCCTCGTCGTACTCATCAGTCCAAGGTGCCCGATCTTCCCCGGTTTTACGCAACGAATTCGTCAGCGGCGGCCAAGGCCTCGTCCAGGGCCGCCAATCCGATGGCGACGTCCTCGTCGCTCGCATTGAGGGGTGGGGGGACGTGGACCCGGTTGCCCAGCACGAGAGCGAGCACGCCGCGGAGGCAGGCCTTGGTGAACGCAGCCATGGTGCGTTCGCATCACCAGTGGCGCCCACGGGCATGACCGGCTCCTGTGTCTTCCGGCTCCGGACCGGCTCGACGGTCCAGCGTCCGCCGATGCCACGCGAACGCCGCGTGCTCGCTCTGCTTGACGAGCTCCTCGTGCGCGAGGTCGCACACGATTACCCCTCGCTGGAGTACCAGCATGGCCCAGCAGGCAGAGAGTCCGCACGGAGTCCCGGCGTACGTCGGCGGACGTTATCATTCCGGATGTCGAGACACCCTCCCCGACGTCGCCCTAGATTGCCAAGGTGAATCGAGTTCGCACCGCGCTCTACCTCGACTTCGACAATGTCTTCAGTGGCCTCTTCAAGATCGATCCCGAGGCTGCCATCGAGTTCGCCGAGAGCCCGGGCACCTGGCTTTCTGCCCTCGAGGACTCCCTGACCGTGAGCGGCCCACGTCGCTGGCTCGTGCTGCGCTGCTACATGAACCCGGCCGGCTGGGTTCTCCACCCCAGCGATGCAGGAGATCGCCTCTTCTTCTCGCGGTTCCGCCCGAACTTCACCCAGGCCGGCTTCGAGGTCATCGATTGTCCACGGCTCAGCTACACGAAGAACGCCGCAGACATCCGGCTGGTGCTCGACGCGGTCGATGCTGCTTCCGTCGTGCCAGCGTACGAGGAGTTCGTGATCGCGTCGGGCGACTCCGACATGACTCCGCTCCTGGTGCGCCTGCGGGCCGCGGATCGGCGTACCACGATCTTCTCGCCCTCGGATGCGGCCGAGGCGTTCACCGCCGTCGCGGATCGCCTGATCGGAGCGGACCAGGTCCTCGCCCTGATCCAGGGCGAGCCCTCCGACATCGAAGACAGCGGCGAGGTGGACTCACCACTCGACTCGCTTGGCCAAGATGCTGCTGGACGGGGAGACGAGATGGCGCTTGCGATGAAACGGGCCCGCGGCCTCGTCACCGGCCGCTACCAGCAGGCGCCTCAGCCTCTCAACCTGGCCAGGCTTGCCAGCGAGGTTCAGCAGGACATGGCTGAGAACGGCGCAGACGGCATCGCGCAGGAAACCCGCTGGTTCGGGTCCGGTTCGTTCGCCCTGTTCCTGAAGAGCCTGAACCTGCGGGGCATGCAACTGTCGCAGCAGTACGTCTGGGACGGCTTTCGCCACCCCATCCCGCCGGGGGGCGATGCGGTCGAGAACGCGGTGCCGGTTCCGGTCGCACGGCTCACCACCACCTTCAGCCTGCCTCGGCTGAACCAGGAGACGTGGGGTCACATCTACGCGGCACTGGCTGACTACGCGGCCACGCACGAGTTCCGACTGGCTGAAGCGACCAGATGGGGACGGGACCGCCTTGCTGACCAGGGGGTCGGAGCGAGTCGATCTGCCGTCGGGGTGGTCACCCGTGCGGCGGCGTTCGGCGGAGCCCCGTTGTACGCCGACCCGTCACCGACCGCCGAGGAGATCGGGTCGGCCTTGGTGAAGAACCTCCTCGACCGTGCGGTTGCCGCGGAAGTAGCGCTCAGTGACGACGAGGTGGTCGTCGTACGGAACTGGTTCGGCGGGGGATCCGCCCAACCCTGAACGGCCGGAGTCGATCCTTGGGCATGCATCCAGTCCTTGGACGACTTGGCCCTCAGCTCACCGCGTCGTCGCGCTGCTCCTCGGTGAAGCTGGTCAGAGCGGACGCCGCAGCGGCCGGGACACCTGCAACTCGGGCGGCGCGGTAGACGCCGACGTTGGCGCCCATGTCGGCCATCACCTGGTCGGCCTTGCCGCGCCGGTAGGTCACCGACTTGTCGCCGGCGAATCCCATCTTTGAGCCCTCCTCGATCGCGTCCTGGTCGGCGCCGAGGTAGAGGAACTCCCAGTGGTAGTCGCGCGTCTGCTGCTCGATGAGCGCCTTGATCCGGGCGTGGGTCCACTCCTGGGAGGCGTTCTCGTAGCCGTCGGTCATCACGCCCACGACCACACTGCCCGGCCGTGCCTCCTCGGGCAGGGCGGCCATCCGCTCGCCTGCGGTCACGATGAGCCGGCCGAGGGCGTCGAGCAGCGCGGTGCTGCCGCGCGGGGTCAGCTCCAGAGTGGGTACGGCGGACAGGTCGCGGTCGACGTACACGTCGTCGTACTCATGGTCGAACTGCGCGAGCGTCACCCGGCACGTGCCGGGGACCTTGCGTTGCTCGGCGATGAAGGCGTCGAAGCCGGCGATCGTCTCGGTGCGGATCGAGGTCATGGAGCCGGACCGGTCGAGGAGGAAGTAGATGTGGGTCAGGTTCTGGTCGGTCATGGTCGGCTCCTTTGCCTTTACGCGCCCGGACGTTCAGTCCGAACTGGGTCTTCGAGCCCGGAACCGCAGTGGCTTCCTTGGCTCGTCCTTGTCTGTTTCGACGTGTCGCCCAAGCTCGAGGTCGTAAAGCGCCCGCTCCACGCCCTTGGCCGTCACCCGCCCCGCGTCCGAGGTGTACGCCGCGAGGCTGGAGGTCCGGGCGAGGCGCGGACCCACGGCGTTCTCCGACAAGCCGGCCAGTGCGCCGGCCTGGCGGATCGTGCCGCCTTCCTCGAGGATCACCGCCGCCATCGCCGCGTCGATCGCCTCGGTGAGGGTCTCGGATGCTTCACGGAGAAGGGGGAGCGCTTCAGAGGGCTTCTCGGGATCAACCCGATCGAGAGCCTCTCGCGCCGCCTTCACCGCCTGGGCAACGGGTCTGGTGGTGGCCACGACAACTACGGTACCGCAGTTAGTGCGGTGCCGCAAGGGATGTGTCGGCGGCGGTAGAACGCCATTGCGTAGACCCGATGTAAGGACAAAGCGTCCTGCTCAATCGGGGCCGCTGCCCCCGCCTGTCCTGCGATCATGGCTGTGTGAAGAAGCCCAGGGCGCAGGGCGCGCTGCTGTACCGGACGCCCCGCTGCTGGCGGACGACCGTTTACGGGCCAGGGAATATCTCGTGTGGGGGCCTTCCCGACACGCCCGCGGATGCGCCGTTCGAGGACGCGGTGCAAGAGTTCGAAGCTTTGCTCCGCGACTATTGGGACGTGCCAGGACCGTTGACATGGCACCAGACCCGGCCGGACTGGTGGGGAACCGACGTCGGCGACGACACAGAGTTGCCGGGTAATCCCGACGTGGGCTAGGCCCCCGACCTGTCGATGGCGTCGGCGTTATCCGCCCCAAGGCTCTCCGTCACTGGTCTTCTCCGGCCGAGTCCGGTTGCCAGCCAGCAGTGGTGAGGACTTCGGGCTCGAGGGCGGCGGCTCGCATGACGTCGCTCCAGCAACTCCAGCAGTCGGTGAGCCGGTGGTGTGTTCCGCGGCCGGGGCAAGGCATGAGCCTGGCGTCCTGTCCGTTGACCTTGCTGCTCCGGCGGCGTTCTGGTTCAGCGGTATCCAGGCTGCGGACCCGTACGCCGTCGATGACGATGCGTGTCATGTCACTCCTCGTGGTGCAGGAGCGTCCTCGGCGGTTGAGCCGTGGAGCCGGTCTTGACCACCGGCGGTCGCCGCTGGCCCGGGTCTTCTCCGAAGGGCACCGTGTCGGGGCGACGCGGTTGCCGGTCGGCCACGTCCGGAGGCGTGCGGCCGACGTACCAGCCTCATGGCTGCTCTTTGACCCAGCCGGACTGGGGAGTCCGACGCATCCGACGTTAGGTCAGACCGCCGACAGCTATTCGTAGACTGACTGATCGAGGGTCCAGGTAGCAGCGGCGCAACCACTGGCCAGATGCCTGGGCCCTCCCTCGTTTTCACCGAGAAGGTTCACGACTCGGCTGCCCACGAGAGACAGTGGACAGCGGAGCACCAGATGACCGGCACCCAACCGGCGACCATCGGGGTCGCCAACGCCAACTTCGTCACCGACTTCCTGGCGGTGGGCGGGGACCTCGACATGTTCGACGACAGGTTGGCGATCCGGCAGGCGAGCGACCTGCTGGTGATCGGCCGGATCACGCACATCCTCGACGTACGGGAGGAGTGCGACGACGAGGAGTTCTGGGCCGGCGTACAGGGGCTCACCTACCACTGGGACGGCATCGACGACGCCGGGCAGGAGGTGCCGGGGGAGTGGTTCGAGCGGATCACGCTGTGGGCGCGTTTGGCCCTGCTCGCGCCCGGCGCCCGGATCCTCACGCACTGTCACATGGGCATCAATCGCGGGCCCAGCGCGGCGTTCGCCATCCTGCTCGCCCTCGGCTGGGAGCCGGTGGCCGCGCTCGAGGCGATCCGGATCGCCCGCCCGGTCGCCTACGTCTCCTACGCCGAGGACGCGCTGCGGTGGCACGACGAACGCATCGGTGCGTCCGCAGAGGTACGGCGACACCACCGAGCCGCGCTGTCGCACTGGCGGCTGACCCACGACCTCGACGTCGCGAACGTCATCCGCAAGATCCGCCAGGAGGAGCTGCGATCAGCGACCAGACCCTCCGGAGCGTCCGGCAGCTCCACCTCGCCGTGACCCAGCCGGGCTAGACCGTCTGGGTCTGGTCGCGGTTCCGCCACGAGCGGGACCCTCGAAGGTGAGGCTCTGGAGGGACATGGACCACGTCATCAGCACCGGTGGGAACGGCCGGCTGGACGGGATGACCGCGGCGGACGTCGAACCGATGGTGGCCGTCGCGCTGCAGGCGGACCGGCTCGTGCTCCAATTCCACGGCGGGCTGGTCAGCCGCGCGAAGGGCGAGGACGTCGCGCGGCGCCCTCGGCCAGCCGTCCGTTCTCGTGTTTCCCAGACCGGCTCCGGACCATGGCTCACCGTGCCCCGGGGACACCGCTTCATCATGAGGCGCCGCCCGCGAGCCCGAGCTCGAGGCCGAGCCGTCGGGACTCTGGTTTCGCACGACGCTGGAACGCGCGGGCCAGCCGTTGCTGGTCGGCCGGCTCCTGGCCGATCGGGCTGCTGCGCTTGACCGGGCCCTGTGGAGTCAGCCCTTGACCACGCCCAGCGGGACGAGCCGGGCGACCTTCCGAGCGAGACCGGCGCCTTCGGTGGCGGCTACGACGGCGTCGATGTCCTTGTACGCCGTCGGTGTCTCCTCGGCCAGACCGCGCAGCGAGGTGCCGCGGACGAGGATGCCCTGTCGTTCGAGCCTGTCCTGCAGCTGTCGGCCGCGGATGGACCGGGCTGCCGCGTGCCGGCTGAGGGTGCGGCCGGCGCCGTGGGCCGCGGAGTGGAAGGCCGGAGAGCCCCGCGTCCCCACCAGGACGTACGAAGCGGTGCCCATCGTGCCCGGCAGCAGGACCGGCTGGCCGACGTCGGTGAGGGACCGGGGCAGGTCGGCGTGTCCGGGCGGGAGCGCGCGGGTGGCGCCCTTGCGGTGCACGCACAGCAGTCGCGGGACGCCCTCGACGTCGTGCTGCTCGAGCTTGGCGAGGTTGTGGGAGATGTCGTAGACCAGGTCGAGTCCGGCACCGCACCGGTCGGTGAGGACCCGCCGTACGTGCTCGCCCAGGACCTGGCGGTTGGCGCGGCCGTAGTTGGCGGCGGCGACCATTGCACCGAGGTACGCCTGGCCTTCGCGAGACCGGACCGGGACGCAGGCGAGCTGGCGGTCAGGGACGGTGATGTCGTAGGTCGCCATCGCCTTGGCCATGATCGCGACGTGGTCGCTGCAGATCTGGTGGCCGAGGCCACGTGAGCCGCAGTGGATCATCACGCACACGCGCCCGACGGCCAAGCCGAGCGCCTCGGCGGCCCGCTCGTCGTACACGGCCTCCACCTCCTGGACCTCCAGGAAGTGGTTCCCCGAGCCGAGACTGCCCACCTGGCTCAGGCCCCGCTGTTCGGCACGCAGGCTCACCTGGCCCGGGTCGGCGCCGTCGAGTGCGCCCTGGTCCTCGCAGAGGTCGAGGTCGCGGGCACAGCCGTGTCCTTGTTCGACGGCGTAGCGCGCACCCCCCACCAGCACTCGCTCGAGCTCTCGGCGGTCGTACAGCGGCCACAAGCCACCGGGGCCGGGGCCGCGAGGAACGGTGGCTCCGAGCTCGTCCATGACCGCGGTCAGCTGCGGGCGGAGCTCGTCGACCGTGACGCCGGGTGAGACGAGGAGTCGCACCCCGCAGGAGATGTCGAAGCCGACACCACCGGGGGATACCACGCCGTCCGCCGCCACGTCGGTCGCGGCCACGCCGCCGATCGGGAAGCCGTAGCCCCAGTGCACGTCGGGCATGGCGTAGGACGCGCGCACGATCCCGGGCAGCGTCGCGACGTTGACCACCTGTTCCAGTGCCTTGTCGCCGGCCGCTTTCGGCAGGAGGTCACGAGAGGCGAACACGATGCCGGGCACGCGCATCGCGCCCTCGCGTTCGATGCGGTGTCGCCACTGGGTCTCCTCGACCAGCCTCATGGGTGCTCAGCCTTTCCGTTGTTCGATGTCACCGCAACTGGGACGGTTCGGGCCAGGGGCCAAAGGTCCCGGGTGCGTGCCCATCTGCCCGGTACCCATCCCGGGCCCCAAGAGGGAGGCTGAGAGGGTGGCTGAGACGGTCACGTTGATGCTTTGCGGCGACGTCATGCTCGGTCGTGGGGTCGACCAGGTGCTGGCGCACCCAGGCGACCCCACCCTGGTCGAGAGGTACCAACGTGACGCCCGCCTGTACGTCGACCTCGCCGAGGAGGCGTCGGGGCCGATCCGCTACCCGGTCGATGACACCTGGCCGTGGGGTGAGGCTCTGGGCGAGTTCGAACGGTCGAGGCCCGGGGCCCTGGTGGTCAACCTGGAGACGAGCGTGACCCGATCTCCCGACTTCGCTCCGGGCAAGGGGATCCACTACCGGATGAGCCCGGAGAACCTCGGCGCTCTCCAGGTGGCACAACCAGACGTGTGCGTGCTGGCGAACAACCACGTCCTGGACTTCGGTCGTCTTGGGCTGGACGAGTCGCTGCGAGCACTGCACGGCGGGGGGCTGAGGACCGTCGGTGCCGGTCCCGACCTGGGGGCAGCGCTGGCACCGGCCGTGGTCGCGGCCGATGGTGGACCCGAGGTGACGGTGCTCGCGTACGGCGCCGGGAGCAGCGGAGTGCCCGCTGGCTGGGCCGCGACGGCCCACCGGCCGGGTGTCGCCAGGATCCCGGACCTCTCCGCGCGGACGGCCGCGTCGGTTGCGGCGCGCGTCGAGCGTGAGAAGCAGCGAGGTGCGATCGTGGTCCTCTCCCTGCACTGGGGGTCGAACTGGGGGTACGACGTCCCTGTGGAGCAGGTCCGGTTCGCCCACCAGATGGTCGACGCCGGGGTAGACGTGCTCCACGGGCACTCGTCGCATCACCCGCGGCCGATCGAGGTGTACGCCGGACGGCTCGTGCTCTACGGCTGCGGCGACTTCATCAACGACTACGAGGGGATCGGTGGCTACGAGCAATACCGTGACGACCTGCGAGTCCTCTACCGGGTACAGCTCGCCGAAGACGGCACACTCACCGCGGCGGAGCTGGTGCCGTATCAGTCCCGACGGCTCCGACTGGAGCACGCGACGTCTTCCGACGTCGCGTGGTTGGCCGCAGCACTGGACCGGACGAGTCGCGAGGCCGGCGTACACCTGCGGCCCACGCCCGGGGACCGCATCGTCCTTGAGTGGCCGCACCGATGAGCCCGCGCCGGCGGCCAGCAGGACACCGGACCCTGCCCCACACCGCGGACGCCCAGGTCGAGGCCTGGGCACCCACCCGCGACGAGTGCCTCCGCGAGCTGGTGCTCGGATCGGTCGAGATCTTCCTGGACATCACGGGTGCCAGCTCCACCGGCGCACACGTGTTCCACGCCGAGGCAGGAGAGGACGACCGCGAGCTGGTCATCGCGATCCTCGAGGAGATGGTCTTCCTGCTCGACACCCGAGGCACCGTCCCGGTGCAGGTGACGGTGACCTCGGACGACGGCGGCTGCGACGTACGCTTCGACACCGTCCAGGCGCACACACTCACCCAGCTCGGCGCGGTGCCCAAGGCGGTGTCACTCCACGATCTGCGGTTCCGAGGCGACGATGGCGGCTGGTCCGGTCTGGTGACCTGGGACGTGTGAACCCGGCATCTCGTCGCACCGCTGACATCGCCGACCGGACGCGAAACACGCCCGGCGGTCATCACCGCACCCGGGTAGACCGAAACTGGACCCAAGAACCCGATTCCCGGAAACGTCGTCGGTCTAGCCGACAGACGAAGAAGCACGGCCTGACCTGCGTGAACCGGTCAGGCCGGATCGGTCGGGCTGACAAAGGTTCAGCCGGAGCGGTGACGCAGTCCGCGGTAGACCAGCAGCACACCCTGGGCCACTGCCACGCCGACCGCCGCGTTGAGGAGGCCGAGCATCGCTGCCCCGGGGATCTGGCCGGCGTCGATGGTGTCGGAGGCCAGCAGCAAGATCGGCCAGCTGATGGCTGCCAGAGGCAGTGCGGCCCACCACCAGCGGCCCAGGACCACGCCGAACAGGATCATCGTGGGGATCATCGCCACCTCCCGCCCTCGACGGTACCCCGGGACCTGTGGCCGAACCACCGGTTGCGGGTGGACCGGGGAGACCAGCGGAGTGCGCCCCAGTGATGCCTCTCCGGGCCGTAGCCCGGAGAGGCGCCCGGTGGGGTCAGACCTGGACCGGCACCTGGTAGATGTTGTCGGCGGGATGTCCCGAGCGCTCGTGGATCCTCTGCACCGCCTCGGCATTGGGGGCCTCGGACAGGCAGAAGACCATCCCCGACTCGGGGTCGGCCCAGGCGTGCTTGAAGTTCACGTGCTCGTCGTCCTGAATCGCGAGGTCGGCGTTGTGGGCTTCGGCGAGGGCCTCGGGAGTGACCCCCTTCATCGTCGTATGCACATCCATGAACTCGGGCATGGCAAATCCCTTTCTCGTAGACATCCCACTGTGCGCCCTCGTCCATCTCACCGCCATAGCCCCAATGGCGTAGGTACCTGCAGGCCGGAACGGCCACGAGGTAGCACGTGACGGACAGGACCACTCCTGCGACGGGCCTGGTTCGATCCCGATCCGTCAGCGTCCCGTCATGCGCGGGGTGTACTCCGATGGGTGCGCCTGAAGGCTGGGGATCTGGTCAAGGAACCTGCACTCAGTGTTGTGGTAGCCGACCAGGTCGCCGGCCGGCTCGTCGAGGACCTTGATCCTCTCGGCACTGGCGGTGAATGGCGACCAAGACTCGAGTCCGGGTCCGTTCGGGTTCCGGCCTTCGCGAAGCTGGTCCAATACCCGGGCATGCGGGCTGCGAGAAGTTCCTCGTCCGCGCTGAACTCGAAGTCCAACCCGGAGAGAAGGTTGGGGTCGTGCCACGTGAACACAGCGTCGGTCACGGCGGCGATGGTCGCCCAGAACGCCGAGTCGTAGGCATCCAAGGGGGACAGCCCCTTGGTCGGCGACCCGTTGCACCACCACAGGGAGACCGGCAGGCTGCAAGGCACGAAGTCACGCGTCGAGGGGAAGGGCTCAGATGTCCACGTCGCCAACGCGACAGCCACCGCCGTGGAGCCCGTGGCGGCCACGAGCTGACGCCACCACCGCGGTTGCGGTTCGACCGAGACCCGCCGTTGTCGTCATGGTGAAGACCGTTCACACGCTCGCGTGGCTGTCCATCGAGTCATGCGTGCTGTACGTGCTCTACGCCGGGTTCGCAGGACGCTCGAACAGACGCGCCGGCATCGCCGCCGCGGTCGTGGCGGGCGAGTCGCTCGTGTTCGCCGGGAACGGCTTCCGCTGCCCGCTGACCGAGGTCGCTGAGCGCTACGGCGCCGAGAAGGGCTCGGTCACGGACATCTACCTGCCCAAGTGGTTCGCGCACAATCTGCCGGCCATCCACACGCCGCTGCTCGTGCTCATGGCCTACCTGCACGCGCGCAACCTGCGTCGCCCGCGGCACGTTGTCGAGCTGCCAAACTGAGCGGCTTCGGTCACGAAGCGACGGTAGTCGCGAGTGCTGTGGCCGGCGCCCGATCACGCCGCCTCAAGTCCGTCCGACCGCGCGCCGGATCGTGGCGGCGACGACGGCGCGGGTCTCGGCGGGGTCGATGACGTCGTCGATCTCGAAGACGCGGGCGGCGTTCAGGGCCTTGGCGTGCTCTCGGTAGCTGGCCGTGTGGCGGACGACCGCTTCCTCGCGCTCTGCCTCGGGCATCGCGGCGAGCTCCTTGGCGAGCCCCAGGCGGACCGCGCCCTCGAGGCCCATCGGGCCGAGGTGCGCACCGGGCCAGGCCACGGTCAGCAGTGGCCGGTGGGTGCTGCCGCCCAGCATGGCCTGGGCACCGAGGCCGTAGCCGCGCCGCAGCACGACGCCCAGCAGCGGCACGGTGAGGCGGGCGCCGGCGGTGACCATCCGGGACGCGTGCCGCAACAGCCCGCCGCGTTCGGCCTCGGGGCCGACCATGAAGCCGGGAGTGTCGACCAGGGACAGCACCGGCAGGCGGCACCGCTCGCAAAGCTCGAGGAAGTCGGCGGCCTTGGCCGACGCGTCGGCGGTCAGGGCGCCGGCGAGGTGCGTGGACTGGCTGGCCAGTACGCCGATCGGGATCCCGTCGAGGTGGGCCAGCGCGGTGACGAGCTCGGGGGCCCAGCCGGCCCGCAGCCAGGTCACCGAGTCGCGATCGGCGAGGGCCTCGATCACGGGTCGTACGTCGAACGCCTCGCGGTCGTTCTCCGGCAGCAGCGTGCGCAGCACCATCTGGTCGTCGCCGGCGCCGGTTTCCGAGGGCCCGTCCAGGTAGGCCAGGAGCCGGCGTACCACCGCCACGGCCTCGGCCTCGTCGTCCGCGACGATGTCGAGTACGCCGTTGGCCGCCTGGTCGCCGACCGGCCCGATCTCCTCGGGGGCGAAGTCACCCAGGCCACCACCCGCGATCATCGCCGGCCCGGCCATGCCCAGGTTGACATCGGGCGTGGCCACCCGCAGGTCCGCGCAGCCGGCCAGCACCGCGTTCCCGGCGAAGCAACGACCCGACACCACGGCGATCTTCGGGACCGCGAGCTCGGCCCAGAGCGCGAACGACCCGACGTCGAGGGCCGAGACCACGGGGAGGTCCGTGTCGCCCGGCCGACCGCCGCCACCCTCGGTGAAGAACACCACCGGCAGCTGCATCCGTCCGGCCAGCTCGATCAGCCGGTCCGACTTGCGGTGCCCGCGCATGCCCTGGGTGCCGGCCATCACCAGGTAGTCATAGGACAGCACCGCGCACGGCCTGCCGGCCACGGTCGCCGTACCCCCGATGATCCCGTCGGCCGGGGCCTCGACGACCAGCTCCGCCAACGGGCGGCGGTTCTCCTGGGCCGCGGTGACGAACCGGCCGTACTCCACGAACGATCCGTCGTCGACCAGGTCGGCGATGTTCTCCCGGGCAGTACGACGTCCCATGGCATGTCGGCGGCCCACCCTCTCCGGGCGTGCAGCGTCTGTGGTGAGGAACCGCCGGGCCAGGACCTCGGTCAGCCCTTGGGCGGGAACATCGCTCATCCGAGCATCATGCCGGACGCCACCGGTCCGGTCAGACGCCCAGAGCGACCGCCCGACAAGTGCCCATGGTCAGCTGAGCGGGATGCGGACCACCGATCCGGCGCCCGGGCAGACGCTGCAGGTGGTCACGTACGCAACGCCTCCGCGCATGGCCACGCCGTACGGCGCTGGCAGGTCGTCGGCGACCGCGGAGTGACTGCCGTCCGGGTTGATCCGGACCAGCGAGCCCATCGGCAACCCCTCCGCGGCCAGCAGGCCGGCATCACCGGCGATCTCCACTGCGTAGAGCTGGCCGCCGGACCAAGCGAGGTCGGTGACGTTGGTCAGTCCGGACGCATACACGGTGGGCGGCTGACCGGGGACGACCCGGTAGATGTTCGCCGCACCCGCCGGGAACGGGAACCCGGTCAGCTGGCTGACGTACCAGGCGCCGTCGGATCCGCGGACGACCGAGGTCGGCACCGCCTGCATCGGGATCTGTCCGGGGGGCAGGAATGACGGGGCGTCGACCAGCCGGTCCGGGAAGACCGCGATGACGGAGATCTTCCCGCTCGCGGTCACGGCGAGCAGGTCGTTCCCTCCGGCGTCGGCGACCACGTAGCCGAGACCCGCCCGGGAGAAGCCGACCGGGTTGCTGTCGGGCACGTTTCCGTCCGGGTTGTTGGCCGCTTCGAAGGAGGCGAGGTTCGCCAGGACCTTGGAGATCGCGGCGGGCAGGGTGCCGGTGATCAGCGTGCCCATCCGCTTGCCGGCCGCGGGGAGCTGGTCGCGGACTGCCGGGTCGTTGCCCAGGCCGATCGTGACGGCGTACCGCAGCCCGGCCACGCTCACGTCCGCGGGGCCCAACGCGGCGAAACCCTCCGGAGAGGCCAGAGACGGCAGTGCGCGCAGGACGCGGGCCTGGTGACCATTGCTGATCCGGGTCACCGCACCGGAGGTCCCGAAGCAGGCCGGGCCTTCCGGCCCGGCGACACACGGTCCGTTGCCCCCGATGCCGGCTTCTGCAACGTAGAGCGAGCCGTCACCCGAGAAGGACAGCAACCGCGGGTTGTCCAGGCCCGAGGCGACCACGGTCAAGGACGGCCCGTCTTCTGCGGAGGTGGTGGGTGCGGCCATCAGGGTGGAGGCCGCGAGCACCATAGTTCCGGTGACGGCGAGCAGCGAACGGTTCCAGCGACGTGTGCTCATGACGGTTCCCAGGAGAGTTGCGGATCCTTGATCCAATGCTTGTCACGAACGCGGCGCCGAGTCCATGACCCGATCGGGCCAGCTACGCGGGGGCTCCGAACCCCAGACAACGATCTGCCAACGGGCGATTCGTCGGGCCCGCTCGCCTGACTGGATCATGTCGAGGACGTGAGTGAAACCAGGATCCGGGAGTCAGCGCACGATCTTGAAGTTGAACTCGGGCGTGCCCAGGGCGCCGTACAGGCGGAGCCAGACCGGGAGCAGCATCTCGGTGCCGCGTGCGGTGGTGATGTCGCCGAGGTCGATGATGTCGCTGTGTCCGTACTCCTTGAGCAGGACGGTGACGGCGGCCTTGGCGCCTTCGTCGTTGCCTGAGACGAACACGCTCGAGCCCTCGGGAAGCTTCTCGGGGTTGACCATCAGGTCGGCGTTCAGGGTGTTCAGGCTCTTCACCACTCGCGCCTCGGGGAAGGTGCGCTGGATCTGCTCGCCGAGCGAGTCGGTGTCCTTGACGAACAGGGTGGGCGGCAGGCCGGCGGAGAAGTCCAGCGGGTTGGCGACGTCTAGCAGCACCTTGCCGGCCAGGTTGTCGGCGCCGGCCAGGGCGAGGACGTCAAGGGAGGAGGCGCCGTTGGTGGCGTTGACGACCACCTCGGCGCCAGCCGCGGCGGCGGCGAAGGTGGCCAGCTGGATCCCGGGGTGGTCCGCGGCCCATTCGGCGTACGACGGGTTGCCCATCTGATCGGCGTCGGTGCGGGCCAGGGTGGCCCGAGGGTCGCGGGTGCCGACCGTGACGTTGTGGCCGAGCTCGGCGAGGCGGGCGGCGTGGGCCCGGCCAACCATGCCGGTGCCGAGGACTGCGATGTTCACGAGAACTCCTTGACGGACGAAATCAGAGGTCGGATAGACAGATCTGTCTACTCAGGCAAGACGGTAGCAGACAGATCTGTCTACTATCAAGCTCGAATGTGGACATGAGCTCCGACGCCATCCCAAACGTCCGCCCCAGTGCCGCCCGGCAGCGGATCCTGGACACCGCGTTCCGGCTGTTCTACGCCCACGGCATCCGTGGCGTCGGGATCGACCGGATCATCGCCGAGTCCGGCGTCGCGAAGGCGACGTTCTACAAGCACTTCCCGGCCAAGGACGACCTTGCCCTGGCCTACCTAGACCGGGTCGACGAGCAGTGGACCGGGCAGCTGAAGGACGCCGCCCAGGCGGCTGGCGACGAGCCGGCCGAGCAGCTGGTCGGCCTGTACGACGCGCTGCTGTCCGCCTGCCGCCGGGACGGCTACCGGGGCTGCGGCTTCATCAACGCGGCGGCGGAGAGTGAGGCCGGCACGCCACTCCACGCCCGCACGGTCGCGCACAAGGACGCGATCCGTGGCTGGATGCGCGGGCTTGCATCCGACGCCGGCGCCTCCGACCCCGACGGCCTGGCCCGCTCCCTGTCGCTCCTCCTCGACGGCGGTCTCGCGAGCGGCGTACTCGACGGCAGCCCGGAGGCGCCGCGCACCGCCAAGACGGCAGCCCGAAGTCTGGTCGAACTCGCGCTCGCCCCGACGCAATGACGGAACGTGGACTTCCGTCAGTCCACAGTGGGTGCAGGCCGCCCGCAACGGAAGATCGCGCAGTTCTCCATCGGGTAAGTCGCGTCGCGAGATAGGACGTTCGCCCGGGCCATCGAACGCGGCGCCCCGGCTGCTGATGTCCTTCCCGCGGCACGCGACCCTGGAGCTGGCTTTCGTTCGGCATCTGCGCGAAGGCGGGTCCTGGATCAGCAAGACGTGGCAAGCCGGGTCGAACGTCGAGGGATGGACAAGAGTGTCGAGATACAGCCAATCTTGACGAACGCGAACGTTGGTCAAGATCTACCTCGCCAATAGACATTCGCTGCTCCGCGACCACGTCGGGGAGGACAGACGATCGGTTGTCGTCGTCATGTCGGCTGCCCATCAACACGGATGCCGATCAGCCCGCTCATGCCGATGAGCCTTACTTGAGGGCAGCCTGCTCAAGCCTTTCATCGATCTCAGTGGCGAGGCGATCGAGTTGCGGACCACCGCCCTCGGCCGCCTCCTGCTTGGCATCGAAGAGTCGAACCCACAGACCCGCCGCCCAGGCATCTCGAATCTCCGAGGTGTGCCACCCTCGGCCAGCGAGGTGTTGGTAGCTGGACATGAAATCGGCCGTCTGCGCGACCGAGGCTGTTTCATTTGGCCTCTCCTCGCGGGGCCACACAGCCGCGGCCATGCCCACGATGGCCGTCTCGGGCTGGGCGATGACGCTGTCCCAGTCATGCACGACGAGCGGGTCTCCGTCCGTCCATCGAATGTTCTGGGACTCCCAGTCTCCATGGCCAATGCAGACGCGCCCCGGCGTCGAGGTGAGTCGTTCCCTGACCCGGCGAGCAGCATCGTCAATCCACTCCGGCCCCGTGGCCAGGTTCAGGTCATGCCCGTGCTCATCTAGATCGGGCCAGAGCCGTAGCCCGGGATGGTCCCATCCCGTCCACGGTGGTGAGGGCGTCAGGTCGGGGACACTCGCCTGGGCGGGTGCCGACTTGATGAGGCGTGCCAGGAGTGCCGCGAATGGGGCCGCGCCGTTCTCGGGAGGCAGTGGTCTGCCACCAGGTACCGCCGTCTCGGCCGTGACTGTCAGATCGCGAACCCGTGTCGCCGCCGTCAGCGGTCGCGGACATGGGAAACCCAAGCGGGCCAGTTCGGCTTGTACCCGTAGACATCCGGCGATTCGAGGGTGGAAGGGACGCGCCTTGACCACGACGCGCAGACCCCTCGACAACTCGACCCCTACGACCTCGGAAACCTGCCCGGTTCGGAAGACCACGCGTTCGAGCGGCGCACCCAGGTAACGGAGACACCAGTCCGCGAGGAACACTTCATCGAGCACACTGAGCAGTATCGCCACCCCGCAA
>Ga0137375_10004627_pt1 | contig 16424 bp, 15 predicted proteins | sample SagtaG_24_FD_104936 | JGI IMG/M metagenome (GOLD analysis project Ga0137375, IMG submission 104936) | Vadose zone soil microbial communities from Sagehorn Ranch, Mendocino, California, USA - Sage1_R_113_16 metaG | ecosystem: Environmental > Terrestrial > Soil > Vadose zone | place: USA...
AGCAGCGCGAAGCCGAGCGGGTGGCGGCTGAGCAGCGCGATGCCGAGCGGGTGGCGGCTGAGCAGCGCGATGCCGAGCGGGTGGCGGCTGAGCAGCGCGATGCCGAGCGGGTGGCGGCCAAGCAAGTCGCAGCCGCACGGCGGGCACCTATCCCTGTGGCCGGCCCTATCGTCCTGATCGTTCCGCTGCTGATACTGGCCGTGAAGCTCCTCAACCCCAGCTATCAGCTCGGCATGGCCTGGCCGGTGGTTATCCTCTGCACTGCTGTGGTCGGATGCGTCGCCGCCGCGGTAGAGTCCGGACAACGAAGGATTCCAATATGGACGGCCGCGCTAGAATTCGTCTTTATCTGGCTTGCCATATATGCAATATTCAAGCTAAATATCGGCAACATTCATAACATATCATCGCAGTACGTGCCAGCGTTGACAATCCTGGCAGGAGTGGGCGCGATATTTAGCGCCGCATTGTGGGTGCGCGCGCTAACCAGATCCGCTAGAGACAGGCGCGCTGGGGAGAAGCGCACCGTGCATCCGCTCCTGCCTGTCTTCCTGGGCTGCATGACGGCTGGATTCTGTGCCGCAGCAATCGGCTACGCCGGGCAGCGCTACACCAACGTTGAAGCTCTCGCCAATATTGGCCCGAAATTCTCCACCATCGGCGGAGTCTTTATCTTGAGTGCCCTTCTGGTGAGCCTGCTGGCGCCGCTCCTCGCGCTGGCCCATAGGCGGCAGGGGCTGCCTACGGGCAGTGGGTCTAGATGAGGGCACCACCGCGAGTCCGCCCCGAATACTGATCACCGGCGATCCTGGGTGAGACACGCTTGGCAATCCCGTACCGGTCGCCGATGCCGGCCAAGCGTTCTTCATCGACCTCTGATCCCGCGATAATCAGCATGGTCTCAGGCTAAACCTGGAGCCGTGTCCCCGCCTGCAGGCCTGTCAGGGGTGGCCCGTGCCCGACAATGCCGACCAGGGTTGAACTGTGCCGTCTTGGCTCATAACCCAGAGGTCGCAGGTTCAAAACCTGCCCCCGCTACCAAGTGGTTGCAGGTCAGCGGCCTGATCGCCGGAAGGCAGTCAGGCCCCTTTTGATCGTTTGTCCGTGGTCTGTCCGCGAGATCGGGCCGCACTGGCCGGGCACGGCCGGGGAAGACTGGCAGCGATTGCGATCACCACACGCCCAGCGGAAACAGCAACCGGCAGCGCGCTGCCCAGCCAGCAGCGCCACCAGGCAGGCATTCCACTGGCCCCATCCGGCGGCTTGGCCATCCGGGGCACCAGCGTTACCGTCGGGTGAGCCGTAGGTGATCGCACCCGCCGGCGCCGCAAACGCAAGCGCCGCGACGACCGCTGCCGCTCCGGCCAGGATGACTTTCCGCATTCGTGGCTCGCCTCGTCGACCTGCAGCAGAGCGTAAATTCCCGGCAGAATCTGCGACACATTAAAACCTGTGCGCACGGGTTGAACGGCGAGGCCTGGTGCCCCGTGATCAACCATTTGACCAGGGCAATCTGGGGCTCGCGTAGGCGGCGGGTGCCCGGATTGCTAACGGGTGGCGGCCTCTGAGTAAACCCCCTGTGAGATCTGGGTGAGGCTTGCCGCCAGGGGGTTCCGGCCACGGCCGTTTCAAGATCATGAAGTGAGTCCGAGGACGGTGAATGGTAGCGCAGCTGCTCGGCCCGCTGCCCTCAGGCGGCGCAGCCAGCCGCGCTCCGTGCCCGCTGGGACGCCGGGTTCGGCGGCGATCACTCGGTAGCCGCATCCCTGCAGGGCGACGGTAGCGGCGGCGCCGGTCGCCTCGATGCCATGCGCCCGCCGCGGCGCGCACGCAGGCCGCCCATCCCCCCAATGCGCCCGCGACCCTGGCCAGACGCGCCAGGACGGAGGCCGTCGTGAACCGCGACTTCACACGGCCATGGGCCTGCAGTGGCCGCGTGAATCGCCTCGATCGGCAGCTGAACCGCCGCAACCGGCCCGCGAGGCCAGGGCCGCCGGTGGGGAAGAGGCCGGGGTGGGTCCCGTGGTCGGTGAAGATGTTCTCGCATCGGCGGCTTCGGGTGTGTGCTGCTGCGCCTGCGGGTGCCGGTCTGGGTGCTGGCCCTCGCGTGCCCGGTCCTGGCCATGGCACGGACCGTAGCGCAAACGGCAGGTTCGCGGCCGCCCCGGCAACCAGCGCGATCAGCACCACCCAGGGATCGGCATCAGGCGGCAGTCGCCTGCGCTCCTGCCGCCATACCAGCCGTTCATCATCGCGGGCCTCCTCCGGCGTGTCCCAGGACAATTACCCTACCGGGTATGTTATGTGTTACATTTAGCTCTCTGAGCTGGGATTTTAGACTTATACCCGTATAGGGTATCTATCGAGGAAGATGTGATGGCCGACACGGCCTGCACGGCTCCTCTGAGCGAAAGAAGCCGGACATGAGCGCTGAGATCGCACTACCCGCCGCCCGGGCGCCCGCGCACGAGCACGTCAACCGATCGCTGATTCTCGTCCTCGTCCTGGCGGCGCAGTTCATGGTCACTCTCGACGCGATGGTCGTGAACGTCGCCTTGCCCTCCATCCAAAGCAGCCTCCACTTCGGCTCGGCCTCGAGCCTGCAGTGGGTCGTCAACGCCTACACGCTGCTGTTCGGCGGGTTCCTGATGGTCGGCGGCAGGATGGGTGACCTGCTCGGGCGGCAGCGGCTGTTCATCGCCGGCCTCACCCTGTTCACCGTGGCCTCGCTGGTCAACGGGATCGCCCAGTCATCGGCGATGCTGGTGACCGGCCGCGGCGTGCAGGGACTCGGCGCGGCGCTCGTCTCCCCGGCTGTGCTGTCGATCATCATGGTGACGTTCGCGGACGGGCGTGAGCGCGGCAAGGCGCTCGGCCTGTTCGGCGCGGTCATGGCCGCGGGAGGGGCCACCGGGCTGCTGCTCGGCGGCGTGCTGACAAGCGAGCTGTCGTGGCGCTGGATCTTCTACGTCAACCTGCCGATCGGCCTGCTCGCCGTCCTGGCCGCGCTGTACTACGTCCCCAACACGCGCGGAGCGGAACGCCCCAAGAGCATCGACGCCGCCGGTGCGGCCTCGGTGACAGCCGGCCTGGTCCTGCTCGTCTACGCGATCGTGAACGCCCAGCAATGGCACTGGGCCTCTGGCAAGACGCTCGGCCTGCTCGCCGCCGCCGCCGCCCTGCTCGCCTCCTTCGTGCTGATCGAGCTCCGCTCCCGCGAGCCGCTCGTCCGGCTCGGGATCTTCGCCAAGCGCACCCTCTCCGCCGCGAGCGCGACCGGGTTCCTGTTCATGCCCGGACTGTTCGTGACGATGTTCTTCCCCAGCCTCTACCTGCAAGAGGCGCTCGGCTACAGCCCGATCAAGACCGGGGCCGCCTTCCTGCCCTTCCCGCTGACGATGACCGTGTTCGCGATCGGCGGCCAGCGGCTGATCCGCCGCATCGGCGTCCGGCCACCGCTGATCGCCGGGCTGCTGGTCAGCGCCGCCAGCCTGCTGTTCCTGTTCGGCAGGATCCCGGTGAACGGGAGCTACACCCGCGACGTCCTGCCCGCGCTCGTCGTGATGGCGATCGGCACCGGGCTCGCCCTGCCCACGATGATCCTCGTCGCCACCTCCAACGTCGACGGGAACGAGGCCGGCCTCGCCTCCGGGATCGTCAACAGCTCCCAGCAGATCGGCGGCGCGCTCGGCCTCGCCGTCCTCGCCACGATCGCCGCGACCAAGACGGCGTCCGGGCTACACATGGCCGGCGGCGCCAGCGCCGGCGCCGGCGCCCGCGCGATGGTCGACGGCTTCCAGCTCGGCTTCACCGTCGCCGGCGCCCTCCTGCTCGCCGCCGCGCTGCTCGCCGGGCTTTTCATCCACCGCACCGACGTCGAGCACCTCAAGACCGGCCCCGAAGCCACAGCGATGACGCCACAGGACTCCACGTGATGCCGGTCCGGAGCGCAAGAAAGGAGCCCGTGATGATCCAGGGCTACTCCGCCAGCAAGGAAACACTGATCAAGCGCCTGCACCGGGTCGAGGGCCAGGTACGCGGAATCGAGCGCATGGTCGAGCACGACCGCTACTGCATCGACATCCTCACCCAGCTCGCAGCCGTCTCCACCGCGCTCGACAGCCTCGCCGTCGAGATCCTCGACGACCATGTCAACCACTGCGTCACCCGCGCGATCGCCTCCGGCAACGAGGAGGAGGCGGCCGCGAAGACCGAGGAACTGCTCGCCGCCGTGCACCGGTTCGCCAAGACGCGCTAGCGCCACGGAGTCTCGCCGGCCAGCCCGGCGAAGCTCCGCGGCCACCACAAGAGGGCAGAGAAACATGACAAGGAAACAGATCGTGATCCCCGGCGGCGGAACCGCAGGCACCAAGACCGCGAACCGGCTGCACCGCCGCTCCGGCCCGGACAAGTCGCAGACCCATGCCGCCGGCCGCGACGACCGGCACGTCTACCAGCCCCGGCTGCTGTTCGCCCCCTGCCAGGACGAAGGCACGCTCGCGACGATCACCACGGACGACGAATCCGGCTTGAGGCCGCCCGGCAAGCTGACCGGCAGGCTGATGATGCGCCGCGTCACCGCGGACGCGTCGAGAGGGCTTCTCGCCGGCCTGAAACACCACGTCGAGACGGGCGAGGAGACCACCTCCCGCGACGGCCTCAAGCGCGCCACCGTCGCCACGGCCGGCCAGTTCAAGGCGTTCTACGGCCCGTGGGCGCTGGTCACCGGCGCCTCCGCCGGGATCGGGGCAGAGTTCGCGCGCCAGCTGGCCGGCAAGGGCCTCAACCTGATCCTGGTCGCCCGGCGGGCCGAGCTGCTGACTGCTCTGGCCGGGGAGCTGGCGCGGGCGCACGGCGTCGAGGTGCGCACGGTCGCCGTCGACCTGTCTGACCGCGGCTTCCCCGACGCGATCCGCGAGGCGGCCGCAGACGTCGACGTCGGCCTGCTCGTCAACAACGCCGGTACCACTGTTGGCGGCAAGCTCCTCGAGACCGACCTCGAGCAACAGCGGCGGCCGCAGTGGTCGCGGCGCAAACCGGGGTCGGCGCGAAAACCAACGAGATACCGATGATCATCCCGCTGCTGGATGGACTGGACCTGGCCGGGGCTGTCATTACCGCCGATGCCCTTCACTGCCAGCGCGCCACCGCGGACTACCTGCATCAGCGCGGCGCCGAGTTCGTGCTGCCGGTCAAGGACAACCAGCCCAGCCTGTTCGACGCCCTCGACGCCCTGCCCTGGCAGGATGCCGAAGTCGCCCATGCCGCCACCGACCGCGGCCACGGCCGGATCACCACCCGCACCATCCAGGTCCTGCCCGCACCAGAGGACCTGCCATTCCCGCACATCAGCCAGGCATACCTGATCGAGCGCCACGTCACCGCCCTGGACGGCAAGCCGCTGTCCGACGCCGCCGCGCTCGGCGTCACCAGCCTGGACGCCGCCCGCGCCAGCCCTCAGACCATCGCCTCCCTGGTCCGCGGCCAGTGGGCGATCGAGTCCCTGCACTGGCTCCGTTCTCCGGGTGTCCCCAGCCTGTCGTACGACGTTGCACCGGGTGCCTGACGGAGAGCTTCTGCAACACACCTCCTTGGGTGTCGTGCACGTTGTCGCTGCTGTTCTGACGCGCGCCGTCTCCGGACAGGGCGCCTGGTGCACCACCTGTGGCGTGACTACCCGGTGTTGATCAATCGCTGACCTGCAGGAACCGTAGAGACGCCCAGTTCGCCCCGGTCTGGAGCCCCGGAGAACATCCGCGACACCCTCTACCGCGAAGACGAATCCACCGTCCGCACCAGATCCGGTCCCAGAGTCATGGCCGCGCTCAGAAACCTCGCGATCGGGGCACTGCGCCTCGCCGGACGCCACGACACCACCGAAGCAACCCGCTGGGCCAGCCGCAACATGGACCGGCCCTTCGCCATTCTCGGACTAACTCCATGATCTTGAAACGGCCGTGGGGTTCCGGCGCTGACCGTCGCAGCCTGAAACTGGCAGCGTCCCCCACCACCTGGAGGTATTTATGCGCACCAGGTTGCTTGCCTTGGCTGCGGCGGCGCCGTTGCTGTTCGGCATGACGTTCGCAGCAGCCCAAGGCGTATCCGCCAGCACAGCCGCGCCCGGGCCCTCAGCCAGCGGCCCGTGTGGCACGCTGGCCTCGGCTCCCACCTACAGCCACGTGATCTGGGTGTGGATGGAAAACCACAGCTACGAAACCATCATCGGCTCGTCCCAGGCCCCCTACATCAACTCACTGGCCACCGAATGCGGGCTGGCCACCAACTACCACAACATCTCCCATCCCAGCCTGCCGAATTACTTCGCCGGCACCTCGGGCCTCGGGTACACCGCGATCAAGAAATTCAAGAGTGACTGCAATCCGTCCAAGCACTGCAGCACGCCGGCGCCCAGCATCTTCGGCCAGGGCGAGACCTGGAAGGCCTACGAGGAGTCGATGCCGTCGAACTGCGACCCGGCGAACTCCGGGGAATATGCGGTACGGCACAACCCGCCCCCGTACTACACCACGCTGAACGGATGCTCCACGTCCGACGTGCCTTATACGCAGCTGGCCACCCGGGCAAGGACTGCCGCCTGCGCTCCTGACCCACCTGGCGGCCGTGCACACCGACGTGACCCTGCTCGGCGGGATCGCCGCGGCATCCGGCGTGAAGGCCCTTGCCGCAACCCACCTCAGTCCGGGTGACCCGACGATCCTCTCTGACCAGGGGTGGCGGAAGGCGCTGCGCGACAGCGCCCGGAAGGCCGACTTCCGTGGCCCCATGATCCTCGGCATGGACCTCATGCAAATCCCCGTCCGCCAGCGGTAATCCCGGGCGCTGGCCAGCGCCATGCGCTGGGATCCCCGGGGGTGGCATGGCCGCCTGCAGGGGGAATATCCTGGGCGCATGGGCCGGATTCTTCTGACAATCCTCGGCGCGATTCTCGCCATATGGTTCGTCTTCATGAGCATTGGCTGGATCTTCGCAACGCTCAAGACGTTTTTCATCATCGGGTTGATCGCGGTCGCCGTCTTCATCGTGGTGTCGCTGCTGTCCAGGCGCCGTCGCCGGGCTGACGGCAGTTGAGGCGCGGTGCTGGCAGCGGTGCCGGTCGCCGCCCGCTGCCAAGCGCGTGAAAAGCCACTGCTGGGGATCGCGCGGGAGGCGGCGGCGTAACGGTGATCATGGACCGCTGCCTCAAGGTTGAGCACGCGCGCTACATGGGCCGGATGCACAGGCTGGCTAGTCGCCGCCCAATCTCCTCGCTGGATCGCATGCGTGGAGGTGAACGTGGGCCGGCCGAGGGGAACCGCGCGCGGGGGAACCGGCAGCCAATGAGCGGAGCCTCTCCATCCACCACCCGGGACTGATCCGCCAGCAGGCGGACTGGCTCAGGGCCCAGGCCTGCCCCTGAGCGCGTGGTCCACGATCGCGGGGACGCGCGCTCAGCTGCCGATGACCTTTACGTTGAGCATGGCATTGGTCTTTATGGAGACCTGCGGGCAGTGGCCCGCCACGAGACCCATCGCGGTCGGAGGGCGCGGCTGCCTATCGCCGGGGCAAGAACGTGACCTGGCCAGGCTGCAGCGGGCCGGACTGGTCGAGCAGGGCGGACAGTGCGCTGGTGATGGCGGCGGTGTAACTGCGGTCTCACCGGGCGCGCTTTAGTCACCGCCAACATCAAGGACTTCGTCCCCCTGGACGCCCGCTACCGGGCCGCTAGCCAGGCGCACGCCGGGCTCATCCTCGTATCAGCCAAGACCTTCCCGCAGACCCAGCGGGCACGTGGTTTTCGCAGCCGCACGGTCGCTGCGGGTCGCCCACCCTCAGCTCGCCTCGTCGCCGTGTGTCGCGGCGGAGTACGGGAGTGGCTGGCCGTGCTCGTCCACTGGTGCGCCGGCCCACACGCGCAGGGCGGCCATGGCCGGGCTCAGCCCTTGCCCCCGGTCGGTCAGCCGGTAGCTGACCGAGACCGGGCGGCCGTCGTCCACTTCGCGAAGCACCAGGCCCACATCCTGCAGTTCCGCCAGCCGCTCGCTGAGTACCCGCTTCGACAGCTGCGGCAGTGCGGCGGCCAGCTCGTTGAACCGGGCCGGGCGCTGCAGCAGCAGGTCGATCAGCAGCCCGGTCCAGCGCTTACCGAGCAGCCGGAACACCTCCTCCGTGTAGGAGCAGGCGTGCAGGGGCATGCGGGGCTGGACCACGACTCAACTATACGGCAGCGGTTTACTTTCCCCACCAGGTGACCTAACGCACATTGCCTTCCGAGGTTCCTCTTTATAACCTGGTTGGATAACACTACCTAGGAGAACGAGATGGCTTCGACCACGTACCCCACGACCCGGCTCAGCCGCGACCGCGCCGCGCTGCTGTTCATCGACCACCAGGTGGGCCTGCTGCTCGGCGTGCACGACCAGGACCAGGAGCAGCTGCGCCGCAACGTGATCGCGCTGGCCAAGATGGCTGCCGCGTACCAGTTGCCGGTAGTCGTCACCACCAGCGCGGACGACGGCCCCAACGGCGCCCTGCTGCCCGAGCTGGCCGCGGAGCTCCCTGGCGTCGAGGTGGTCCGCCGGCCCGGAGAGATCGACGCCTTCGACAACGCCGAGTTCGCCGAAGCGGTCAAGGCGACCGGCCGCGACCAGCTCATCATCGCCGGCATCAGCACCGACGTCTGCGTCGCCTTCGCCGCGCTGTCCGCCGTGGCCGCCGACTACCAGGTACACGCGGTGCTGGACGCCTCGGGCACCTGGAACGCCCTGGCGTCACAGGCCGCCGCCCACCGGATGGGCAACGCCGGCGTCGTGCTCAACAGCACCGTGGCGGTGGGTGCCGAACTGCAGGCAGACTGGCGCCGCGACGGCGGCCAGGAGCTCGCCGTGCTGTACGCCGGCCACGCCATCCCCTTCTACGGCTCGCTGATCTCCTACGCGATGCGCAACGCGCAGCAGGCCGGGCAGGGCTGAACCACCGTGACTGCCAACCTCACGAACAAGACCGCGGTCGTGGCGGGAGGGACCGGCAACGTCGGGTTCTATCTCGTCGATGGATTGCTGCGGGCCGGGGCGAGCGTGCTCGTCCCGTCCCGCAGCCCCGGCAAGCTGGACCGGCTGCGCGCGCGGCTGCGACCCGACCTGCGCGACCGGCTCACGGGCATCGCGGGTGACGTCGGTACGCCCGGGGCATCCGGGAGGTGGCCAAGCAGATCGAGGACACGGCCGGCGGCCGCGGGTTGGACGCGGCGGTTTCGACGGTGGCCAGCTGGCACCAGGGACTCCCGGTCCTGACCGCCGGCTTTGACGCTTTCCGTGCCGTGATCGAGGCCACGCTGTACCCGCACTTCCTCATCGCCGAGGCGCTCGTCCCGCTGGTGGTGCGAGACGGGGCCTACACCACGATCAACGGCCCGGCCGGATTCACCACCCGTGTGGCCGCGCCGATCGGCCCGATCGCCGCCGCCACGGCGGCCCAGAACCGGCCCGTACAGGCGATCGCCGGCCCTGGCGCCCAGGCCTTCGCGTTCACCTTCGGCTAGACCGAAGCAAAACACGCCAGCCGCGCGCGTGGGTCAGGCCCGGGCACCGCACCAGCCAGCGGCTAGTTACAGCCCGGCGATGGTCATCTGCGCCGGGTGATCGATGGTGAACCTATGGCGGATCGTCGCTGCCTGCCCGCCTTCAAGCGAAAGCTCCCATGTGAGCTCGCCCAGGTCATCCTGCTCCGCCGGGTTCGGGCTGGTCTCGCGCAGCCGCACTTTGATATCGCCGTCGGTAGACACCGGGATGTGGTCGTGAACGCTTACCCGGGTGTTGTTCGGGCGGTGATTTTCCACTGTGATCTCATAGGCGATGTCGATCGTGCGGGTGCCCCCGATCACGGCCTTGCTGGTGCTGCGGCGGCGCAGTTCGCGTTTGACCCTTATCTGGTCGTCCACCCCGAGCTGGAGCTCAAATTCCTCGCCGGCGGCGACGGTCTCCAGAGACGTCTCCCCGATGAACTGCCTGTCACGGAAGACACGTGCCGGGCCGGGGAGCAGCATCAGCGACGAGCGGTTGGTGACGGTTGCCCGCAGGTAGGCCTCGGGCGCGAGAACGGGGACCGTGAGGTGGTCCAGGGTGGCATCGAGTTCGAACCAGGCCACTGTGGTCTTGTGCGGGCCGCCGTCGGCGGGCACCGCCAGCGGGCGTGGGACCCGGTAGACCAGGCCGACCCCTGACTCGCCGGGTTCGGCGGCAAGCAGCGCGGCCTCCTCCAGATCGGCCTCCGGCGCGCCGCGATCCGCCGGTGCGGCAGCCATGGGAGTGAGTGCGGTTGGAGGAACCGCCCCGGTGAAGGCCTTCGATCTGCCTGCCGCCATTGGCCGGCGGACCGGCTGAGCGTGCCCGATGTACCAGGGGGGCAACTCCGGCAGGGTCTGATGCAGCCCGCGCCGTGTGGTGGACAAGACCAACTCGACAGCGGGCCAGTCCTCTCCGGTCTGCTGTGTGACCTCGGCAAGATAGGTAAGGGCTAGCCGCTCGCCGTCGAGCGCCAGGTCATACAGCGGCCGCCAGGAAGCGCCGGACACGTGATAGGAAAGCTCCACCTCGGCGCCGGTAGCGGCGCTGGCCTCGAGGGTCGCGGCCACCTCGACGAACGCGACAGAATGGCCGGCTCGTTTTTCTGCGGCGTCTAGGCGCTCCTCCGCAGCCTCGAGCTCCCGGTGGGCGGCGCGTCTGCGCGCACTGATTTCGCGGCGGCGCCCGAGTGCGCTCGCGGTGTCAGCGGAGAGGTGACCGGCCATCTGGGCGAGGTCGTCGTGGTCGGCGCGGCGGAAGCTCACCGCCCGGGCAAGTGCGGTGGCCGCGGCCTCGGACAGGGAGCCCAAGAAGCCCAGACGTGCCTGTTCGGCGGTGTCCTCGTCGTCAAGCGCCTGAACAGCGTCGCGGCATCTGTCGACCTCAGAACGCAGTTGCGTGGTCTCGCCGCGGAGCGGATCGGCACGATAGCGGCGGTGCACCTCGACATTCAGCAGAACCAGATCGCGCCCGTGGGCGGCGACGCGGACCGAGGCCGGATCCACCGCTGCGGGCAGGTGGCCGATCACTATGGGCTGCAGCCCCGGCTCCACGCTTACCGTGCCGCTGCGCTGCACCCGCGCCCCGTCCTTGAAGACGGTCACGGCCGTGATCGGTGCGTCGAGGCCAGTGCCCTCCGCCATCTGGCTCTCCTCTCCGCCTGCGTGCGTTTCACCGTGCCGAACCTGTCCCCGCCAGTATCCGCCCATCGCTTCCCGTCCAGCTGATGATCTGCGGCCGGGGACTGCGGGCGCCCGCCGGGATCGCGTTCAGGTCGGCCGCCGCAGCGCGGGAACCGATCAGCCCAGCGAACCGTCCAAGCTCTGAGATGATCACGATGCGGTGGTTTGGCCCGCAGGCCCGGTGGTTGCTGCCCATAGCGGCCCTTGTCCTGGTGAGCGCTTCATGCGGGGTGCGCGCGGCAGGAACGCACCCGGCTCAGCCCTCCGGCCCAGTCACGCTCATCTCGGGCGTGGTCCAAGCCAGCCCGGGATGTCCTGTCGAGCGGCCAAGCCGCCTCTGCAAGCCCCGCCCGCTGGGTGGGGTCCGTGTCCTGGCCCGGTCCCTGCCCGCCGGGGTGATCGTGAGCGCCCGTGCCCGCGTCGACGGTCACTACTCATTCAGGCTGGGGCAGGGCCGTTATGTGCTGGTCGCCGTGACGAGGCAGGTCGTCCCGCGCTGCCCTCACGTCCTCGTCGCGGTCACATCATCAGCGCCCATTCGCGCAAACATCAACTGCGATAGCGGTATTCGCTGACGCGGAGCCGCCGGCACCGGCTCTGCCTCACATGTGGGGGGAGCGTCCGGCCCGCTCAGAATCGCGCAGCACGAATTTCTGGATCTTTCCCGTGGACGTTTTCGGCAGCTCGAGCGTGATCTCGACGTCGCGGGGTGCCTTGTAACTGGCAATCTTGGTGCGTACGTGCGCGATCAGCTCCGGCGGGCTCGCGCTCTGGCCGGCGCGGAGCACGACGAATGCTTTCGGGCGCTCGCCCCACTTGGCGTCGGGTACCCCGATGACCGACGCCTCGAGCACGGCAGGGTGGCTCATGAGCGCCTGCTCCACCTCGATGGTGGAGATGTTCTCCCCGCCGGAGATGACGACATCCTTAGAGCGGTCGCGCAGCTCGATGTACCCGTCGGGATGCATGACGCCAAGGTCCCCGCTGTGGAACCAGCCACCGCGGAACGCCTCGTCAGTGGCAGCCGGGTCAAGGTAGTAAGCGGTCATGACGTTGTTGCCGCGCATGACGATCTCGCCCATCGTGCTGCCGTCGGCCGGGACGTCGGCCATGTTAGCGTCAACGACGCGTACGCCCTCGACCTGGATCATGCTGACGCCCTGACGGGCCTGCAGCGCGGCACGCTGCTCAGCTGGCAGGTCAGCCCACTGCGGCTGGGACTGGCAGACCGTGATCGGGCCGTAGGTCTCGGTCAGCCCGTAGACGTGCACGATCCGGAAGCCCATCTTTTCCATGTGCGCGATGGTCGTGGGACTGGGCGGCGCGCCGGCCGTGGTGATCAGGACCGGCCGGGCCAGCGGCCCGGCCTCGGGCGCGTTCAGGATCGTGCTCACGACAGTCGGCGCCGCGTTGAGGTGAGTGACGTTGTGTTCGCGCAGCTGTTCCCAGATCGCGCTGCCGCGTACCTCGCGCAGGCACACATGCGTGCCGCCGATGGCCGTCAGTGACCATGGGGTGCACCAGCCGTTGCAGTGGAACATCGGCAATGTCCACAGGTACACGCTGTTCTCGTCGTGCCGGGAGTGGATGATCTCGCCGAAGCAGTTCAGGTAAGCGCCCCGGTGGGTATAAATCACCCCCCTCGGGCGCCCCGTGGTACCGGACGTGTAGTTGATCGCGATGGGGGCAAGCTCGTCCGAGACCGACCAGGGCAGCGGCTCCTGCTCTCCCCTGGCGAGAAAGTCGGGGTAGCTCACCAGCCGCGGGTCTCCGCTCAGATCCGTATCTGCCTGCGCTAGCTCAGAGTCCTGTGCGACCACCAGCTGAGCCACCGCCTCGACGTTGCCTGCGGCAACTGCGACCGTCGGGAGCAGCGCGGCGTCGAGAACGACGATCTTCGAGCCCGAGTGCGCCAGTATGTAGGCGATCTCCTCGGCCGTGAGCCGGGTATTCACCGCGACCAGCACCCCGCCCGCCAGCGGAACCGCGAAATGGGCGATGAGCATCTCGGGCAGGTTAGGCATGAGGTAAGCGACCCGGTCGCCCGGCTCGACGCCGCTCGCCTGCAGCGCCCGTGCCACCCGCTGCGCCTCGGCCGCCAGCTCAGAGTACGTGAGCCGCCGCCTGCCATAGACGACAGCGACCTTGTCAGGCCATACGCGGGCCGACCGCTCCAGGAACGACAGCGGCGACAGTGCCGCTTGCGAAACCGCACTCACGCCGACCTCCAGGGGACGCGCTGAACGCCTTCACGCAGCTCGTCCCTGACGCTCTTGCTGAGCAGATTCTTCCTTGTCGAGCAGATTCTTCCCCGTCTCGCCCCTCCTGTCGAGGCGTGATCTAGCGGGGACACTAGTAGTGTCCTGTGCCTATGCACGTGGAGATGCGCTGGCATCGCCAGGACGGGATGCGGTTGCCGGTTGCGCTGTGGTGTCCCGGCCCGGGTTACCGGATGATTTCCAGCGGCGTAACAGGCGGCGGGATCGGGCCGCGTGAGTGGGTTCTCAACGCGCAGGTGCCGGCCGGGTACAGCCGGATGGACCCGGCCGTGCACGTGGCTGAGCTGGCAGCCAGCCTTGGCCTGGAGGGCGAGGGCGTCGGGCCTCGGACGCCGTCTGCCTCGCTGCCCCGGTAGTGGGCGAACCCGAGGACTTCGCCGGACCGCGGTCGCTCTGGGGCGCGCGGATTGCTCGCGCGGTGTATTCCGCCGTACACGCCGGCGCGGTGCGTTACCGGGCGAAGGCCGGCCCCACCGTCCATCAAGCCGTGGAGTGAGAATTGGCGTCGCCCGCTGGGCAGGAGAAGCGGGAAACCCGCCTGCCATATGTGCAGCAGAAGCTCGCCAGCCAAGACAAGCGATTCCAGGCCGCGCTCGCGGAGGCCGACGCCCTTTACGGCATTCATCATGGGGGCCGGGGCGCGGAGTTCGAAGAAGACGTGCGGTTGGTTCTTGCTCGCTTCCTCCCCTATACCTATCACGTGCATGGCGGCTTCATGCCGCCGATAGGGGCCTGAATGACAGCAGAATCGCAGCTTGACGTACGGTCATCGGCAGGATCGGGGGCTGGGTTGCTGTCGTTGGCGGGCAGCGGGCGAGCTGTTTCGTGCTGGTAAGGCTGGGCGGTGGGTACGTTGCCGGGGTGAGCTTCGATGTCAGCGCAGATGCCTATATGCGGTTCATGGGCCAGTATTCGGAGCCGCTGGCGGTGCCGTTCGCTGATCTCGCGAAGGCCGGGTTCGGCGGGACACAGGTCACCACGCTGACCGTCCAGGTTCATCACGCGAGTTTCGAGCAGTGGTGGGAGCCGTTCACCCTCGGCGTCGGCCCGGCTGGAGCTTATGTGGCGTCCCTGTCCCCGGAGCGCCGGTCGGCGCTGCGTGACCAATGCCTGCGTCAGCTGCCCGCGAGCCCGGTCGAGATCAGCGCTACCGCGTGGGCCGCGACCGGCCGCGCCTAAGCAGCCGCCCCCGCCACGCCGTCACCCAGGCCAGGCAACCCCCTTCGGGATCGGCTCACGCTGGTGCCGGACGACCCGGAACCCCTGGTACAGTCGCGGCACGCGGATAACGGCAGTTGTGGGCGAGTATGCGTATTTCGATGGCCGTGCGTCTGCAGCACAGAACTATGAAGAGCGGACCGGATTCGCCAAGTGGAACGGGTCACAATACATTGCCATGGCTGGCCCGGCGTCCAGTCCTTTCGGTGGTGGCGCGTTGCGTTACGTTTCAGCCATCGAACTGCCGGACGGGCAGCTGCGTCTCTACTACGAAAGCGCAACTAGGTACGGCAGTCATGAACTCCGCACCGAGCTATGTGCCCAGCCCTGAGCAGCCAGGCCCCGCAGTTGATCAGTCAGCGGCATAGGAGGATCGGAGGGGACTGAGGCAAGCCCTGTGAAGGTCATCATGACCCGGTACTGCGACCGCTTTGCACCGCCGCCGTGGTAACCCAACCCGCACCAGGCGCGGCAGTTGCGGTCGACTTTCCCGCCCGCATCGAGTCATGAGAGTGCGCGCTGAGTTGGGCCAGGGATACTTCCGTCTGCGCCGTATCTGTCTCCGGCGGTAGGGGCTGCCAGGATGGTGGTGTGGAGATTTTGAGCAGCCGGATCTTGCTGCGCCCTGCTGACCTGGGCCGGAGCCGGCATTTCTACCGGGATGTGCTGGGATTGGCGGTCTACCGGGAGTTCGGTTCGCCGACCGATCCGGGGGTGGTCTTCTTTCTCGGCCCCGGGTTCCTGGAAGTCTCCGGGCACTCGGCCGGCGCTGCCGGTCAGCCGGTGATGATCTGGCTCCAGGTGCGCGACATTAACGCTGAGCACGAGCGGCTGGCTGAGGCCGGCGTCCGCATCGTGCGTGCGCCGGTGACCGAGCCCTGGGGACTGACCGAGATGTGGATCGAGGACCCCGACGGCGTCCGGATCGTCATCGTCGAAGTCCCCGCCGATCACCCACTACGCCGCGATCCGCGATCCTCACCGGCCACCTGACCCAAGCACCCGCACCATACGCGGCAGATTGAGTGCGGTTCGGTCGGCGAATCTGGGCTTGGGGCTGTCCCACCACGGGATCCTGCCCCGGGACGACCACTCAATGGGGTCACAGCTGGGTGCGCGAGGCTATGGAGGACGCTCAGCGAGACAACTGTTCCTGCATAGCCCGGCGGCCCGCGCGCGGGCGGCCTGACGGACCAGGTGGTCGCGCTCGGCGACGTCCGTGGCCCGGCGGGCGGCATCCGCGTACGCCGTGGCGGCGGCAGGGAGGTCGCCGCTGAGCTCGTGCAGGTGGCCTCGGACGGCGTGCCACCGGTGCCGCTCGCCGAGCACCTCGCGCAGCCGGTCGGTCTCGCGCAGCCCGGCGGCGGCGCCGAGGACGTGGCCGACCGCGACCGCGCGCCCGAGCACTGCGGCGGGGTCCTGGCGCACCGGGTCGTCGGTGAGGGCGACGAGGTCGTCGTACCAGGCGAGGATCTGCGCCCAGTCGGTCTCCTCGGCGCTTGCCGCGTCGTCGTGCAGGGCGGCGATGGCGGCCTCGACCTGGTAGCGGCCGGGGCGCGCAGCGGCCAGCGCCGACTGCAGGACGCGCACGCCCTCGGCGATCTCGCGGGTGTCCCACAGGCCGCGGTCCTGCCGGTCGAGCGTGACGATGCGACCCTCTGAGTCGAGTCGCGCCGGGAGGCGGG
>Ga0137375_10004629_pt1 | contig 16417 bp, 9 predicted proteins | sample SagtaG_24_FD_104936 | JGI IMG/M metagenome (GOLD analysis project Ga0137375, IMG submission 104936) | Vadose zone soil microbial communities from Sagehorn Ranch, Mendocino, California, USA - Sage1_R_113_16 metaG | ecosystem: Environmental > Terrestrial > Soil > Vadose zone | place: USA...
CGACGGCCACCCGTCGCCGGCGGGCATCTTTCCGAACTTCCTGTTCCCGCTCACGGAGCCACAACTGCGCACACTTGTGGTTCCGCCGCCTGGCGGTACGTCGCTGGACGATTTGACGGTTGCGGCCCTCGAACATGCTCCCAGCCCCGAGCGTGTGCCGCCGTTGCCCCTTGCCGCGGCCGCGTCCACGCTCGACCGACGCGAACCGGTGTGGTTCACCATCCGCTGCGTCTTCGAGCGACCAGCGTGCGATCCGCTCACCGGGCCGCTCCTCAGCGAACCGACTGAGTCGTTCCAGATGGCGGCGTTCTTCGACCCGGAAGCGCCGGCACGGCCGATTCGTATCAACCTGCCCCTGGATATATCCGCCGCGGGCTTGCGGAAGTTCGATCGGAATACCGCGTTCATGCTCTCGGATGCCCTGTGCGGCCAGATGAAACGCATGGGTAAGGTCACGTTTGGCGACCTCGTGCTGTCGGTGCTGCCGTGGCCGCTGCACAAGGACCTGTCGGTTCCGGACTCCGGGCCGTGTGAGGAATCACCGGGCGTGACGATGGGGCTGATCTGTTCTTTGTCGATCCCGATCATCACCATCTGCGCGTTCATCTTGTTGATCATCATCGTCAACTTGCTGAACATCATCTTCCATTGGATTCCGTTCTTCATCAGCTGCTTCCCGCTACCGCATTTCTCGTCGAAGGAGGAGTGACATGCCCACGACCCCGGCACTGGGCCCTGACCGCGTCTTCGGACGAGGCATGAGCTTCCCACCGCGCGTCCAAACGGACGGTCGGATCGCGTGGTCGACGGGCGAGGCGAACATCCGCGAAGCGATCCACATCATCCTCATGACGCGCCTGCGCGAGCGGGTGAATCTGCCGGAGTTCGGCGGCAATCTGGGCACCTTCCTGTTCGAGCCGAACACGGTCACCACGCGCCATCTGATCGAAACCGAGATCGAGCGGGCGCTGCGGCGGTGGGAGCCGCGCATCCGCGTGGAGTCGGTTGAAGTGGCACCGGACGGGCACGATCCGCTCGTGGCGATCGCCACGATCACCTACCACCTGGTGGCCGTGCAGGCCGTCGGACGGCTGAGCGTTACTGTGGCGCTGGGTAGCTAGCATGCCGCTCACCCTGCCCGCGCTGGACAACCGGCGCTACGAACAACTGCGCCAGGCGGCGCTCGATCGCGTCCCGGTGCATTCGCCCGAATGGACGAACTTCAACGAAAGCGATCCGGGTGTCACACTGGTCGACCTGTTCGCATTCATGACGGAAACGTTGATCTACCGCGCCAACCTCATTCCGGAACGCAACCGGCTGAAGTTCCTGAACCTGCTCGGCGCGCCGCTCCAGCCCGGCGCGTCAGCGGTGGGGTTCGTGTCGATCAACAACGCCAACGGGCCGCTGCACACGATCACACTCAATAACGATCTCGAAGTGCGCGCCGGCCAGGTCCCATTTCGCACGGACATGGGTCTGGATGTACTGCCTATCGAGATACAGGTGTTCTACAAGAGCATCATCTTGAACCCGGCGCAGAATGTACGCGACTATTACCGGCAGCTGTACCTGTCCTACCTGGGCGGCCAGACGGTCGACACGGCGTCGCCGCAGCTCTATGAGACCGTGCCATTTCCAACGCCCGCGCCGGGTTCTGGGACCACGGCGGAGAGCGCGACAACGGCCGGCGTGAACCTCGGCGACGCCGTCGGTAGCGCCATCTGGATTGCGCTGCTCCTGCGCGCGGGGGATCGGCCGTACGACGACCATCAACGCGAGCTTGCCAGGCGCGCGATTGCGAATCGCACGCTCAATCTCGGCGTCCTACCAATCCTGCCCGATGCGCGCGGACGACACCTCGATCCGCTCGGCGGTTCGTCCTCGCGTGGCGGCTCGCAGCTCCGCTTTGAGCTTCCGGATCTGCCCGCGAATGGCGAGCTCCCAGCGAATCCGTCCGAGCGCATCCCGCGCTACAAGGCAGTCCCAAAGCTGGCCGCCAGCGACGTGCTCGCGGAGCCAGGCATTGTGCAACTGCGCCTGCCGTCCGCGCCGGAGCTCGGGCTCTGGACCAACCTCGATCCGTTGGAAGCGGGTGTTGGAGAATTCCCTCCCGCCCTCGACGACACGGCGCTGAGCGATCGACTCATTACCTGGCTGCGCGTCAGCGCGCCCTCTTCAGTGCAGGCACGGCTCCTGTGGGTTGGCGGCAACGCGACCATGGTCCATCAGCGCGCGCGCGTTGCCAACGAAGTGCTGCCGGACGGCACTGGTGAGCCGGACCAGGTCGTGATTCTATCGCAGATGCCGGTTGTGCCCGGCTCGGTGCAGCTGCGGGTGACGCCGCTCAACGCCGCGAGTGAGGTGTGGGATCCTATCGCGGACCTGTACATGGCCGGGCCCGAGGTGCTCGTTCCCGATCCGCGGCTGCCGCCAGGTACGCCACCACCGCCATCCGGTCCAACACACGTGTACTTGCTCGATCCTGAGTCGGGTCAACTCCGTTTCGGCGATGGCACCCATGGCGCGCGTCCGCCCGCCGGCGCGACCCTGCGCGCGACCTATGATCGCGGCCTGGGCGCGCAAGGCAATGTTCCCGCCGGCGCCGTCAACCAGGGATCGGCGCTGCCGCCGGGCCTGACGGTTAACAACCCGGTTCGAACGTGGGGTGGAGTGGAGCCGGAGAGCGTGGCCCAAGGCGAAAAACAGATTACGCGCGTGCTCCAGCATCAGGACCGCCTGGTCACGGCCGCCGACTTCGAGACAATCAGCTACCGCGCGCCGGGCATCGAGGTTGGGCGAGTCGACGTGCTTGCGGCCTACAACCCAGAAGTTGGCTCCAGCTTGCCGGGTGACGCGCCGGGCTCGGTCACGCTGATGGTCGTGCCGCGCTACGACCCGGACCATCCCAACACACCGACGCCGGACCGGCTGTTCCTGGACGCATTGTGCGCATATCTCGACGCACGGCGGCTCGTTACGACGGAGGTCTTCATCCGCGGACCGCACTATCGGCCCATCTGGGTGTCAATTGGCATCGAGGTTGCGCCGCGGACCAGTGTCGCGCAGGCCAGCGATGCGGTGAAGGCGGCGCTCGAGCGGTTCCTGTCACCGTTGCCAGTCCCCGGGACGGTCCTGCCGCTCGATGCGCCGGCCCTGTTTCTGCCGGAGACGCCAATGAATACGGCCAAAGGCTGGCCGCTCCGGAAGCCAGTCCTGAAGCTCGAGATCGCCGCAGTTGCGAATCGCGTCGACGGCGTCCTGCTTGTCAACGACGTGACGCTGATCGACGATGGACGGGTTACGCGCGATCAAGTCCCCATGTACGGCCTGGATCTGCCCTATCTGGCGGGCATCGTTGTTGGCATCGGCGCTCCACCGCCGCCCGACAACATCCCCGGTTTCGGTAACCCCAGCGGGCCAGTCCGGCCGGGGACGACGTTCGTGCCAGTCCCAGTCGTCCCGGAGGAGTGCCGCTAGGCAATGGACGCAAACGACACCCGCTACCACCTCTTGCTCGGACGCCAGGATTGGGGCGCGTGCGTCCTCGACGAGGACGGCACCCACAGCCTGGCCGAGAGTTGGCGACCGGAGAACAGTGCCGCGGCTGTTCTGGATTGGCACTACCAGCTCAACGAGCTGACGCTGCATAGCCGCGTGTTCCGCTTCGCAGCGGCGCCGCGCGCGCTGCCACCAGCCATCGATGACCGCCGTGGAGCAGGGCGTGACGGTCACGGCAACTGGTACTGGATCGGACCAGGCCGACAGGAAGTGCTGGTCAACTCCTCCGGCAGCGGCCGCACCACGCGCTTCTGGTCAACCGCGGACGAGATCGACTGCCCGCCCCGAGCGCGCTATGGCGAGTTCGGACCAGTTGGTCAAGCGGAGCCCGCGCGGCCATTGGACTTGCAGGGCCTCGCCGTAACCATCGACCAGTACCTAGTCGTGGGTGTCCGCCAACCGGCCGGCCTGCTCGTGTTCGACCTGTTCCAGGGCGGTCCTCCCCGCCAGATTGTGTTCCCGTCCAGCATTGAATTCGCGCCGTTCGACATGGCGCCCCGCCCGCATGGCGGCGTCTGGGTCCTCGATCGCGCCAATCGGCGCTACTGGGCGTTCGATGCCGGCATGAACGTCGTGCCGCGCGAACAGGAATTGATTGTGTTGGAGCCGGCACAGCTCGAAGACTTCCAACCACTCGTCGCAGATCCCGGCGACCCAGATGCCGTCCGCCGCCGCGCGTCGCGCGTGATGCCGCGCGGCATCGCGATCGACGACGCATCGCCACTGGACCTCGAGGATCCGATCGCCATCGAGAGCATGCCCGACGACTCCGTCTTGATCCTCGACGCCGCACCAACGGCGACTTCCTCGCAGATTGTGCACATGCGCTTCAGCGCTCGTCTGGGACCCCCGCTCGATACGGAAGTGATGGCCGCGTATCTCGAGCCAGGCGCAATCAGCGACCGCCTGCTGCGTGGGCACGACCTCGCGTTCGTCCGCACATCCGCGGCCGCCACGTCAACCGATGACACCGGCCGGCTACTCGGCCAGCTGTACGTCGCCTCCGGCGAAGGCAACCAGGCGTTCGCCTTCAATCTGCTCGAGCGCAGTGGGTCGCTGGTGCTGGACCCCATCCCGCGCTACTTGCCCATGCGACTTTTCGGCGGCAAGGCGATCGTCGCCAGCGAGACGACCGTGTACTACGACTTCGACGATCGCTGGCTGCCACTGGTGGAGCAACCTCGCGCCCGCCACGGCGAGCATGCCACGTTGTTCACCCCGATCGCGCCGCGCGGATGCGCGTTCGACGGCCGTGAACCGGATTGCACGTGGCATCGCCTGCTAATCGACGCGTGCCTACCGCCGGGCAGCGATGTGCTCGTCGAGAGTCGTACTGCCAATGACCGGCAACGTCTGCGCTTTGCCGCGTGGCATGCGGAGCCGCCACTCCGGATCAGGTCCGACGGAACGGAACTGCCGTACGTGCACCGCCAGGGACCATATGACACCTTCGAGCTGTTGTTCCAACGTGCGCGCGGGCGCTATCTGCAGCTCAAGCTCACGCTCGTCGGCAACGGCCAGACAACGCCACACATCCGAGCGCTTCGCGCGTACTACCCGCGCTTTTCGTATCTCACGAACTATTTGCCCGCGGTCTATCGCGAAGACGAGGTTTCGGCCTCGTTCATGGACCGCTTCCTGGCCAACTTCGAAGGCATCTTCACTGCCATCGAGGATCGTATCGCGGACGCACAGACGCTGTTCGACCCGCGCACAGCACCGGCCGAGACGCTCGACTGGCTAGCGACCTGGTTCGCGGTCAGCCTCGATCCGGCGTGGGACGAACCGCGCCGCCGATTGTTCATCCGCTACGCACTGCTCTTCTTCCGCCAACGCGGCACCCTCAACGGCGTCTACATGGCGCTCCAGGTCGCGCTGGGCGATTGCATCGACGAACGCCTGTTCACGACGCCCCTGGCACAACGCGGCACGATCACCGCGATTCGCATCGTCGAACAGTTCCGGACCCGGCGGACCCCGGGCGTCGTTCTGGGCGACCCAACCGATCTGGCCGGGCTACGCGTCGTTTCGCGGGTCGCGCGCTGGACTCCGGCTGAGGGCGTGGGCCAGCTCAAGCAGCGCTACGACGAATTCGCCGCCGCGCAACCGACGGGCATGACCCTGGCCACGGCGTTCGACGTCACGCCGCCTACGACCGCGGATGCACTGGCCGTGTGGACCCAGTTCAGCCGCGATGTGCTCGGATTTGTGCCCTCTACCGACGCCACCAACCAGGAGCGCTGGGCGGCATTTCTCGGCCGGCGTTATGTGTCGATCGACCGGCTCAATGACCAGTATCGCCGCACCGGCCCCGCGCGCTACGTGAGCTTCGCCACGGTTCCCCAGCCGGTGAACCTGCCCTCGGACGGACCTGCCTTGCAGGACTGGTATCAGTTTCAGGCCGTGGTGCTGCCGATGCATCGCGCCGCACATCGTTTCGTCGTGCTGCTGCCCATGCCCAGGAGCGGCTTCGCCGATGACGCCGACCGCAACGACCGGCTGGCTCTGGCCAACCGCGTCGTGGAACTGGAAAAACCGTCGCACACGACGTTCGACGTCCGGTTCTACTGGGCGATGTTTCGCGTCGGCGAAGCCCGACTGGGCCTCGACACGCTCGTCGAGCGCGGCAGCCGGTCGCCCGAGCTCATGCGACCCATGATCCTGGGCCAGGGCCACCTCGTGGAGAGCTATCTGGCGACCACCAACGTGGCGCCTCCGTGTCGATCGTATGTTGCGGGAGATCAGCGATGAGCACCTTTGCGCCGCAAGCTGTTCGAGTCGTGGCACCGGATCAGTTCAAACATGTCAATTTCACGTTGGGCATGATCCTCGGTGTCGACGACTTCACTCAGGAGTTTGCTTTCCTGTCGAATCGCGACCAGTGGGCAACGCGCGAGCTCCACGGGTATGGCACCGTGTGCGGCCTGCAATTGAGCGCGCAGCCAGTGGGAATGCCCGACGGCTGGCAGATCGCGGTCGAGTCCGGCGCAGCTGTGAACCCGCGTGGGCAGCTCATCCGCGTGCCGACCACGCAGTGCGCAAAGCTCAATCCCTGGCTCCTCGCGCACCAGGCGGAGGTCATCCAGCACACCAGCTCACCGCTCGACGTCATCCGTTTGTACGTGGTGCTGTGCTACCGCGAGTGTCCGGTCGACCTGGTCCCAATTCCTGGCGAGCCGTGCCGCTCTGAGGATGATTCGCAAGCACCGTCGCGCCTGGTCGACGATTATCAGCTCGAATTGCGCTGGGAACCGCCGGACCAGCGTCACGAAGATGCCATTCGCGACTTCATCAGCTGGTTGGCGCAGATCGAAATCGCCAACATCTTCGACACTGACGCCAACCTGGCTGCATTCGAAGCGGCCGTGCGCGGGCTGGCGCCGCGCCTCGAGTCGGGGTTGGGCTCGCCACCGGAGTTCGTGCTTGGCTCGCCTCCAGAGTCACTGCAGATTCCACGCTCCGCGGTGGACGTCTACTTGCGCCGAGCGTTCCTGCTGTGGACAACCGAGCTGAAGCCGCTGTGTCTGAACCTACAGCAGGACTGTGCTGGTTATCCGCCGAGCGAGGAGTGTGTCCTGCTCGGGCAGGTGATCGTGCCGCTGGCACCGAGCGGCGAGGTGTCGGACACCGAGCCAGTTACGATTGACCAGGAGCGGCGGCCGTACCTGCTGTCGACGCGGGTCATCCAGGAGTGGATGCTGCACCGGTTGCAGACGCTCGACGAGCTACTTGCGTCGCCGCCAGGCGCGGGTTCCGCCGGCCCCGTCGGCGCAACCGGCCCAGCCGGCGCGACAGGCTCCGTTGGCGCAACTGGCCCCGCCGGCGCAACTGGCCCAGCCGGCGCGACCGGGCCCGCGGGCGCCACTGGCCCCGTCGGCGCCACCGGCCCAGCCGCCGTGGGAGGCGCCACTGGCCCAGCCGGTGCGACAGGCCCAGCGGGCGCGACAGGCCCCGCCGGCGCCACCGGCCCCGTCGGCGCCACCGGCCCAGCCGCCGCGCCAGGCGCAACGGGCCCGGTCGGTGCAACGGGCCCCGCGGGCGCGACCGGGCCCGTCGGAGCGACCGGACCAGGCGGCGGCGGCGCTCTCGTCACCGCCACCGGTACCGTCCGCTTCACCGACCTCATCCCCAGCAGTAACCAGTTCTCGCGACCCATCCCCCACACCCTGAATCGACCCAACCCGCCCATCACTCTGGCCATCGAAGTACCCGAAAACAACCCGGATCTGACGGTGCCGCCGATCCTGCCCAACAACCCCCCGCCCAACGTCAACACGGAGTTCGCGGTCGCGCTTACGGTGTACTACATGCCCGACCGCGCAAACTTCCGGGTCGGCGTCAGCCTGCCTCAAAATTCCACATTCAAGAACCTCCTCGTTCGCTGGTTTGCGATCCAGGCGTAAGGCGTCGGTCATATGTCACTCCGCTTCCATCTCCTCGGCCTGGCGCACCTACCGACGCATCCGCGGGTGTCCGCGTGCGCCTATACGCAGAAGGTGATCAAGCTCGGACGCATCCTCCAGCTGCTCGGACATGAGGTCACGTTCTACGGCGGCGAAGACTCCGAAGTCCCCGCCAATGAGTTCGTGCAGGTCGTGTCCGCGGACGACCGCCGCGCGGCGTACGGCGACTATGACTGGCATTCCGAGTTCTTTCGCCACGACCCCGCGGACAGCGCACACCAGACCTTCAACCGCAATGCCATCGCCGCGATCCGCGAGCGCTGCCAGGCAGGTGACTTCTTGTTGTGCACGATGGGCAACTATCACAAACCGATCGCGCAGGCCGAGTATCCGAGTCAACCGTGGGTGGTCGAGCCTGGCATCGGCTACGAAGGTGTATTTTCCTCTTTTCGCGCCTTCGAGAGCTACGCGTGGATGCACTATGTCTATGGCGCCACCCACCAGGCCGATGGGAGCTGGTATGACGCGGTCATCCCGAACTACTTCGATCCGGCGGACTTTCCATTCGCCGAACGAAAGGGTGAGTACGCGCTGTACGTCGGTCGATTGGTCCGTCGCAAAGGTCTGGATGTCGCGGTCCAGGTCACGCGCACGCTGGGGATGCGTTTGGTCGTGGCCGGCCAGGGCAGCCTGCGCAACTCGACTGAGGGGCTCGATCTCGCCGAGCCACACGTCGAGTTCGTCGGCAGCGTCGGTCCGGACCGCCGAGCCGAGCTGATGGGCAATGCCCGCATGCTCTTTGCGCCGACGTACTACATCGAGCCGTTTGGCGGTGTGGCGGTCGAAGCTCAATTGTGCGGTACGCCGGTCCTGACCACGGATTGGGGCGCATTCAGCGAGACCGTCGTGCATGGCGTGACGGGCTATCGGTGTCGGACCTTTGAAGAGTTTGTGTGGGCCGCGCGGAACGTGGATCGCCTGCGCCCCGACGACTGTCGCACGTGGGCGGTCACGAATTACTCGCTCGACCGCGTGCAGTGGATGTTCGAGGAATTCTTCACCAGGATCGCCGACATCAGCCGCCAGGGCTGGTACGAGCCACGCCCCGAGCGCGGTGACCTGAACTGGCTTAGAAAGTACCACCCGAGGTGAGCGATGGCCGCCAAAACACTCAGTGAGCCGATCTTCGACTCCGATGTCCGCAGGGTGAGCTTTTTCAATGGCCGCCTACTCAGCGGCGAGGACCTCACTCAGGAGCAGCTCGCCAATGAAGAGAGTGGTCGTCGTCTTGGCCGCGCAATCGGCGAGGGAGTGGCGTATGGCCTGGAAGTGCGCCCGACGCCTGGCGCGGATCGCGTGAATCAGCCAGTGCTCACTATCACGCCCGGCCTGGCAATCAGCCGCCGCGGCGACTCGTTGCACCTTGCCGATCCGGTCGACATCGCACTCAAGCAACTGCCAGCCAGCAACGGCGCCAATGCGCCCGTCGTCACGTTTTCCGTGTGCGAGCCGTCGGACGGCAACATCTATGTCGCCGGCGCGGGCGTGTACCTGCTGACGATTGGCGCCGTGGAGGGCAAGCAGGGCCGCGCGCCGGTCAGCGGCCTCGGCCACATAGATGTCGCCTGCAACACGAAATACCTGGTGCCTGGCGTGCGGTTTCGGTTGGTTCCGATCGAGCTGGAGCCAGGCGACCTCAACACGCCAGACCGGCTGCGCAACCGACTGGCGTACCGCTGCTTGATCGGCGATCCGCCCGCATTCGCCGGACTGGTGACGAATCCTTTCGGGCCACCCGTCGGGGATTATGGACTGATCGACGAGCTCCGGCCTGGCCGATTGCAGAACTGCGAAATCCCGCTCGCGCTGTTGTACTTGACCGCCAGCAATGGGCTGGTCTTCGTCGACATGTGGTCGGCACGCCGACGCTTGATTGCACCGGGCGCGGACAGTCGGTTCCCGTTGCTGAGCGGAGATCGGCGGGCGGCGGAAGGCGAGGCGATGCTTGCCCAATTCCAGGCGCAGATCGAGGACATCATGGCCGCCGAGGTTCAGCCATCGGCGATCATGGCCCGCGACCGGTTCGTGTTCCTGCCGCCAGTTGGATTGCTGCCGATCGCGTCGGGTCCGTTTACGCGCGGCGTCGACTACGCGACATTCTTTAGCCAGATGACGTATCGCCAACCAATCTTCATCGAAGGGGCACAGGTCCGGTCGCTGGTCCAGGAGGCTCTCGACTTTCCACCAATTGGTACCACCAGCGCGGTCGTCGTCTGGTTGTACCTGGTGCGCGAAAATGCGCAGGCTGCGCTCGGCGGTACTCAGCCGCCGCAGTCGTATCTCGTCTTCGCCAGTGGGCACACGCCATATCGCGGCGAGCCGCGCTACGACGTACATCACTGGAAATTCGCAAACTTCTAGTAATCGGAGGATCGCTATGGCGGATCTTCTCAAGCGTGTGGCGCCCGGCGACTTGATCACCAATGAGAAGTGGAATCTCATCGTAGACGCAGTCAACGAGCTGCTGCAGACCGGCCAGTCCAGTGGGCTCACGCTCGCCTCCATCGCACCCGCCGGAACCGTGGCGGAGCCGAGCCGCATTGGCACCGTGCTGCAGATCACTGGCCAGAGCTTCGGCTACTCAGTGGGCCAGTCAAGCGTCACGTTCCAATCGGAGTTTGGCAGCTTTGTGGTGCCACGTTCGGCCATGCTCACCGGTTCGTCGGACACGCGGCTGTTGCTGATCGTGCCGGCGATGCCCGGATTGCCCCAGGCTGGCGCGAACGCGGCGCTGCGCGTGGACAATGGCGTCGCCCAGGACCAGCGGTCGGTCTTCGTCACGCCCGTAGTCGTCACGCTGCAGGGTGATGTGTTCGTCAACTGGCGCTCCGATGTCACGCCCAATCCAGCGCCAAACCCACTCGTCGTCAATCAACCGGCCGAGTTTGCCTATCGCGTAACGACCGGGACCAACCTGCCCGCCGCGTTCGACCTCAGCGCCGCAATCACCGACGCGAGCGTACCGGTGCCCGCCGGACTCGTGGACTCCATCCAGTTCCTCGATCGAACCCACGGCAACGTGCTGATTCCGAACAAGCGCGTCGACATGGGCAAGGCGGAGGTGCGCGACATCAACCTGCGCATTCCCACGCTCCCGAGCGCGTTCGGTGCTCAGACGTTCACGCTGCGCGTCACCGCGGCCGCGGGCACGATCGTCGGTACGGACGCACGCAGCTTCACGGTTGGCACGCCAGTGCCCCCGAGTGACCCGACCATCGACCTGCAGCAGACGGGCACGTTTCCTGTCGCGCCCTCAGGGTCGAGTGACCCGCCCGCGAACAACGCTTTGTTGGAAGGAACGACGATCAAGCTCCGCGCGGGCTGGCAGCTCATCCTCATCTTCAATGCGCGGTTCACACCGACGGGAACACCACCCTTTGTGTACGAAGTCTCGATTCAGCCCAAGTCGGGCACCCTGACGGGTTGGACCCTGCAACTGGTCAATACCGCGCCCACGCTAACGGTCGCGGCCGGCGAGACACGGATGGTGATGTTCGGCGCGACCGCGACCTCAACGGCCGATGCGACAGGCACGATTGTCTTTCGCGTCAGGCGCCAGGGCGCGGCGTCGGACCAGACCAAGGAGTACTCGCTCCAACGACTCACATGACACGTAGACGCGGCGTCAAGAAGGGAGCAATGCAGTGCCAGTAAACATTCCACAGGCTGGTGGGGTTCCAGGAATCAGCGGTCCGCCCGATTGGCTCTCGGCACCACCCATTGGAAACTATGACCTGGACGAGGTTCGCTGGCGGGGCGCCACGCGGCGCACGTTCGGCAGCGGCGCATCGCAGAGCGCGGTCTTCCGTGCAGTTCAGGCCATGGTTGGCACACAGCAATTCATCTTCCTGTCGTTCCGCGCCGCGTTCGTTCAATCGCTGAGCGATGGGTTCGACGTGGTGTATCTCGGCCTCCAGCGAACTGGCGGCGCGCAGGCCATGGTCGTCCGCATCCAGGCCCACGATGCGACGACGACGCCAGCCGGACCACCGTCGGCCAATCCACCGCTCAACATCAACAGTGTCCAGATCTCAACACGCACCGGCACATCGTGGACGGTGCAAGGCATGAACCCGACCTGGATCGCTGCCAATGCCCGCGCCTGGCGGCAGAGCGCAGGCGATGTCCCAGCAGATCCGAACAATCGCTGGGCTGTCCAACTGCGGATTCCGGTAACGACGGCAATCGACATCACCGACAACGCCGGACCGAACCTCGGCACTGACTTCATCATGTGGTATGCCATCGAGGGCGCCACCTCGATCGGCGACGCGGTGATCCTGGCCGACTACCGCACCAGTGGCACGACGACACCCCTCGATCTAGTCACGGGCAACTACCCGGCGCCCTCGGTGTGGGACCAGTTTCTGCTCACGTCCGGCCCGGCGAGCTTCGGCGGCGTGGCGCTGCACTGGGACGACGTACTCGTCCAGAACGTCCTGCACGGCACCGGGACCGAGATCGCCAACCATGCGCTCAACACGTTCATCGCACGCCCGCGCAACTATCGGCCGGCCGGCAACGACATCCCCGCGGGCGCCATCAACGCAACTTTCCGCATTGCTAACTGGGGTTCGGTGGCGGGCGATCCGCACCAGATCGACTTCGGCACAGGCGTGTGGGACTATGTGCCCGGCAACTCCGCGGTCACTCCGGTCAACAGCAGCATGGTCATTCCTACGCTGGCGGCGGCTGACCCGGTGCCGACGACAAATCCGATAGCGCTGCCGGCGACGATGAACCTGGGCGCCGGCAAGAGCTTCCACCAGTGCGTGCTGGTGACGCTCTCGGGCGCCAACCTCAACTTTCTGAATGACAGCATCTACCGCAACATGAACTACGACGGCGCCTCACTAATCGAGCGCGCCGCGGAGATCAGCGTTGTCGGCTTGACGCCCGTGTCCGAACAACCACGCGACGTTTTCCTGGCCGTCGAAAAAGTCAACATGTTGCGCGACACGCCAGGCGCGAACGAGGGGCAGTTCCTGTCCGCGACGATGGACCGGCTGATCGCGCAGGGTGGTCCGCTGGCCGAAAAGCTGCAGGCGGTGCGGTCGCAGCTGTTCGGCGACGGCGAAGGCGGCGGTGGCGATTTCGGGTCGGCCGCGGCGCTCGACAGCATTCTGACCGTGCTGCGCGAGTTGCTGGCCGGGCTGCGCTACCGCGAATCCGAAGGTGAAGGCGAATCGCCTCTCGATGCGTTCATTGATGGGCTGCGCCGCTGGCTTCTCTCGGTCAAGGCGAACGTCAGCTCGGCCCAGCGTCTGGCGGTACTGGTCGACGCGCTGGCAGACTGGCTTTTGGCTGGCGCAGACACCGCCGATGCTCGGCTCGCAACGTTTGTCACGCAGGCCGCCACGTGGGTACGCGGGCTGGCCAACGATCCGGCGGCCAACGAGTTGCTACCGAGTCTGATGCGCCTGCTCTTCGGCTGGGTGGACAGCCTGGTCGACAATGAGAAGCTCCTTGCCGCGCTGCAGGTTGTCGCTAGCTGGGTGGATGCGGGGGTGCCCGCTGATCAGCAGCCAGCCGTCGCCAATGCGCTCCGCGAGTTCATGTCGATCCTGGCCACGGGCAATACCGGGTTCACCACCGCGCTGGGCAACATCTGGCGCTCCATCGCACGTTGGCTGCGCGGCGCCGAACGACTCGAGACGTTCGTCGACGCGGTCGGCGAGGGGGGACTGACCGACGACGAGAAGGACCGACTCTTTCCAACCATCCGAGTCCATCCGTATCACGACACCGGCGCGCGCATCGACGGTGCAGACGGTCGACAGCATCGCGTGTTGCGCTCCCAGTCTGCCTTTGGCATCTACGCCTACCACGAAGGTGCGATCGACGGATGGCAGACCAGTTTGCAGGGCGCGCAGCGCATCGCGGAGAACCTGTATCTGCTGGCGGTGCCCAACAACGGGACGGCTCAGGTCACGGTTCGGGTGCAGGCCGTCGAGCCTGGCGACCGGCGCATTCCGGACGATCCGATTGTGCCGCTTCCGCCACTGCCAGAAACCGGCGGCCAAAAACCGGGCTGTCTCGGGCAAATCCTGAAGTTGTTTGGGATCGGGAGGTAGCGGGCCCTGGCGACGCATCTGGCGACGGTGCTTCGCCTCCGGGTTGGCGCCCGTGGGCTCGATCCGCTCGTGACCAAACTGCGCGCAGCCGCTGCGCTGGAGACGGCATCGCTCCAGCCCAGCCGGTTGCCGCCAGCGGCGATCCTGTGCATCCGCACGGTACGTGATCCGCGACCGCGCACGGTGCGGCTGCATTCTCTACAACCGTTCGGCAGGCAGCACCTCGCGTCTGACTGGCAGCGGGCGCTGACCGCGCGACTGGACGACCTATCCCGACGCGCCGCGCGGCCGCTCGTGGAGGACGTTCCGGCTGGCGCGGAGGCCGTCGTCTTTGCCGATCACGCCGAACTGCTCGCCTGCCTCGCTCGCGATTGGCTGCGCGGACGAGTACTCGAACGCTGGTGGTGGACGCATCTCGTCCGCCAATTGAATGCACGGCAGGCGGCGGTGCAGACCTGGGTGGAGTCGCCAGACGCGATCCCCGCCGCGCTTGTGCATCTTGACCGTTGGCGGGCGGCAGTGGAGTTCTTGGCTGCACTATCTCCGACAGAGGTCGCGCGGATAACTGACGCCGTGATTGACCGGTTTGGACTTCGTGCGGCCGCACAGGCGCTGCGCGAGGGCCAGGCGACGGCTCCTCCTCTCGGCAGCCCGACAAACCGCGGCCCGACCCCGCCCAGCACCGCAATCGGTGGCGGCCCCATTTCCGACGCGCCAATCCACGCCAGTCCCGTGCGCGCGCCGTGGGCCAATCACCTGCCGATAGACGCGTCCGCATTGTCGGTAGAGCGGGAGTTCGTGCTTGGCGTGTGTCTACACCTGGCCAGGCGACCCGACGAGGTGCGCGCGCCAACGTTCGCGTCCGCCGTCCATGCGTGGGCGGCGGCACGCGCTCGCAACGTGGGCGCGGTGCGCCTGGAATCGACACCGGAGCACGTCCCGCCTCCCGATTCGCTCGGCGAATTCCTCGACCGGCCTCATCTCCGTGCGCCAAGCGACATTCCGGAGGAAACCGCCGGCCAATCCGTTTCCACTCCCGGCGCGCCCACGGCCCGGCTGTCGGCAGCCGCCACGGCACATCCAGCACCGGCTTTCCCTGGGATTCCCGCGCGCGAAACCGAGCCGCCAGCCAACGTCGCACCCCGTCCCGAGCCAGGCGCCGCGCGCACCCTTGAACCGCCGCGGGTCCCGGCGCTATCGCCGCCGCCGTTTGTAGACGAAGTCCGCACCGGTCTGGGTGGAGTGTTCTTCCTTGTTACCGCTGCCCTGAGCCTCGGGCTGTACGCCGATTTCACGCTGCCCGAAGGTGAAAACCTTGATCTCGCCGTATGGGACTTCCTGACCCTGCTGGGCCAGCACCTGCTGCCGGAGCCCGACGACGGTGACCCGCTGTGGCCGCTCCTCGCCCAGCTGGCGGGCCACCCCGACGAGCCACCGGCGTCGAGCTTGGACCTCGCCGGTACTCCGTGGGCAGCCGACGTGCACGCCCGCCTCGTCGACGCCCTCGGCCTCCAGGACGAGCCAGACCGCCTCGCCGATGTTCTATTACGCCACCCGGCACGGCTACAGGTAACCTCCACCCGCGTCGACGTCGAGTTCAACCTCAACGACTTCTTCGCGCGTGAGGGCGCCTTCGCCATCCGCCTGTCCGGCCTGGACCGTGATCCCGGATGGGTCCCCGCCGCCGGGCGCACGATCGCCTTCCACTTCCTGTAGTACCGCCATGACTGACAATGCTTTCGCCGCGATTCCTGCGACTCCGGCCGGTCACTTCAAGCTCTATTACTACGGCGCGATCCTGCGCGTGATAGATCGCTTGTTCCTGTTGAGCGAGTCGCAGGAGGCCGCACTCGAGCGCTTCCCCTTCTTGCTCGGGTACATCAACGAGCTGGCCAGTTGTGGACTGGACGGCTCGAGCACCGACGTGGCACAGAGCTGGTGGCGCGACCAGGTCGAGGCGTGGGAAGCAGCTACGACAGTGACCCTGCCGATCCGGAGTTTGCAGTCGGCCGCCGGCCTTTCGTACGAGACGACGCTGGCCTACTTTTGCGTGAGCCTTGGTGAAGAGGATCCGCGCTTCGGCGTCATGTTCGATGCCCTCCAGGGCAATCCCGGCCAACATCTGCTGACGTACGGCATGCTCAACTCCTGGGCGGTCAGTGCGGACGAGCTGCCGCACACGGCATTGCAACAATTACAGGATGCTGCGCTGATCCGTATACCCAACTCCGACGCGCCACGCTTCGACTGGGCGCTCCAGCCCAATCCGCTGATCTGGGACGTGGTCTGCGGCCGCGGCACAGGCGACCCGACGTCCGA
>Ga0137375_10004639_pt1 | contig 16392 bp, 8 predicted proteins | sample SagtaG_24_FD_104936 | JGI IMG/M metagenome (GOLD analysis project Ga0137375, IMG submission 104936) | Vadose zone soil microbial communities from Sagehorn Ranch, Mendocino, California, USA - Sage1_R_113_16 metaG | ecosystem: Environmental > Terrestrial > Soil > Vadose zone | place: USA...
CGAGCACGCGCGCGACGCGGTCGGTCTCGCTGAGCAGGGTCTTGATCAGGTTCTGAAAGTCGCCGATCGCCGAGATGATCAGGAAGCTGCGGCGGAAAGAGAACCTGTAGAACAGGCTATAGAAACGATGCCAGCCGGTCAGCTGCCGGTGGTCGGTCTCGGCCAGCAGCACGAATCGCTCGGCGGCCAGGTCCTCGGTCACCTTGATCGCCCGCACTGTCTCCCAGGGGATCGGCAGCCAGCCGCCGGCAAACTCGACCAGCATCCCGCGCGGGCTGGTGCGAATGGTCGGCAGGCTGTTGCGCAGCAGCAGTGTCAGCAGCAGCGCCAGCGCGAGCCAGCCGAGCGCCGGCAGGAGCAGATTGAGCGACATCAGCAGCGCCAGCGTCTTGCTGCCGCCGACCTCGGATCGCGGCAGGGCCGCGCCACTGCTGAGCGTCTGGACGGCCTCGGGAAGGTAGGGCACGCGCGCGAACAGCGAGGTGTCGATCCCGAGCGTGCCCCAGAGCAGCATCAGCAGGTCGCGGCTGAAGCGCAGCAGCGCGGCGCCGACTGCCAGGAAGCTCAGCAGTTCGATCAGCCAGGTGATCCAGCGTGGGTAGCGGTGGATCTGTTCGGCAACCATCGTAGGCGCCTACAGAAACGGCGCGCACAAGCCCACGCCGTTTACGGGTGGGTTGAAGCGCGTTTTAACGGTATCTAGACGAGACAAATTGCCTCCTTTAGAAGCCCACACCCTTTCGGGGTGGGAGTCATCACTCCTCCCAGGCGCCGCCCCTCGGCTGAAGCTCCTGGATGCGCAGCTCGGCCTGGTCGAGCAGCCGCTGGCAGGCCGCCGCGACCGCGACGCCCTCCTCGTAGAGCGCCAGCGCCTCCTCCAGCGGCAGCTCGCCGGCCTCCAGCCGCACGACGATCGCCTGCATGCGGGCGTAGAGTGATTCATAGGTTGGCTTCTCGCTTGTCGTTGCCATGTGTGCGCCTTTGTTCACCGGAATGACGCGGTCGGATACCACTGTGCCGAAGGCTCAACGTATCACCGCCCTGGTCACAGACAGAGAACGGATTTTCTTTCTATCGGGGGGATTTTTTCGCCTGGAGGGCGAAAAAATCCCCCCGATAGAAGCTTTGACAATCCGTTCCGTACGGAATTGGACGCCGCCGCGCAAGTCCTGCTGATGACAGATTACGCGAGCGCCGGGGCGCATCGCAATGGCCCAAAGGTCATGTTTTTACCTTCCGTTGACGAATCGGGCCTTCCGCCCGCGCGCCGATCTCGCCGCCTTTCACCGTCATGGCTAGCTCCGTGCCGGCGGCGACCTGGGCCGGGTCGGTCACGATCTGGCCGTCGGCCGCGCGGCGGACCACGGCGTAGCCACGGGCAAGCGTTGCCAGCGGGTTCAGCGCGGCGAGCTGGTGGCTCGATCCGTCCAGCCGCGCGCGGCGCAGCTCGACGTTGTGCTCAAGCCGCGCGGCCGCGCGCCGCGCCAGCTCGTCGAGCGCCTGGCGGTCGTGCCGCAGCCGCGGGGCCGGCGACTGCTGGGCCAGGCGGCGCTCCAGCGCCGCGACCTCGCCGCGCGCGCCGTCGAGGCGCCGGCCGATCGCCGCGTCGATCTGCTCGCTCAGCAGGTCGATCGCGCCGGCCAGCTCGGTCACGTCGGGGGCAACTATCTCGGCCGCGGCCGAGGGGGTCGGCGCGCGCAGGTCGGCCACATAGTCGATGATCGTCGTGTCGGTCTCGTGGCCGACGCCGCTGACCAGCGGCACCGGGCTGGCGAACGCCGCGCGCGCCACGATCTCCTCGTTGAAGGTCCACAGATCCTCGGCCGAGCCGCCGCCGCGCGCCACGATAATCACGTCGACGTCCTGGTCGTACAGCGCGTAGAGCGCCTCGACCACCGTCTCGGCCGCGCCGTCGCCCTGAACCTGGCAGGGGGCAAGGACGATCTCGGCCAGCGGGTAGCGCCGCCGCAGCACCTTGAGGATATCCTGCAGCGCCGCGCCGGTCGGCGAGGTGGCCACGCCGATGCGGGCCGGGAAGGGCGGCAGCTCGCGCTTGCGCGAGCTGTCGAACAGCCCTTCGGCGTCCAGCCGGGCCTTGAGCTCCTCGAAGCGCGCGTAGAGCAGCCCGACGCCGGCCGGGCGGATCATGTCGACGTACAGCTGGATCTGGCCGCCGGCCTCGTAGAACGCCACGCGCCCGTGGGCCAGTACCGCGTCGCCGCTCGACGGCATCGCCGGGATGCGCGCGACGTAGGTGCGCCAGCAGGCGGCCCGGATCTGCGCCTCGCCCTCCTTGAGCGTGAAGTAGCAGTGGCCGGACGCAGCGCGGCTGAAGTTCGAGACCTCGCCCTCGATCCAGATATCGCGCACGATCTCGTCGGCGTCGAGCAGCTCACGCAGGTAGGTGTTGAGCTGGGAGACGGTGAGGATGTTCATAAAACAGGTCGCAAGCTTCAGGTCGCAGGCCGCAGGCCGCAGGCTTCGATATGCGATATGCGACTTGCGACTTGCGACTTGCGACAGCGGATGTTCATAAAACAGGTCGCAAGCTTCAGGTCGCAGGCCGCAGGCCGCAGGCTTCGATATGCGATATGCGACTTGCGACTTGCGACTTGCTACAGTGGTTCTACGATCATGAGCGGCTGGCCGTACTCGACCGGCTGGCCGTCCTTGACCAGGATCTTGGTGATGCGGCCGCCGATCTCGGCCTCGATCTCGTTCATCATCTTCATCGCCTCCACGATCCCGACGCGGTCGCCCGGCTGGATCGTGTCGCCCTCCTGGACGTAGGGTGGATCTTTGGGCGACGGCGCGGAGTAGTACGTCCCGACCATCGGCGAGGCGATCGGCTCGTCGCCCGACATGTGCTCGGACGTCTCGTCGGCCTGCGCGGGCTCGCCGGCCGGGTGCGGGCCGGCGTGCTGCTGGAACGGCGCGACCGGCGGCAGCGGCGAGTGCATCGCGTGGGGGAGTGCAGCCGCGAGCGACGGCGTCACGAGAAAGGGCGCCGCCGCGCTCTGCGCCTGCGACGCCCCGCGCCGGATGTGCAGCTTGGAGCCGCCGCGCTCGATCGTGATCTCGGTGATATCGGTCTCGCTGATCAGACGCAGAACCTCGCGCAGCGCGCTCAGACCAAAATCGTCGTCCGGCGCATGATCCCGCCGCTTGCCCGCCCCCTCGGCCATAGGTACTCGCTCTCCCCCAAGAATACAGGAGTCAGGAGTCAGGAGTCAGAATAAGTCGATCTCGATGAATGACCTTGTAACCATCGTTCTCGACGCAATGCTGACTCCTGACTCCTGTATTCTGACTTCTTCTCACGCTCGCTCGATATACGTCCCGGTTCGCGTGTCGATCCGCAGATCGTCGCCCTCGCTGATGAAGAGCGGCACGATCACCCGCAGCCCGGTCTCCATGATCGCGGGCTTGACCGCGCCTGAGGCGGTGTCGCCCTTGTAGCCCGGCTCGGTCTGGGCCACCCGCAGCACGACGTTCGGCGGCAGCGCGATGTCGAGCACCTCGCCCTCGTAGGTCAGCAGGTCGACCTCCTCGTTCTCCACGAGGTAGCTCGCCGCGTCGCCGATCACGCCCGCGCCGACGGCCGGCTGGTCGTACGTCGCGGTATCCATGAAATAGAACGTGTCGTCCTCGCGGTAGAGGAACTGGACGGTCTTCTTCTCGAGCTGGGCGGTCGGGAACTTCTCGCCGGCCTGGACGGTGGTGTTGACCGTCGCTCCGGTGCGGACGTTGCGCAGCGTCATCCGCACGTAGGCGCTGCCGCGGCCCTGCTTGACGTGTTGGTAGTCGACGATCCGCATGAGGCCGCCCTCGTAGATAATCGTCAGACCTTTTTTCAGCTCGCCGGTAGATATCATTGCTGCTGGGTGCTCCTCGCGAATGTGCAGGTGTGAATTGTTAGGCGGGCATTATACCAGAAGTTATGAGTTACGGTGCATGTTCCATAACTCAAAACTCAAAACTCAAAACTCTTAACTGTTCCCGAGCAGCCATTCGAGCGCCAGCAGGTACCCGCGCCAGCCCAGCCCGGCGATCTGGCCGGCCGCGACCGGCGCGATCACCGAGGTGTGGCGGAACGGCTCGCGCTTGTAGACATTCGAGAGGTGGACCTCGACGATCGGCGCGGCGAGGCTGGCCAGCGCGTCGCGCAGCGCGAGGCCGTAGTGCGTGAGCGCGCCGGGGTTGATGATGATCCCGTCGGCGTCCCACCCTTCGGCCTGAAGGAAGTCGATCAGCGCGCCCTCGTGGTTCGACTGAAGCGCCAGCAGCGTCGCGCCGGCGGCCTCGGCCCGCGCGCGCACCGCGGCGTCGATCTCGGCGAGCGTCGTGCTGCCATAGATCGACGGCTCACGCCGGCCGAGCATGTTCAGGTTAGGGCCGTGGATAAGCAGAATTTTCATGATTAAAGAGGGCCTTGGCTTGTAAGACAAGGTTCTTGTGAGCTTTACAATGCTGCGTGACAGGTCGCAGGTCACAGGTCGCAGGTGGCTTCGACGTGCGACTTGCGACTTGCAATAAGCAACGAACTGTAAGGCTGATTGCCGCCAAGTGAAACCTGGTCTAAGATCTGTCATGGCCGCGACATGAGCGGCATGTAGATAATCGTCGACGGCGCGTCCTGGAGTCCAGCGGTGTCGACCAGCTGGTCGAACACGGTCGGCGAGAACACCGACGTGGCGCGCACGACGATCCGGTTGAGCGCGTTCAGCTTAGCGCCGGCCGGCACGTCGACCTGCACGGTCACCGGGTAGCTGATGCCGGGCGCCAGGCTGGCGGTCTGCGTCGGCGTGATTGTGATGTGCCAGTCGAACTCCTGGCTCGCGCTGAACGTAAACTGGTCGCTGCCGTTGCCTGTGTTGAGCACGACGTTGCGGAAGAGCACCGATCTGCCCGGCTGGATCGGCTTGGACTGGCTCGGCGTAAAGTTGACCCGCGCGAATTGCAGGATGGTCGTGGTGTCGACGATCTCGTGCGGCGGCCCGGACGTCGCGGTCGAGCGGGCGCGGACGAACAGCATGTGTACGATCCCGGCGGGCGCCGACGTCGGGATCACCAGCGTCGCGGTGATCGTGGCGCTGGCGCCCGGAGCCAGCGAGAGGCTCGGCGGCGCCACCGACGCGTTCCAGCCGCGCGCCGACTCGGCTGTGATCGCGAAGTTGTCTTTCTGGAGCCCGGTGTTCGTTACCGTATGCACGCAGGTGACGATCGCGCCGGGCAGCGCCGACCCGTTGCACGGCGGGGCGATCGTCACGTCGTAGGGCTGGCCGACCTGCGCGGTCACGGTCGCGGTCGCGTCGGGGCAGGCGTTCTCCTGGCACGTCGCCGTGATCGTCACGCTGGCGGAGCTGCCGATCGGCGCGCCGGCCGGCGCCTGCAGCGCGACGGTGATCGGCCTGGTCTCGCCGGGCAGCAGCGTGGGCGTGCTCAGCGGCGCGAGGCTGGCGCTCCAGCCGCCCGGCGCGGCGGTGGTGGTCAGCGTGAAGGTCTGGCTGATGCTGCCGCTGTTCTGAAGCGTGAGCGTGAACGTCACCGGCTTGCCCGCGTCGACGGCCAGGATCTGTGCGGGCGGCGCGAGCGCGGCGCCCGAGACGGCGGCGATCGTGGTGGTGATGTGCGCGGTGGCGCTAATCGGCGGCAGCGACGAGGTCGCGGTCAGGGTCGTCGTGGCGCTGGTGTCGGCCACCTGGCCGGGCGGGATGGTCAGCTCGACCTGCACCGGCGCGCTGGCGCCGGGGTCGAGCGTGACGGTCGGCGAGAGCGACCGCACGCTCCACCCGCGCGACGAGCTTGCCGCCAGGCCGATCGTGTCGGTGAAGTTGCCGCTGTTGGTCAGCGTCAGCGTGTCGGTGTAGATCTGGTTGGGCGCGCGCGTGTTGCTCTGGTCGGGCGACCAGCTGAGCGCAGCGCGCGGCTTGACCGTGATCTGGTCGGTCTTGCTGGCCGAAGCAAACGGGGTGGCGTCGGCGGTCGCGGTGAGCGTGGCGTAGTGCGCGCCGGCCAGCGCATTCGCGGGCGCCGTCAGCGTCGCGGTGACGATCGTGCTGGCGCCCTGGCTGAGCGTCTCCGAGGCCGGTGGAGCGGTGGTGACGCTCCAGCCCGGAGGCTGGGCGAAGGCCAGGTTGAACGTGCCGGCCTGGTTGCCGACGTTCGAGAGGGTGTAGGTGATCGTCACCAGCTCGCCCGGGTCGATGCTGGCGGGCGTGACGGCGCTGGCGATCTGCGGCACCGCGGCCGATACGATGTGGGTCGTGTCGGTCACAGTTTTCGTGGCGGTCGCCGGCGCGTTGATCGAGCTCGCCGTCACGGTGGCGTCGTAGTCCGGCGGGCTGGCGATCCCGGCCGTCGGCGTGTAGGTCACAGTGACTGTGATGCTGGCGTTCTGCGCCAGCGCGATCGGCCCGGCCGGCTGGACGCTGTAGCTCCAGCTCAGCGGCGGCGTCACGGTGATCGCGAAGGTGTCGGCGCCGTTGCCCTGGTTGGCGAGCGTATGACTGAAGCTGATCGGCTGGCCTGGCCCGGTGTCCTTGGTCTGGCTGAGCGGCGTCAAGTCCAGCGCCGGGTTGAGCAGCACGGTGGTCGTGTCGACCTGCTGCCCGCTCGCGGCGCCGATGCTGACCGTGATGGTGGCGACATTCGACTCGTCCTTCTGCGCGTTGCCGGGGACGCTCACCTGCACCGAGAAGTCGCAGGTCGCGTTCGGCGCCAGCGTCACGCCCTGGCAGGCGTTGTTGAGCAGCGCGGCCCAGCTGTTCGGCTGCTGCGACAGGTCGACTGTCACCGCGCCGGCGCCGGTGCCGGTGTTCTTGATATGGTGGACGTAGGTTGTGCTGCCGCCGGGAACCACGCTGCGCGGCGGCAGCGGCGGGTCGGTCGTGATCGACACGGCGGGGGCGCTCGGCACGCACTGCGACGAGAACGGGTCGATCGGGTTGGTAAACTCCGACGTGTTGCCGGTGTCGTCGGTGATTGTGAAGATCAGGTGGGGCTTGCACCCCGCGAGGCTCACGTCGCTGAACGAGCTCGCGCTGGTAAACGACGTCAGGTACGTCGGTCCCTCGTCGAGGAGCGACTGGTCGTGCGTGAAGACTTCGATCGTGCAGCCGCCGGCGCCGCAGCTGTCGCCGTTGGTGACTGTGCCAGACAGGTTGGTGCCAGTGAGGGTCAGGCCGCTGAGCCCTGGGCGGCCCGCCTGGTTGCCCAGGTTGCCGCCGGAGGCCAGCTCGATCCCCTTGCCGCCGTTGTTGTTGGTGGTCGTGCGCGCGATCTTGTTTCTGATCACGACGGCGCCGACGACGTAGATGCCCTGGTTCGTGTTGCCGGTGACTGAGTTTCCATCGACGACATTGTCGGTCGCGGCGACGTTGATCTTGACTCCGACGGCGTTGGCGCTGACGGTGTTGCCCTTGACGGTGTTTTGCGACGCCTGGAGATCGATGCCCGCGCCGGTGTGCCCGCTGATCGTGTTGCCGTCGCCGGGCGCGCTGCCACCGATCGTGTTGCCGCTGCTGACGTCCAGCAGCTGGATGCCGGTCGGCCCGTTCGACGCGATGGTGTTGGCGCTGATGGTAGTGCTAGTCGGCGACGCCGCGCTATTCGTGTCGGTCTTCAGGCTGATGCCGGCCGAGCTGTTGTTAGCGATCTGGTTGCCGGAGATCGTGTTCCCAAACGTGCCGCCCTCCAACAAGACGCCGATGTTGTTCGGCACGCCCGCGCTCGCGGCGGCGTTGGTCCCGATCGCGTTGGCGGTGATTGTGTTGTTGCGGACCTGCTGGTTGCCGGTGCGGCTCAGGTTGGCGAGCATCCAGACGCCGTAGAGCGCGTTGCCGCTGATCACATTGTCCGGCCCGACCATCACGCCGTTGGCCGTCTGCCAGAGCAGCACACCCGCCTCTTCGTTGGCCAGCGCGGCGGCGCCGGTCGCGTCCAGCCCGATCCAGTTATTCTGGATAACGACCCCGACCGTGCCGGTTCCGCTGCCGGAGTCGTCTTTGACCTCGACTCCGTTGCCGGTGTTGCCGGAGATCAGGTTGCCATCGCCGCCGGCTGCGCTCGGGCTGCCGTTCGGACCGCCGATGACGGTGTTCGTCGAGGCCGTGACCAGGACACCGCCGCCGGCGTTTGCCAGCGCCGCCGTGCTGGTCTTGTTGGTGCCGATCTTGTTGCCGATCACACGATTGCCGCTGATGTACGCGGTATCGGTCAGCAGCCGGCCGCCGATATTCACGCCGTAGACGATCGACGATCCGGCCGGGCCATTGCCGCCGATCACGTTGCCGGGGCCGACGACGTTGTCGTTCGAGTTGTCGCCGACGTACACGCCGTCCTGATCGTTCCCGAGCGCGCTCGTTCCGTCGGCGGTCACGCCGATCCGGTTGTTGGTGATCTTGTTGTTCTGCTGGATATTCGAGCTGCTGCTAAACAACGTGTAGATATAGACCCCATAGCCACCATTGCCCGAGATCACATTGTCGTCGATGACGTTTGAGCTGGCGCCGTTCTGGATCATGATGCCGGCGCCGTCGTTGTTGACCGAAGCGGTCCCGCCAGCGATCGTGCCGCTGTAGTTGGTGCCGATGTAGCAGTTCGTGATCGTGTTCCCGGTCGCCGCCGACCCGTTGATGATGATCCCGGCGCCGGTCGGATCGACGGCCGCGGTCACTTTGATGAAGCCGTTGATGATCAGCCCGCGCACGACGTTGTTGGCCGAGCTGATGTACAGGCCCCGGTTGGTCACAACGCCGCCGCCGGATAGCTCGATCTTCGGCACGCCGCCGGCGCTGCCGTCGATCGTGATATTCCCGCCTGTCAGCGCGGGGAGCGCTCCCAGAGCCGGGGAGACGGTGATGCGCCAGTAGTCGCCGCTGACCTGATAGCCTGGGTCGTTGGTGGGAATGTTGAACGTGATCGATCCGGGGGCCGCGTTCGCCGCCTTGATCGCCTCGCGCAAGGAGCAGTTGCTGCCGGACAAACACGTGCCGTCGGTATCATCCGTCTTGGTGACGACGTACGGGCCGGCGGCGGCGGCCAGGTGCGCCTGGGGCGCGAAGGCGATCAGTAGCGCGAGCAGCCCGAGCAGGCTGAGTCGTCGGAACGAAAGCGACACGTGGCCCCTCCTTCATTCGCTATGTCGGCGGCGATTGTCGTGGAATACACGCCCGGCGCGGTGGCGTGCGCCACCACCGCGCCTCGGCGCTCTCCGCGTTCGCTGCGACATGACGTGCCGTAGACACGTCTGTGTGAGGTTATCCTGACCGCACAGTGGCCGGGTCGTGGGGTGGCGACGCCAGGCATGCTGTGCTCCACGTCGCCACTCCATCGTAGATTGTCATAACGTTCTGCGCTCGCCCTGCTTTCACGACGTACGCGGTAGCTCCTTCAACCACGGTCACATGCAGAACACGGATTTTTCTCTTCCCATCGGGTGGATTTTTTCGCCCGCAGGGCGAAAAAATCCACCCGATGGGAGCTTTGTCAATCCGTTCCGCAGCGAATCGCACGCCACCGCGTAGGTCCTGTTACTTTGAGGCAATCGGCAGATAGGCGCGCGGGACGAACGCGCTCTTTGTGACGAAGATCTTATCCTGCTCGGCCGCGTACGTGCGGCCCTGGCTGTCGAGCAGGAAGATCGTGACCGTCTCGACGTCGCCGCGCAGCAGCTGCGAGTCGACCGTCACCTCCGCGACGATCGCTAGCTGGTTCGATCCGGACTCGTTGCCGATCAGGAACGAGTTGTTGGTGCCCAGCTGGTTGCCGTCGAGCCGCTGGAACCTGACTTTGGTGCCGCCAAAGCTGGGCACGCCGGCCAGGTAGAAGGTCGCCGGCCCGTTGCTGCGATTTTCGACCAGGTAGAGGAACGAGATCTTCTGGCCCGCCTGCGCCTGGCCGTCGGCTTCACCGGTGTGGGTCAGCAGCACCTTCGGCTCGAGCAGCACGGTGGTCGTGTCGCTGACGACTTTGTCCTGCGATGGGTCGCCGACGACGTTGAACCTGACTGTGGTCGTGACGACGGTGCCGGCCGCGGTCGCTTCCGGAATCGCCACACCGATCGTCACGCTGCGGGCACTGGCGGCGCCGGGAGCAAGCTGCACGGTGGTCGTGCTGACGCTCGTCGCCCAGCCGAGCTCGGTGGTCGCGGTGATCTGCACCGTTCCGGCGATGTTGCCGTTGTTCGTCAGCGTGTGGAAGAAGTTGGAAGTGCCTTTCGGCACGCCGAAGCCGCTGCTGTTGCCCGGGCTGACGTCGAGGACAAACTGCGGCAGCACCGTCGTCGTGTCGGTGACGCTGGCCGACGTCGTCACGCCCAGCGACGGCGTCGCCGCGCTGGCGGTCAGGCGGGTGTGCTCGACCAGACCGGCCAGCACTCGCAAGTCCGGGCCTTTTGGCAGCGTGAGTGTCAGCGTGACCGGCTTCGAGTCGCCGGCCGCCACCGCGATCGGGTTCGACGGCGCGAGCTTGTAGCTCCAGCCGTGCTCCGAGAGGGCGGTGAACTGAATATTGTTGAAATCGATCGAGCCGGTGTTGGTGATCCGGTGCGTGTAGGTGATCACCTGCCCAGGTATTGCGCTGCCCACGAGCGGCGGACCGATTTCGAGCCCGAGCGTCCGCGTCAGGACCGCAAACTCGGACGTGTTGCCGCCCTGGTCGGTCGCGGTGAGGGCGAGCTGGGCCGGGACGCTGCCAATATTCGTGCTGAAGCTGCCGTCGCCCCCCACCGCGACGGCCATGTTGATCTTGTCGCGCCCCTGGCGGTCCAGCGTTGTCGGGTTGGCCGAGAAGACCTGGACCGTGCAGCCGACACACGCGGCGGCGGCGGGGTTGGTGGGAGTCACGCGCACGCGGCCGGTCAGGTTGCCGGCCTGGTCGACGTGGATGTTGTAGGGCGGGTCGATGTCGTGGTTCGGGTTATTCGGGTCGCCGACCGGCGTCGGGCTGTTGGGCGGCCAGGTGGTGTCCGGGGTCAGGTCGATCCCGCCGGTCCGGTTGCCCTGCATGCTATTGGCGGTAATCTTCGCGCGCTGCGTGCCTACGTCGCGCACCAGCACGCCTTTGAGCGTGTTGGTGTAGATCGTGTTGCCGGTGATCGCCGTGTTGAACGCCTGGGTGTCGACCTGCACGCCGTTCTGGGTGTTGACGTTGATCGTGTTGGCGTTGACGATCGTGTTCTTGGTCAGGATGCCGCCGACCTGCACACCGTTCTGCACGTTGAAATTCAGGGTATTGAACTGGATGGTTGTGGTGAGGCTATTGGTCACTCTGATACCATTGGCGCCGTTGTTCGTGATCTGGTTGGCGCCCGCCGCGTCGCCGCCGTCGATTTTGGTATTCGACGCGCCGCTGATGCTGATGCCGTTGCCGGTGTTGAACTTGAGCGTGTTCTTCTGAATCGTCGTTGTGGTGACATTCGTGCCACGAATCGTGATGCCGTCAAGCGCATTGTTCTCGACGATATTCTGCTGGTCGGCCGATGTGCCGCCAACTGTGGCGTTTACGACATAGGTATCCAACACGATACCCGAGCCGCTATTCGCGAACTGGGGCGATATCGTCCCGTTTGGCGCAATGCCGACGTAGTTACCGCTGACGACGTTGTTTTGTGCGCGCAGGATCGTCAGGGGAGACGCCAGGAACAGGCCCGCGACTCGAATGCCGTCGCCGCTGATGCCGGCGACGACATTCTGCCCGAGCGCTCCGATCGATCCGCCGATGGTGTTATCGCTGGCCCCGTCGTCGAGCAGAATGCCGGTCGAGAGCTGGGGCGCCGAGCCCGGCACCTGGCCGCTGGAGCCGACCCCGACATAGTTTGCGACGATCTGGCTCTGCCGGGCGCCGAAGCCGTTGAGCTGAATGCCATGGCCGCTGCTGCCGGCGATGTAATTCCGCATGAACAACGGATTCGGCGCCGTCGCGCCGATGACGTTGCCTGTCGACGAGTTAGTCGACGTGCCGTCGATTCGAATGCCGCCCAGGCCATTGCTGATCTTGGAGATGCCGGATTTGTTGAGGCCGATGAAGTTGCCGTAGATCTTGTTGTTCAGGCTATCCTTGATCTGGATGCCGTAGCCATTGTTGCCGCTGATGAAGTTGCGGTAGCTGACAAGGCTCGCAGATAGATAGTTGCCGATAACATTGCCGTTGCCGCCGTTTCGAATATTGATGCCGTTGCCGCCGTTGGGAATGGCAGTGGAAACGGCGCCGTCCGTGCCGATAAAGTTGCCGGCGATGTTGTTGTTGTCGCCTCCGTTGACCAGGATGCCATCGCCGCTGTTGCCCGAGATAACGTTGAACTGGGTCGTGAGCGCAGTCGCATCACCACCGATCAGGTTGCCCTTGCCATAGATGATGATGCCCGCGTCGATATTCGGCACGGCAATCGTTCCGTTCGGCGCAGTGCCGAGCCCGATATAGTTGCCCTGGATCGTGTTATTGTCGCCGCTGATCTCGATGCCGACACCCTTCAGGGTTCCGGACGAGCCGCTTGCGCGGAAATTGACAATGCCGATACCGCGAATCGTGTTGCCGTTCGACTGAATCCACAAACCGCCCGCATTGGTCACGTGCGCCCCATCGATGATGATCTCGGCGCCGTCGTTGTTGTCGTTGCCCACCCGGTTGGTCTGCGTCGATCCATCGACAATCGTGCCGTCGTTCAGAAGCGGCGGGAGCGCGACCGTCGGCGTGATTATCCATGCATCGTGACCCGTTGTTGCGAAATTGGTGTAGCCCGGATCGTCGCGCTGGATCTGAAACTCGATCGTACTGCCGGCATTTCCGGCGAGATTTGCCGAGTTGAGCGCCTGGCGCAGGGTGCATCCCGGTAGATTGTTTTGATCGGTGGTCGGAGAGCAACCTTCATTGGGGTCGTTGAAGTGGTCGCTGGTGGTCGTCACGGTGAAGGTCGAGCCTGCCGCCCGCGCAACGGGCGGCTGCGCCGCGGCAACAAATGCGCACAGCAGAGCAAGGACGAGCGACCACGCGAGAGTACGGCGGCTGCGGGACATGAGGGCGCTCCTCTCTCCTATGAGGATGAAGATGACGTTATGTAGTTTGAGCTAGCTAAGGCTATTCTATCACAGCTATCAAGAGGTTTAATTAGGAAAGAAGTCCTGAAAAGTGGTGCAAGTGTAAAGTGGGAGTGGTGGCGTTGATCGCCTGGTTAGAGCCTGGTCGCCTGTGGGGCTGGAGAGGTGTGACAAGATGACAAGATGACTGCCCGCATCTTGTCATCTTGTCATCTTGTCACCTATTCGGCGTTGTCGATCTGGGCGCGCTGAAGGCCGCCCGAGTAGTCGACATAGATCGACTTCCACTCGCTGAACACGTCGAGCACCTGGGTGCCGCCCTCGCGGTGGCCGTTGCCGGTGCCCTTGGTGCCGCCGAACGGCAGATGGATCTCGGCGCCGATTGTCGGCGCGTTGACGTAGACGATGCCGGTGTACAGGTCGCGCATCGCGCGGAAGGCCGCGTTGACATCGCGGGTGTAGATCGCCGACGAGAGGCCGTAGGGCACGTCGTTGGCGACGTCGATCGCCTCCTCCAGGCTGTCGACCGGGATGATCGAGAGGACCGGGCCGAAGATCTCCTCCTGGGCGATCCGCATGCTGCGCCGCACGTCGGTGAAGATCGTCGGCTGGTGGAAGTAGCCATGGGCGAGCGCGCCGTCGTTCAGCCGCCGGCCGCCGCAGACCAGCCGGGCGCCCTCGCTCTGCCCGACGCGAACATACTCCATCACGGTCTCGAGCTGGACCTGGTTGATCGACGGCCCCATCTGCGTGGCCGCGTCCAGGCCGTTGCCGACAACCAGCCGCTCGGCCCGGTCGCCCAGGCGCTCGGCCAGCTCGCCAGCCACCGCGCGGTGGGCGATCAGCCGCGCGGTGGCGGTGCAGCGCTGGCCGCTGGTGCCGAATGCGCCCCACAGTGCGCCCTCGACCACCAGGTCGAGGTTGGCGTCGTCCATCACGATCATCGGGTTCTTGCCGCCCATCTCGAGCGAGACGTGCTTCATGCCCTCGGCGCCGACGCGCGCCACCCGGCTGCCGACCTCGGTCGAGCCGGTGAACGAGATCACCTTGACGTCGGGGTGGCGCATGAGCGGCTCGCCGACCCTGCTCCCGCCGCCGGTGACGATGTTGACCACGCCGTCGGGCACGCCGGCGTCGATTAGGCACTGCACCAGGTTGTAGACCGACAGCGGCGTATCGGAGGCCGGCTTGATCACCACGGTGTTGCCGACGATCAGCGCCGGCAGGATCTTCCACGACGGGATAGCCATCGGGAAGTTCCAGGGCGTGATCAGCCCGCAGACGCCCAGCGGCTGGCGCACCGACATCTGGAACTTGTTCGGCATCTCCGATGGCGTGGTCTGGCCGTAGAGCCGCCGGCCCTCGCCGGCCATGAAGAAGCACATATCGATCGCTTCCTGGACGTCGCCGCGCGTCTCCGCGAGCACCTTGCCCATCTCGCGGGTCATGTCGCGGGCGTACTGCTCCTTGCGCTCTAGTAGCAGCTGGGCGGCCTTGAACAGGATCTCGCCGCGCTTGGGCGCCGGCACCAGGCGCCACCTGGCGTAGGCCTGCTGCGCCGCGGCCACCGCGGCCACCACGTCGCGCTCGTCGGAGTCAGGGAAGATCCCGACGATCTCGCGGGTGTCGGCCGGGTTGTGGTTCTCGAACGTGCGGCCGCCGGCCGCGTCGGCCCACTGGCCGCCGATCAGGTTCTTGTAGACTCTGGGATCGGACATCGGTGTCCCTCCTTCTGATTAAAGGGGAGGGGGCAGGGGAGGGCCTGCGGCCCTCCCCTGGACCCCCACCCAACGTGTGTGCTGTGCAGCGCGGAATACGCGCGGATGATAGCAGGGGGGCGGGATTCGCGCAAGGCGGAACGCGGAACGGCGGAGTGGCGGAGGGAGCGGAAGCCCTCGTTTCACAGCGATGGCGCCGACGATTCCGCATCGCGTACGGGCGCCCCTTGCGGGCGCCCGCCGCGAGATGCATTGTGGCGCGATGGGTGGCGACACACCCAATGATGTCGCAACGCAGCGCCATGCATATCATCGCGTAGAGGCGCCCCTTGCGGGCGCCCGCCGCGAGATGCATGGCACCGCGTTGCGGGACGATGGGTTCCAATGCGGCCCATCGCCGCCAGCGCGGGCGATCACGCCGGATCGCCCCAGCGCATCGATCGGCGATGTGGTCGCGTTGTGCCGCGATGCCATACATCGCGGGCATGTCGTGCCCCCTACGTCAATGACATGACGATGCGTTGCATTGCGATCCATCGCCGCCATCGCGGATGATCGCAGGGGGTCTCCGGCGCGTCGATCGGCGATGCACGGCGAGGCGGCGGACCGGTGGGTATCCGAAGATGGAGCGGCGGGAGCCGCGATCGTTCCGCCGCCTCCGTCATTCCGCGGCTTCCCCGTTCAAAGGCCCCGCTCACTCACTCCGCAGCTTCTCCAGCGTGGCCGCGTCGAACGGGTTGCGGCCGGCCTGGAGCGCGGCGATCCACTCTTTGCGCCGGGAGATGTCCTTCTCGTGCCTACCATGCTGCTGCGCCCACGCGATGAAGGCGGTGAAGTCCTCGATCGCCCCGGCGATGTTCCCCGTCAGCGCGCGGGCCAGGCCGCGGCTGTCGCGGATATCACCGTCGTCCGGCGCCAGCTTCACTGCCTGCTCGCAGGCGTCCAGCACGTCTTTCGCCTGGCCGGCGATGCTGCCGAACCAGCAGAGGGTGTTCCACGACTCGGCGCTGATCTCGAACGCCGGGTAGCGCTGCTGCGCGTCTTTATAGGCGGCGATCGCCTCTGCGATCTTGCCCTGCTTCGCGAGGTCGGCGCTCTGTACGACCAGGTGCGGGATGACGCTGAAATGCGGCGGCAGATCGGGGCAGGTCACGCGGTAGTTCTCGCCAGGGAAGTACTGCTGCCACTCCTCCCAGGTCAGGTTGCTGCCGGCGGTACGGCAGGCCAGCGCCTCAAGCTCTTTCAGATCCAGCAGCCACAGTCGCGCGGTGCCGTCGTCACTCGCGGTGACCAGGCGCTTGCTGTCCGGGCTGAACGCCACCACGCGGACCCAATCTGTGTGGCCGCGCAAAACGATGGCGCTGGCAGCCACGTCGGCGGCAGTCAGGTCCCACAGCCGCGTGGTGTTGTCATCACTTCCGGTGACCAGGCGTTTGCCGTCCGGGCTGAACGCCACCGCATCGACCGCGTCCGTATGGCCGCGCAAGACGGTCGCGCTACTCGCCACGTCGGCGGCGGTCAGGTTCCACAGCCGGGCGATGCCGTCCCTACTCCCGGTGACCAGGCGCTTGCCGTCCGGGCTGAACGCTACTGCGACGACCGCACCCGTGTGGCCGCCCAAGACGGTCGCGCTGGCG
>Ga0137375_10004642_pt1 | contig 16387 bp, 17 predicted proteins | sample SagtaG_24_FD_104936 | JGI IMG/M metagenome (GOLD analysis project Ga0137375, IMG submission 104936) | Vadose zone soil microbial communities from Sagehorn Ranch, Mendocino, California, USA - Sage1_R_113_16 metaG | ecosystem: Environmental > Terrestrial > Soil > Vadose zone | place: USA...
CGGCGCAGCGCGTCGAGGAAGTCGGTCACGTGGGCGACGCGGTCTTTGAGCAGGTATCCCACACCGCTGGTCTGGATTGACAGCAGGTCGGTGGCGTAGCGCTCCTCGACGTACTGGGACAGCACCAGGACGGCGACCTGCGGGTACTGGCGGCGGATGACCAATGCGGCGCGGATGCCCTCATCGGTGTGGGTGGGTGGCATCCGCACATCGACGACGACGTCGAAGCCGCCGTCGCTGAGCAGCTTGGTCAGGCCCTCGCGGAGCAGGACCGAGTCTTCGGCGATCACGATTCGCATGGCAGCTCCACGGTGATCGTGGTCGGTCCGCCGGGTGGCTGTGGATGGTTACCGTTCCGTCGACGACGGCGGCCCGCTGCACTAGACCGCGCAGACCGCTGCCATCGCCCTCGGCCGCGGCGCCGCCGTGGCCGTCGTCGGTGACGACGATGCGCAGTCGGTCGCCGGTGCGTTCGACGGTGACCTCGGCGTGGTTGGCGTGGGCGTGCTTGGCGACGTTGGTGAGTGCCTCGGAGACGACGAAGTAGGCGATGGCCTCGATGCTGGGCGAGCAACGGGTCGCGACGTCGACGCGCAGCCGCACGGGGAGTGGCGCGCGTGCCGCGATCCCGGACAGGGCTGTGTCGAGGCCGCGGTCGTCGATGACGGCTGGGTGCAGGCCGCGGACGAAGTCGCGCAGCTCGGCGAGGGCCTGGGTGGCCTAGTCGTGGGCCTGCTCGATGGCATGCCTGGCGGGTTCGGGTACGTCGGTGAGGTTGGCGCGGGCCATGCCCAGGTTCATCGCGAGGGAGACCAGCCGCTGTTGCGTGCCGTCGTGGAGGTCGCGTTCGATGCGGCGGCGTTCAGCGTCGGTCGCGGCGAAGATGTTGGCGCGGCTTCGGGCCAATGCCTCGACCCGCTGCGCCAGCTGCTCACTGCGGCTGGGACCGAGCAGCGCGCGGGCGGCGACCTCGTCGACGCGAGCCACGCCCCGGGCCAGCCACGGAGCCGCGGGCAGCATGGCAAGCGCCAGCAGGGTCACGGCCAGGTCGATGCCAGCCGGCCTCCAGCTCCAGAGCTCGCCGGCATACGCGAGCGCGAGAGCTCCAGCCAGCCAGCTGATCGCCACCAGAGCGCCGCCGACGCCTCCGATGACCGGTGCCACGAGGTGGTAGCTGAGCTGTCGCCACGGGGCGGGTGAGCGCCACGGCCGCAGCAGCCGCAGCGGCCACCTGCCTGCCCCGCGGGGCGGTGCCGGGATCTCGACCCCGAGCACCGTGCGGAAGCGCGCCCGTTGCAGGGCGCTGAACGCCCGTACGCACAACAGTAGCGGTACCGGGCTGGCCCACGGCGATCACCACGTAGAGCACGGCGAGCACCCAGGCGCCGCTGGGTCCGTCGAGCAGGCTCCAGACCGCGGCGAGCCAGATACCGACCAGGCCGACGATGATCGAGCAGGCGCCGATGCCGAGCGGCAGCCCGAGGAGCGCGTGCAGCGTGGCGCGCCAGCTGCGCGCTGACCACAGGGCCCCCAGCACGGTCATCAGCGCGCCGCCGCGCCGCCGGGGGTAGGTCGTCTCCACCGAGGTCATGCGCTCACCGTAACCCCCCGCAGGCAATGCGAGCCATGCGGGCCACCTTCGGCGTGGGGTGTGGAAAACCCCACCTCGAACCGGCTGCCGGCCCCAACGACGGCGCGGCCGGGCCCTGGCAACGTTGTCGGCCGTACGGACATGCGTGAAGGAGGGCGGACCACATGATCGAAGCACGTGGGTTGACCAAGCGTTACGGGGACAAGGTTGCGGTCGATGACCTGACTTTCACCGTGGAGCCGGGGAGGGTCACGGGGTCCTCGGCCCGAACGGTGCCGGGATGGCAATTAGATACCAAATACCCCTATAGAGTCAAGACTCGATCTCGCCATTCCAGCAGCTCAGAGGCACAATCGGCGGTCCTCGCCTGCCTCGACATGCGCGCACGGCTGCCTCCCCGTGCCCGTTGGCAAGGGTGGGGGCTGCGGGGGAGGGCCTCCTCCCCCGCGATACAGGCCACATCCAACAGCCTCGATCCGTCCGCCGAGTGATGTCGAACGAGCGGGGTCAAGCGCGAATGTCCCGGATCACCAGACAGCGACGGTCCAGACGGTAAACGCATTCGTGCTTGAGGCCGCGATCCTGCCTGGCCCATCATGGCTCCACACCGCCGCCACAGGAGCTTGCATCTGATGAGCACCCCCACCGCCTGGCCTCATCCGACCGCATCGACGGCGAACCGAACGCCCGGCTGTGCGAAGCCAACAGCGCTGCTGCCATGCGAGCTGGAGCGGCGGCGCGGCGCCGTCGCCGTGGTCGATGCCCTGCCCGTCAAGGCCAGGCCCACCACCCGTGTGGAGCCAGGACGCGATCAGCTCCGCACCCTGGACCACCTCCACGCCCGAAGCGACGTGCTCGCTCACGTCACCATCGGCCACGATGACGGCTACGTCTTGGTGGACAAGGCGACGCCGCACGGTTTGTACGAGGTCATGGTCATGTCCGCCACCTGGGGGGTGCTTGCGGGCCTGCACCAGCACTCGCGCCGGTTCCATGCCGCGTTCGGCGCGCTGGTGGTCGCCTTCGTGGCCCATTGCCGGCAGTACGGCCTGTACCCGACGGTCGGGTGGAGCTATGACCCCGACACCCACGACCGCGAGTCGATCCAGGGTGAGAAGCGCTTCCACGCGCATCTGATCGGCCGCAGCCATGACGAGCTGGCGTTCATCGGCGCGCACGCCAAGCCGGCGGCGCGCTGCTCGGCGACCAGACGGCGGCGGATCTGCGAGGAAGCCTCGGTCATCGGCGCGCTGGTCGTCGGCGACCTGCTCAAGCCGCGCTCGCTTGGCGCGGTGGAGCTGGTGGCGCCGTTGTCGTCGGCGACCGCCACCATCAGCGTGCAGGTCCGCCTGAAAGACGGTTGGGCTGCGTTCGCGCGGCCGTCGCTGTTCGCCGACCTTGCCTGCCTGCACGTCACCTTCCAGCGGGCCTACACGGCGGTCGTTGGGGCGTGTGCGGTCGGGGCGGCGGGCCGCTGGCAGCGTCCCAGGGTCCAGGTGGACCCCGAGCGGTTGGCTGCCCTTGGCTTGGCGCTCGGGCCGAGCGCCCGCGCCGCGCTCGGCCACTACCTGCGGGCGCTTCGCCCCGAGGTCTTGGACCGCACCCCACCGCCTTCTGGCAAGACCCCGGCAACCGTCTGGTCACCACCCATGTCTACCCGCTGGCTGGCTTGGCCTATTCGGTCGGGTTCGCCGAGCATGCCGGCCACGTCTACGGCTACCTGCGCGCAGGTGTCTTCTCCGACCTGGGCGGCGCCGGCGTGACGATCGTCAACGGCGTGATCGTCAAGGTCCGCAGAGGCCCCGGGGTCATGGATGGCCGCGAGCTGGCGGCCCGCGCCGCCTTCCAGCGCGGCTACCTGGACCGCCTACAATGCGACCAGCGCCGCGTACCCGCCAGTGTCGAGGAGCCATCCAGGACATGAAGCCAGCCTTGCAACGGGTCGCCGTCTTCGGCCTGCCCGGCACCGGGAAGACGACGTTCGCGCGGCGGCTTGCCGCGCTGCTGGAGGTGCCCCACTACGAGCTGGACGCGTTCTTGTTCAAGCCCGGTGGGGTCGCCCCGCTGGAGGAGTTCCGCGCCGAGGTCGCCAAGCTCACCGACGCCGACGCCTGGATCGTTGATGGCAACTACAGCAAGCTCCGCGACGTGACCTGGTGGCGGGCCGAGGTGGTGGTCTGGCTGGATTACGGGCTGCCGGTGATCGTATGGCGGGTCGCCAGGCGCGACCTGCGCCGTATCCTGGCCCGCGAGCGGCTGTGGGACGGCCAGCGGATGACATGGCGGCGGGCGTTCTTTGGCCGGCGGTCGGTGCTGGGGAACGCCGTGCGCAAGTGGTTGCAGAACCGCGGGAAGTACCGGGTCTACGTTGAGCGTGAGCGGCCCGAGGGCGTCGCGGTGCTGCGGTTTAGGTCTCCTCGCGCCGCCCAACGGTGGCTTGCTGAGCACGAGCACGCGGCGGTGCGGACGTAGGACCTGCTGGGGTTGCCGCCCGGCCGCGGCCGAGCACGGCGGCCGTCAGGCCGCCGCGCGCAGGGCCGCGAGCCAGGGGCGGCCTTGATCGTTGTAAGGAAACTCCTCACCACTGAGAGCGCGTGGCAAAGACGGTGGGAGCGGAGGCAGGCCGGCAGTCGTGGAGGCTGCCGGCCTTGTTGGTCGTGGGATGCGTCGGGCGTTCAGGTGAGGAGCGGATGGAGGTCGTTGAGGGCGCCGGTCTCGATGAACTCGGCGAGCTGGGCGAGCAGCGGTGCGGCGTCGGCCAGGCGGGTGGTGTGGTACAGGCGACGCATCCAGCGCAGCCGCTCGCCGCTCATCAGGCGGCTTGGTGGCAACAGCACCAGCGTGCCGGCGGCAAGCCAGGTCACGGTGCCGTTGTGGGCTGCATTCGGGTCGGCTGCGGGGATGTGGTCGGCGGCGTGCAGGTCGGGTTGGACGAGGAACTGCACCAGGCCGGGGCCGGCGTGGATGACCGGGCAGGGGTCGGCGCGGTGGCTGTTGAGCAACCGGATGACGTGGTCGGGCTTGGCGGGATGGTGCAGCTCGATCACGCCGACGCGGGTGGGGTCGGTATAGGTGGCGAGGTTGGCGGCGGGGTGGGCTTGCCACCAGCGGGAGAGCTGGCCCATGTCGCGGGTGGCGTCGTTGGGGGGTGAGGGTGCCGATGGGTGGCGGGCTGGGGTTGGGCAGTCGAGGTCGCCGCAGGAGCAGAACTGGGGAAGGTCGGTGGGGGCGGGCCAGTGGCAGGCCAGGATCGAGAGTCCACGACCGGGGTAGGCCAGGGCGGCGCTGCCGGAAGATTGGCTGCCGGACATCGGGTCTCCTTGGTGCTTGCGCTGGCTGGGTGTGGACGCTCAGCGAACAGGGGCGTGCTGGTCGAGGTCGTGGTCGGCGGCCCAGCCGGCGAGGTCGTGAGCGGCGGGGAGTCGGGTCAGCGTCCGGTACAGCGCTTGGCCGTCGGGCAGGACGAGGGTGCGGTTCTCGAAGGGCCGCAGCCAGCGGATGCGCTGGCCGGTGGTCAGGCGGCTTGGTGGGAGCAGGATGAGGGTGCCGCTGGCGAGCCAGTCCACGCCGCCGCTGGCAGGCAGGGGGGTGGAGCGTGCGGCGGCGCCGATCTGGCCACGGGCGGGGAACTGCAACTGGCCGGGTCCGGCGATGATGCTGGGGCCGGGTTGGAGGTCGAGGGTGTTCAGCCAGGCGGCGACGTGGTCGGGGTTGCCTGGGTAGCGGAGCTGGATGATGTCGAACATCTGCCCTGCGACGGTGGCGGGATTGGCGTGGGGGTGGGCGAGCCACCAGGCGGTGACTTGGGCGAGGTTGCAGGTGGCGTGCTCGGTGGTGATGGTGCCGATGGGGTGGCGGGCTGGGGTTGGGCAGTCGGGGATGCCGCAGGAGCAGGCGAGCCGGTCGGGTTCGCGGCCAGTGCTGGACTTGGCTGGGTAGTGGCTGGGCAGGACCGTGATCGCGTGGCGGGTGGCGTCCTGGGCGGCGGTGAGGTTGGTTGACTCGGGTGCATCTATAGCGGGCATGCGCATGTTGTCCTCCGCGTGGTGAGGGTGGCCCGGGGCCGGTTTGCCTACCGGGCCGGCTCGCCCGCCGGCCCGGGCCTGCCTGCTCCCGCCCGTGCCGTCAGCGACGGCGCGCTCCGGTCGGCGCTAGGCCGCTGGGTGGCCCGGGGGTGAGACACCCCCGGGCCACCCAGCGGGCTAGAGGCCCTCGCTGCAACGATCGCGTCCGTCTTTGTCATTGGCTTGTCCAGTCACTACCGATACCGCCGCCTTCCACGGTACGTACGTCCAGAAGTCCGTCGGAGCGAACGAGGGCTGGGGGGCCGCGGCGGCGACACGGGGGGCTGGACTCCGCGCCGCACCTCGGCAATCGCTGCGTTGATCGCCGCCACGATCCGAGAGCCTTTTCGCGAGAAGCCGAGGTAGGCCATCGTCGATTCGAGCAGCTCGTCCTCGGTTCGGAGCAGGGTGTCGGACTCAATCCATCGAATGAGCGCTACGAGCTCTGGGTGACGTAGTCATTGATGGGCCGTCCGGGCAGCACGGGCGGCCTCCCTGCCCTCGCTGGCACGCGCCCCACCGACGTCGCGGACGGGGGATCATCGGCGACCACCCGACTGGCAAGGGCGGCCGGCACGGGAATCGAGGCGTCCGCCCTAGCGACGGCTGCCTGGTAGGCGGCAACCGCACGGCCAACTTCAGCTTCCCGGTGGTAGAACCACTCGGAGGACCAGATCCGGTGGAACGTCCATCCGAGCCGTTCCAGATGCTCCTGCCGAAGCCGGTCCCGGTCACGGGCCGTGGCGGACGAGTGGTAGCTGGCGCCGTCGCACTCGATCGCGAGCACCATTCGACCGGGCTTCGTGCGATGCTGCGCCGCGTAGTCGATCCAGTAGCCCGAGCAGCCGTATTGGGCGACGAGCGGGATGCCGGCGGCCACCAACTGATCCCGGACGTCACGTTCAAACGGGTTGAGTTCTGGTTTGTCGATCGCGACGCTTCCCAGATCGGACCCTTTGCTCTCCGCATAGGCCAGGTAGCGACACAGCATCTTTGCGCCTTCGGCGCGGAGCTTGCCGGGGTCCATGTCGGCCGAGGAGAACGAGCTCACCACTGTTATCCGGTTCCTTGCTCGGGTGATGGCCACGTTGAGTCGGCGCTCGCCACCCTCGATGTTCAACGGTCCGAACCGGTACAGGAGGCGGCCTTCGGGGTTCTTGCCGTAGCCGATCGAAAGGATGATCGCGTCGCGCTCGTCGCCCTGCACCCGCTCCAGGTTCTTGACGAAGAATGGCTCGTGAAGGCTCTCGTCCAGGAAGGAATCGAGGGCTTCGTCCTCGATCCGCGCTCGGCGGATGGCCTCAGAGATCCTGTTCGCATGCTTGATACCCATGGCGATGACCCCGAGGGTCTCCTCAGGACGCAACCAGGCATGATCCGACACGAGCCGGACGACTTCCTCGACCTCATACGAGACGGATTCCTCTTGTCCCACGCGTCCAAGGACGAATGGGACCAGCACGTGGCTCAAGCAGTCCTCGCCGGTCACGCCAGGAAACGTCGTGAGCGAGAAGTTGTACAGATTCGGTTGTGCGTTCGAGAAGGCGATCAGTCGCTCGTCGCGTGACCGATAGTGCCAGCCCAGATGCCTTGAGCCCTTCGGTGGTGGCAGGAGTGCGCCCATCACGTCGAGGACCGACTCCAGATTGCTCGTGAGCGGGGCAGCGCCATCGAGCTCCTCAAGCTCTTCGTCGTCCTCGCCGCCGCCGGAGGCCACGAAGAAGCTCGTCGGCGGCAGCTGATGCGGATCTCCGGCGACCACCGTTCGGTGGGCGCGGAGCAGGGCGCCTGCCGCGTCGGCCGGTGTGATTTGTGAGGCCTCGTCGAAGATCACGACGTCGAAGTGACGCTCGGGCGGCAGCAGTTGCGATACCACGAGGGGGCTCATGGCCCAGCAGGGCTTCAGCGCCGCCAGCACATGAGGCGCCGCTTGGAACAGGTCGCGCACGGGCATGTGCTTCCGCTTGAGGCGGGCCTGGTGCTCGATGACATCGGACTCCCGAGGGTAGGCGTCGCGCACGTGGGTGACCCGCTCGGCCACGGCGCGGCGGATTCGCACTGGGGCGGTCTCGATGTGCTGGGCGTCGGCGAGGCGGAATCCGTTCACCGTGCGGCGGAGCGCCTCACCGTCAAAGGTGCCAACCCTCGGGTCGGCCATCGACACCGACTCGAGGATCGAGTTCAGCCAGACGTACTCAAGGCATTCCAGCGCTTGGTCGACCGTGAGGTTGCGCGACGCCATCTCAACGACCAGGTCCGAGAGACCGCGCGTGGCGAGTCCCGTCTTCAGCCTGTGCAGTTCCGGCAGTCGGTACAGCGTGGTCTTGTCGGCGATCAGGCTCGCCAGCTCCGTCGACAATGGCCCCGGGTCCAGACCGCCCAGCGGCCAGCCCACCCAGGCGCTGAGCATGCGAAGCTCGGTCGCGAGCTGTTCGTACGCCCCTTTGACGCTCGCCAGATGGCTCGGTAGGCGCGGCGCACCGCCATCGACTGAGAGCCTCTGCCATTCCCCCCATTGGCCTACCGCATCAGTAATCGCGCCGTGCAAGGCTTTTGTCTTGAGTGGCCGGGTCCTGCTCAGAGCACGTGCTCGCTTTTGTGCTTTCCGATAGGCGGGGTTCGCCAGCCGAGCTCCAAGCCGCGCGAACAGGCCGCGAGCCGCTGGCGCGAGGGTATTTGCCAACTCAGGCAGATCTTGGGCATAGATGTCGTAATGGAAGCTCGTCAGCGTGGCGCTCACCCCATCGAGGAGCGCCAGCAGTTGCGACCAGGCATCCAGGCTGACAGGGGGGCCCAGTTGGCACTCGGCGAGGACACCGTTAAGTCGGGCGGTGGTCGAGGGCAAGGTGTGCCCCGCCAGCGTGGACGCTGCCTCCAGCGCGGACTGCGCGGCTTCCGCGCTCGTCACTGACCCTGCCACAAATGCCCGGGCCCACGGGCTCAGACTCCTGTCCGAGACGGGCTCCAGATCGCCGGCCGCCAAGCGGGGCTGCGCAAGCTGATCGGCAACTGAGAGCACCAGCCCGCTCAGGCCCACGAACGCCTCGAGATCCGCGCGGGCCTGTGCCATTGCCGCGCCATCGAGCGACGCTAGGATGTCCCCGCGCAAGCGCTGGTCGCTTCGGACCTCCGGTCCGATGCCGAGCAGCCGTGATTGCACCTCATAGACGCTGAGTACCCAAGGCTGCCGCTCGTCGTGAACCGCCGCCGTTCGCTCGGCCAGTTCGTCCCGGTAGCGAACCAACCTGTCCTGCAGTTCGGCGATGTTCGGCAACGGGACGCGACCCACCTCCGCGAGGGCGTGGGACAGATCTTGGGCCAGCTTGCGCCGCGACCCAGCCCCGTCATGGAGATCGAGCACGAGGTCGGCCAAGCCGGCGTTGCGCAAGCGGTCGAGAACGGCATCAATGGCGGCGCGCTTCTCGGCGACGAACAGGACTCGCTGCCCGCGCGCCGCCAAGGTCGCGATGAGGTTCGCGATCGTCTGGCTCTTCCCCGTGCCAGGAGGGCCCTCGACGACCAGATCGGCGCCCTTCACAACGGCGTTGATCACGTAGCTCTGGCTCGCATCCGCATCGAGCACCAGAAACTCGTCCGCAACGGGCTTGCGGTCCGGCTCGTCCAGGCTCACAGCCGGATGGCGGCTCCGCACGGCGTCCCTCGCCGCCTCATCCCCGGCGATCGCACAGATGAGCTCGTGCTGTACAAGGGCCTCCGTGGCGGATTCCAGGTCCTTGACCATCGGCAGCTTCGCGTAGCTGAAGTTGCCAAGGACGAGCCGGTCGCTGATGGCGAAGCCCGCGACCGATGACGCTGCCTTTGTCAGCCGCTCGAAGACAGCCGACGCATCGGGCGGCTCGACGTTCTCGTCCAACAGGTCCAGCAGCTCCTCAGCCCCGACCTTGACCCCGTGGTCGACGTCGAGAAGGTGCAGGAGCGTCGGATTGATCTCCCACTCGCCAGGCAGCGAAAGATCGAAGTCCTCGCCGGCGCCACCCCGAGGGGCAAGGTTGGCCAAGCGGAGAAACACCGGGGCGGCCGGAGTCGCCGTCCCTCGGGGATTCTCCCAAGTGGCCATCGCCCAGGCCAGATAGAGCGTCCGCAGCCCCCGCTCCTCGAAATTCTCCATCGCCTTTGCACGGATCGTACGGGCACGGCGAGCTGTGCCCGCCAGGGCTTCGGGATTGAACATCTCGGACAGGCGGACCGTGCGTGACCCGAGCAGCGCGTCCAGCGCCACCGGCTCCGCACCCGAACGGGGACCGAGATCCAGGGTTCCTTGCTTGAGATCCTTGTAGTACAGCAGCGTGTTGCGTCCGCCGAGATCGATGAGCTGGCCCGTCCACGCCCTGACGGCCGCCTTGACCTTGCGCAGCCGGAGCTGGGCTGTCGCATCCGCCGTGGCCCCCACTTCTCGCTCTCGCGCAACGTCACTCATGGAAACTCCTGCCGTCTCTTCCTGTATCGAAGCCAGAGTCTCAGCGCTGGAGGTATAGCGCAATTCGCGAAAACCACTGAAACGTCGCCATAAGATTGGCTACTCGAAGGCTTGTTCGATACTGCGCGGTGATTCGAGGCGCCGCTCACGTCACACCGAGGAGGAAGCGTGCAACCGACCCGGCTCAAAGTCGGCGTGAGCACGCCCGATGGCGGGAACGGTCAATGGATACCCCTGAACGCTTCGATGATCACTCAGCATGGTTACAGCGTGCTTGCTGACCAGCATGAGGACGAAGCGTTCCTGGCAGGACACCGTGACTGTCACGAATACCGGCATAGCGTCGCGTCGCCGGTGGGCCGATGCATCTCGGTCGCTGCTGCCCGCCACCACCGCTCAGCCCCCGAGCAGGTCGCGTGGATGCTGAGGTCGCAGCCGTAGCTTGCTTACGACCTTGCCAGCTGGCGCGAGCAGCGAGTGGCTGGATGGACGGAAACGTCAGGGACCGCCGCTCTGGCCGCGCAGGCGTGCTGCCAGCGCATCGATCTCGGTGTCGAGCTCGGCCGCCTCTTGGAGGCGGCTCTCCGTGTCGTGCAAGTCCTCATCGATTACCAGCCGGCGCGCGACCCGTCGATCATAGGCGGTGGTGCCGCCCATCAGCTTGGTGAGGACGGGCAGGCAGTCGATCGCGATGAGCAGCAATCGGAGCAGCAGCTGCGCGCCGAGGACGAGGCCGCTTCGCATCCACAACGGCTGGCACAGGTGTCCTGGCTCGCGTCGACCTCAAGAGGCGCTAGCGCCCAGCGACCGCACACCCTCCGTGACAGCCTCGGTCCCGATGTGATGGCCGCCATCGGGGAGAAGGCTCCCGACGGTCATTACCGCCACGGGATGGCGGCGCCGCAGGGCCAGTGCCCCCGCCGCGACACTGATCAACGCGATCGTCCCCGCGTCGAAGGGCCGGCGGGTGGGCTGATGCTGTGAGGCAAAGTAGGTGCCGACCGTGACGAAGGCGGCCAGCCCTGCCGCCAGGTTGCCGTCGACGATCAGGCTCCTCCGCGGGGCCGATCCGCGCTGAGACCTCATGTTCATCAATGCTATGGCATGAGCGTAGGGCGAAGCGCCCAGCCCGTCATCAGGTGCCGGGAGCGGCGGCGCCTACCTCCCGCGCGGTAGCCCAGGACCTTCTCCGTACCTCCGAGGGTGCGTTCGGGCCGCCTTTCACCCGACCCGTCCCGCGGTGGTCGTGCCGCCCGGCGAGCCCGTCGCCAGCCGTCATCTACGCCCTGCCGTGGGATCCGTACGCAGCTGGGGGCAGGACAAGAGCCTCCCGCCAGCCGACGACGGCGGGCCTCCTCACCCCGAGCATGGGTCACGCACGGACGACAAACATGCGGGCCGGCCCCGGCAGGACCGAACGAACAGAGGAGGCTCCGATGGTGTTCAGCGGACAGGTACTCGACAACCCGATCAGCGGAGAGCGGTTCGTCTTCCACACCACCGCGGATGACAGCGCGGGAGCGCTGCTGGCGTTCGACCTGGTCCTCGACCCTGACGGCCAGGTCCCAGGCGGCCACGTCCACCCGGTCCAGCAGGAGAGCTTCCAGGTGCTGCGTGGGACCGTGAGGTTCAGGAAGGGGCTGCGGACGGTCGTCGCCGAGCCCGGCGACACGGTCGTGGTTCCGCCCGGCGCCTTCCACCGGTTCGCCAACGCCGGTCGGGAGCCGGCGGTCGTGCGGGTGCAGGTGGAGCCGGCCCTGCGGATGGAGCAGCTCTATGAGACCGTCGTGGCGCTGGCCCGTGAGGGCCGCACGCTGCGGTCGGGCATGCCCAAGCCGCTGGAGCTCGCGCTGTTCATGCGCGAGTTCGAGCGGGAGGTGCGGGCCCCGGTCGCACCCGGCCTGGTCCGCGCGGTCATGGCGCCGCTTGTCTGGATGGCGGCGCGCCGCGGTCTGGACCAGCGTTACTGGGCGCTGTCAGGCAGTGCGACCGCACGGCCGACGCCGACGCATCCCGGCGCTGGCAGGGTCTCCGGCACTCGTCCCAGCCCCGCGCGCCCCTCTTCCTCCCGACCTGGGCGTCCAGGGGCGGCCCGCCGTCAGGGCCTGGCAAGTCTGCGGGCTGAGGCGGCTGCACTTCGCTCTGACTTGGGAAGGAGGTGACATCGACATGATGGCGTGGTACTGGCACGCACACGGCACAGGTCCGGGCCTGTGGCTCTGGATCTCGTGGATGGTGCTGTTCTGGGGCGCGCTGCTGGCGGGCGTCGTGTACTTCATCCGGCGTCGCCCGACCCGGATGGACGGGGGCCCGTCGGCCGAGGACGTCCTGGCCGAGCGGTACGCGCGCGGTGAGATCGACGCCGAGGAGTACCGGCAGCGCCGGATGGTGCTCCGGGAGCAGCACAGCAGGCGGTGAGCGTCTGACGGCGCCCACTTGAAGCGACCCGCCCATGGACGTGGGCGGGTCGCGGTCCCCGGTCGGCGGGTGGCCGAAGAACGTACCCGTGTTGTGCCAGCGCATCCCGAAGCGGAACGCCACTCGGGTGCCGTCGGCGATCTGGAACGTGTTCGGTCCGGCGAACTCTTCCACGATCAGGCGGTCGGCCAGCCGCAGGTAGCGTGTCTCGATGGCCGACCGACGGGCCGTTCCCTGCGGCCATCGCCGCACCAGGCGCAACGCGGCCCGATCGCCAGCCGCGTTGGCGAAGACGTCATGCAATTCGATCTGGAGTCCTCTCAGTCGCGCCGCCGACCGCGCCAGACTGTCGCGATCGCCTCGGCGCCTGTCTCCGGCCAAGCCAGCGAGCCGTAGCTGTGCGCGTCGGGGTGATACCAGCGGACGATCCGCTCGACGTCTCCGGTGGTCAGCGCCCGCACGTACTGTTGGGTGAAATCGATCGACATGGGATTCCTCCACCGCATTGAATGTCTCGACCTGGCCGGGTTGACCTGCTGGCCGGTGCCGGGAGCTGCCCAGATCGGGTTCAGTACGTCGGCGTCCGTGGAATCGGCTGGCCCGCTCGGACCGCTTCCACGACAGCAACAGCGTCGCTGGCGTGGTACTCCTCCCCATAGACGGCCCCCGGACGGCGCGGCGCCTCTATCACCGCGCACCCGTCGATGCCGCCCAGGTCAACGGGAACATAGCCGGCGTCGTCCACCAGCTGTCCAACGATCGCCTTCGCGTCGGCGTCGTCGCCGCAGATCCACTGCACCACCCGCGCATCGCCGCTGCGGCTCGCGGCCTGCGCCTGGAAGCGGGCGGTGAGGGTGTTGAAGCACTTGGTGTAGCGGGCGCCAGGCATGCGGTCGGCGTTGTGGCGGGCGGCGGTGTGACCCAGGTCCAGGGCGCCGCCTGGACCGAACTGATTGGTGGTGTCGACGACGATCCTGCCGGTGAGCGGCCCGGCTGCCGCCAGAGCGGTGTCGATGACGCCCCACGGGACTGACAGCACCACGACATCGGCGGCGGCGGCGCCGGAGGGCTGGTCGACGGTGGCGCCGATCTCGGCGGCGAGCGCAGCCAGCTTGGCTTGGTCGCGGGCGAAGCTGACGGTGACGTCGTGGCCGGCGAGGGCGAGCTGGCGGGCGACGTTCCCGCCGATCCGACCCGGGCCGATAATCCCGATCCGCATGCTGTCATGCTCCGTTCGTCGCTATCCTTTTCTTTTGAATTCAAAGTATCGACGCTGCGGGCACGGCCCTGTCAAGTGGAGGCGCACGATGACGCGGCACGACATGGCAGAGCGGGACCTGATCGATGAGGCGCTCGAGTCGTGGATGCGCGAGCGTCCAGACCTCAAGGTCCAGCCGGTCGCCGTGGTGATGCGCATCAACCGGCTGGCAGCCCACTTCCAGGCCGAACTGGACGCGATGTTCGCCGAGTTCGGCCTGTCCAACCCCTCCTTCGAGCTGCTGGCCACCTTGCGCCGCGCCGGCCACCCCTACCGGCTGTCGCAGCGTCAGCTCGGCGACACGCTCGGGCTCACCGCCGGGACCGTCAGCCTGCGCGTCAAGTACCTGCTGGGAAAGGGCCTGGTGACGGTGGAGGCCGACCCCACCGACCGGCGGGTACGCGTGGTGGGCTTGACCGACCGGGGCAGGCAGCGCTTCGACGACGCGGCACCCGCCCACCTCGCCAATGAGGAAGACCTGCTGCGTGCGCTGCCCACCCAGGAACAGGCCGCCCTCGCCAGGCTGCTGCGCAAGCTGCTGCTGTCGTTTGAGGGCGCGCCCGCCACGCGGACCCCCGCGCGCGCGATCGGGCTGCGCATCGGCGCACCCTCGCGGCTCGGACCGCCGGGAACCACGCAAGCCCAGCGCCCGCCCGCCGGCGTGCCCGTCGGCAACGTGGATCCGGGCAGCCCGGCGGCAGCCGCCGGGCTGCGGCCGGGCGACGTGATCGCGGCGGTGGCCGGCCATCCCGTCAGATCTCCCGGCAGCCTGGACCGCGCCATCGCCATGGCCCGCCAGACCGGTCAGGTGCCCATCCGCATTTGGCGGGGAACGCGCCATCGGGAGCTGGTCGTCACCATCACCGGGCAGCCGCCTGACCTCCAGCAATGACGAATACCACCTGCGGGTGCAGAGATCTTGATATGGGCAGTGGACGGCGTCCGACTGTTGGAATCGCCTACCCAGCGTTGAGAAGGGCGCGGACCTGAGCGGCGTCGGGCGCGCCGACGCCGGCGAGCAGGAGCAGAGCCTCTTGCCAGCACGACCGGGCGGCGGTGGCGTCCCCTGCACGCCGCGCGGCATGGCCCAGCACGACCAGGGCGCGGGCGTGGCCGAGCCGGTGGCCGCTCTCGCGGAAGATGGCCAGAGCCTTCCTGGCGTGGCGAGTGGCCTCGTCACAGCGGTCCAGGTCGAGGTGGATGGCGGCCAGGGTGCCGTGAGCACCGCCCTGTGGTGACCGAGATCCCCCGCCGCTCCGGCCCGGTAATGCTGCCATGTCGTCGGCAGAGGGCGGCTCAGCGCGATGCCATGCCGAGCCGGGAGAGATCCGTGGCGAGGCGCAGCCCCACATAGGCGTGGCCGGCGGGCGTCAGGTGTCGCCCGTCGGTGCTGATCATCCGGTTGGCGTTGCCGGACCCCGGATCGGTCCGCTCCCCGGTGATCCACCCCTCCGCGATCGGGTCGATGAACCCGACGTGAGCCGCCTGCGCCGCTGCCCGGACGGCATCGCGGACCGCCTGCAGCGCTTGCAGCGGCGTACCGCCGGACGGCAGCGGGCCGACCACGACGATCTGAGCCCGCGAGAGGTGCCGATGCAGATCCGCCAACCCCTCAGTCGCCTTCGACTGGACCATGCGCGCCGGATCGGCCAACTCGGCGTCGTCAGAGCCGAGCGCGACGACGACGACATGCGGGTGGGCGGCGACAACGCACCGGGCCATAGCCGCGAAGCTCGGATGCCGCGCGTCGCGGCCGTCCGGCGTGGTGAAGCCAGTGTCGGGATGGGCGTCTACCTTGACTTGCCAGCCGAGGAGCCGGCCAGCGACCAGGGGGAAGGCGATGTTGGGGCCGGCCGGTGCGGTCACTGTGCTCATGGAGTCGCCGACGATGACAGCGGTCGGCGTGACGCTGCTCGTCGCGCACGCCGCCGCGCCCGAGCGCAAGGTCCTGCCGATCAGGGTGCCGGATAGCAGCGCGGCGGCGACCAACGCCAACGCCAGCAGCACCCGCCCCCGAGACACCCTTCTGGGATCGGTGGGAGGGCGCTCGGTCGCCGAGGGCTCCTCGCGCTTGGCGCCCAGGTCGGACACGAACTGCCGGAGGGCCTCAAGCTGCCGTTGCCGTTGATAGTCTTCCTGCTCTGTCATGGCGGCACGATTTCGCCGAGCCTTGCTGCGGGTCAGGATCTGATGGTGGCGAAGACAATGATGTTGGACCGGTAGTGCCCGGTGGTGAAGTCGAACTGCCCGCCACAGGTCACCAGCCGCAGCGCTGGAGCCAGTGTCGGGTAGTACACGTCATCCGTCGGAAAGCGCCGCTTGTCGTACTGCGCGGTCCGCTGGACGGCGAACCGCACCGATGACCCGTCGGCGCGGGTGATGGCGATCTGGTCGCCTGGCCGCAACTCCCGCAGCCGGTAGAACACCGCCGGGCCGCGCTTGGAGTCCACATGCCCGAGGATCACCGCCGACCCGGGATCGCCTGGTCGCGGGCTGAGCGCGTACCAGCCGGCCACCTCCCACCGGCTCGGCACCTCGACTGTGCCGTCCGCTGCCCGGCCGAGCCGCTCGAGGGAGCTGGTGACGTGGATGCTCGGGACCTCGAGCCGGATCGGGAC
>Ga0137375_10004654_pt1 | contig 16361 bp, 13 predicted proteins | sample SagtaG_24_FD_104936 | JGI IMG/M metagenome (GOLD analysis project Ga0137375, IMG submission 104936) | Vadose zone soil microbial communities from Sagehorn Ranch, Mendocino, California, USA - Sage1_R_113_16 metaG | ecosystem: Environmental > Terrestrial > Soil > Vadose zone | place: USA...
ATCTCGACCCAGAACGGTACTGGGAAGCGATCAGCCTCGTGAGAGAGCACCTTGCCGCTCACCACTCTTATCGCAGGCGACTGACCGAGCTCGTCACTCTGCTTGAGAGTAAGCACGTTTGAGAAAATTCAAAGGAAGCTTGGTCTATCCGTGAATATTCTGTTTGTAATGGAGCGGCGTATCAACGCCGGAAGCATTCAAGCTCTCGCCAATTATGTACGGGCGGGCAAAACGCTTGGGCACCTCGTCGCGCTGTATGGCACCTCAGATCCTACGTTCCCCGAAATTCCTTGCTCGACCGAGCTGGACGCGTTTGACCACGTCATCTTTATCTTTGAGTCGAAACTGAGTTCGTTCAGCGGGTTGCAATTAGCCCGCCTCTTGACCATGGTGCCTCGCTCGCGTCGAGTAATCATTGATGCAGATGGGATGTACAATCCCCAGATCATCATCGACAATTACGATCGCAACCACAATACCGAACGCGACTGCAAGCGATGGGTTGCCTCCTACGAGGCGGTTGCCGACCGAATTGTGCAGCCCAGTTTATCGACCTGCCTGTCACGAGTTGAGCCCTTTCTGTTCTACGGCTACGATTCCAAGGCCTGTGTCCAGTCTGGCGGCGCTAAACAATTCGACGTCATGCATGTGGCCCATAACTGGTGGCGCTGGCGAGAAGTAAGCGAGCGCCTCCTGCCCGCGATCGAAAAGGTCCGTAAAGATCTTGGAGAGGTCTGTTTTGTAGGGATGTGGTGGGATGCGCCGCCATCATGGGCTGCTGGTATAGGACAGCAGGATGCGTTCTGCGTTGATCCAGGTCGCTTACATGCCGCCGGCATTCGAGTCCTCCCGGCGGTGCCGTATAGCGAGGTCATCGCAAAGATGGGCACTGCGCGCGTCAACATCATGACGCAACGGCCCCTTCTGCGTCGCCTACGGATAGTGACCTCCAAGTATTTTGAACTGTTCACGGCCGACACCATTGCGCTCGTCATGCTGGACTCTGAGCACGCTGCACAAATTTATGGTCCTGCCGGACGGGAGTTGGTCCTTAATGATGAAATCGCCGACAAACTGATGGACGTCCTGAGACGCCCCAAGAAGTATCAGGACCTAGTTCATGACGTACGTCAGCACCTGACCACTCACCATTCCTATGAGCGCCGCTTGCAGGACCTTGTTGCGATGCTTGTCCATGGGCAGCAAGCTAAAGCGAGCTAAGCATGCGACTGATGTTCGTATACTGGGCGTTCGAAAATCAGGGAAGCGGCCTGATCATCCAGGGCTATTGCCAAGCCGCCAAAGCGCTGGGTCACGAGATTGCTGTTTACGGGCGCCCCAATGCAAAAATTCCGCTGAACTACTCGCTCGATATCGAAAGCGCCGATGCCGTCGTATTTGTCTTCGAATGGACGACGCAACTGTTGCAGGGCGATGCTCTCGACCTGGTGCGGCTTGTCAATAAAATTCCACGTCGGAGACGCGTCATCCTTGACGGTGACGGAAATTACAATGATCTTATGGAGGTCGAAGGCGACTATAATCATCGGAGCGCCGCAGAAGCGCAGCAATGGATCGCCATTTGCGACAGCCTGTCCGACAAGATTTGCCAGCCGACGTTAAGCCCGTTGCGTCGGACCGTGCGTCCTTTTCTCTTTTATTCGTACAATCCGGCCTGGGAACGGCCGCTTCTAGCGTCTCCGAAAGAGTTTAGTATGATCTATGTTGGGCACAGTAAGTTTCGTTGGCGCCCCATGCTTGCGATCCTTCGTTCTATCGAACCCATTCGCTCGCAGCTCGGCCGAATTGCACTTCTCGGCTACGGATGGACCGGGCTCCCGGAGTGGGCTGTCCCGATGCGACTCGAAAGCGCGTACTACAGCGATCTCGCGTTCCTTCGAAAACTTGATGTCGAGATGCTGGAACCTGTCCCGTTCGAGCACGTAATTGATTGGATGAGCAAAGCAAACATCAATCCTGTCATCACTCGACCGACTTTTCGTGCGCTGCGACTGGTGACTCCTCGTTTTTTTGAAACCTTCGCGGCTGATACGATTCCAATCTTTAATCTCGATCCAGAACATGTAGCGCAGATCTATGGTCCCGAAGGTGCAGAACTTGCTCTATCGGATAATGGAGGGGCAATGTTCTTGGACATCCTGAGCCGGCCAGCACACTACGCCGGGTTGTCACATAGCATACGCCGACACCTCGCGTCGCATCACAGTCAACTCGTGAGATTAAAGGAGCTCATCGAGATCATTGAGAGCTGATTGCGTCAGCTGGGCGGGATGCCGTCGGGAGCAGTACATGCGATTGATTTTTGTCCATTGGGTCTACGAAGATCGCGGCAGCGCGCAGGATCTGCACAACTATCGCGAGGCGGCAAAACGGCTGGGCCACGAAGTCGTCATCTACGGCCCCCCGGAGCTGTCCTCCTTTCATTATTCGCTTGAGATAGAAGATGCCGACGCCATTATATTTATCTTTGAATGGACGACGGACCTTCAATACGGGGATCGGATCGATTGGGCACGGCTCGTGGCACGCGTCCCACGCGCCAGGCGAGTGGTCATTGATTGCGACGGCAAATACAACAACGCCATTAGCGTTGTTGGCGATTACAACCATTTGGATGCTGCTGCCAGCCAGAGATGGATCGAGCTCTGCGACAGCTTATCAGACAAGATCTGCCAACCCACACTGCATCCATTGCGCGCCAATGTAAGGCCATTTTTGTTCCATGCCTATAATCCAGAGTGGGCAGTACCGCTCGACTTTCGCCAGAAGCAATATGGCATGTTCTATGTCGGCAACAATTGGTTTCGCTGGCAGCAGATGCGACGGGTGTTGCAGGCCGTGGAAAGCGTTCGCTCGGAGATCGGACGTGTCGGGTTGACTGGGCACGGGTGGGACAGACAGGCCCCCTGGGCGAACTCCTCTGTCAGCGAAGACGCCTACTTTTCTGATCCCGCCTATCTCAAACAGATTGATGTGGAAGTATCGCCCCCGATAAGGTTCGATCACGTGATTGCAGCCATGGGTAATGGAGTCTTCACCCCCGTCCTATATCGACCGCTGTTTGAGCACTTGCGACTGGTGACCTGCCGAACCTTCGAGACACTAGCAGCCAATACAATTCCGGTCTTCGGTTTGCATCCCGAGTTTGTCGGGGAAACGTACGGAACTAAGGCCCGCACTCTGGCGCTCCCAGGGGAGCGGCCGGAAAATCTAATTCTGGACGTGATGCGTCATCCAGAACGCTATGCAAAAATTATAGAGGAGATCCGAAACCATCTCTCTGAACGACACTCTTACGCCGCGCGACTGCAGGAACTCATTGCGATTGTTACGGCATGAGCCAACGAAAGACATGGAGTGAACTGCTCTTACGACAGCCTGCCGGCGTGGATCGCAGTCGGCTGCGTTACGGTATCAATGAAGCTACAGGCTGGCACGACTTTGCAAACGGCTCGCATCAGGATCAGATCAGCGAGTACTTACGCGCCATCCAGACGCAAATTGTTCGAATTTATGCATTCGATAGCTGGACGCCCAATCCAGTTTCGGACTGGCCGGCTTTCACACGCTATGTCAATGCCGTTCTGAAAGCCGGCGCGACCCCGATGATTACGTTCGTTCGCTTTCGGCCTCCTTTCGGCAATCCTCGAATGATCCAATGGTTCGCACAGCGTTGCGGCGATCTGGTCTGGAGTTGTATTGAGCAATGGGGAGGCCACGTCGTAAGGGATTGGTATTGGTGTGTGTGGAACGAGCCCAATAGCAGCTGGACTAACCCAGGCCTCACATTCGAATTGTACCACCAAATTTATCTCGAGGTGGCCCACAAGATCTTGCGTTGGATTTCGCCCTATCTCGATGGTCGCCGCGTTTTGATCGGCGGCCCAGCGATCGATACGTTCCAGCCGTTTTGGATGGATTGGCTTTGGCGCTTTGTTCACGAAACCGACAACTCATTAATCGGTTTCGTGCTCTGGCATCAATTTGGTGAGTGGCGAGCCCCGCGCGACTGGGGTGCGCCACAGGAACCGATGATTTATCGTCGACTGATCATGAGCCGAACGCGAGTCTATCTTGAGCATGTAACAACTATACAGCGGCTGATAGCCGGGCGAGGAATTTTGAACATCTGTGGCCGGCTAAATGCCAATTCTCATCACGAGGCCCGCATAAGTTGCCAACTCAATCAAACTATTTTCGGAGCAGTCTTCTACACCGCCGCCCTCATTCACCTAATGCGTGGCGGGGCGGACGGAGAACTCTATTGGATGGGGAGCGGCGCGGGTAATCCATATGGATTATGGGACGAGCAAGCACGTCCGACGCCCACATATCATGCGAAAAGATTGGCGACACAAGCGGTTCGGTATGGGGACGAGATCGTCATTGATGATCCGCCGGCCGCTTCTCGGGACCTTTTGATGGTGCAAACGCGCGGCATCGATGGCAGCCGCAGCGCGCTGATCGTGCACCTCTCTGATCGGAAGGGCCAATATTGCCTTGCCGACATGGTAACAAACCCCCGCGATTACGCTATCATTCGCAAGATAGACAGTGACAGTCCGACGCAGGTCATCGCCGGTCCCTGCGACGGAACAATAGCTTACAACGGGCTGGGCGTTGCTATTGCCACTACGACGGTTGCAGACTGATCTTCGCGTCCACTGAATGGCGGGTCGGCAGTCCCATGATCCAACGTCACACAGCATCAGAGTCGACGCTCAATAGTAGCGCGGCCACGAAAGTGTGCCTCCGCTACGGAGTAAATGAGACTGATAGTTGGTGGCATTTTGCTTTAGGCCCCGAGCGGGAGCGCATTTGGCAACGTCTTCGCGCCATGAGGACGCAGATCATCCGCATCTTCCTCTTCGACAAAGGCGCACCTGATCCAATAACGGAATGGAAGCTGTTCAAATCTTATGTGGATGCTGTGCTGGCGGTCGGCGCAGTTCCAATGGTGACATTTGCCAAATTCCACCGACCCTTGAATGATCCGCGCGCCATACGTTGGTTCGCCGAGAAATGCGGTGAGGTGGTCTGGAGTTGCCTCGATGAATGGGGAGAAGAACGTGTCCGCGAGTGGTACTGGTGTATCTGGAACGAACCCAACAGTGATTGGATCGGCGGAGGGCTCAGCTTTGAGCAGTACCGAGATATCTATGAGCGCGTAGCGCACGCTATAGTGCGATGGCTGGGTCCCTCGCTAGGATCCCGGAGGGCACCCATCGGGGGGCCTGCCGTTGAAGGTTTCCAGCCCTTCTGGATGGATTGGGTTCAGCGGTTTGTTGACGAACTCGATCCAGCACTGGTCGGATTTGTGAATTGGCACCGATACGCCGATTGGCGTGACCATGGAGAAAACGGCGCGCCCAGCAATCCCGCCACCCATGAAGCCATGATGATGTGGCAGACCGCAGATTATCAAAGCCGTGCACGATCGGTCGGTCGTGTACTGCCAGAAACAGACGTTCTCAACGTGTGCGGCGAGTGGAATGCGCATTCGCATTATCTACCCCTGGTTCGGGCGCGTTTTAATCAGACGCAGTTCGGCGCCGCATTCGGGGCCTCGGCCCTGTTGCATCTCATTCGTGGTGGCGTCGACGCCGAAATGCTGTGGACGGGAACGGATGAATCGTGTGGCTATGGCGTGCTCAAACCCAATTCGCAGCCTACCCCTTTGTATTATGCCAGACGTCTGTGTGCTCAGTATGCTCGTTACGGCGATGAAATTGCGTTGCACTCCTTAGACAATAATGCCAACGGCCTCGACGGTATGTTGATCCGCGGAGCTGGAGGCCGTTGCAGCGCAATTCTCGTTCATCGCGAGCCGGCGACGGCTAGCTATGACGTTGCCGAGCTCACCCGCGATCGCGTACCCGACAAATGCACGCTCATCAAGACGGATGGCGAAACTGGAACGGCGGTCACGGCAAAGACCTTTGATGGGACCGCAACCCTGGTTGGGTACGGTGTTGCCGTGATCACGAATGTCGTTGCCGGTTGCGACGTGGAATCCGAGGCTGACTGGGTCTGATTGCGTCATGAGCAAATTTGTTGCCAGATCCATGCGTTGAGCCTGCTCAATGGATGGCGGAAAGTTACGAAATGTCTGAACGATTACGTCATTCTGACACCGTTCTTTTTGCGCGGATATTGCGCGACGTGAGACCCTACTGGTCTCACTTGACTGGTGTCTTGTGCCTTAGTCTCCTATCAATACCCTTTGTTCTCTTATCCCCGGTGCCGCTGAAAATAGCGGTAGACAGTGTCATTGGCGATCACCCTGCCCCCGATCTTCTTGCGGTCGCCCTGCCACAAACAATTCTTACTTCGCGCGAGAGCCTGCTCTTTGTCGTAGCCGGTCTCGTGATCGTCATTTCATTGCTACATTTATCTCAGCTCATGTGTACCGGACGATTGCGTACCTTTATCGGCGAAAGGCTGGTATTGATATTTCGCACTAAGCTCTTTGAGCAAGCCCAGCGCCTTTCCATCGCCTATCACGACGCCAAAGGTGCTGCGGACTCGACTTTTCGAATCCAATGGGATGCTCCCCATATCAGATACCTTATGCTCGAAGGCGCTATTCCTTTCATCACGGCCTGTCTCACCCTAATAGGTATGATCTATGTCATTTCGCGAATAAGCTGGCAGCTTGCGTTGGTGGCTCTGACGATTTCTCCCGTTGTGTTGTTGATCTCACAAGCTTACCGGGTTCATCTTCGAAATCTGGCCCATAATCTGACAGAATTGGAAAGTTCGACTGCCTCCGTTGCGCAGGAGGTGTTGGGGGCCCTCCGCGTTGTAAAGGCGTTTGGGCGGGAAGAGTTCGAAGGCGAGCGGTTCGGCAGACGCGCAGGGGACAGTCTTGAAGCGCGGATCCACTACGAAGCTGCGGAAGCAGTATTTAGCTTCGTCATTGGGATAAGCTTGGCAGCTGGAACGGCACTCGTCCTCTTCATCGGCGCCCGTCAGGTTCAGGCGGGGACCATTACACTTGGCGATTTATTGTTGGTGATGAGCTATCTTCTCCAGCTTTATGAGCCGCTGAGATTGATTAGTGAGATCATTGGCCGTTTGCAGCTGCACTTGGCCAGCGCCGAGCGAGCCTTCAGCTTCCTCGATGAAGTACCAGATGTTCCCGAGCGACCTGGTGCACTGGGGCTGCGGCGCGCTCATGGGGCGTTTATCTTTCGCAATGTTTCCTTTGCCTACTCCACGGGTCGCGCCGCATTGCAAGGCATATCGTTCGAAGTTAGCCCGGGAACCACGGTTGGCATAATGGGCGCGACGGGTGCTGGAAAGACCACGCTCATAAGCCTGTTAATGCGCTTTTACGATCCGACCTCCGGCCAAATCCTGCTCGATGGGATAGATCTCCGGGATTACAAGGTTGCCGATCTACGCGCCCAGTTCAGCGTTGTCTTGCAAGATCCTGTTCTATTTTCGACGACAATTGCCGAAAACATCGCCTATAGCCGGCCCAGCGCCGGCCATGATGAAATAGTGAAAGCGGCAAGGGCTGCGAGCATACACGATTTCATCGAGCGTCTCCCTGAGGGATATCGGACGCCCGTCGGTGAACGAGGCATGAGTCTTTCGGGTGGCGAACGCCAGCGTATCGCGCTAGCTCGTGCCATTTTGAAGGACGCGCCTATTTACATCTTCGATGAGCCGACGAGCGCGATCGATATCGAAACGGAGACCACGATCATCAACTCAATCGAACAGCTGAGGAGAGGTCGGACCACCTTTATTATCGCTCATCGCCCGACCATGATGAGAAACTGTGATATTAAGTTTCAGATGGAGCAAGGAGTTCTCCGGGTAGAAGCCACATAAAGAACTAGCTTTTGCTTCAGATAAGAAGTAAAATCGCTAACTGCGTCACAGGACGTGTCGGACCGGCGGCGTCGGATACTGTCCGGCAAGGTAACGTTGCTTGGCCGACTGCGGTCACCGCAACCGCAAGGAAATAGATGCGTGCCGCGTCTCTACGAGAGCCGAAAGCGCATTTTGGTGACGGGTGGCGCCGGATTCCTCGGATCTCACCTGATAGATCGCTTGCTTGAGCAGGGGCACGAGTTACTGTGTGTGGACAATCTCTACACCGGCAGCAAGCGCAACATTGAGCATCTCCAGTGTCATCCGCAATTCGAATTCATGCGCCATGACGTGACGTTCCCTCTGTATGTCGAGGTCGACGAAATCTACAACCTGGCCTGTCCCGCTTCGCCGATCCACTATCAGCACGACCCGGTACAAACAACAAAGACGTCGGTGCATGGTGCCATCAACATGCTCGGACTCGCCAAGCGGCTGAAGTGCCGCATTCTGCAGGCCTCCACCAGCGAGATCTATGGTGATCCGGCAATCCATCCACAGACCGAGGACTACTGGGGCAATGTCAACCCGGTTGGACCTCGCTCCTGCTATGATGAAGGAAAGCGTTGCGCCGAGACGCTATTCTTCGATTATCACCGCCAGCACGGTCTCGAAATTAAGGTCGCCCGAATCTTCAACACATATGGGCCTCGCATGCACCCCTCTGACGGGCGGGTGGTTTCTAATTTCATCATTCAGGCGCTGAAGAACGAGCCCATCACGCTTTATGGAGACGGATACCAGACGAGATCTTTTTGTTACGTTTCTGAGTTGATTGACGGTTTGATCCGACTGATGAACAGCCCGGCTGCGTTCACCGGCCCTGTCAATCTAGGAAATCCCACCGAGCTTACGATGCGCGAGCTTGTGGGGCTGGTTCTTGCCGAAACCGAATCGTCATCGCCTGTTGTTAGGCAACCGCTGCCGCAGGACGACCCTAAGCAGCGTCGGCCCGACATTTCGCTTGCGCAAGCTTGCTTGGGGTGGACACCGGTGATCTCGTTACGCGAAGGCCTCAAGTCCACAGTCGCGTATTTCCGCTCCATGGCGAAGGATATTGGCAACCCGCCACGGAAATAGTGGGCGCTAGAATGACCCGGTCGCGTCGAAAACAATTGTAAACGGCCGACGAATAAAGGGGAGACAGGGATCGTTGCGAAGTGCGTCCGAAAGGTCGAGACTACAGCACTCTGGAAGGGCGTTGACGCCAACCGCGAATGCCTAGTTAGGGTGAAGATCGGAAATGCTCGGGATGAGCCAACATCGTCCGCTTCTCTCCGAAAGCGGGCTTTGCCCGTTTATATGAGCTTGACCGCCTTCAGACTCGCATGGCCGTCCCGACCGACAATGATGTGGTCATGGACCGCGATACCTAACGCTTCGCGATCTCCACAATCGCACGCGTCATCTCGACGTCGGCGCACGAGGGCGTGGGGTCGCCACTGGGATGATCGTTGCACCAGGATTACTGAGGTCGGAGCGAAACCGCGCGAAATCCTGCGAGAGAAGGTTGGATTCCAGTTCTTCTCCCTCCGCCAGCGGCAAGCAGGCCGAGATCATGATGCGGGTCGCATCAGAATTTGAGCTTAGTCCAGGCAGTCGCCGGCCCCGCGTTACAACGACTGGCCTTATGCCTCTTGAGGACCTCTAGAATTTTCGAGGCCCGCGATGGGGAATCCCCGGTCCATGCTCAATGGTCTAGATCCTGGCCAGATCGTGGATCGGCTCGTATTCGAAAATCGTCTTGCCGACTCCGAAATGCCGGTCCAGCAGGGCTGAGGTCGGTCTAGTCCTTATCTCCCGTCTGCCAGCCGCAGATGAGCCAGCGGAGCTTCCCGGTCCAGACCAAGCTCGTAGCTCTCTTTGAGATATGGAGGTCCATTCAAGGGATTCGGTTCTAGCGATATGAGGGGTGAGGCGGCCGGCGGCGGTCGCGCATGGAAAGTCAGTTCCTTGATGCCCATTCGCATCCTGATTTCGCAAATGGCGCCCTTGCTGGCCGATATCATTGCTCCGATTGTCGCGGCACAGCCGGACATGAGGATTGTCGGACGCGCTGAAGGCGACGCGAATTTGGTCAAGGCCGCGGAACGGTGCCGCGCGGACGTTATCATCCTGGGCCAGGGCCCCTCGACTGAACGACGGTACGACGAGCTGCTCTATAGCTGCTCGCATCTCAAGATCATTGAGCTCGTCGATGAAGGCCGCAGCGGCTTGCTGTTTGAGCTGCGGCCGCACCGCGTGCTGCTGGGCGAGATGTCTCCACCTGGGCTGCTCGACGCAATCCGTGCATCAACCAGCCGGCACGCGGCGCCAATCTAGGGACGGTCATGTACCAAGCCCTGAACGCCACGAGCAAAACGCTACGCGACTATCTGCGGACGCAGATTCTTGCCGACACGTTTCTCAACGCGCCGACCAGCCCTTGGAACATGCGCAGCATGGTGGTGACGCTCAACACGCCAACCGAGATGGTCGACAACAGCCAGGAGGGACTCTCGCTGTGGCTCTATCGTGTGGTGCGTGACCCAGAGCGCCTGAATGACCCGCCTCGGCGTGTCAGCGCCGTCACCATGAGACCGCCGCCGCTGCCCCTGCGGCTCCACTACCTGATCACCCCGATCACCAGCCGCGACAACGCGGGCGATCCGGAAACCGAGCAATATGTGCTCGGCAAGGTGCTGCAGCTGCTGCATAGCAAATCGACCCTGAGTGGGGCCGACTTGCGCGATGAATTCGTTGGCTCCGACGTCGAGCTACGAATTCGTCTGGAGACATTGAACGTCGACGAGATCACTCGCCTCTGGGACGCGCTCGAGGGCTCCTATCAGCTCTGCGTCTCTTATGAAGTCAGCCTCGTCAATATCGACTCTGCGCTCGAACCGGAAACATTCACCCCGGTCGAGGTCGTGCTGCCGGAATTCGGGTTGATCACGAGCTAGCCATGGCCCGCCGCATCGTCGTCGACAGTTTCGCCTACGATTTCGTCCCGGACGACCCGCCGGCGTTGGCGGACCGTACTTGGTCGCTGGTGCAGGGCCGAGTCATTGACGAGATCACTGGCGAGCCGCTCACGGCGATGACGGTCAGCGTGGCGGAGCCGGAGCTCGGCGTGAAAACAGGAGCGGGCGGCACGTACACGGTTTTTGCCCGGCCTTGGCATCGCTTTTCGCCGCTCGATGCGCCGAGCTACACGATCAGCATCAGCATTGAGGCTGACGGCTATCTGCCGGCAACGCGCCTGGTCACGATCACTACCGGCCAGCGCACGATCGCGGCGCCGGCACCGGTGGTGCCCACCAACGTGATCACGCTGTCGAGCACCGCGGGGCTCGTGAGCGGGCAACTGTTGCTGCTGGGCCCCGCCGGCTCGGGTCAGGAGCGCCGAACCATCGCGAGCATCGGGCCGGCGGCGAACCAAGTGACACTGGCCGCACCCGTGGCCCTTCCACACCCAGTTGGCGTGCCGGTCGTCGCGGATGCGTTCGTCCCGATCGTCCTGGCCGACACCGCGATGCATCGTGTGGGCGTGAGCATTCGTGGGCGTGCCGTTCGCCGCAACGCAACCGGTATCGGCACGCAGCCAATCCCCGGCGCGACCATCAGCGTGCAAGGCTTGTGGCGCAGCGCCCAGGCCGTCGCTCAGCATTTGCCTCCAGTGCCCGGCGATGGTGTGTCGCTGTCGCCCGGTCTCTACGCCGTGCGCAGCGTCGGCTCGACGCTCGCCGTGCAGGGGCTACCGGTCGTGCCCGGCGATGACAAGCTGATGCTGGATCCGGCCTCGGCCGGCGAAACGCGCGTGCGCGTTTCCAATCGGCTCAACCTTGTTTTTCCGCCGGCGCCGCCACCCCACTCTGTGCTGTGCATCGATCCCGACAATGCCGAATTGACCGAGTATGTCGGCATCACCGCGGCCGACGGGCTGGGTGCCGTCACCGAGCCGGGCAATGTCACGCTTGAACACCAGCTGTGCGCTGACCACCGCCGCGGCGTGAGGGTGCAGCGGGTGGCGCCGCTGGCGGCATCGCTGCCGAAGACACTGACCGATGCGGGCGCGCCCGGCGACTGCTGCGTGTTCGTCAGCAACCTGGCGGGGCTCGCCGCCGCTGCGACGGTCGTCGTCACTGGCGGCCCGGCACCGCGCGAGTACCACAACATCCACACTTTCAATGCGGTCAGCGACGCCGACGGCTACTTCAGGCTGCCGCCGATTTCGCGCGTTGCGCAGGTTCGCATCGATGCGAACGCGCCGCCGCTGGCGCCCATGACTTTCGACTATCAACCGGACTACGCGCGACGAGAGAACTGGATCGACGTCGTGTTCCCATGACGGCGATGCGGGGAACAATGGAGGTTTCGCATGCCTGAATATTTGGCGCCGGACGTCTATGTCGAGGAAATCGACACCGGTTCGAAACCCATCGAAGGGGTCAGCACTAGCACCGCTGGCATGGTCGGCATGACCGAGCGCGGGCCGGTCGACGTCCCGATCCTGGTCACCAGCTACGGCGAATATACGCGCTGGTTCGGCGAGCGCCTGACGAAGGCGGATTTCTTCGATCATTGCTACCTGCCGCACGCGGTTGAAGGCTTCTTCACCAATGGCGGCAAGCGTCTCTATGTCGTGCGCGTGTTGGACGCGGCCGCGGCCGACAACGCGGACACCAAGCTGTTCGACCGCAATGCTGCCGTCACGGCCGAGACGCGGCTGCTGACGAGTGCGACCGCCGGCGCCACGTCGGTGTACGTTGTCAATAACGTGGGGCTCGGCGTTACCGCGCCGCCGACCTGGGTCCGGGTGGGCAGCGGGTCCGGCTCTGAATACCTGACCATCGTCAATCCGGTGGTGGCGCCGAGCCACGTGGCGATGCGTCTGCCGCTGGCTTTTGCCTACACCACGGCCGCTAGTGTGGACCATTTCCCGCCGTTCGGAGCGCCTGTCGACTCGCCACAGCTCGATGCCGACGTCAAACCCGGCGATCTCACAATCCGGGTGAGTGGCAATGGCGCCATTGCCGCTGGCACGGTCATACGGCTCGGCACCACCGCCGGGGGTGACGACGAATTCGTGATTGCCGACGCTGCACCTGCGATCGCCGCGCCGGCGGCGCGCGACGTCGCCCTGCGCACTCCGGTCGTGGTTTCACATCGTGGGGGAGCGGGGAACGTCGTCGATCTGTTTGCCGCGCTCGGTGCACCGGCAACGCCTGCCGACCATACGAATCCGACGGCCCCGATCGCGGCGGGCAATTCGGTTCTTCTGCTTGCCAATCGAGCGAATTTCCTTGTCGTCGGCGACGTGGTGCGCATCAGCGAAGGAACCCTCACTGAGATCCGTCGACTTGGAACATTTGCCGCACTGCCGTTCGCGGTGCCGACCTACGCTGACTATCCGACCGGCGCGATCGTCGAGGCGGTCACGTTGAATGACGATGGGACCACAGCCAAATCGCTCAAGAGCGGTACCGTCGCCGAGGCGGGCTCGACCGTGCTTGAGCTGACTGACCGCACCGGCCTTCAGCTCAATCGCGTCCTGCGGATTGGTCCGGCATTGGATCCGCAGCGCGAGTTCGTCGTCATCAAGGATATGCCCAACCGGCAACTTGCCCCCGATGCAGGCAAGGTCATCCTCGCCGCTCCATTGCAGCATCAGGTGACGGCCCCGTCCGAAATCCACCAAGTCGTCGATCCTGTCCCACGTGCGGTGCCGGGTGTGACCGCGGTCGCCGTGACGCGCGCCCGCAATTCGGGAGCCGTGTCGGTCGGCGGCAGCGACGGCTTTGCGGGCGGCAATTTCGTCCGCATCACGCTCGCCGGCGGCGAGACTTACTACCATCGGATGAACGGCGCCCCGGTGGCGCTCTCGGCCGGACCGTTGACGCTGAACAATGCACTGGCCCTGCCGCATGCCGCCGGCGAAGCGGTCGTCGCCCGTACGCCGCTGATGACCGTTTCCGCGCTCGACGCCGGTGCGTGGGGCAATCGCCTGCGCGTCGCTATCCAGGACAACGACCCGCCTCTCGCCAAAACCAAGATCCGGGCGATCCTCGACGGCTTCCATATTCGGCTGCATTCCCCGAACGGCGTCGAGCCTGGAACAATCCTGCATCGCGTGGACACCGCCGGCACGGTGCTCGAAAGCGTCAAGGTGCAGAGCATCGACCGGCAGAACGATTTTCTCGTCACGCTCGATGCGGCGCTGCCGCCCTTGTTGGGGGCGGCGGCGGTCGGCGACCTGATCCGGTCGCAGGAGTTCCAGCTCGATGTCCTCCTCATGCGGCAGTCCGATCCAGCGGTGCCGACACGGGCGGACTCGGTGCTGATCGGCGAAAGCTTCCCTCATCTTTCGCTCGATCCGCGGCACAGCCGATACATCCACAAGGTAATTGGTACGACCTTCTCCGCGGGCGCGACCCAGGATGACGACGGCAATCCGCTGCGCAAAAGCGACGAACGCTCCGAAGGCACATCGTGGCTCGTGCGCGTGCGCGATGAGGAGACCAATGCCGCCGCGAAATTGGCCATCCGCCTTGGGCCGGAGACGCTCACCGACACGCTCCCGAGCGGCGCAAAGCGCCCGGCGCGGCTGCGGTTGTTCGGCGGCGGCGACGCCGTCGGCGCCGTCACGGACAGCACTTATGTGGGGCAGGCGCACATCGAGCCTGAGCTTCGCACGGGCCTGCATTGCCTGGAGAACAAGGAAGATATCAGCATCGTTGCCTGTCCCGGCCGCACCGGGGCGCTGCTGCAGGGCTCGCTCATCGAACATTGTGAGAGCATGCGATATCGCTTCGCGGTGCTGGACGGTCCTTCGCCTCCGAATGACAGCCTCGATGACGCGCAGACGCAGCGGCAGCAGTTCGATACCAAGTATGCCGGGCTCTACCATCCCTGGCTTGTCATCCCCGAGCCGTTCCCGACCAACACCGCCAAGATAGCCGACTACCCGATTCCGCCCAGCGGCCACATGGTCGGCATCTATGCGCGCACCGACATCGAGCGAGGCGTGCACAAGGCGCCGGCCAACGAGGTCGTACGCGGCATTACCGGCCTGCAGCGAATGTTGAACAAGGGCGAACACGACATTCTCAATCCGTACCCGATCAACATCAACGTCATTCGCGATTTCAGAAACAACAGTCGCGGCATCCGGGTCTATGGCGGCAGGGTGATCACCAGCGATCCGGACTGGAAGTACGTCAACGTACGCAGGTTGCTCATCTTCATCGAGGCGTCGATCAATCGCGGGCTGCAGTGGGTGGTCTTCGAGCCGAATGCTGAACCGCTGTGGGCGCGCGTACGGCGCTCCATCACGAACTTCCTGACACTGGTGTGGCGCAACGGCGCACTCGAAGGCACCAAGGTGGAGGAAGCGTTCTTCGTCAAGTGCGACCGCACGACGATGACGCAAACCGACATCGACAGTGGACGGCTGATCTGCGTGATCGGTGTCGCGCCGGTCAAGCCGGCAGAGTTTGTGATCATCAGAATCGGATTGTGGACGGCGCACGCGGACGAGTGAGCCGAACGCAGAGCCTGTATCGGGAGAATGACATATGGCTGGCACCGCCGAACGCAGAGATCCCTACCGTTCGTTCAATTTTCAGCTGGTGATCGATGGCGTGCCGCTGGGCGCGTTCAGCGAGGCGAGCGGACTCACCGCCGAGGGTGACTCGGTCGACTACCGTGAGGGCACCGACGTGCAGTCGAACGTTCGCAAGCTCGTCGGGCTGCGAAAATACGCCAACATCACGCTCAAGCGCGGCTACACACAGGACCTATCGCTGTGGAACTGGTACCGCAACATCACCAATGGCCAGCCGGATCGTCGGAGCGTCACCATCGTGCTGATGAACGAGGCGCGCCAGCCGGTGCTGAGCTGGCACGCCGAGAACGCTTGGGTGAACAAGATCGAAGGCCCGAGCCTGAAGGCCAGCGGCAACGAAGTCTCGATGGAGTCGGTCGAGCTGGTGCACGAAGGGCTCACGGTCGAGCTGGCAGCGGCTTAAGTCCATGCTCGGGCTCAGCACCCCCGGTGTCTACTACGAGCGGGCCGATGCTGGCGCCGATGTGTCGCCGCTGCGCACCGACATTGCCGGCTTCGTCGGGATCGCTCGCCGAGGGCCGCTGCACCGGGCGGTCGCAGTGGAAACCTGGCGGCAATTCTTTGCCTGCTTTGGCGACTTCACCGGCGCCGGCTACCTCGCCTATGCGGTGCGCGGCTTCTTCGAGAACGGCGGGCGACGCTGTTGGATCGTGCGCGTGGCCTCGCCGGCGGCCGCCACCGCGCAGATTGTCGTTGCCGATGGCGCCGGTCCGGCCTGGCAGATCCGCGCCTCGAGCCCGGGCGTTTGGGGCGACGCTCTCGACGTCGCGCTGTTGGCGACGCATCGAGCGCAGACAGCCGGCCGCCTCACCGCGAGCCTGTTTGAATACGTTGAAGTCGGGTCAGTGAC
>Ga0137375_10004659_pt1 | contig 16356 bp, 4 predicted proteins | sample SagtaG_24_FD_104936 | JGI IMG/M metagenome (GOLD analysis project Ga0137375, IMG submission 104936) | Vadose zone soil microbial communities from Sagehorn Ranch, Mendocino, California, USA - Sage1_R_113_16 metaG | ecosystem: Environmental > Terrestrial > Soil > Vadose zone | place: USA...
CGAAAGGGATGATACGGACTTCAAGGTGACGGAGTAGCTGGCGCTCATGGCGAGCTTCAGGCGCCTTGAGGCGCGCTGAAGAACCCACCGCCTTGAGGCGGTGGTGGGCCGGCAGGCCCTTAGATGATCTCATTGTCTGTCATGAGTGAACTCCACGACAACCTTTCCGCCATCATTTTGGACAATGCTGGCAGTCGTGAAACCGTATTTCGCGGCCATGTGCCCCGTGAACGTCTGGAAAGCTGCCTGCTCTGGCATGCTGCCCGCCTCAACTGCGCTCTTGAACGCGTTGAAGTTGTCGCCGATGTCGGCGCTGCCGATCCATGTTCCCCGTACTCCCTTCACGTTCGACCCGAAAGCCTCCATTGCCTCGGCGAACATCTGGCCCCCACGCGGAGTGGTCGGACCAACCTTTATGTATAAATTATAAATTTAGCACCCCTCCTGAGTCAAGGTCTGCCAGGAGTCCTGCTTTGCCGCTTACATGCGCGGAGTAGAAATCGCCGACCCCTAGGCTTGGACGCCGTGCGCTCGGCTTGCTGAAGCGCTCGAGCAGGGACGCGGGCAGAAGAGCTTCGGCCACCGGCCTCGCGAACATCGCTCGCGCCTCGCTCCAGAGCCGGTGGAGCACGAACACCGTGCTCCACCAACCGAGCCACCGACGCACGGTCCGCACCAGAACGCCCTGAACGCGCCGTGGCACGCCCGCGCCGGTGAGCGTCTCTGCCGACCGACCGCGCTCGCGATCACGACCAGGGCGCCCACATAACCCTTGCGACCCAAGAAGCGCAGGGATGCGGGAGTGGCGCGCTTGCGGCACCCATCTCGCCGGCAGCAAAAGCTCGTCCGAGTCACGTACGCGTCGGCCGCCTCGCCCAGCTCCCCGCGGTGCTTGCGCGCGTAGTTGCGGCAATCGAGGGGGGAACCGCAAACAGCGCAGCCCGAAAGCTTCACCTCGTGCGCGTGGGCAGCATCGATCTGCGCGAGGATCTCGAAGAACTTCTCAGCCGGCTCGAAGATGTGCGACAGAGGTCTCCTCCCTGGCGTTGGCTCACCGTGGAGACAAGCTCCCTGCGAAGTTGATGGGCAACTTCTCGGGGGGCTTCGCTTACTCGCCTATCTCGCTCACCCGCGCGGCCACGCTCACTCGCAGGGTCTGACGGCCTACCGGGGGCGCGAACCATGATGGACCCACAGGGGCACCCATCGAAGTCCTCGCTCGCTCAAGCCACCACCCCCATCAGAAAGCGTGGCGCTGCTCAAACATCGCGAGTAGCCCAGGTCAGTTCCCCGCAGCCGGCTGCCATGATCAGGACTTTTGGGGCAGGTCTAGCACCTTGCCCGTTTCGATGTCCGCAGGCCTGCCCTCAAAGCGCAGTTTGGCGCCGTCGACCTCGACGCTGCCCATGTAGGCCCAATTCGCAACCCACACGAGCTGGCCCGCCGCGTCGATGCCGATCGCGCCTCCCGGACACCATCCGACGTAGCGAACGCGAGCGCCGGCCGCTGGATAGAGTTTTAGGAGGCCTCCCATCTCGACCCCGGCATCCCGTGCCTCTGCGGAAAAACGGGGGCGACCAGTTCCCGGCGCTTTGATATCTTCGCCGCAGCGATCGCATACGCCTAGTGTCGCATCGACGGTCGCGTCACAGTTCGGACAATCCCGCCAGCTCAACATGATGACTGCATTTATTTGTTCTTATGGGGTGGATAGGCAGTCGTTATCGTACCAGAGCCGCTACCCGGAATCGTCTCATGTGGGACTTCGAGTACGATTAGTACCCGTCGGGTGACGCCGTTGATAGTAATCGGGAGCAATTTCGTGTGGCCCACGCCGCCGCGTTCGGCCGGAACCGGGGTGCTCGCAATGTTCGGATCATTGGCAATGCGTTCGACTTCATTCAGGAATTGTTCTTCTCCCCATTCAGTAGGAAATGTAGTGCCCTTGCCATTTGGCCCCGCGGGTCGAAGCGGGCTGTGACGGTCCAATGCGTGCCTCGCAGAGCCCTCGCTCCAGGTCAGAGGCTTCGCTTGAGGCGTCCCGGACCTCTCCAGCGCTGCGGCAGTCGTGGGTACCTCTGGCGCTGGGGCCGGTGTGACCTCGGCCTTCGCTGCGACTGGCTCGGACGGAGTCGGCGGTTTGGGCGGTTGATCGACAACCGGCATGTGCTCAGCAGGCGGCGCTGGAGCAGGATTGGGTGGCTTGATATCCGGACTTTTTTGGGGAGGAACCTTGGGTGCTTTGGACGCCGACTTGATGGATTTGGCGCCACCAACGACTGTCGTGACCACCGTCAATGTGACCTCGGTCCCCTTGGTAAGGGCTTCTTCGTATCGGCCCATTCTATAATCTTGTACCGCCTCTTTGCCTTGGTTGTACGTTCCAACGGCTCCCTGTACGACAGTGCACGCGACGCAAGCTCGTTTGGCCGCCTCCTTGAGCCCGTAATTGTAAGCATCTACGGCGAAAATCACTGGTCCTGTGGCGGGGTTCATGCGCAACGCCACGTCTGCGGTTCCTTGAACCGTATGGACAGCGAAGTTGGCAGCGCCTTTTGCGATAGCGATCGCGGGGTCATATGTTGGCTGGACCGCCGGGTGCTGTGCACCGTTCCAGTTGGTGTTCATCAAGCCAACGGGGTCCGTCGCCTTGAACACGTCGCCGCGAACGTACGCGTAGGCGTTGGCGTCGGCACCCATTTGATGAATCGTCAATGGGTCAGCGCTCGTCCACCTGCCGAGGAGCGGCGCGTAGTAGCGCGCGCCGAAGTAAGCGAGGCCTACTTCAATGTCCTCTTCCTTTCCGGTGAACCGGTAGTCCTCTCGGAAGTTCTTCCAGCGTTCGGGGCGATAGTCAGATTCCGTGGCGCCGTAGGTCTGGTACTGCGTTTCCTCGACCAGCTCTCCCGTCGCCTTATCGATGACCAACGACGTCGAGCCGAGGTGATCGGTAAGCTCGAGAAAGACGTGCAGCCGCGGCTGAGCCAGTCCCCCCGGCGTCGGCACGTCGGGGTCTTCGTAGGCGATGCGCGAGACCCGGACGCCGCGCGTAAAGAGGAAGGGTACCTCGGTCAGCGCAGTTCGCTCGTAATCGGTGCCCGTCCAACTCGTCCTGCGCAGCTCGAGGGACGGAAACACATAGGCCGTGTAACGGGCAGTCCCAATCGCATCGAGCGCAGCCTTGAGGATACGTCTGTCTCCAGCGTCATACGCGTACGCGAGCGAAGCGGTCGGGGTCACCGTCGGCTCTGGATCGCCGGCGCCTCCAACGCTCGAAAGATCCCAGCGCCGTCCTGCGACCAGGCGGCCCACTTCATCCCAGTCATACGCATAGCGCTGCGAGCACAGAGCTCCGGCCGGTAGGCAGGGACCGTTCCGCCGAACCGCCAGCCCAATCAGATTGCCGGCGTCGTCGTACTTCGCACTGAGATGGCCCGAACGCGTCGATCCAGTTGTCTCGTTGCTTGCCGCCTGCAACTGGTACGGACCGCGCGAGGCCGTGCCATTCGTTATCGTGCCGAGGGATCGATCGAAGAAACCGTTGGCGTCGTCGTCCGATCGTCGCGTATTTCCCAGCCAGTCATATTGATACTTCTGGGAGAGGACGCGCTTCGCGAACGAGACATGAGGACTCGGAAGGGCCCGCCGGGGATCGCCCGTGTCACCGGAGTCTTCCGCGGAAAACGGCGACGTCCATGGATCATCACCTTGGGGATATTGATACGCGACACTGATGACTCGATAGAGATCGTCATAATCGATTTTTCGGGTGACCGGCTTCGCTCCCGGAGGCCATTCGTCGGGAATGCGCCAATCCCTAATTTCGACCGGGTCGTTGACGGCGTCGTAGGTGTATTCGACGTCTTCGAGCAAGAGTTGGAATGTGCTGGGAGCACCGGACCCGTAGGTCGGTGCCGGCTGGTAGCTCGAAGGTGGTGACTTCCAAATCTCCGGTGGTGCTCGATAGCTCTGAACGCTCCGCAGGCGATGCCGGCTGTCGTACTGGTACGCCACCGTCGTGTGGGCTGCGTCCCCGTACTGAAGCGTCGAAATGAAGCCATCCGCATCGTGCGTGGCACTCACGACGAGATCACCGTAGCTTCCAGCGACCTTGCGAATCGTGCCCCTTCGATTGTAGCTGGTTTCGACCGTGCTCTTGCCATCGCCGCCCAGCAATTCGGGCACGTCCACCCCCATAGATTCACGAATGGCTCGATCGGCGCCGTCGAAATCTGCGGATTGGGTATACCAATGAGGCGCGTAGCGATTCGCGAGCGCTTCCGCGGGGGCTCCTGGTTTGGCCAAGCGACGTGCGACGCCCGTCGTCCGCCCGCGGCCGTCATAGCGCGTCAGCGTCTTGCTGGACCGATCGGACACCGAGACGAGCCGTCCGAGAAGGAGAGTGGGATCAATTGTGAACGACGGGGCGTTGGCCAGGATGCTGGTCGCGTCAGGATCTTGGTCGTCGTAACGATAGAGAACCTCGATTCCTGTGAGCGTCGCCAGGTCCAGCTCTGAATACGCTGCGTGCGACGGAGAACAAGGCGAGTAATCCTCGGCGACCATGCGGCTCGCGCTGTCGTAGATGTAGTTCACACCACATCCTCGTGCGTCGCTCGTACCAACCAAATCGCCTGCGTCATTGTAGGCGTATCGCCACGCGTTCATGGTGGCCGGATCCGCGGAGAGGCTGCTCTGAAACTTTCGGGTCGTGTTCGGCTCGACGTTGAGCACCATGCGCCCGAGCGAGTCGTAACGGTGCCAGCGTACAATCGGAGGATCTGCCGATGCTGGATGCGTGCGCGTGATCGACTCGATCTCGCTCGTCGGAAGATAGTTCGTTCGCATTTCGCGAACGTCGATCCTGTTGCCGTCGTGACTGCGCTCGATCGTAATGACGGTACGGCCGTGCCCATCACGCCGCGATCCGGCGGGTGTTCCTTGATGGGGTCCCGGCCGTAAGTCCTCCGCGTCCCACGCTTCGCTGGAGAGCGCATGATAGACGTTGTGTAGTGATACCGACCCGTCGAGATCGAAGGTTTGCAAGATGCGCCCGAATGCGTCGTATCGTTGGCTTCCGTAGGCCGAAGGCGGCGGTGCGGAGAGGGGAAAGGATTCTGGACTACCGTTGTAGAACCACGCCCGGTAGGCGCGGGATGCGGCCCCTTTGGCGTCGTATTCCGTCAGACCGTTCGCTACCCACGCCGCGCCGCCCTCGACGTCCGGGTCAGCCTGATCGAGGCGAACAATCGTTCTCCCAAAGCCGTCCTGGTATCCCCACGAACTGCGATAGCTGGGCGATGATGGCGTAGCGCCATCGTGATTATCGACGCGGACGAGTGAGTAAGGCCGGGCAATTGGATCGGTGGCGAGGAAGTAATCCACCTTCATCGCGGGCAGCGCAGAAACGGCACCGACGACGCTGGGATCCGGCTTGGTGATTTCGGTCAACCACCCCCAGCTGTTGCGGCGTACGGCCGTGCGTTCTCCGTGAAGGTCAGTGACCTCGATCGGAGCTGCAAAAGCGCGGTCATACTTCGCACTTGCCTTGAGCCGCTTGCTTCCGCAACCACTGACCTGCGCAGGTCCGGCAAACAGGGTTTCTTCGATGGGCAGATGTGCATAGACTGTATCGAAGACCACGGCTCGACAGTGATCACCGGCGCCAGTTTGCCGAACAACGTTGCCCAATCCCATCTCTTCGTACTCGTCACGTTCAAGCACGATGAGACCGTCGGTCGACGCATCGGACGGCAGAGGAGCCACGACGCCGGGGGACGTGTCGTGACTGCCGTCCGCATTGATGCGGAACCGGTCGACGCTCAACGTTCCAAAGAGATCGGCTTCTTTGGTGGTTGGGTCACCCAACGCGTTGTAGGTTGTCAGATGGCGCGCGCGTTTCTCCAACGGTCGTCGGGATCCCGTCACGTAGCTTTCTACTGTTCGCCACATCCAGCCGCTCATATCGCCCGTCGGCCGGCCGGGCAGAGAGCGACCGGTAATGATCTCATCCACCTCGGGACAGCCTTCGATGCAACCTTCTGCCACGACGTCCGTCGCATTTCCAAAGCGGTCGACCACTGCGCGATGACGAATGTGAGCACGCCCGGCGGCGCTTCGGAGCGTCAACGCGTTCGGGCTTTCCTGTGTCGGCAAAGACGTGCCTAGATCGAGCTCGACATCGGCCAGGGACACCGTCGACGACGCGGCCACGAAAGGTCCGGTATCGTAGAGATATTGGTCCGTCGTACTCTCGAACACGTCACGTACTTCGCGACCATCGACACCGACGTAGAGACGTCGCAATCGGTAAGTGTGATGCTCGGTGAACAAGTAGACGCCCGCTTCATCGCGCGTCTCCGAGCTGCTCGGCAAACCTTTCAGCGCCTCTCGCGGGTTGTCGCGCCAGCCACCGTCCACCACGCAAGGATCGGCCGAGTCTTTTGGGTCTTCATCTTTGCAATCTCCCAGCAGGAAAGCCGTCGACGTGATCGCTGTCGGGCTGTTCGCGTCTCCTTCGCGTCGCACTTCCGTTGAGCGAAATCCACGAAACTCGCGTTGCCTGCCCTCGTAGACGGCATCGCGGTACGTGTATTCCGTGACGTACCGGCCCGCTTGCCTCCCGACGATATCGAGATTGTCGCTCTCGGTGACGCGCGAGACGACGTGCAGCGGCATCGGCGCTTTCGACGACCACGGCTTGCCATCTCGCTCGGCGGCGAGCATCAGCGCCGTCGACGTGGTGTATTCGAGGTCCGTCGTTTTGCCGAGACCGTTCGCGACGTGCACGAGGACCCACGGTCGTTGTCCGCCCGCGAGGTCGATGTACTGATACTTGAGCCCGTCGCCCCACAAGATATCTCTTGTTCCGGATCCGTTGACGTCGACGAGTCGCACCCGGTTCGCGAACGAAGGGCTCGGCGGTGTACCATGGAGCACGTGCCGGTTCGGCGTCCATGCCGTGCCATCGACGTTCAGCCAGACGTCCACCGCGTCGAAGCGCACTTGCACTAGGTCATCAAGCCCGTCGCCGTTGACATCGTCCAGACGCAGCGAATCGCCCTGGATGTCGGAAAACTGCGGACTCTGCGCCATGAGGATGTCGTGCGCCGGGCCGAACGTACCTGCCACGCAATCGTCGGTGCGTCCCGTTCCCCACACGCCATTTCCCCGGCCGGGCCAATAGCGGATATCGCTTCTGCGGATGCGCACGATGTCGACGAGCCCGTCGCCGTTCATGTCGCCGAGCTTGATGTCCGCATCGCTGAACCGGACCGGCGTGCTGTCCCAGGGCACGCATGCCGTCAGTGGATCGTTCGAAATATTCGCGCTGCCCGGGCCTGTCCGTACCGCGTGCCCGAATTGGCCATCGCCTCCGGGATAGCGTCCAAGCGACAAGAAGGTCTGGAAGGTCGTACCCCCACTGAAGACGACATCCACGAGTCCGTCGGCATTGACGTCCATGACCTTCAGGTCGAGCGTGTCCCTACCAAAATCGATTTTGGGGCTCTGCGCCGCCGCCGTGGTGACCGTTCGCCCCACCCACGTCCACTTGCTGGACAGGAGCTTCGGCGTGTACACCGAGTAGGTCTTGACCTGTGGCATGTGAAGAAGGTCGATGATGCCGTCGCCGTCGAGATCCTGCGGGGATACGTTCTGATTCTTCAGCGTGATCGAATTGGCATCAGCCCCTAGGACGCCGAGCACGCTAACCGTGCTCGGCGCGAAATTGTCGGGCTTGCCCTGGCCGCCGTTGAGGAAGACACCGTGCTTTCCCGCGAAGAGGGCCGGGGCAGTGACCAGCACGTCCGGCAGGCCGTCGGCATTGATGTCGAAGAGATCCGCCAGCTCCTCATCCACGGAGTGATCGGGGCTGTTCGCCATCGCGTGGAGCCTCTCGTCGAACCCCTCGTAGCCGGCAAGATCCTTGGTCCCCGGCTGCCCGCCGGCGGTGAACGGTGCCACGTGCTGGTAGTCGAACGTCATTGGCGGAAGGCGCTCGCAGCTGGTCGGACCGAGCGTTTGATCCGGCAACTCACTGGGTGCGTCGCGCTCGTCACCCGCGCACCGACCTTCCATCTGGACGCTCTTTAGAAGAGAGACATGAAAATCGGGGTCGTACGCGAGGTGGTAACGCCGCACCAACCGCCGCGCCGATGTGACGTCACCGTCGAATGTCTTGCTCGTCACGTCGATGCCTGCAAGCCGCTGGGTTGTTGCTGTCTCCCACCCGCGGCGAAACGAAAGCTCCGCATCGGGGCGTGCCTCGTAGACGAGACGCGTGTGGTGCGCATATTCGGACAACAGCGCCGCGGCGGCATTCACGCTCGGAGGCGTGTCGTAAATATCGGTAACGTATGATTCGCCGCCGATCGTCGCATAACGGAACGCGACGATGTTGACCGGACGCGCTTTCGCCCCCGGCGGCGGCTTGGCTTCGACGTGGGCGTCGAACTCTCGCGACAAATTCCAACGGTAGATACGCAGTGCGTTACGAGGATCGACCTCGAGCGCCTGCGGATCGCCAGCCCCGTCCAGTGCCACGCCAAGCTCCATCGTGACGCCGCTCTTGTCCTGTACACGCCAGGTGCGATGATCGGGAGACCAGAAGAACCGCTGAAAGGATCCTTCGACGCGAGGCCGGAAGTACTGCCAAGCCGCGCCCCAATCAGGCATTGCCTCATCGGGCAAGGCCCCAGGGCACTCCCCCGCCGCTCCGACCTGACAGATGGGGACGAGCTCCTGGCCCCCGTTGAATACAAATCGGTCTTGCTCGGGATGCCAGGGGCCGGCCTCCTGTGGGTCCTTGTACTTCGGGATGCCGCGATCGGTTTGACGCGCAATGAACGGGACGCCGATCGACCAACCGATGCCGGCGACGCCGTGTCCCGCGCCTGAGCTGTAGGAAAGCGACAGCGATGGCTGCGCCGTGCCCCGTGCCGCCGGGAGCGCGATGGGTACGTTGAACGTCGCGATGCCCGTCGACAGCTGCGCCGAGAAGCTTTCGCCCATGCCCTGAATCTTGCCTGCCCCGGAAGGAACCGAGATTGCCTGGCTGCTCACGCCGGTCTTGTCCGCGCCGGTTGGTAGCGAGGCAATGAGCGGTGAATCGGTCGCTCCGGCGCCTTCCACGGAGGGGAGTGCTCCCGAGGCCGACAGGGCTTGTTTGCTCGATGTGACGGCGTCCTTGAAGATATCGGTGCGTACTGCAGCGTTATTCGTAACGGCGCCCGGATCGACCGCCCTAGGCTCGATCCCCGAGGCGTGCGCGACATCCGCAAGCCCGTTCGACAGCGATTGGTTGCTCGATGTACCCGCGGTACCATTCGGCCGATTGGGCGCATCATTCGCTGGCGTCTGGTCCGGTACCGGATCGCTGTCCGAGCCCAAGGCGTGGGCAGGCCGCACAGGTGCCATCGCGAGGAAGAAGCTCGCGTACGTGACGAGCGCGATGGGTGCGCCCGTTCGTCGGAGCCTGCGGAAGGTCATTTCGGCAGCTCCGTTGGCTCAGTTGGTTGGAGGGCGCGTCGCGATGGGTGACCAGTAGCGGTACTTGAGGACGATTTGCACGTCCTCCAGTCGATTCCAGGCCAGGCTCGGTGTATCCCAGATCCTCAGACGATAGCTGCCGTCGAGCGTGCGCCCGCGGAACTCCGGTTTCAAAATCCCCGCCTGCGTCAGCAAGGTGTTGTCCGAAGAACCGATCGGGACCGTGATGAAGCGCTCTGCGGCAAGCCCCTTGCCGTGGTTGATCGAGGCCGACCCGAAGTTGAAGCATTGGACCGCACCGTTTCGCCCGAGCACTCCTGACTGGAATGCATCATGAAACAGCGAGTACTCGAGGTAGCCGGATCCGAAGCACCCTTGCGTCGGGTCGGCTTCACAGTTGCGAAGCCCCGTTCCAACGAGATTCAACGCCACGTCGATGTGTCGGAAGTTGTAATTCCCAGCCGATAACCTGCCGTTCAGGCGGGACCGCCTCGTGCCGAGCTTGCTCGTGTCGATGAGAATCGGTGTTGCCAGCTCGTAGAAGCAATTCCCGTTCACGTCGCAGTGGCGCTCGAATGCGGCCTGAAGGTCTTGCGGCGTCTTGCTGGTGCAGCCGGTAGCGATGTAGTCGCGCGAAGTGCGCGTCCGAATGTAGTCGCCAGGGCCCGCTTCCGGCTTCGACGTCGACTCGAGTTGAACGTCGGCGATTGCCACGCTTCCGAGAGAAGAGTCCGAGAGGGAACCGCCGAAGCCGACAAAGTAGTCTCCTTCTACCCGGATGCTGACGAGAATGCTCCGGCGCACGGGCCAAAGTTCGTCTGCGGTGAGCGACGAGGAACCGCCATCGGCAGAGCCGCCATCCACGAACATGCTCGTGATGACCGCGATCGGGGGGGTGTAAGCGCCCCCGGCGACCTGCGCACCATCCACCGTGTAGACACCGGCGCGGTAGGGCACCGGGGTCCCCGACGTGGAGAGCAGGGCACCGGATTGCGTGCGCGCCTGGTCCCACCAAGAAAGCAAATAGTTTCCCACGGCCAGGTGGACGCGTTGCATCACGGTTTGAGGAATGGTGCCGCGCAGTGCGGTTGACGCCTGGCTCGTCAGACTCGTCGCCGCCATCTGGTCGTGGAGCCACGAAACGGCACCTCCTGAGGACGGTGGACCTTTCGGCGCGGTGAGCGTGTCTTGCGCGCTGACACTCAAACATTTCGTGTCACCACCGATGCAGGGCAGTAGAGCCCAGCCGCGCTGAACGACGGTACCATCCTCGGTCACGCGATCCGAGAGCTGGAGTTGATCTGAGTAAAGAAGAAGATTCGGGGATGTCTTGAGACATGCCTGATCGGCACCCAGCAGGTCATCTCGCAAAGAAATCACGGCCGTGTCGTCACCGTCGTGCGATGGGTACTCGATATTGTAATATTCGACGAAGTTTTCGAGCTTCGTCACGTAGTCTCCCACGAACTGGTCGGCTAGATTGGAGATGATTTCCTTCTCTGCGGGTGTCGGACTAGAGAAAAATCCCCCCGCGCCACCGTCACCCGGCGTGCGAAGCTTGTTGTAATCGACCCCGGTTACGCTGCATACGTCGTCCGCCCATTGAGCAGGCGGGTCGAGTGCCCCGATTCGCTTCGAGATTGTCGACAGCCGCGTTCCGATGCGCTGCTCGATCGCGAGCCGGGCGATGTACGCGAGCCGCTTGGCATCCTCGAGCGCGCGCTTGTAGCGAAGCTGTGTGATGTCGTACTGCCGGCGGAGCGCGGTGTTGACCGGGATGGGCACGGCCTTCCCATCCGAATCCTTGAAAAAGTCCTGGCCTGCTCCTTTGGCGGCTTCATAATTCGCTCGGTTTTCGGTCTGTGCGAGCTGATTCGTCAACTGGTCGATTTGAGCCACCGACGATCGCAGGTCACCCAGGCCGCGCTGAAAATCGACGAACAGGGGGAGCGACGAAGCGCGAAGGTGGTTGAGCGCACGTGCCACCTGCGTCTCGTTCTGCTGGCCAGCGATGTCTTTGAGCGTCTCCACCTGCTGCAGTTGAATGATGCCGGCCCCGATTGCTACTTCAGCAGCCGCGGCCCCTGCGAAAGGGAATTTGTCGAGGGAAAAAAAGCTTGCCGCCGCTTTCGCGATCTCGGCAATGACCCCAGCTTGCCGAATGATGAGATCAGCCTGATCCTTTCTTTCTTGTTCGTCAGCAGCCTGAATGTCGAGCCGTGCTGTCTTGACCGCTGTCGCGACTTCCGCGAGGTCGCCGGTCACCCGTATCCAGGTATTGACGACATTGTTCAGCCCCGTTTCGAGCTGCAAAATGATGTTGCCGTGATCGCCGTCGAGGTTACCGCTGCCAACCCGCCCCCCTCGAAGATCCTTGACGACGCGGTCCGGCAGGTTGCGAAAGTACACGCGACTGAGCTGCCTCGCTGAAAGCGCTCCGAGTGTTCCGAGCCATCTTTCGAACCCACCGAGATCCTCGGGCTTGCTAATCGTTGGTGGGGTCAATTGAAGAGGAAAGGCCCCACCGCTCTGCGCCAAGCATGCCAAAGCAAACGCCTGTCCGAGCTGCGCTGCTGCGCCGCAGGATCCGGGAGGAGGATACGAGTTCACGAAAAGGTGGGCCCGCCGGCCCGGCGTGCTCTGTCGGGGGAGCAGAAACCGGCGCGTGTATCGTATTTCGTCGGCCTTGCCGAATGGATCCTGAAATACGAGGTCGTCCTTAGCGCACGAGCGGAAGAGATACCGAAGCCCGAGGCGATCCAATTCACATTGATCGGTTGGGAAGAACGAAAACAAGTGGCCGCTGAAAACATTGGCGGACACCGTGTCGAGGTTTGCAGACCCCCAAAACGGGATTTCCATGGACGCGGAAAGCCCCGACAGGAAATCGGCGCCCCGCCAGCCATTCATGAGCTGATTCGTGATGTGGCCCTGATCATCGACCTTCATCGCCGCCAGCACCTCGCCGGTGCTGAAGGGTGGATAGGAAATCTCGCCCCACTGAGGCGGCACTTTCAGGTTCGCGACCAGCCTGCGCGCACCATCCAACCTGGTGCGGTTCTTGGCAAAGGAAGGTTCTCCTGTGAACCTGACGACCGCTTGCTCGTTGCACTTCATGCCGTCGAAGCCGGCGATCGCGTCGCCGAGCTGTTGAGCGAGGTCGTCGGGAGCGGCGAGCGGGGCAAAGGGTTCGTTGGATCTGAGAATGAACTTGTAGTGCGCGCTCTCCGATGTGATGTCGGTCAGCCACGCGGGAACCTCGGCGCTACTCGGCCAACCCCACCCCTCGGGCGCAGACACCGCACCGCCCATCGCTTGACGATCCGCCTCGCTCTCGTTCGCGAGCTCATAAAACCCGTCGGGACGGCTTTGAAACACACCGTCACCATAGAGTGTAGGAAAGGAAGCAGACGTGGCTCCCGTTGAATTGAAATCAATCGCGGGAAGGACGACGTTGAACATCCCCCCGTGGACTTCATTTCCGAGGGCGCCAATCAGCCAGAAACTCCCTTCGATGCGCCACAAAATCAAATTGAGCTCGCGATTGGCGTCATTGCTTTGACCCGCATCGATATTCGTGCCGAGCACCGAACTGTCTCGACGATACAGCCGATCGAAGGTCACCGCATTCGCGTCTGGTGGGCACGTGTTCCCGGTGCGCCGGCAGCCCGGCCATAGGACGCTCGAACGGGAGTCCATTACGGTGCTTCCCTGGATCGCGAGGTTCCAATCGCCCGCCTTGGGACCGTTTGGGTCGCTGTCCGATACTTGCCGCATGTTGAGCGACAGCTGCCCGGCAACGATTCGCAGTTCGTCCTTGGCGGCCCAAGAGGCGAGCCGGTACGGCGCCAGCTTGTCTTGGGCGAAGCCATCCTTGAGCGATGTCACCGCGTCAATAGCTGCGTCGCACTCGGTCGAATGTGCCGGCGGAGGCGGGTCGGACTTGGCCAAGTTGAGACCTTGGTGAGTAAACGAAGACCGAGCGCAGAGGTCCGAGAGAGCCGAGGCGCCGGGCATCGTCGGGCAGCCGAGAATCTTGCTCTTGATGTCGGCCGTCGATAGGTCGTCCGTCAACAATACGAGGTCCGTTTTGGGTTCATCGAGACAAGCATTCAAACCATTGTCCCCAGCCCCTGCATGGGCGCCATCCTTGTCGAAGGTGACGTTTTCCAAAACACCGTAGTCACCGCAAATCTGCGCAAGGGCCTCCCCAGCTGCTTCGCGTCTCATGTCTTGTTGCAGCCCGAGGTCGATGAGCTTTTGCCCGAGCTCGTCGGCCTTCTGTGCGGCCTGTTTCGCAAGCGTCAGGTAGTGACGCCACGAGTTCTCGTATTGATCGGAGTCGGATGTGAGCTCGTTTTCGAGCGGCACGAAGAGATCACGCGGCACTCCATCGATGCAATACGACGGGCTCAGCGCGTTGGACCTGCCCGTCGCGCCGACCCCGCAATCGCGCGACCTGGGATCGATGCCGACAATACCGTTGATGAGCTCACGCTGGATCTCGCTCACGGTCGTCGTTGCGAGCTCATCCTCGAACTCGTTGGCGTCTACGTGCACCGCGCCGAAGACTTTTCCTTTCGCAGGATTGAGTGGATCATGCCTTCCGATCACGTAGATGATGTGGTGACTCATCGGGTCGAAATGGGCAGGCCAGTGATTGGCGAGGAATTCGAAATTGACGGAGAATCCAACATCACCACCGTACGCGCCTCCGTTGCTGATCTCCTGGTTCGTCGAGCTGGTGGGGATCGCGATGTAGTCGTTTTCGAAATTCGGAGGACAGGTCCCGCGGAGGCGCGCGGCGCAATCTGCGACCCACGACTCACCCGTGACCAGGACGATTTCGTTCTGCATGGCGGCGCCCGTTTGAACCGCCCAATCGGCCGGCTTGAATCCAATCGCACCAACCAGCACCCGCCTCTCTTCGGTGTCGTCCCACTCCACCTGAAATCGCCCCGATCCGGCCCAGCTTCTCACCTCTGCCGCCGCTTCGATCGCTTCGGACTTTGGCGTTACCTTTTGGGTATCGAATGCGATGTCACCCAGCTGCATGAGCCGTCGGCCCAGCGTTTGCCCGAGCGCGAACGTATCTTGGAAGGGGGTCGCACTGATGAAGAAGTTCACATCGGCGACGGGCCCGCCGAAACTGATTCCCGTGGGGCACTGTGATGCGATCTGAAACTTCGCGGCGCGCGCGGCGAAGTCGATCCCGAGGTCTCGCAGCGGGAGTCCACCTTCGACGACGGCTCCTTTGACCACTTTCAGCTCGGATGCCACCTTGGAGGAAAACACGAGCCCCGCAGCCACCGCGGGAGGAAAAGCCAGGGAGGGCTTGTACTCGCCCGGGTTGAGGAGCCGGTAGTTGTTGAAGTTGCGATCGAGCGCAAATCGCAAGTCCGCGTCGCTGAGGTTCGCAACAGCGGCGTCGATGGCCTTGGCGATCTCGCTGGTCGGAAACGTCAGGTCTCCTTCCACGCCGGCATCGATCGAGGCTTGTAGAACAAGCTGGCCTCGTACGGCTTTTCGCAGTTGATCGGCTGAGGCATCGTACGCGCCGGCGGCGTTCTGTGGAACGAGGATGCCCGAAGGATCGAGGAGACGAACCGCCGTCTGCTGGCCGTCGGTCGATACCGGTAGATCCTTGTACCGCACGGCGAAGTCGCTTCCGTAGTTTTTAGACGATAGGAGCTCGAGTGGGTCTACCTTCCTCGCACACGCGACATCGTAGACATCCTGCGAGGGTAGGTTCGGTCCGAGGTCCCATCGCCCCGAGACGACTCGCACGGCATGAGCGAGGGTATTGTAGGGGCTCTCTCCCGATTGCTCCTGTCCCCACGCAATCTTGTTCGCCAGCAGCGGATCGGTGGCCTTGGCTCGACGCCGCTCGGTTCCGGCGAGATCGGCGAAAACGGATTTGCGCAGGTTGTCCTGCGCGAGACGCGCCGCATCGCGGAGGATATGAACATTGGCTCTCAGCCGCAGCTCGGCTAGCTCAGCCGAGTTTCCGCTGATGTCCTTGATCGGGGGAAACGGAAAATCGTCGGAGGTGCCCGAGGTCTTGCCAAACGCCTGGATCGTCTGTGCGATGGTCTCGTCTTCTGCCGCGATCGCGCGGTAGTCTTCCTTGCAGGGAAGCGGGCTGCTCGCTTCCAGGAACGCCACGTGCGCAAGCACGTTCATCGCCAAGTCGCGTGCGATGAATCGATCTTGGTCGTTCTGCGGCGGAATCGTCCAGTTGATCTGGTTCCACTGCAGCATTCCGATGTTGTCTGCGACCTCCGATAGATTCTGTGCGACACAGAGAAGCAGCTGCTCGTAGGCAAGCTGAATGTCGCACGTATCGGGCGGCGTCTCGAAAATGTACCAAGAGTTGGGCGTGAACTCGGTGTCCCACGGTGGGACGACGACGCTCATGTTCGCAATTTTCGAGGGCTGCGGTGTTTCGCCAGGGGGCGTCGCCGAACCACCCATCCCGCATTGCAACGCCGCCCCTGCGACGAGGATCCAACCCATGAAGCTATTCGGATCCGTTTGATCGATGTCGAACGAGTCCGTCCCGACTCGGATGATCGCTTGGATACGGCGCGTCCCCATTGGCTCGGGGCTTTCGTTGGATCCGCCATTCTTTCTCGCGACGCCCTTGACGGGGACGATCTCCGGCGCGGGGGGAATGTCAACGCGAGTTTGCTTACCGGGTTCTCCCACCAAGACGTGGATCGCATAGGGACTCGTCGAAGCAGATCCACCATCCGTGGACTCGGGTCCCTCTGAGCCGTCGGAGCACGCTGCCGCAAGTAGCGTGGCGATGACGACCAGCGCGATGCGGTGAAACGATGCATGACGTAAACGGGCTAAAGAGCTAAG